>MDTB01099108.1_pt1 | contig 127355 bp, 137 predicted proteins | sample 811161 | NCBI WGS metagenome assembly MDTB01 (sample SAMN05326650, study PRJNA326480) | marine metagenome | isolation source: seawater | place: Mediterranean Sea | collected 2009 | reverse complement strand
TATTAAAGTCTCACAGTATCCAATAATTGATGCAATTGGAGTTTTTAATTCATGACTAGCATTTGCTATAAAATCTCTCTGAATATTCTGAATATTGTGCTGAGATGTCGTATCAAATAGTCTAATAAAATTTAGTTTATTTTTACCCAAATCTCTTCGACCCGAAACCCAAATATTAAAGATTTTTTCCTTTGGATAAATTAAATTCAACTCTCTCTCAACAGGTTTCTTTTGCTTAACAGATTCATCGATAAGCGAGCTTAGTTCTGGTATTCTAATAGCTGAGAAAATATTTTTTTGCTTTGAATCTTCTCCAAAAAAATCAACTGCTTGTTCATTCATTTCAATAATTATGTTGTTTTGGTCAATAATAAGAAGAGGGTCAGGAAAAAATTTAAAGAAATAATCATAAAAAAATACTCTTAATCTCGAGAATTTTGATTTCTCGTTTAGGGTGTTTATGATTAAATTAATATTAAAAATTATTGGTTGGAAAAGATTAAAGAAAAAAACTTTATCTGATTCGACCGGTTTTCCTTTGAAATTTTGCAGAGATTTACTGATGCTTTTTAAATCTCTAAATATGAGAACAAACATAATTAATAGCAGCACAAAAATGAAAGAAAATACGATAATTATGTCTTTATGAATTAACATGAAAATGTTTTAATGATCTATATTAATTTAAATTATTATGAAATTAAAACAACCTGATATTAAAGGTTTCAATCCATTAGACATAATTAATGAAAAGTCTAAACCTACTCCAATGATGAAACAATATTTGGAGGTAAAATCAAGACATAAAGAATACTTATTGTTTTATAGAATGGGTGACTTTTACGAGCTATTTTTTGATGATGCTAAAATTGCGTCCTCAGCCTTAGGAATTGCATTAACAAAACGAGGAAAAATTGAGGATAAGGAAATCCCAATGTGTGGAGTACCTGCTCACTCCTCCCAAACATATTTAACAAGATTGATTAAACAAGGTTTTAAGGTCGCAGTTGCTGAACAACTCGAAGATCAAAACATTGATCCACAAATAAAGAAAAACAAAAAAATATTTAAAAGAGATGTTGTTAGAATTATTACTCCTGGAACCATAATAGATGAAACACTCTTAGAATCAAAATCGAATAATCATTTACTGAGCATTTCATTCTTTGCTGGAGATTTCTCAATTTCTTGGACAGATATGACAACAGGAACATTGAAACTTCAAAAGATTAATGGGGTCAACTCGATTGATGAGTTGTTTGAGGCAATTTGCAGGATAGAGCCTGAAGAAATAATAATTTCAGATAGATTTGAAAAGATGAAGTTATTAAGTTCAAAATTTAATATATTCGAAACCAAAATTTCAAGAGTCCCTGATCAATATTTTGATTTAGAAAATAATAAACTGAAAATTAAAGATTTCTTTAAACAATCTTTTCTCGAATCGTTTGGACAATTAGAAAATTCTGATATTAGCTCACTAGGGTCCTTAATTAATTATTTAGAGTTAACTCAAAAGGACAATATTCCTCTTATCAATGATATTGAATTGATTAAGAAAGATACTTTTTTACAAATTGATGATTTCTCAATAAAGAGTTTAGAATTATTTCAAAGAATAGACGGTGAAAGAAGAGGTTCTTTGTTAGATGTAATTGATAGAACAAAAACCGCCTCTGGAGGAAGGTTATTAAAAAGCTTTCTAAAATCACCACTTAATAACATCGACCAGATAAAAAATAGACATACAAAAGTTGAGAATTTTACTAATAATTCAAATATACTTTTCAATTTAATTGAACATCTAAAAAGTCAGCCAGATGTTGAAAGAGCCATATCTAGAATAAGTGCGAAGACAAATAATCCAAGAGATTTAATATTATTAAAAATTTTTATAAATAATGCTGAAAAAATATTTGATGAAATCGAAAAGATAAATAGTAAATCAATGGATGATTTATTTCCTGATAAATTATCGAGAAACAAGTCAAAGACTTTATCTAGTCTTATTCAGAAAAATATTAACGATAACCCACCAATAAATATAAGCGATGGTGATATTTTTAAAAAAGGAGTTAACAAAAAGCTTGATTATTTGAGAGATGTTAAAACGCATAAACAAAGAGAAATTTTGGAAATGCAAAAAAAATATAGTAATTTTACTTTGATTCAAAATTTAAAGATTAAGTTTAACAATATCCATGGGTATTTTATAGAGGTAACTAATAAAAATTTAGACAAAGTTTTAGCCCTTCATAATCCTAAATTTAATTTGATTCAAAACACAGTTAACAATGCAAGATTTCAAACAGATGAATTAAAATTAGCATCAAATGAAATTTTAAATGCTCAAGAAAAGACAGTATTTATGGAAAAAGAATTATATGAAAGCATCTGTCTAATAATTAAAGATTCAAGTCAATTTATTTATAATATTTCGAAAAAAATTTCTTACATAGACGTAATTGCAAATTTCTCAGATATCTCACTTAACATGAATTATTCAAAACCAGAATTATCCTCTAAAACAATGATTGACATTACAGATGGAAGACATCCTGTTGTTGAAGCGAGTCTGATAAAAAACTCTCAAGAATTTATTTCAAATGATTGTAAAATGGACAGTAAAAATTTTGCCTGGTTAATGACTGGCCCAAATATGGCAGGCAAAAGCACATTCTTGAGGCAAACAGCTTTAATAATTATCATGAATCAGATAGGATGTTTTGTGCCAGCTGGTCATGCTAAATTAGGAATATTTAAAAAGATATTCACAAGAATTGGAGCTTCAGATAATTTATCTAAAGGGATGTCAACTTTTATGACTGAAATGATAGAAACATCAAGAATAATTAATGAGGCAACAAATGATTCTTTAGTGATTTTAGATGAGCTAGGTAGGGGAACTTCTACAGAGGACGGATTAGCAATTTCTCAAGCTGTTTTAGAATATGTAATTAATGAAATAAAATGTTTAACATTATTTGCAACACACTATAAACAATTATGTTCTTTATCAAAAAATTACGAATCATTAATCTTAAAAACTCTCAAAATTAAGAAGTGGAACGATGAAATTATTTTTTTATATAAGGTAATAGATGGTATATCTGAGGGCTCATTCGGAATTCATGTAGCAAATATGGCTGGAATTAAACGGCCAATAATAGATAGATCAAAAAAAATTCTTCAGAATCTAAACAATAAAAAATTTAGTTCTAGCATTAATATAGAAAAAGATGATCTAAAAAATAATGATGCTTTTGATAACAAAAAGCTAAATGACATAAATAATATTTTAGAAAAAATTGATCTTGATAGATTAAGCCCTAAAGAGGCTCTAGACATTCTTTATGCATTTAAAAAGAATTTTTAGATAATGCTCGCCGTTCAAAAAACAGAGAAATTTAAGATTAAACATCTTAAAAAAAACTTCATTTATTCAAGAAATTTAATAAGAGAAGAATTTTTGAAAGATAATAAATCTCTAAAAAATTGTAGAAAAAACTCTGATCTAATAGATAAATTAATAAGTCATATTTTTAAAAGATATCAAAGTTTTGATAAATCATTCACCAACCATCTTTGTATCTGTGCAGTTGGCGGATATGGAAGAAGAGATCTTGCTCCATTCTCAGATTTAGATTTACTTTTCATTTATAAATCGACGGTTAATAATAAAGAAACTCAAAATCTTATTAAAAAAATTCTTTATCCTCTTTGGGATTTTGGTCTAAAAATTGGTTACGCTGTTAGAGATGAAAAAGAATCAATCAGTCTAGCAAAAAAAGATCACATTATTCAAACCTCAATGTTAGATGCAAGATTTGTTTGTGGCTCCAAAAAAATATTCTCAAATGTAATAGATGATTTTAAAAATAATATTTGTGCTAATGGTTACGAATTACTTAAAAAAAAGATTAATGAAAGAAAAAAAAGAATTGTAGAAGTAGGTAATGACTATTTCAGGAACGAACCAAATTTAAAAGAAAGTGAGGGTTCACTAAGAGATATAAATTTAATTTTCTGGGGATTAAAAATACTTCATATTTCTTTTCAAAAGAAAAAATCCAAGTTTACTGAACTTCTTTCAAAAAGAGAAAAAAGATTATTAAAGTTATCACATGAGTTTTTATTATTGCTTAGATGTCACCTTCACTATCAAAGCAATAGATCTAATGACAAGTTTGCATTTGATTATCAGCAAACGATAGCCCAAAAAATTTATAAAGTTGAAAATTTTAAATTTAGTAAAGATGGTAATAGTCATGTGGAAAAAATGATGAAGACATTCTTTTTAAGAATAAAAAATACCAAAAACCTAACAGAAATTTTTGCTCAGATAATTGAAAAAATTTTGACGAAAAAGAATAAAAAAAACAATTTTTATTTACCTAAATGTAAACCAAGGTTTCTTTTAAATAATTTCTTAAAAAATCTCTTTCTAGATAAAGTTACAGCTATTGATAGAAGATTAGTCTTAGAATATTTAAATGAAATAACTATCAATGAAACTTCAAGCAAACAAAATATAGACCTTTTTAAGAAAATTTTTTTTTCAGATAATAAAGAAAAATTTTTAACGTTATTCGACTTAGGTATTATTTCTAAAATTATTCCAGAATTTTCTAACATTTCCTATTTACCTCAGTTTGATCGATTTCATTCGCTAACCGTTGGTCAACATACTTTAAGAGCTCTAAATTTTCTTAAAGATCTTCAAATTATAAGAAAAAATAGTAAAAAAGGATTTGTACAAAGTGAGTACAAAAAGAATTTTAATAAGAAAGCTTTATTTTATGCGACTCTTTTTCACGATATAGGCAAAGGTAAAGGTGGAATGCATAATATTAAAGGGGCAAAAATAGCAAAGAAAATTGTTCTTAAACTCAATGAAACAAAAAAAACAGCTAACGATACCCATTGGTTAGTGAATAATCACAGTTTACTAAGTGATTATGCCTTCAATAGAGATATTGAGGATTATTCTATACTTACAAAAATATCACATAGAATAAAAACTGTCTCAAAATTAAGAGCCTTATTTTTATTAACTGTAGCAGATATATCGGCAGTCGATCAGGGTATTTGGAATAACTGGAAATCAACACTTCTTAGCAAGTTATATCTTAAACTAGAATTATACATAAAATATCCTAAGAGAAATGTTAGTTTAAATGAAAAAATAGAAAATATTAAATTAAAAATCCTGGGAAATTCTAATAAGATAACAAGGCCAAAATTGAATGAGATTTCTAAGATTGCATATCCAAATTATTGGCTTTTACAATCTGAAGAAATGATAGTTTTTCAAATAGAAAACTTTTTATTAAGGAAGGAAGAAAAATTTAGATTTATAATTAGAGATTCAGAAACAAAGGGACTTTATGATCTTATTTTAATAACAAAAGATAAGCCACAGTTATTTTTAAACTTGATTTCAATTTTCGTTTCTGAAGATTTGTCAATTTACGAAGCAAGAATTTTTACATTAGACGATGGAACGGTCATTGATACTTTTAAATTTTCCCTTAAAGAAACAAAGGGTTTTAATAAAATTGACATTGATAGGTCGTTAGAATCTGTAAAGAAAAAATTGATTGAGTATGAATCAGGAAAGATTCAAAAGATTTTTGACGAAGATATATCTAAACTAAAATTTATTAAGAAAAAAATTGACGTGAAAATTGACAATGACTCCTCAGCTACTTATAGCATTCTGATTGTTAAAACAAATAACAGACCAAAGTTACTTTATGATATATCTAAGATTTTAATAAAGAACAAGATTGTGATTTCAATGGCTAAGATTTCGACTAACGGTGATTTTGTAGAAGATAGCTTTCATCTTAGAAGTCAATATGGTCTGAAAATTGAGAATAAGAAATTAATTAATAAGATTATGAACGAAATAAACCTTGAACTAAAAAAATCCCTTTCCAATGCTTTTTAAAATAATATCTGTGGTGGGATCCTTAACTTTTTTGAGTAGGATTTTGGGTTACATAAGAGATCTACTTATTGCAAGGGTTATAGGGGCAGGTATGGTCTCAGATTGTTTTTTCGTTGCATTTAAATTACCTAATCTTTTTCGCAGAATTTTTGGAGAAGGTGCAATGAATGCAGCATTTATTCCAATAGTATCAGGGATAAGATCTAAATTTGGTAAAAAAACCTCAGATGTTTTTCTCTCAGATATATTTTCCATTTTACTTACTTTTCTTCTGGTTTTTTTAATATTAGTGGAGATATTCATGCCATTTTTAATAAACCTTATAGCTCCAGGTTTTACTTCAAGTGGTGAGAAGTTTTATCTTTCAGTTGATTTATCAAGATTATCATTTCCATTTGTATTATTTATTTGTCTAACTTCACTTGTAGGAGCCTATTTAAATACGCTCGGCAAATTTGCCTCTATGGCTGTTACGCCAATAATACTAAATGTATCTTTAATTTTTGCTTTATTATTTTTTTTTCATAGTAATGACAAATTAGTAATTTCAAGATCTTTAGCAATTATGATATCTATTGCAGGCTTTATCCAATGTATTTGGATGTTCTATAATTTAAAGAAAAATGAAACCAAGCTTACTTTAAATTTCTCACTTAAGAAATTAATTTTTTACAACAATGATGTTTCAAATTTTTTTAAACTTCTCCTTCCAGCAATTTTGGGAAATGGAGCTTATCAGATCAATTTATTGATAGATATGATACTAGCATCCACTTTACCTAATGGTTCAATCTCATATTTGTATTATGCTGACAGGGTAAATCAACTTCCCTTGGGTGTCTTAGGGATTGCTATTAGTACGGCTCTTCTTCCGATTTTATCACTTCAGATTAAACAAAATAAAAATAAAGAGGCCAATATAAGTATTTCAAGAGCGATTAAGTTTGGTATTGTATTTTCCATTCCAGCATTTAGCGGGTTGTTGGTGTTTTCTGACGAAATAATTTCGCTTCTATTTTTTAGAGGAGCCTTCCAAGCAGATGATGTGCGATTAACAAGCTCTGCTTTAGTGGCCTTATGTTTAGGATTACCTGCATTTATAATGATTAAAATTCTTGTTGTCCCTTTCTTTGCCAATGAAAATACAAAGACTCCTATCAAAATTTCCTTAGCTTGTATGGCAATAAACTTGATTCTAAATTTGGTTTTAATAAGAGATTTTTTACACGTTGGTTTAGCTATATCAACATCTGTGGCCGCATGGATAAATGTGATTTTACTTATATATGTCTTGAAGAAAAAACTAAAATATTCTCTTGATAGATCAATTTTAATAGTTCTTTGTAAGGCACTAATTTCTTCTAGTTTAATGGCTTTTACAATTCTTAAAATTTTCGAATTAAGTATAATGAATTTTACAGGATATGTTATTTTTGGTACTAATTTTACTCTTATTTCATGCATTATTGCAGGAGTTATTGTTTATATTTCATTAATGTATATTTTGGGAATTAAGGAATTAGAAATTGATAAATGGAAAAAACAAAAAAGCAAGATAAATTAATTTTTTCAGGTGTACAGCCAACAGGCAATCTTCACTTAGGAAATTATCTCGGCGCCATTAGAAATTGGGTTGATCTTCAAAAGAATGAAAAATGTATTTTTTGTATAGTAGATCTGCACGCAATTACAACTTCAGAAAACCGTACACAAATTCTTCAAAACACTCGTGAGGTTACTGCGGCTTATTTAGCCTCGGGAATAGATCCTAACGAAAATATAATTTTTGTCCAATCTAATATTACTGGTCATAGTGAACTTGCTTGGTTCTTGAGCTGTCATACACCTATTGGTTGGTTGAATAGAATGACACAATTTAAGGATAAAGCTGGTAAAAATAAAGAAAAGGCTTCGTTAGGGTTGTATTCTTATCCAGTGTTAATGGCAGCTGATATTCTTCTTTACAAATCGACTCATGTCCCAGTTGGTGAGGACCAGAAACAACATCTTGAATTAAGTAGGGATATAGCTCATGCTTTTAATAGGTTTTATAATAAAGAATTTTTCCCAATTCCGGAACCAATTATTACAGGTAAAGCTACTAGATTGATGAGCCTTAAAGATGGACTAAAAAAAATGAGCAAATCAGACCCTTCCGATCAATCTAGAATTAATCTTACCGATAGCACTGACAGTATTGTAAAGAAAGTTCAGAAAGCGAAGACAGATTCATATCCTTTTCCTTCAAGCTCTGAGAATTTAGGAAGTCGACCAGAGATTAAAAATCTTATAAATATTTATTCATCAATGACAGAACTATCAGTAGAAGAAATTATTAATAACTACAATGACAAAGATTTCAAAATATTTAAAAATGAATTAAGTGATATTTTGGTTGAAAGGATTTCAAAAATTTCTGACGAGATGAAGAAATTAATGCTAGATTACAAATACCTCGATTCAATCCTAGAAAATGGAAGTCAAAAGGCAGGTGAAATTGCAAACAAGAACGTTAAAGACTTAAAAAGTCTAATTGGTTTTTTTGGGGCATGAGTTTTTATCTTCCAATAGCAGATATTCAAATTAATTTATTATTAATTTTATTCTTTGGTTTTTTAGTTGGATTTATGTCAGGTCTTTTCGGAGTAGGCGGGGGATTTTTGATGACACCTTTATTAATTTTTATGGGAATCCCCCCAGCAACTGCTGTTGGAACAGAGTCAGTTCAAATTCTTGGTTCCTCCGTATCAGGTGCTATGGCACACGGGTTGAAAAAAAACATTGATTATGAAATTGGAATCTTTCTGTTAATAGGGGGTGTTTTTGGATCTACATTAGGCGTAATTCTTTTTAACTTTTTTAAAGAGTCTGGGAATATAGATCTTATAATTAAATTTTTGTACATATTATTTCTAGCAATTATTGGGACTTTGATGCTAATAGAAAGCACAATATCCCTTGTCAAAGAAAAAAATGTAGAAGGAAAGATTAAAAATAAAAACAGAAATTTCTTAAATTTGCTTCCTCTTAAACTTAGATTTAGGCAATCAAAAATTTATATTTCAATCCTTTTGCCAATTTTTGTTGGTATTTTAGTTGGTTTATTGTCTGCTTTTATGGGGGTTGGTGGGGGTTTTGTAATGGTTCCAGCTATGATCTATATTTTTAGAATGGGAACTGTGGTTGCAATTGGGACATCTTTATTCCAAATAGTTTTCGTAACATTAAATGTAACTATCCTTCACGCAACTTTTAATTTTTCTGTGGACTTGATATTGGCTATTTTCTTATTAATTGGTGGTGTTATAGGTGCTCAATACGGTTCAAAGTTTACTTCTAGATTTAAGGGAGAACAAATAAGAATACTTTTAGCAGTTGTTGTTTTAGCGGTGTGCATAAAAATGGGAGTAGAATTAGTCAGTGAACCCAATGCAAATTCAAGGATTATTTTACAAAATGGATAACAAATTTATTTATAAATTCTTATTCTTGATATTATTATCATTCTCTAAAGTAAGTTCTGAGGTTTTGATTTTTGATTTATCTGAAGACTTTATTAGTATTTCAAAGAACAATAAAAATCCAGATTTTACAATTTTTGGCTTTACAGACTCAAAAAGTTCTTTGGTTCTAAAAATTAAAGGTCCAGATCAAAAAGTTATTCTTCAAAAAAAAAAGAAGATTGTGGGAATGTGGTCATGGAGCAAAACTGGAGAATTCATATATCCAGGATTGTTTCATTATTACACTAATAAAAATGATGATGAGATTGATTTTGAAATTAAAAAAGATTTGTTTGACAACGTAAAGCTTATTGGAAAAGACGATGATAATTTGAAGAAGGATCTTATTGAAAAAAAAATGTCTTTAGGATTATTTACAATAAAAAATAACTCATTTGAAATAATTAATAGTAAAATGCCTAGTTTTTTCAAAATACCTATAAAACTTCCAAAAAATTCACCAGAAGGAATGTACAATGTTTCACTAAATATTATGGACACTATTAATAATTTTGAAAGCAAGAAAATTCAGATAAAAGTCGTCAAACCTGGCCTAAGTTCGTTTATCTTCAAGTTTGCTCACAAATTCTCATTTATATATGGACTTTTTTCTGCTATTATAGCTATAACGTTGGGTTTGTCCGCAGGTTTAATTTTTAGAAAATTCTTATGATGGAAAAAGAACTTACATTTCTTGTGGTACTAGATGATTCAAAAGAAATCTTCAACGCTCTTAGATATGCTGCAAAGAGAACTGCTAGAAATAATGGACGAGTAGCTTTGCTTTATACATTTGAAACTCTTGAATTCAGTCATTGGAAGGCAGTGGAAGATATTGCAGAAATAGAATTACGGGAAGAAGCAGAATCAAAAATAAAAGAATACGAGAGCTATGTTTTAAATTTTTCTGAAAAGAAGCCTAAAAAATTTATAATGAAAGGCGATAGGTTAGAATGCATTATTAGTTTTTTAAATGCTAATAAGTTTATATCAAATTTTATTCTAGCTTCTTCCCCTAACAAATCAGGGGGTGACCCCTTGATAAATGCCTTTACAATTAAACATAGTGATAAAATAAAAGTTCCAATCACAATAATTCCACCAATGTTAACTGAAGAAGAAATTGACAATTTATCATGATTTCACTACTTTAATAATATGTTTATACAAACCGAAGAAACTCCCAACCCTGCAACATTGAAATTTCTTCCTGGAAAGGTAATCCTTGATGAAGGAACTCTTGATTTTAAGGACAAATCAGAAGCAGGTAATTCTAATTTAGCTAAAGAGCTATTTGGAAATGAAAATGTAACTGGTGTTTTTATTGGAAGAGATTTTCTAACTGTTTCAAAATCGGCTGAAGTTGAATGGGAAGAATTAAAACCATCAGTTCTATCCATAATGATGGATTTCTTTTCCTCAGGTGCTGAAATAGTTGCTGATCAAGCTAACTCAAACAATTTAAGCGCTGAAAAAATAAATTACAATAAGAAAGATAGACAAATAGTTGATAAAATTATTCAACTTCTAGATGAAAGAATTAAACCAGCAGTTGCTCAAGATGGAGGCGACATCAACTTTGTTAAATATACAGACGGTATCGTCTTTCTCGAATTGAGAGGTGCATGTTCAGGTTGTCCAAGTTCGACAATTACTTTAAAATCGGGAATTGAAAATATGTTAAAATATTACATTCCTGAAGTGGTATCGGTCGAAGCTATCAATCAATAATGGAGAAAACCAAAGCACTTTATAGAAACTTAATTGTGGTTTTAGTTTCTTTAGTTTTATTAAATATAGCTGTAGGTTTTTATGATAGTTTTTCTGGATTTAAAAAATACGGCTCAACCTCTCTAAAATTTAAAGTTCAAGATAAATCAGTTCTTAATTATTTTTCAGATAAATCAAGTGTTGATTACATTAGTCAAGCTGAAGAAATGATAGATGTTTTTGAAAAATATAATTTCTCAGTTGAAACTTTCTTAAATGATCAGTCATCAAACTTAATTATCTTTTCTAGTTGGCCTGATGATTTTTTAGATATTACTTCTATTAATAAAAGAAAAAAACTTTTTATAAATACGTTGTTACCAATAATCTTTATCGAAAATAGAAAGATTTTAGAAGATAGAAAAAAGATTTTAGACTGGTGGAATCAATCTGATGGTGAGGCTTTTTCAAGAGAATTTTGGCCATCTTGGTTGTTTGAACTAAGTGAAAAATACAATTATACAGACTCTAGTCTTGGCAATCTTTTAATAAGAGTTGATATTGTTCCTCTTTCACTGGCATTATCTCAAGCAGCAATTGAGAGCGGATGGGGAACTTCAAGGTATATGAACGAGGGTAATGCAATTTTTGGTCAGTATACTTATGATAAATACAGTGGAATTAAACCAAAACAAAGAGAAATTGGTGAAAAGTTTTTCATAAAAAAATTTGTATCATTGTCAGAATCAGTTAGATCTTATTTAAAAAATATTAACACTCATGCTGCATACGATGATTTTAGAAATGAAAGAAGAAAGTTAAGGATGAACGGAGAATCATTGTCAGGAAATGTATTGGCAAATTTTCTTACTAATTATTCTGAAAGAAATGAAGCTTATGTTAGTGATTTGAAACATTTGATCGAAACTAATAATTTTATGAAGTTTGATAAAATTGAAGGATTATTAAATTAGTTCTGCCTTTTTATCATTTTTCCAAACCAATATATTTGACCATTCTGATCTATGTGAGTACAGTTAATTCTGTAACGAATTCTTTGTTTAAGATTTTTGACTTTAAGTAGAACTTTGTTATCTTTTTTGTTTTCTTTTTCTAGGAAAGCAGAATTATTAATAAAACAATTTACAGTTTTTGGTGGGAATTTTGTATTAAAGGAAAAGTTAAGTGTTTCACTATTAACAATCGAATCTTTATAAGAATCATTTGAGACTTCAAGGGGTAGAATATTTAAAATCATTTCAAATCTTTCCATTGACCCATATTCCTCATTTAAAGAATATCTTGGCAACCTTAGTTTGTTTTGATCTTTTGAAATAGGAGACGAATGTTGAGAAAACGCAATTTTATAACCCAATTTTTTTATTTCTTCCTCAACCACAAAACTACTTTCACCGAATGGGTATGAAAAAATCATGGGTTGCGGCCCAACTTTTTTTGCTATAATAAGTTGATTACTCAAAACTTCTTTTTTAATGTTATCAATTGAAAGATCTAAAAAGCTTTTATGACTTTTTGAGTGATTTAAAACTAGTCCATGACTTTTTGATATCTCTCTTAGCATTTGCCAACTCATAAAATCTGATTCTACATCATCCGATATAAAATCAGATGATACGAAAATACTAAATGGCAATTGATATTTTTTTAATATTGGAAATGCGTGATTATAAAAAGATTTATAAGCATCATCAACAGTAATGAAAACTGTCTTTTCTGAGAGTTTTTTATCACCTTCGAAGTATTTTAAGAGATCTGTAAGTGGAAGAACTTTTATTTTTTTGTTAATTAAGAAATTAATTTGTTGTTCAAACCTTTCTTTTGAAATACTTGTATCGGAATACTCTGGATTATTAAATCTGTGATACATCAATACGATTATATTTTCTTGATTTCCCCGTGCATTAAATGAAATCAAAATCAAAATCGTTAAGATTAAATATTTCATGAGAGTGTTAAATATCTTCGATAATAGGAAAGGTTTTTGACTTGAAAAGTTGATAATGCCACCACTCATTTCTAAAGAAATCCCATCCAGCGTCGGTCATTATACCTAACAATAAAAGCCTGTTTCGATATGATTCTGTAGATATATCAAGACAACCGTGGTATGAAAGTCTTGAAAATTCATCAAAGCCAGTGCCCATGTCGAGCTCATTTTCATTTAGATCTGTTAAGGTTAAATCAATAGCAACTCCTCTCGAGTGAGGAGAACCTTTAATTGGCGGGGCTATGAAATTTGGATCAGGTAAACAATCCCAGAGTTTTTTTTGAACATAAACCGGTCTGTAAGCATCAAAAATTTTTAGAGTCAATCCTTGTTTCTTTGCTATTTGAACGGCTAAATCTAAATGTTCGTATGCAATTTTGTGAATAAAACATTCGTTAGAAAAATAAACTTTTTCCCTAGTAAAATTATCTTCGGTTGAATATTTTAAATCAATCAGTACATCAATTTTTTTTTTGTTTACTTTGATTAAATTTTGATTCATTTTGAAAACTAGGAATATGTTATCATTATCCATTTTTAGTTCAAGTCAAAGAATGTCAATTGCTTTATATAAAGATAAAATGTTAGAAGAATTTTATGAAAAAGATTTGGATGGAGTGAAAATGGACGCGATTTTTTTACTTTTAAAAAAAATTTTCAAAAATAGAAGAATTCAAATTGAACAAATATTCTATTCAATAGGTCCCGGAAGTTTTACTTCTATTCGTTCTATTAAGGCAATAGCAGAGGGAATTTCAAATATTCTTTGTTCAAAAATAATAAATGTATCTGAGTTTGATATATATTTATCAAATCTAGAAAATCAAAATAAAGATGTTTTAGTATTTTATAATTCTTTTAACAAAAATTTTTTTTTCAAACGTTTTAGACTTATAAATAATAAATACAAATCTATATCGAATTTATTAGTAGGAGAGTTAGAGGAAATTGTAAAATATATTGATAAAAACAATAAATCATTTAAAGATTTAAAGTTAATATCTAATTCAAAGAAAAACTTTTTTTTTTTTAATAATTTCAGTAAAGATCAAACATTAGTCTGTCATCCCTGTGCAAGGAAATTGGCTAATGCTGTTTTTTTGGGTTATGGTAAAAAGCATCAAAAAATTGTTTATCATCATACATATTATGTTAAATAACTTATTCCAATCAATTCAGGTTCATCATTCTGAAGAAATTTTTATGTTACAGAGAAAATTTAAAGAGGATTTTGGCGAGAATATTTGGAAAACCGATGAGCTTATTAAATCTTTTAATGATAAAATTTTAGAGGGTGACGTTTTTGTTCCTCAAAGAATAATTTGCGGTTTTTGTATTTTTAAAATTATTGTAGATTATATAGAAATTTATTCAATATTTGTTAAACCCTCATATCGAAAAAAAGGGGTAGCCAAGAAATTTATTAGTAACTGTGTTGATTATTGTAAAAGGAATAAACTTAAAAAAATAATACTCGATGTAAGTGAGGAGAACCTAAAGGCAATAAATTTTTATCGTAAACATGAATTCATTTTCTGTGGGAGAAGAAAAGGTTATTATAAGAAGAATGACTCGTACAAAGATTCTTTTACAATGTATAGATTAATTTAATAAGGCTTGATTGTAATTTCATAAACTTTATCTTTAAGTTCCAAAATTTCAACGTAGAAGTTTTTTTTTAAGCTGTTTGTCAGGAGCTGAGCATCTTTTTTACCTTTAATGATTATTACTTTCGTGTGATTTTTATTTTTTTTGATAAAATCTTTAGTTTTTAAAAAAGTCATTGGACATTTATAGCTAGTGACATCTAAAACTTTTTTTTTCATTTTGATTAATAAATATGATATAATAAATAAATATTTTAAATTGAATTTTAGAATATCGTAATAAAAGTTTAACAAAAGTAAATTAAAACAGTCAATGTTTAGCTCATTAATAGAAAAGATTAACAACCTAGGTCTTAAAATGACGCAACAAAGGAAAATTATTGTCAAAGTTTTGTCTGATTCAAAAGATCATCCAGATGTTGAAGCTGTTCATAAAAGGGCAGCAAAAATTGATAAAAAAATTGGAATAGCAACTGTATATAGAACAATAAAGTTATTCGAAGATAATAATTTGTTGGAGAAACATGAGTTCAAAGGATATAGTTCCAGATACGAAACTGTCAGAGAGAACCATCATCATCTAATAGATATAAGATCCGGAAAGGTCAAAGAATTCAGAAATACTTTGGTTGACGCAATGCAAAAACAAGTTGCAAAGGAAATGGGTTTTAAACTAGTAGATTATAGGTTAGAATTATATGCTGTTCCAATTAAAAACACACGATCAAAAAAATAAACAAAATCACCGAACTTTTTATAAAATTGATACATTCAAATCAATTATAAAAAAAGTAAAATTTGTTGCAAAGAATGTTATCTATGTGAAAAAATGGTCTCAAAGTTCTGAGACTTTTGAGAAAATACATCTTGAAAATAAGGACATATATAAATGTTCGAGAGATATAAATTTGAATCTTGGAACCTATGAGTTAAAAACAATTGATGATTCAAATTCATTGATCTTTAAAGTTAAAAAGTTAAGGCAAAAGAGTTTTTTTAAAGAAACACACGAAAATTCTTTAGATTCTGATGAATTTGATAAATTTTGTGACCATTTAGTAGTAATTGACAAGTCAGTTTCTGATGATCATGTAGTAGGAACATACAGGCTTCTTTTAAAATCTAAATTTGTAACCTCTCTAAAATTCTACAGTCAGTCAGAATTTGATATTTCAAAATTAATAAAGAAGAAATCTTTAGTTCTTTTAGAAGCAGGTAGATCGTGTGTGCACGAAGATTACAGGGATGGAAGAATAATAAAGCTTTTATGGAGAGGACTTGCCACTTTTATTGTTAGAAATAAAGTTGATGTTATTTTTGGATGTGCAAGCTTTCCCTCAAGTAATCCTAAGTTATTTGCAAATCAACTTTCTTATTTGCATCATTTTCATATGCCTCCCAAATCACTAAGAACAAAACCCCTAAAGAATCTAAAAGCAGAATATAGAATTGTTGACAAAAAATTAATAAATGCTGAAGATGAATTCAGAAAACTTCCTCCTTTAATAAAAGCTTATATCAGAGCAGGAGCCTTTATTGGTTCTGGAGCCGTAGTGGATAAAAAATTTAATACAACAGATGTTCTAATAGTTCTAGAATCAAAAAAGATTGTAAAAAAATATTCTCAACTACAGATAAAAAATACACCCTGATGCTTTATTCACCTTTACTTTCTCTATCTAGGTTTATCGTTTTAATTCCATGGATACTAATTATTTCTTTTTTTCACATGATAGCTAGTTTGATCTCGAGAAAATTTTTCTTTTTTTTCTTTAAAATATTGTTTCAAGGATTAATAAAAATATTGGGAATTAAGGTAAAGATTACTGGTCTGCCACATCAAAAAAAAACTTTATTTATTTCTAATCATATTTCGTACCTTGATATAATTATTCTTGGATCACAGACTAACGCTATTTTTGTTGCAAAATCAGAAATTAAAACATGGCCACTAATAAATAAATTAAGTGCAATTGCTAAAACAATATTCGTCGAAAGGAAAAATATAAGAGCCGTAAAGGATCAGATGTTATTAATAAAGAAAAATCTTAATGACGGTTTTAACGTGATTCTTTTTCCAGAGGGAACATCAAGCGATGGTTCTAAAGTACTTAAGTTTAAGAGTTCATTATTTGCATTAGTTGATTTTCAAGACTTACAGGATTTTAACATTCAACCTATTTCAATTTCTTATAATAAACTTGATGGAATTCCACTGGATAAATCTTATAGACCTTTTCTAGCATGGTTTGGAGCGATGGATCTATTTTCTCATGCCTGGAAATTTTTGGGATTGGGAATGAGTGAAGTAAATGTTCACTTTCACTCAGCCAGAAAGTTTTCTTCTTTTTTAAATAGGAAAAACTCTTGTAATTTTTGCTTTGAAAAAATATCTAACCAAGTAATTAAAGATTATCGTTCACTAGAAATTGATAATAAAATTAAACTTTATGAATTTAAATTCTTGTAATAAATAAAAAATAATTTAATTATTTATTAAGATGAATCAGTCTTTCTTTATAAAAACCTATGGTTGCCAAATGAATGAGTATGACTCTGAAAAATTAAATGAGTTAATGGTGTTCAACGGATACAGTTCATCAAGTAACTTCGAACAATCAGACATTGCTATACTTAATACCTGTCATATAAGAGAAAAAGCATCAGAAAAGCTTTATTCGGATTTAGGTAGACTTTCAAAATTTAAAGAAAATAAGAAAAAAATAGGTAAAAGTATGAAAATTATTGTTACTGGTTGCGTTGCACAAGCAGAGGGTGAAGAAATTTTAAAAAGAAACAAAAATGTTGATTTTGTTTGTGGTCCACAAAATTTTCACGAGCTACCTAAAATATTAAAGCAGAATAAAAAAAAGAAAGTGTTCAACGAATTTTTGTGTGAAGAAAAATTTTCTACATTGGTTCCAACATCAGAGAAAAAAGTTAGCAAATTAATTACGATTCAAGAAGGTTGTGATAAGTTTTGTTCTTTCTGTGTTGTCCCATACACAAGAGGTGCTGAGTTTTCAAGACCAGTTGAGCATATTTTTGCGGAAGCTAAAGATCTAGTTTTTAAGGGAGCAAAAGAGGTAGTCCTTCTTGGACAAAATGTGAGTTCTTACGAATCAAGTGTTCTTTATAATGGAAAAAATAAACCAATCAAGTTATCAGGTTTATGTGAATCATTATCGAGTATATCAGGACTCGATAGAATTAGATATCTTACGTCCCACCCAATTGACATTGATGATGACTTGATTGAACAACACAAGAATAACACAAAGATGATGCCTTTTCTTCATCTTCCAATTCAAACGGGTTCGGACATCATTCTCAAAAAAATGAACAGAAAACATAACAAACAATTTTACATTGATTTAGTTGCTAAGATACGAGAGATTAAAAAAGAAATGGCTTTTTCGTCTGACTTCATAGTAGGTTATCCAGGTGAAACAGATAATGATTTCGAAGAAACTTTAGATCTTATTGAAAAAGTAAAATTTGCCAGTGCTTATTCTTTTAAATATTCGACAAGACCTGGCACACCGGCATCATTTGAAGATTACAATATTAGTGAAGATAAGGCAAATCTTAGGTTGGCTAAAATACAAGAATTACTTAACATCCAACAAAGAGATTTTAATTTGTCTTTCATAGGTAAAACAGTGGAAGTATTATTCGATAAAATTGGAAGAAAGAAAAATCAATTCGTTGGAAGAACTCCTCATTTACAACCTGTTCATGTTTATTCCACTGAAAACGTAATAGGGAAATTAAAAAATGTAAGTATTTCAGATTTAACGTCTTTCTCTTTTCATGGTAAGTTGATTAACTAGAAAAAAAATTGAAAAAAAAAATTAAAAACGATTCTAAAATATTCTCAAAAACAATGTCTTTCGATGATAATTCTTTGTTACCAATAATTTATGGTGATAATGACAGGTTTTTAAGGCTTATTGAAAAAAGCTTTAATGTTTCTGTTTTAACAAGAGGAAATTTTATAAAAATAAGTGGTAATGAGGAAAAAGTAAGTATCTCTGAGAATTTACTAAGAGATTTGTTTGAAATTGCTAAAAAAAGTGGCTTTTTAGATGATGGAGAAATGCATGGCATGATTAATCTTTACCAAGATTCAAAATTTGAATCTACAAGTAAGAATGAGAATATTGACTCCCTGAGTTTTACTGCAGGAAAGAAACTTATAAAACCAAGATCAAGAAAACAAGTAGATTATTTTAATTTAGTTAAAAAAAAAAGTTTAGTATTTTGTTGTGGACCAGCTGGAACAGGAAAAACATATTTGGCTGTTGCATTGGCAGTATCTATGTTGAAGTCTGGACAAGTTGATAAAATTATTCTTTCCAGACCAGCTGTAGAAGCGGGTGAGAGATTAGGGTTTCTACCGGGAGATTTAAAAGAGAAAATAGATCCATACTTAAGACCTCTTTATGATGCTTTGAATGATATGCTTTCATTCTCAGAAGTATTAAAAAAAATAGAAAATGGAATGATTGAAATTGCTCCTCTAGCTTTTATGAGAGGACGGACTCTTTCTAATGCATTTATTATTTTAGACGAATCGCAAAATACTACAGCAATTCAGATGAAAATGTTTTTAACTCGGTTAGGAGATAATTCAAGAATGATTGTTAATGGAGATTTATCACAAGTTGACTTGCCCTCAGGAACTAAATCTGGATTAAGAGAATCAATAAATATCTTAAGAGGTATTGATGATATTGGGTTTATCGAGTTTAAAGAAAAAGACGTAGTGAGAAATCCATTGGTTTCTAAAATTGTTTCAAAATATGAGGAGTTTGAGAGGATCCAAGGAGTAGGTGAAAAATACAAAAATAAAATTGAAAATGATTGATATAAACTTTGATTGTTTAGGAAACTCCAAAAAAATTCAATTAAACAGTTTCATTAAAGATTCTCTTAATAAAATTTTAGATGAAATTGATAATAATAAGAAAAATATTTATGTTTCTGTTTTCCTGACTAACAACAAAAAAATTAAAGAAATTAATAAAAAGTATAGGAGTATCAATAAAGTAACTAATGTTTTATCATTTACCCAAAATGATGAAAGAATGTTAGGTGATTCTAAGATTTATTTTATACTAGGAGATATTGTCATTTCATTGGAAAAGATCTTTTCTGAAGCAAAAATTCAGAAAAAAAGATTTTTAGATCATCTTTTGCATATGATTGTTCACAGTACTCTTCATTTATATGGATATGATCATAAGAATCTAAAAGATGCTAAGGTTATGGAAAAAAGGGAGAATGAGATACTTTTTAAGTTGAAAGATTTGATCTCTAACTAAATTATGATCAAAAAATTTTTTAATAAAATTAAGTCTTTTCTTAAATCTAGCAATAAAGAGGATATTAAGAATGTCATTGAAGATCTAATTGATGAAAATAAAAATGGTTCTGAGAAAATGGATGACGGAACAAAAAATATTTTTAAGAACGTAATTAATCTTAGTGATAAATGTATTGAGGATGTAATGATTCCTAGAGCAGACATTGATGCTGTTTCATCAGATATAAAGGTAAACAATCTGATTGGATTTATTAATAAAACTAAACATTCAAGAATTCCAATTTATCAAGAAAACTTAGATAAGATAATTGGGATGGTTCACATTCGAGATTTGTTTGAAAGAATAAATAATAAAGCTAGAAGTAAAAAAGACATTAAAATTTCAAAAAGTATAGTAAGAAAAATACTTTTTTCTTCTCCATCAATGAAGATATTAGATCTTTTACTTAAAATGAGGTCTGAACAAATTCACATGTCGATAGTTGTTGACGAATTTGGTGGTACAAATGGGTTAGTAACAATCGAAGATCTCGTTGAAGAGATAGTTGGAGAAATTAAGGATGAACATGACTTTGAGGAAATCGGGGAAATAAAAAAAATATCAAAAAAAACTTATGATGTTTCAGCTAGATTAAGTGTAGAAGATTTAGAAAAAAAAATCGGAGGTTTTTTTTCAGAAGAGGAAAAAGAGGATATTGATACGGTTGGCGGACTTGTTTTTAACTTGCTGGGAAAAATTCCCAATAGAGGCGAGGTGATCAATCATAAAAGTGGCTTAGAATTTACTATCCAAGACGCAGATACAAGGAAGATTAAAAGAATACTTGTTAATGTCAAATAAGGCAAAAAAATGTTTAAATCTCTTCTTAGCTGGACTCGTAAGTGGTATTTCAATTTCCTATCCATTTCTTTTGCCTTTTTACATTTTGGGGTATTATTATTTTATTAGAACTCTTGTAGATTTAAAATTTTCAAGTCAAGGCTATCTACAAGGTTGGTTATTTGGGTTTGGGTTTTTTTTTTCTTCAATGCATTGGATAGTGAATCCTTTTCTTATTTATGAAGAACATTTAATTTTAGCCCCATTTGTCATAATTATATTTCCTTTGTCCATGGGAGCTTTTTTTTCAATTTCTGGTATTTTAATTAAGGGTTTTGTAAGTGTTGTAAAAATCGATGAAAATTATTTTTATACAAAATGTTTTTTGATAGGTCTTTTTTTATTTCTTTCGGAATATTTAAGATCGATTATTTTCGGTGGATTACCTTTTAACCTTCATTCACATTTGTGGGCATTTGATGAAAGATTTATTTCAATAACATCCTATATTGGAGCATTTGGACTATCATTTCTGACAATACTCTGGATAACTTTAATTTCTTTGTACATTAAAAAACTAAGAATAAGCTATTTTTTAATTTTGTTATTCTTTCCATTATCTTTGTTTTTGACCTCTCAAATAGAATTGGAAATAAGTCAAAATAAGTCTGATACTGCTCTTGTTAGAGTTGTACAACCCAATATCCCTCAGAATGAAAAATGGAATAGAAGTTTATTTGAGCAACATTTGAATAAACTATTGGAACTTACAAATTTAGAAAATAATGATGAAATGATTGTAATTTGGCCTGAAGCTGCGATGACTTTGTATTTAAATGAAAATTTAGATTTGGTTAATTTTATAAAAAAAAATATTAAAAATAATACTACCATAATAACAGGCGGATTAAGAAGAGTTTTTTCAGACAATGGGTATGAGATATTTAATTCATTGTACGTTATAAACAATAAAAAATTTGATTACTATGACAAAAAAAAACTAGTTCCATTTGGTGAATTTATTCCACTTCGTTCTGTTTTAGATTTTGCAAAATTGACACCTGGTAATACAGATTTTGATAAAGGTACAAAAAAAAAATTAATAGAACTAAAATACAAAAAAGATATTATTCATTCAGAACCATCAATATGTTATGAGGCTATTTTTCAATCATTTAATTATAAGGAAATCGATTTGATGATTAACATTACGAATGATGCATGGTTTGGTAATACAACGGGACCTAGACAACATCTAACCTCATCAATTTTCAGAGCTGTTGAAAAAGGTGTTCCACTGGTAAGATCAGCAAATTCTGGAATTTCTGTAATTGTTAATTCTAAAGGAAAAACTTTGGGTAAAATTAATCTAAATGAAAGTGGTTTTTTTCAACAGAAAATTAATTTAGGAAGAAATGCTACTTTTTTTATGAAATATGAAAATAAGATAATATATACCTTAATTTCAGTGATTTTTCTGTTGGTTTCTTTATTAGATTTTTTAATAAAAAAAAGAAAAGATTTGAAAATTCAACCATTTTGAAATACTAGTTATCATTTATGTCCAAAAATTTACCAAATTACATCTTCACAAGTGAATCTGTTTCAGAAGGCCACCCTGATAAGATTTGTGACCAAATTTCAGATTTAGTTGTTGATTTGTATATGGGTGCTGACAAAAATTCTAGAGTAGCTTGCGAAACATTAGCAACTACCAATAGAGTTGTACTATCAGGTGAAGTGAAAATAAACGAAAATGAAGATCAAGTGAAAAAATCAATTTTAGAAGAGCGAATTAGAGAAAAGATTAAGGAGATTGGTTATGAGCAAGAAGGTTTTCACTGGAAAAATATAAAAATTGAAAATTACTTACATCAGCAATCTCAAGATATTTCTCAAGGAGTTGATACTGAAAAATATATGGGTGCAGGTGATCAAGGGATTATGTTTGGTTATGCTTGCACTGAAACTGATTCTTTGATGCCGGCTCCAATTTATTTTTCTCACAGAATACTTTTAACTCTATCAAAATTTAGACGTAACACTAATTCATTTTTTGGACCTGATTCAAAAAGTCAGGTATCGATGGAATATGAAGGTTCCAAGCCAAAAAAAATTACTTCGATTGTTGTTTCAACGCAACATTTTCCCGATATTCATAATATTGATATTCGAAAAAAGGTAATTGAAGTTATTGAAGAAGCAATTCCTTCCGCCATTCTTCCCAGCTCAGCTCAGATCTTAATCAATCCTACAGGAAGATTTGTAATAGGTGGACCTGATGGTGACACCGGTCTTACTGGAAGAAAAATTATAGTCGATACATATGGTGGAGCAGCGCCCCATGGGGGCGGGGCATTTTCTGGAAAAGACTATACAAAGGTAGATAGATCTGCAGCTTATATTGCCAGATACTTAGCTAAAAATGTTGTTGCTAGTCAGCTTGCAAAAAAATGTTTAATACAGCTCTCTTATGCAATTGGTGTTGCAAAACCAATATCCATTTATTTAAAAACTGACGACGAATCCAATCTTGATTCAGAGAAAATAGTGAAAATCATTAATGAAAGCGTTGATCTATCACCAAATGGTATAAAAAATTATCTAGATTTGGATAGACCTATTTATGAGTCAACATCTACCTATGGACATTTTGGAAGAGATTATGTTCCAGAAACCGGTTGTTTTTCATGGGAAAAAGTTGATCTTGCAAAAAGAATTTCTGATGAATATTAATAATGTTACCTTTCTATGGAAGAAAACTATCAAGAAAAACTAAAAATTTTTGTCTTAATGAATTAGAGAAATGCAAGTTTTTTTTCAATGAGGAAAAATTCAAGAAATTAAAATCAAAGCTTATTTTTTCAAGTAAAAGAATTAACCTCGAAATCGGATTTGGAATGGGAGATCATTTAGTTTTTTTATCACAAAAATTAAAAAACGACGTTTTTCTTGCCGTAGATCCTTTTCTTTCTGGTAATGTTAATTTAAAAAAGAAAATTGAAATCAATGAAATTAAGAACGTTTATTATTCTAACCTAGATTTTTTGAGTTTTTTAAACTTATCTAAGAAGATTTTTTTTAAAGATATTTTTGTATTATTTCCTGACCCATGGCCAAAAACAAAACATCAGAAAAGAAGATTGATAAATGAAAAATTTGTAGAAAAAATCAATAAAGTCATAAATTGTAAGTCAAGAGTGCTGGTTGCCACTGATCATAGAGATTATTCAAATCAAATATTAAAATGCTTCACAAAACAAAATCTTTTTGAGAACAATTTATTTTCTTATCAAAGCCTTACTCGAGAAAATTTAAATTTTTTTCCGACGAAATATTTTTATAAAGCAAAAAGAGAAAAAAGAGATGTGAACTATTTTATTTTTACAAAAAAAAAAAATTAATAAATTATTTATGTTTTACAAAAGTATTGGTATGAATATTTAAAAGTTTTAACTTTAAAAATTTAATGGTCTAAATTAAACATAAAAAAGGTAAGTAAATTGGATAAAGACGAAATAAGAGATGGTATGTCATTTGATATAATTGATGTGGCAAAAAACATAGCAAAAGAAAAAGGCATAGATGAAATTGAAGTTATAGATGCTATGGAAATGGCAATAGCAAAAGCGGGTAGAACAAAGTATGGCCTTGAGCTAGACATTAGAGCGCACGTAAATAAACAAACTGGAAGAATTGGTTTATTTCGATATCAAGAAATTGTTGATGACATCGAGGCACTTCCTGAGGAGGAGAGAATTAATAAAATTAATTTAGCTAGTATAGAAGAAAACAATACTTCTTTAAATGTGGGAGAGTTTGTGAAAGAAGAGTTGCCGCCACTTGACTTCGGTAGGATTGCTGTTCAAACAGCTAAACAAGTCATTTTCCAAAAGGTTAAAGAAGCTGAAAAAATTATGCAGTTTAATGAATTTAAAGATAAGATTGGCGAAATAGTTAATGGAATAGTTAAAAGAGTTGAATACGGAAATTTAATTGTTGATCTTGGTAAAGGTGAGGCGATAATGAGAAGAGAAGAATTACTTAACAGAGAAATATTTAGAAGGTCGGATAGAATCAGAGCTTACATCACTGAGGTAAAACATGATCTAAAAGGCCCTCAGATTTTTCTTTCTAGAGCTCATAACAATTTTCTGGTGAAGCTTTTTTATCAAGAAGTTCCTGAGATATATGATGGAATAATTGAGGTAAAGTCCGTTGCAAGAGATCCAGGTAGCAGAGCAAAAATTGCTGTTTTTACAAAAGAAAAAAGTATAGATCCCGTTGGAGCATGTGTAGGTATGAGAGGTAGCAGGGTTCAAGCAGTTGTAAACGAATTGCAAGGAGAGAAAATAGATATAGTTTTGTGGTCAGAGGATATTGCCACTTTTGTTGTTAATGCTCTTGGACCGGCAGAAGTTGATAAAGTTATAATAGAGGAGGATTTGAAGAGGATAGATGTCATTGTTCCGGATGAACAACTGAGTTTAGCGATTGGTCGAAAAGGACAAAATGTTAGACTTGCCAGTGCATTATCAGGTTGGGGTATAGATATTTTAACAACATCACAAGAATCCGATAGAAGAAATGAAGAATTTAAGAATTTATCCCAGAAATTTATAAGTCTCCTTGATGTTGACGAGGTCATAGCACATTTACTTGTTACGGAAGGTTTCACTACTATAGATGAGGTTGCTATGGTTTCGCTTGAAGAGTTAACTTCAATTGAGGGTTTTGATGAAAACCTTTCAAAAGAATTAATAGAAAGAGCAAAAAATTGTGTTGAGAAGATAAGAGTAGAAAATTTATCTAAACTTAAAGAATCGGGAGTTGATGATTATTTGTTAAATTCAAGACTATTAAGTACCGATCAATTATTGAAATTAGATGAAATTAAAATTAAAACTAGAGACCAACTTGCAGATCTATCAAATTCAGAACTTCTCGAAATATTTAATGATATGGACAAAGAAAAGGCTGATGAAATTATAATTGACTCAAGAAAACATTGGTTCGAAAAATAAAATATTTATGGAAGAAAATAAAACAAACAAAAATAACTTAGGCGGTAAGCTTCAGCTCAAGAAAACTATAAATGCTGGTCAGATTAAGCAGAGCTTTTCGCATGGCAGAAGTAAATCTGTTTCAGTTGAAGTAAAACGCAAAAGATCTTTGAGCGGATTTAGTAAAAATGAAATAATAGAACAACCAAAATCCTCTCAATATGAATTTGATGAGGTTAAAGACTTGAAAGGAAATGATGATTCCGATGAAATCATAGATAAAGTTCAAACAAAAAAAAATAACCAAAATATTCCAGAAAATTCATCAATTGAACGCCCAAAAAGGCCCTCTACAAAATCCTTTAATGAAAAGAAAGAAGATGATGGAATAAAAAAAGAAGCTAATGAAAAACCAAAACAACAAAAATTTATAAAGACTCCCAAAAGTTTTGAAAATAGACGGCAGGGAAAACTTACTATATCTCAAGCATTAGACGATGATAATGAAAAAGTTAGATCTCTAGCAGCTATAAAAAGGGCGAGAGAGAAAGCGAAATTAAGAAACGTAATTAAGTCTGATAACAAGGAAAATGATTCTAGAGAAAAAAAGAAAAGAGAGATAATAATACCTGATGTTATTACTGTTAACGAGTTGGCTTCAAGACTTGCAGAAAAATCATCAAATCTTATCAAAGCACTAATGAAGTTAGGAGTAATGGCGACAATTAATCAGACTGTTGACAGTGATACTGCAGAATTGATAGTGATAGAATTTGGTCATACACCTAAAAGAGTGAGTGAATCAGATGTTGAAGTAGGACTCACTGGACCCTCTGATGATGAGAAAGATTTAAGAACTAGACCTCCTGTTGTAACAGTAATGGGTCATGTTGACCATGGTAAAACCTCTCTTTTAGACGTGATAAGAGAAAAGAAAGTCGCATCTACGGAAGCAGGAGGAATAACTCAACATATTGGTTCATATATAGTTGAAGCGAAAAATGGACTCATGGTAACTTTCATCGATACACCTGGGCATGCTGCTTTTAGCCAAATGAGAGCTAGGGGTTCTAATATCACAGACATAATAGTTTTAGTTGTAGCCGCAGATGATAGTGTAAATGAGCAGACAATTGAGGCAATAAGCCATGCAAAAGCTTCCGAATGCCCAATTATTGTTGCTGTAAACAAGATAGATCTTCCTACCGCAGACCCACAGAAAGTTGAATCAGATTTGATGAAACACGAGATAATTAGTGAAAAAATGGGTGGACAAAATGTTTTTATAAACGTTTCAGCTAAAACTAAAGAGGGCATTGATGATTTATTAGATTCAATACTATTACAAGCTGAAGTCTTGGAGTTAAAAGCAAATCCGAATAGAAGTGCCGAAGGGACCGTTATTGAATCCAAGATAGAAAAAGGGAGAGGAACAGTAGTTTCTGTTTTAGTTCAAAATGGATCACTTGATGTTGGGGATGTTGCTGTTATAGGAAAAGAGTGGGGAAAAGTGAGAGCAATGTATGATGATTCATCAAAAAAAATAGATAAAGCTTTACCAAGTTATCCAGTTGAAATTTTAGGGCTATCTGGTGCTCCAAACTCTGGAGATAAACTTGTCGTCGTTGATAATGAGTCAAGAGCAAGAGAAGTCACTCAATATAGATCTAGAATGAAAAGAATAGAGGAAAATTCAGCAATAAAAAGAGTTACGATTGATCAAATGATTGAAAGTGCATCTCAGGACGATAAAAAGATTATTTCAGTAATTGTAAAAGCAGACGTTCATGGTTCTAAAGAAGCTATAGAGCAAAGTCTAAATAAGATGAATTCTGATTTTGTGAGTATAAAAATTATTCATACAGCTGTTGGCGAGATAAATGAATCAGATGTTACGTTGGCTATAGCTTCAAGTGCCAGAATTTTTGGTTTTAATGTAAAAGCAAATACTCAAGCTAAGACTCTTTCCAAGAAAGAAGCAATAAAAATAAGTTTCTTTTCGATTATATACGAAGTCATAGACGAAGCTCAAAAAATTATTGACGGGTTAGATGAAGATAAAGTAACAGAATCATTGATTGGGAAGGCAATGATTAAGCAGGTGTTTGAGCTTTCTGATTCTAATAAAGTAGCAGGTTGTGTGGTTCAAGAAGGAAAAGTTACATCTAAATCTTTAGTAAAAATTTTCAGGGATGAGAAAATATTAGATGAATGTGAAATTCAGAGTCTCAGAAGAGAGAAAAATCAAGTAAAAGAGGTTTCCAGTGGTTTGGAATGCGGAATAGTTCTCTCTAAATTTAATGATGTCACAGAAAATGACAGGTTAGAATTTTATTTGAGAGAAAAAAATGAAAAAAAACCTTAGTTTAGAAAATATTAAGGCAGATAGACGTAAATCAAGAACAGAAAAGATAACTTCATTAATTAAAAAAACTGTAGCAGAAATTTTGCTTACATATGATTTAAACGACATTGATGGGCAAAACATTTTGATTTTCGTGTCTAACGTAACACTATCGGCTGATGGAAGAAATGCCACAATATTTCTTGAGGTAATTGATAATAAGATACACATTAACAAAAATCTTTTAGACGAAATACTTAATAAAAATTCTGCAAAAATAAAAAAAGAATTCTCAAGAAAAGTAGAGTTAAGATACACTCCAAGATTAAGATTCGAGATCCTTGGATAAATTTACATGAAATCTCATGAAAGGTAAAAATATCGTAAATGGATGGTTTTTTCTAGACAAGCCTCTTGGAATTACATCAAATCTCGCTCTACAAAAAATTAGGAAAATACTAGATAATTGTAAAGCTGGATTTGTAGGAACTCTTGATCCGTTAGCTTCAGGATATCTTCCAATTGCATTAGGAACTGCCACAAAAATTATAAGTTATATTGAGAAAGCCGATAAAAAATATTTATTTACAATTGAATGGGGTGTTAAAACTGACACTGGAGATTTAGAGGGAAAAATAATTGAAAGATCCAATGTTTATCCAAATTATAATGAAATTAAAAGAGTTTTATCAAGACATGTCGGAGAGATAAATCAAGCCCCCCCAAAATTTTCATCTGTAAAGATTAACGGTATCAGAGCATATAAACTTGCAAGGAAAAAAATACAATTTTTTACAAACTTCAAAAAGATTTTTATTAGACAAATCAAATTACTTTACACTCTTTCTGACCAGAGAGCTTGCTTCTGTGTCGAGTGCAGCTCTGGAACTTATGTAAGAACTCTAGCAGAAAGTATTGCTGCCTCTTTAGGAACAGTCGGAACTGTTACTGAACTCAGGAGAGTAGGATTTGGTGAGTATAATAAAAAACTTATTTCACTGGATTATTTATTAAGATTGGGGCATAGTGGTGACCTAATTAAACTCATTCATCCATTGGAAGCTGTGTTTAATGAAATATTTGAAATTGAGCTGAGCGAGTTAGAGGCTAAAAAGGTATTGACGGGGCATTTTGTCGAAAACAAAAAATTTTTTATGAAGAAAAAAAGTTGTAACATTGCAATAGCAAAATATAAAAAAAAAGTATTGGCTATTGGATTAATCGAAAAAAGTCTTTTTCATCCTAAAAAGTTGTTGGTTACTTAAAATTTAACATATGTTACATTACTTTTTTCAAAATATTAATTAGGAATTTCAAATGGATAAAATAGAAAAAAATAATAACGAAGATAAAAACAAAGTCGGCAGTAGCGAAAATCAAATAGCAATATTTACAAACCGAATAAAGAATTTAACCGAACATTTAAAGTCTAATAAAAAAGATCACAATACTAGAAGAGGTTTAATGAAACTTGTAGGAAAAAGAAAAAAACTTTTAAGTTATGTTAAAAACAAAAGTAATGAGAAATACGAGTCAATTATAAAGTCTCTAGGTCTAAGACGTTAGGCGATTCAAGGAGATTTATAATGTTTAAAATTTCATCTGTTGAGTTGGACTGGAAAGGTCTACCTCTAAAATTAGAAACAGGTATTATGGCTCGTCAAGCTGATGGAGCTGTGACTTGTACACTTGGTAACACGACAGTTCTGTGCACAGTATGTGCTTCACGAGATGCAGACACTAACAATGATTTTTTCCCTCTTTCAGTTCATTATATTGAAAAGGCATATTCAGCAGGTAAAATACCTGGAGGTTTTTTCAAAAGAGAAGGTCGTCCATCGGAGAATGAGATTCTTAGTTCAAGATTAATTGATAGACCGATACGTCCTTTATTCCATCATGATTTCAAGAATGAAACTCAAGTTATATGTACCGTTATTAATTATGATGGAGAAAACGATCCTTCAATATGTGCTATGATAGGTTCATCAGCCGCAATAACAATTTCAGGGCTTCCATTTTTGGGGCCTTTGGCATGTGCGAGAGTAGGATATATGGACGGAGAATACATCCTTAACCCAACAAAAGACGAACAAAGAGAAAGTGAACTAGATCTTGTTGTAGCTGGAACAAGAGATGGGGTATTAATGGTTGAATCAGAAGCGAACGAACTTGATGAAAAAATTATGCTAGGTGCAGTTCAATTTGGTTTCAAAGAATTTCAAGGAGTAATTGATAAAATAATTGAGCTTGCCGAAATTTCTGCTAAAGATTCATGGGAAGTCCCTGAAAAGAACAATCCGGATTATTTCGATAAACTTTTAAATATTTCAAAAGAGCAACTATCGCCACTTTATAATATTAAAGAAAAAAAGAAGAGAAATGAATCACTTAATGAAGCTAGGAAAAAAATTATAGAATCTTTCCAAGAAGATACAGATGATATTGATACTTTAAAAGATAATATTAAAACAATAGAAAAAAATATTGTCAGATCATCTGTTATGGATACAAACAAAAGAATTGATGGCAGGGGTCTTGATGATGTAAGGGCTATTGACGTGAGAGTTGATTTTTTAAATGATGTTCACGGAAGCGCTCTATTTACAAGAGGAGAAACTCAAGCTTTAGTTACTACTACTTTAGGAACAACCTCAGATGAACAAATGCTAGATACACTTGACGGCGACCAAAAAGCTAAATTTATGTTGCATTATAATTTCCCTCCCTTTTCGGTAAACGAAGTTGGAAGAATCGGATCTACAGGAAGAAGAGAGGTTGGACATGGTAAACTTGCTTGGAGGGCAATTAACCCAATTTTAAAAAATTCTTCAAATGATTTTCCTTATACTATTAGAGTTGTTTCTGAGATTACCGAGTCCAATGGTTCGTCATCCATGGCAACGGTTTGCGGAACGTCATTGGCACTCATGGATGCTGGAGTTCCTCTAAAAAAACCGATTGCAGGTATTGCAATGGGTTTAATAAAAGAAGAAAAGAAGTTTGCAGTTTTAACTGATATTCTTGGTGACGAAGATCATCTTGGTGATATGGATTTCAAAGTCGCAGGCACAGAGAATGGAATTACCTCTCTTCAAATGGATATTAAAGTCGATGGAATAACAGAAGAGATTATGAGCGTTGCTTTATCTAAAGCCAAGAACGCCAGGTTATATATATTAAAAGAAATGAACAAAGTAATTAAACAATCAAGGCCAGATACAAAATCAAATGCACCGCAAATTGAGAAAATCAAAATTAATAAATCAAAAATTAGAGAGGTAATTGGTTCAGGTGGAAAAGTTATTAAAGATATTTGTGAAAAGTCAGGAGCAAAAGTTGAAATCGACGACAATGGTATTATTACAATTTTTGCATCAAAAGCTAGTGAGTCTAAAATAGCAACGGATATGATTAATGATATTGTAGCAGAACCTGAGGTCGGAAAGATTTACGAAGGTAAAGTGGTAAAAACAACAGATTTTGGTGCATTTGTAAATTTTATGGGAAGTAGGGATGGTTTAGTTCATATAAGTCAGTTGAAAGAAGAAAGAGTAGAAAAAACAACTGATGTTGTAAATGAGGGTGATATTGTTAAAGTAAAAGTTATCGGTGTTGACGATAGAGGTAAAGTGAAATTGAGTATTAAAGAAGTTTAGATGAAGAGAATAAACTCTATAATTATGTCAGGAAAGGAATCACTTCCCCTCATTGAAGGAGGAAAGGGAATAGCTGTTAGTAGCGGTGAAAGTTCAGGTGCTTGGGCTAAGGCTGGGGGTGTTGGAACTTTTTCGGGAGTTAATGCAGATTCCTACGATGAAGGAGGAAATCTTATTCCTCAAATTTATAAAGAGAAGACAAGATCTGGAAGACACAGAGAGTTGGTAGATTTTTCAATTTCTGGAGCAATTGAACAAGCAAAAATTGCTAGGGATATTGCTGGGAAAAATGCTCCAATTCACATTAACATTCTTTGGGAGATGGCCGCAGCGGAAGAAATTCTTTCTAAAACACTTGAAAAGGCTGGAAATATTATTGACGGAGTCACTTGTGGAGCGGGAATGCCCTACAAATTATCTGAAATTGCAGCAAGCTATGGGATTTATTACTATCCGATTGTTTCGTCAGCTAGAGCATTTAATGCATTATGGAAAAGATCATACAAGAAAACTTCAAAGTTCTTAGGTGGTGTAGTCTATGAGGATCCTTGGCTCGCCGGTGGTCACAATGGACTTTCTAATAGTGAAGATCCTTTAAAGCCAGAGCCCCCATATCCTAGAGTAAGAGATTTAAGGACTCTCATGAACCAATTCAATCTTCAAGAAACACCAATAATCATGGCTGGTGGAGTTTGGAATCTTACTGAATGGGAAGATTGGATTGATAACCCTGAAATAGGAAAAATTGCATTTCAATTTGGTACTAGACCGCTTCTGACTGAAGAAAGTCCAATTCCAGAGGCTTGGAAGAAAAAACTTCTTACAATAAAAAAAGGTGAGGTCAGTCTTCACAGATTCAGCCCAACTGGATTTTATTCTTCGGCAGTAAAAAATGACTTTCTGTTAGAACTCGAGCAAAGGTCTGAGAGGCAAACACCTTTCCTTAAAGAGCAAACAAATGAATTTAACGAAAAAATAGAAATTGGTCCAAGAAAAAGAACATTCTACGTAAAACACTCGGATAAATCCAAAATAATGGAATGGGTAAAAAAAGGTTTTTCAAAACCTTTAACCACTCCCAATGACACTCTAATTTGGGTTACTATAAAGAAGGCGAGTCAAATTGTTAAAGATCAAATTGATTGTATGGGCTGTTTATCTCAATGTCTATTTAGTAATTGGTCACAGCATGATAAAGGAACAACAGGAAAAAAAGCAGATCCAAGATCTTTTTGTATTCAAAAAACTTTGCAAAAAATTAGTCACGGTTTTTCCAATTTAGAAAATGAATTAATGTTTGCCGGTCACTCTGTATATAGATTTGCTTTAGATCCTTTTTATAAGGGAGGTTTTATCCCAAAGGTTAATCAACTTGTTGACAGAATAATGAAAGGCTTGTAATTATTAATTTTTAAAATGGGGAAATATGACTGTAAATGATTACATAAACAACGCATTAAATATGCTTAAAAACTCACCTTTAAAGTTAACTAAACAAAGAGTAAATATGATCAAACTGCTGTTTAGAAATGGTGCTAGTCACTTCACAGCTGAAGACATTTATCATGAAGTTAATAAGAAAAATTTAAAAATATCCCTAGCAACCATTTATAACTGTCTTAATCAATTCAGAGATTGTGGAATTTTACGAGCGGTTAAAGCTTCTAGTGAGAAAGTGTTTTTTGACACAAATTTAAAAGATCATCATCATTTTTATTGTCAAAAAACTGAAAGCCTTACCGACATTAAAACAAATCATGTAAAAATTTTAAAACTTCCAAAATTACCAAAAGGAAAAAAGTTTAAGTCCGTGGAGGTTGTTATTAATATCACTGAGTAATAATTTTACAGGTTTAATAATTACTAGATTCCCAAAGAGACCTTTTTTTAATCCATCCTTTTACATTGTCTTTTTTAACTAAGCACCATTTTTGATTACATCGCTCTTTTTCAAATATAAAGTTCTTTTTTACTAAAGCCATCTTCTTTGACTTCTCTAAAGGGAATTTGTACAAATAGTCTTCGATGACTTCTACTATGACATATGGCTTCTCAGAAAGTTGAGAGTTTGCAACCCACCCATTAATACCATTTATATCAACAACTCTCTTCCAATTTTCAAAAACTTCTATTACAACTAGTGGGTAACCTTTTTTCAGGATTTTATAAATTTTTAAGTGATTCAGACCTGGGCCATTTCGGACATTTACCTCGTTAAATTTTGTTGCCATGATTTTATTTTTTAATTCTGATCTTACAGATTTTGGTGCTATATTTAGAATAATAACTAAACTAGTAGTGAATAAAAAAATTAAAATGAACTTAAAAAATCTCATAATTCTGATTACTAGAAAATTACCTGAAAAGATAGAAAAAAAATTAAAACAAGATTATTCAGTAATTTTAAACAAAAATGACAAGAAACTCTCCTACAATGAACTAAAAAAAAAAATTAATAATGTAGATATTCTTATCCCTTGTGTTAGTGACACAATTGACGCCTCAATAATAAAAGCAGGTAAGAAACTAAAGTTAATAGCAAACTTTGGGAACGGTGTTGATAATCTTGATCTAGTTACTGCAAAAGAAGAAAATGTTTTAGTAACAAACACACCTGATGTTTTGACCGAAGATACAGCAGATCTTGTTCTGACAATGATCCTAATGATAAGTAGAAAAGTCATCGATGCACAAACGAAGCTGATAAACGAAAAATGGATGGGATGGGGGCCAAGTGAAACCATGGGACAGAGAATAAAAGGAAAAAATATTGGTATTATTGGTATGGGACGAATTGGACAAGCTGTTGCTAAACGATTAAATATTCTAGGTGTAAATATCTTCTATCACAATAGAAAACGTCTTCCTAAATCTGACGAGAAGAGATATGACGCTCGTTACTTTGAAGACCTTGATTCAATGATTTCCAAATCTGATATTATAAGTATACATTGTCCATTTACCCCAGATACATTTCATTTGTTGTCAAAAAAAAGATTAAAATTATTAAAAAAAAACTGTATCGTTATAAATACCTCTAGAGGTGAAATAATTGATGAGCAGGCGCTTGCTTGGCTTTTGTTTAAAAAAAAGATTGGCGGTGCTGGTCTGGATGTCTTTGAACATGAACCTCAAATTACTCCAAAACTTTTAGAATCAAAAAATGTTGTTTTACTCCCCCATATCAGTTCAGCTACAATAGAAAGTAGACTAGCTATGGGAGAAAGAGTAATTAAGAATATTAATTCTTTTGCTAAAAGTAAGAAACCTCCTGATCTAGTAAGTAAATTATATTACGAATAAATTTTATACATTGCATATTATGCATTTCTTGTTTTTTTTAACTATTATTTTCTTTAACTCAAATTGTGAGCAATCAAAAAGAATCATTTCGTTGAAATTTTTTTTTAAACCTAAAATAAAGTTCAAGGCCATATTAGCTTGAATTAGTCCCCCCATCCCAGCAACTGATGATATGATCCCAATTTCATCGCAGCCTTGATGATTACTATCTTCTAAGTTTGGGAAAATACATTTATAACACGGATAGTCTTTCTTTTTCCAAGAAGCGATTGCAAAAACTTGAATATCAAAATTTTGGAGTGCAGCTGAGATTAAAATTTTTTTTTTTAAATGACAAAACTTGTTTATAATTAGTCGTGACTCAAAATTATCTGTACAGTCAAGTACAATATCACTTTTTTTGATTATTTTCTCTATATTTTCTTGTGTCATTCTCATTTTTGAAGCAGTGATAGATGAGTTTTTATTTATTTTTTTTAATTTTTGTGAGAGTATTACTGATTTATTCTTACCTATATCATTTTCTGTAAATAGAGTCTGCCTATTAAGATTACTCAAATCAACTAGATCATTGTCTATTAAAGATAATTTACCCACTCCGCTCATTGTCAAGTATTGAGCTGCGGTGGTGCCAAGCCCGCCGCAACCAATAATACAAATGGAAGTATTAAAAATTTTTTTTTGCCCATCTAAACCAACATTATCCATGATTATTTGTCGGGAATATTTTTCTAATAGATAATCTTCCATATTAATTACTTGGAGTATCTGAAAATAAAGGGGTTGATAAATATCTTTCAGCAAAAGATGGTAAGATTATTACGGTATTTTTGTTCTTCATAGATAGATCTTCGTTGATTTCTATTGCTGCAGCAATAACAGCACCTGAAGAAATTCCTCCTGCTATACCCTCAAGCTTGGCTAGCGTCCGTGAATTTGTAAATGATGAATTATTGCTGATAGATAAAACTTTATCAATTATTTTAAGATCCAAATTTTTAGGTATAAAACCTGCCCCAATACCTTGAATAAGATGTTGACCAGGATTGAATCCACTTATGACGGCTGAATCCTCGGGTTCAACTGCAACAATTAGAATCTCTTTATTTCTTTCTTTGAGATATTGCCCTACACCAGTAATTGTTCCTCCAGTTCCAACCCCTGAAATAAAACAATCAATTTTTCCTCCACAACTTTCCCAAATTTCTTTTGCAGTTGTCTGATAATGGATATCTGGATTGGCAGAATTTTCAAATTGATTTAAAATAATACTATTAGGAATTTTTCTATTAATTTCTTTTGCCTTCTCTATGGCGCCGGTCATTCCTAGTTTTTGTGGGGTCAAAATAAGCTTTGTTCCAAAAAATTGAAGCATTTTTTTTCTTTCGATAGACATACTATCTGGCATTGTAAGTATTAAATTGTAGCCTCTAGATGCGCAAATGAATGCGAGAGCTATACCAGTATTACCCGAGGTTGGTTCAATAATAGTAGTGGAAGAATTAATTAATTTTTTTTTTTCCGCAGATGTTATCATTGCTAACCCAATCCTATCCTTTACAGATCCTAAAGGATTAAATGATTCTAATTTAGCTAGTATGTTTCCATTCAATTTGAAATAATTCTTTAATTTATTTAATCTAACAATCGGAGTATTGCCAATTGTTTCATCAATTGAATTGAAAATTTTTGATTGCGTTCTAGATAACAAAATCTACCTTCTTAGAAATTTTTTTTTTAATGTTTCCTTTTTTTGCAGTCTTGCAAATCTCTTCAACAGAAACACATTTGAGTTTATTAAAACAATTCTCTGTGACTTCTGAGATAAGAGGGATAATAATTTCTCGAGAAAGGGTAGAATTAAATTTACTGGGAATCGAATCATTCATGGAAACTGATTGAATTATATCTGAAATCTTAATTTTTCTTCTTTCTTTTGCTAGGCTATATCCACCTTTTGGACCTCTTGATCCGACTAAGATTTTACTTTTAACTAAAATTTGTAGAGTCTGTTCTAGATAACGTTTTGGAATACCCTGTCTTTTAGCAATAGCCTCATTCTGAACTGGAATTGGACCAGAGTTGAGTGCAATATCAATAACAGCCTCAATTGCATAAATTACTTTTTTTTGAACTCTAAACAAATTTTAACCTTTTAAACTCCTGTTGAACCAAAACCACCTTTACCCCTATCCGTTTCTGTCAGATTTTCTGCTTGAATTAACTCAATACTTGGTAACTTTTGAAAAACAAGTTGGGCTATTCTCATACCCCTAACAATGGTAAAATCTTCTTTTCCATGATTAATTAATATCACAGCAATTTCTCCTCTATAATCCGCGTCAATTGTGCCCGGAGAATTAAGAACTGTAACGCAATTTTTAAGTGCAATCCCTGACCTGGGTCTTACCTGAGCTTCGATATTATTTGGCATTTGTAATGAAAATCCACAAGGAATTAAAGCGGACTCACTTGGTTTTATATTAACTTTATTATTAGAGGCTGATAGTAAGTCAAAACCAGCACTTCCGTCGGTTGCCTTTTTTATATGATAAAGTCCTTTACCGTTTTCTAATTGTTTAAAAAAAATTTCATTCATTCTTCTAATTTATTTTCTTTGAAAAAATAAACAATTTTTTTTGAAATTTTTTTTGCTATTGTTGATTTTCTCATTTTGGGCCAATGTTCAGTTTTATTTTTGGAAATAAACGAAACTTTATTATAATTTGAACCAAAAACCTGTCCTTCACTTACATCATTAGCTATAATCCAATCACAATTTTTCTTTTTTAGCTTTGATTTTGAGTTTTTGATTAAATTGGATGTTTCCGCTGAAAAACCTATTATCAATCTAGGCCTATTTTCATGACTACATATATTTTCAAGAATATCAATACTTTTTTGGAAATTAAGATTTAAATTTTCCCCTTCTCCTTTTTTTATCTTTCCTTTTGATATTTTATCTATCTTCCAATCTGAGATAGCAGCTGCAGATATGAAAACGTCGCAAGGTAGGTTTGATGTGACTTTATTAAAGAAGTCTTTTGCACTTTGAGCCTGTATGAAATTTAAATTATTAGGTTTTTCCAAGTTAGTTTTACCACTTATCAATGTTATATTAGCTCCTAATGAACTTAATGATTTTGCTATTTCATAACCTTGAATGCCTGATGAGAAATTACTTAAAAATCGGACAGGATCGATCTTTTCAATTGAAGCGCCAGCAGTGATAATTATTTTAACTTTTGTCAAGTCTTTTGGCGAAAATAAATCATCTAAATGGTCAATGATTTCATTAATTTCCATAAGTTTTCCTGCCCCTTTGCTTCCACATGCGAGCTTACCCTTAACAGGAGAGAAAATTTTTACCCCCATATTCGATAAAAACTTTAAATTCTTTTTTACAACTATATTTGACCACATATTTGTATTCATAGCCGGTGCAATTATTTTAATTCCTTTGGAAACTAGTAAAATATTTAAAGCAAGATCATCTGCAATTCCGTTCGCCATTTTTCCTAAAAAGTTTGCGGTACAAGGAATTACAAATATTGCATCCATATCCGAAGCAAGTTTAATGTGGTTCATTTCTTTTTCTTCAGAAAGTGAAAAGAGATTGGAATAAACTTTTTTTCCCAGTAAACTTTCAAATGTAATGATATTTATGAACTTTTTGGCACTCTCAGTGAGTATACATTCAATAAAAACTTGTTTTTCTTGTAATCTTCTAATAAGGTCGAGTACTTTATAACAAGCTATACCACCTGTAATTATTAAAAGAATTTTTTTTTTTTTAAGAAAATTTGTCATGATTCTGCAATATGAATTGATGCTATTCCATCCAATACGTCAATTACCTCAACATTTTTAAACCCTGAGTTTAACAACTTCTTTGTAAGCTGAATTTGATTTGGGAATTCTTCAATACTCTCAATTAGATAAGAATATGCATTTTCATTATTTAAAAATAATTTTCCATAAAAGGGAATTAATTGAGAATATAATTTAAATAAATCTCTAAAAAACTTATTGTTTATTTGACTAAATTCTAGACAATAAAATTTTCTTTTTTTCTTAATAATTCTTCTAATTTCTTTTAAAGATTGATTTATATTTGAAAAATTCCTTAATCCAAAACTTACAGTGATAATATCAAAGCTTTCATCTTTAAAAGGTAAGTACTCTGCTTGTCCATTTAAAAGAAATACATTTTTATCATTAATTTTATTAGTTGCTTCTTCGATCATTTTGAAATTTGAGTCAATACCAAAACAAATACAATCACATTTTCTCTTTACTAATTGGATGAGATCGCCTGATCCTGTAGCTAAATCTAGTAAAAGGAATTTTTCATTAAGATCTACTAATTCAATAAATTTTTCTTTCCAAATTCTATGCAAACCTAGGCTCATTAGATCATTCATAAAGTCGTAATCTTTTGATATTTCAGTAAAAATCTTGTCAACTTTTTGTTGTTTGTTTTGTTCATTTGACGATTTAATTTTTTTTTGTAATCCTTTATACATGCCAGAGCTTCCTGAAGTAGAAACTGTTAGAGTTTTTTTGAAAAAAAATATTGTTCAAAAGAAAACCTTGTCAGTTAAAATAATAAATAGAAACTTACGATTTAAGGTTTCTAAAGAGATTCCCTTAAAATTACGCAATGAAATAATAACAAAAATAATTAGAAGAGGTAAGTACTTAATATTTTTCTACTCTAATGATTATGCTGTTTTAATTCATCTGGGTATGACAGGATATTTCAGAACTGAAACTTCTTATGTAAAAAAAAAACACGATCATATCTTATTTATTTTATACGACACAAATTTAGTTTTTAACGATATAAGAAAATTTGGATTTATAAGAATCTACAAGATAGAGGAAGTGTTTTGTTCTTCACATTTAAAACGTCTTGGACCTGAACCACTTAGCAAAGATTTTTCTACTGAATATTTTACCCAACATTTAAAGAGGAAAACAAACATTAAAAATTTATTAATGAACCAAAGTTTTATTTCAGGTCTAGGAAATATTTATTGTTCAGAAATTCTTTTTGATTCTAGAATAAATCCATCTAGGTTGACACAGACCATAAGCAAACATGAATTGGGTAGATTGGTAAACTCTATAAAACAAATATTAAATAGTGCGATAAAGCTTGGGGGCACAACAATAAAAAACTTTATTGTTTCGGATGAAAAAATTGGATATTTTAGAAATAAACTAACTGTTTATGGGAGAGAAAATTTGCCATGTGTCAGATGTGGGGAAAAATCTAAAATAGCTAAAATTGTCCAATCTGGTAGATCAACTTTTTATTGTTCACGATGTCAAAAATAAAATTACAAACTTTAACACTAATTTTTTCTCTTTTGTTTACACAATCTGGTCAAGGAGCACAGAGTTTTCTTAATGGAATAGAGGATATACCTCTATTCAAGGAAATGAGAAACATTGATAATTCTTTAATTTTATTCGATAAAATCGACGGTAGATATGTTTCAACCGAAATTAGGGGGGATTATGAAAGTAAAGAGGTATTAAATTTTTATGACAAAATTTTACCAAATCTAGGGTGGGAAAAAATAGATTCGCTTAAATACCAAAGATCTAGTGAAATTCTTGAGATTATTCCACAAAAATTAGATAACGAACAATCATTTATATTCAGTATATTTCCAGAAAAATAAACAATTATGACTTGACCCGTAATAATTTGAACAGTATAAGCTTGATGATGGCTAATATAAAATCAGCGAAAAAAAGAATTGTTCAAAATCTTAAACGATCCGAATTCAACAAATTTAGAAAGTCAAAGATAAGAAGTTCTGTTAAGAAAGTTCACTACCTCACCACCAATAATAACAAAAAAGAAGCTCAAATCAACTTTCTAATGGTTGAATCCGAGTTAGCTAAAGCTGTTGGCAAGGGTGTTTTTAAAAAAAATACTGCTTCTCGCCTAATTTCTAGGCTTTCAAAAAAAATTAAAGCTCTTAACTAATTTTTTTTTTTCCGTTATTGATTCAGAAATTTTTATTAGTTAATCTCATAGCTTGTGTATTATGAATAATTTAAATTATGCTGGTAATCTAACCTCAAAAGAAGCCTGGGACTCTTTACAAGAAGTCGACAATTGTCAATTAATTGATTGTAGATCTTCAGCCGAATGGAATTTCGTGGGAGTTCCTGACCTAAGCTCCTTAAATAAGAAGGTTTATTTTATTGAATGGCAAAAATCACCTTTCATGGAGAAAAACGACAATTTTCTTAATGAAATCACTGACTCTGGTCTCTCTAAAGATACAAAAATGATTTTTATTTGTAGATCTGGAGCGAGATCAAGATCTGCTGCAGAGTTTCTAACTAATCACGGATACAAGAATTGTTTTAATTTTTCTGACGGATTCGAGGGTATCCATGATATAAGTGGTCATAGGGGAAATGTAAATGGATGGAAATTTTCCAAACTTCCTTGGAAACAAGGATAACTAGTAATGGTAGTTGATTCAAATGATTTTGTTGAAATTCAAGCACAGTGGGCAACTGTTAGAGGTAGGATTCGTCAGAAAATTGGGGATGCTCAATTTAAAAGCTGGATAAAAGTAATTTCTTTAAAGGATTATGTAGATAGAAAAGTCATACTAAGTGTATCTAGTAATTTTGTGAGAACAAGAATTATTGAGCAGTATCTGGATATAATTAAAAGTTATTGGTTAGTTCAGAATCTCAAAATAAACGACATTGAAATTGTTGTAAATGAAGAACTAAAAGTTCAAGACTCAACTAAAATTAGGTTAGAAAAAAAAAAAGAACCTTTATTGAAAGACGCAAATCAGGATGATATTTTTAGCTCAATAAGCTCTGATCTCGACAGCAGATTTACCTTTACCAACTTTATAGTTGGAAAGCCTAACGAGTTAGCTTTCGCAGCAGCTAGAAGAGTGTCAGAATCAAGCGATGTACCATTTAACCCTCTTTTTTTATATGGCGGGGTCGGATTAGGTAAGACCCATCTTATGCACGCTATAGCTCACGAAATTAAGCAGAGAAATCCCTTAAGAAGAGTGATTTACATGTCTGCGGAAAAATTCATGTATTATTTCATTAAAGCTTTAAGATTTAAAAATACTGTGGCATTTAAGGAGCAATTCAGAAATGTTGATGTTTTAATGATTGATGATGTTCAATTTATATCGGGGAAAGATTCAACTCAAGAGGAATTTTTCCATACCTTTAATGCTCTTATTGATCAGAATAAACAACTTATAATATCAGCGGATAAGTCTCCACAAGATCTTGAGGGTATTGAAGAAAGAATGAGATCAAGATTAGGTTGGGGTCTTGTTGCTGATATACATCCATTAACTTATGAACTGCGACTAGGAATACTTCAAGCTAAGGAAGAAAAGTTATCTGCTAGAATATCTCAAAATATTCTAGAATTCCTTGCACATAAAATAACATCAAATGTAAGAGAGTTGGAAGGGGCATTGAATCGTCTTGCCGCATTTTCATCATTAGTAGGACGAGAAATAAACCTTGATATGGTTCAAGATCTTCTCAAAGATTTACTTAAATCTTCTCAGAGAAAAGTAAACATAGAAGAAATTCAGAAAAAAGTATCACAGCATTTCAATGTTAAAATGTCTGATATGAGCTCCGCAAGAAGATCTAGAACAATTGCCAGACCGAGGCAAATTGCAATGTATTTGTCAAAGAATTTAACTGCTCGTTCATTACCTGAAATTGGAAGAAGATTTGGAAACAGAGATCATACAACTGTGATCCATGCAGTTAAAAAAGTGGAAGAATTGAGGAACAAAGATAATAGTTTTGATGAAGACGTTCAACTTTTGATTAGGATGCTTGAGTCCTAAAATGGAATTTGTAATTCCAAAAAAAAACCTTCTAGAATGCCTCAATCATTTTCAGAGCGTGGTTGAAAAAAGAAATACCATCCCGATTTTGTCAAATATAAGAATTTCTACTGTCGAACAGAATAACGAATTAGAAGTTACGGCAACAGACTTGGCATTGGAGTTAACCGAAAAGTTGGCGGCTGACATTAAGTCTGCAGGAGGGATAACGCTCCCTTCACAGCTTTTCTTTGACATTGTGAGAAAAGCTCCTGAAAACTCTAATATTTCTATAAAAAAAGATGAAAAAACTGATTTTGTTTATATTTCTTTTGGAGAATCAAAATTTTCTGTACCTTCTTTACCTGTAGATGATTTTCCAGTAATGGATATAAACCAATTGGATACAACAATTGAAATTGAATCCGACTCGATAAAAGATTTAATAGACAACTGTAAATTTTGTATGGGGCTAGATGAATCAAGACAATATCTTAATGGAATTTTTTTACATCTAAGCAAAAACCTTATTTCAACTGTGGCAACAGATGGACATAGGCTCTCAAAAAGCTCGTTGACAAAAGATTTTCAAGTTGAATTTGATGGAATAATAATACCTAAAAAAACTGTATTTGAAGTTTCAAAAATTTTAGAAGAATATGACGGAAAAATCATATTAAATTTTTCTAAAACTAGACTCAAAATTTTATTAGGAAAACTTAAAATAATTACAAAGTTAATAAATTCTTCCTTCCCTGATTATGAAAGTGTTATTCCTAAAACTAACGATCAGATAATGATTGTTGATTGTAAAAGCTTCAGTGAAAGTATTGACAGAGTATCGACTATTTCAAATGAGAAATTTAGGACAGTGAAGTTTGATGTAACTAATAATTTTTGTGTAGTAAGTTCATTTGGTAATGAAAAATCCTTAGGTACTGAAAAAGTAAAAGTTGAATATAATGGTCCTGATTTTAGTATTAACTTTAATTCAAGATATGTTTTGGATGTGTTAAATATTATTAAGGATGGAAATGTGAAATTTTATTTTTCAAAAGACACGGCTCCAACAATTCTTGAATCCCCTTCGTTAAAAAATACGCTTTTTTTGATAATGCAGATGAGAGCCTAATAAATCTTTGATGAATGATAACTTAAGGATTACAAAACTTAAATTAAGTAATTATAGGAATCACAAATCTCTAACTATAGAGCCAGATAAAGACATTATTTTAATTTCTGGTCGAAATGGTTCTGGAAAAACTAATATATTGGAGTCAATTTCTTTGTTTGATTCAAACTCAGGGCTTAGAAATGCCTCATTTTCTGAACTTATTTGTTTTGATTTAAATGGTCCTCCAGAGTTATTTGGTGCGAATGTTGATATTAGAAAAGACAGACATTCTTTTAATTTGGGTGTGGGACTTAAAAACAGAGAAGGCAAATTTAAGAAAGAAACAACTTTTAATGGAAAAAAAGATAATTCTATTAAAACAAAAAATTTATTAAACATTTTTTGGATTATACCTCAGATGTCTCACCTTTTTCAGGGACGACCGGAGGATAGAAGAATATTCTTAGACTCAATGATTTCAACAACAGATTTTTCCTATAAAATAAAATTATCAGAATATAAGAAATTTAAGAATGAAAGACTAAAAGTTTTGAAAAATATGGGTCATCCGAACAATGACAATTGGTTAGATATTATTGAAAAAAAAATGTCAGAACTGGGAATTATAATATGTGACACCAGAAGAATTTTTTTAAAATCTTTAAATAAATCTTTTAATAAAATAGACGACCAAATTCCTATACTTAATGTAAAATTAAACGGGATAGTTGACGAGCTACTTGAAAGCAAACCTGCTTTGGCAGTCGAAGAGTTTATATTCGAAACACTGAAAGAAAATAGAATAAAAGATTCAATTTCTGGAAGAACAAATTTCAGTGTCGATAGAACCGACCTTTTAGTATTTGATAGATCTTCTAATAAAGAAGCAAAGAATTTTTCAACTGGTGAGCAGAAGATTATAATAATATCTATAATTTTTTCATTTTTAAATATATTGGAAAAAGCCGAGGCTTCTAAAATAATATTTCTTTTAGATGATATTTTTTCTTATTTGGATAACAGATACATTAGAAATATAATATCCAAATTGCAGTACTTAAAACTTCAAACATGGGTGACTGATATAAGAACAGATGCTGTAAATAAAGTTGAGAAATTTCAATCTCTTGTAGATAACGTAAATATTGATGATTATAGGTTTAAAGTTATTAATAATAAGTTATAATAATGAGATAAAGTTAGGTAAAAGTTTTGGAAGTAAAAGACGATCAAATTAATCATCAAGAATATGACGCAGAATCAATAAAAGTCTTAAAAGGCCTTGATGCTGTTAGAAAAAGACCAGGGATGTATATTGGGGATACTGACGACGGATCTGGCCTTCATCATATGGTTTACGAGGTAGTAGACAACTCAATCGATGAGGCTCTCGCAGGACATTGTAGTTCAATAACCGTTAGTTTAAATTCTGACGATTCTGTCTCAGTATATGACGATGGTCGAGGAATACCTACTAGTATACATAAAGAGGAGGGTATATCAGCTGCAGAAGTTATAATGACTCAGCTACATGCAGGGGGTAAGTTTGATCAGAATTCCTACAAAGTATCAGGTGGTCTGCATGGTGTTGGTGTTTCAGTTGTAAATGCTTTATCAGAATGGTTAGAACTAACGATAAAAAGGGACAAAAACGAGTATTTCATGCAATTCAAAGATGGAGTTGCTGTTGCCCCTCTCCAAAAAATTGGATCTTCTGAAGATAGTGGAACATCAATTAAATTTTTGCCATCTAAAAAAACATTTACACAAACAAAATTTGATTTCTCGAAATTAGAAACAAGGTTGCGAGAGTTGGCATATCTTAATTCTGGAGTTAACATAAAGTTATTAGATAATAGAAACAGCGAGAACGTTGAGTCACAATTATCTTCTAGGGGTGGACTTAAAGGATATGTAAAGTATTTAGATAAATCTAAAGAATCAATCATTAGTGGGATAATTGATGTTAAGGGTAATTTAAACGAAGTTAATGTTGAAATGGCTTTGCAGTGGAACAAGAGTTATCATGAAAATTGTTTGGTTTTTACAAATAATATTCCCCAGAGGGATGGTGGAACTCACTTAGCTGGCTTTAGATCAGCTCTTACAAGGACGATTAATACTGCTTCTAATAATCTAGGTTTACAGAAGAAAGAAAAGATAAATTTAACTGGTGATGATGCCAGAGAAGGTCTTACCTGTGTTCTATCTGTTAAAGTTCCAGATCCAAAATTCTCATCTCAAACAAAAGATAAATTAGTTTCATCTGAGGTAAGGCCTATTGTTGAATCGATAGTATCTGAAAGGTTGTCAAGTTGGTTTGAAGAAAATCCGAAGGACTCGAAATTAGTAATAACAAAGATTTTTGAAGCAGCGGCAGCAAGAGAAGCTGCAAGGAAAGCTAGGGATGTATTAAGAAAAAATTCTGCTCTTGAAATATCCTCTTTACCTGGAAAATTGGCGGATTGCCAGGATAAATCTCCAGAGAATAGCGAGCTCTTTATTGTTGAAGGAGATTCAGCAGGTGGTTCTGCAAAACAAGCTCGAGATAGAAAAAATCAGGCAGTTTTACCTTTGAAGGGTAAAATTTTAAATACAGAAAAATCTAGAAAAGATAAAATTCTAAATTCATCTGAGATTGCAACCCTAGTTCAAGCACTCGGGGCAGGTTATCATGATAATTTCAATTTAGAGGAACTACGTTATCATAAGATCATAATTATGACCGATGCGGACGTCGATGGTTCTCATATAAGAACTTTACTTTTAACATTTTTTTATCGGCACATGACAGATCTCATTAAAGGTGGATATGTTTATATTGCTCAACCACCACTATTTAGAATCAAGAAAAATAAGTCAGAATTGTATTTAAAGGACGAAAAGGAGCTTGAGAATTATTTTATTCAGGAAATTATAGAAAACAGTTTTTTGAAATTGAACAATGGAGATATTTTAAAGGGGGATGTTTTAAAGAATCTTCTTTTTAATTTAACGCAATTAGTAGTCAGAATCGATCAAATGAGTAAAAAAAATGAAAACCTTTTTTTCCTTTTGGAACAAGCTACTATTGCTAGTTTTTTTAATAAATCAAATTTTCAAACTAAGCAAAAAACAAATGACACCTTAGAATATACCCTAAAGAGATTAAATTTTATTGAAAATTTTTGGACTGCAAGAATATCAGAGAACGAAGATTTTATTTTTAATAGAGAAGAAAATAAAGTTAATGAAACGTTCAAAATTACAAAAAGAGAAATTGAAGAAGGTATCTTTGAAAATCTTAATGAATTTAGCCAAAAGATTCAAGAATTTTTCTTAAGTCCTTCAATGCTCACTTTTAAAGACGAAGAGATAGCAATTAATACTCCTAGGGAACTTATTAATCTTGGTTATGAATTACCAAAAAAAGGAATAACTGTTCAAAGATATAAAGGTTTAGGAGAAATGAATCCTGATCAATTGTGGGATACTACACTTGATCCAACATACAGGTCAATTTTGAAAGTTCGAATTGATGACGCACATAGAGCCGATGAAATCTTTTCAGAATTGATGGGTGAGGATGTTGACAAAAGAAAAACTTTTATCCAATCAAATGCAAAAAAAGTTTCTAATTTAGATGTTTAGTAATTTTTAAAATTTTACTTTTGGAATAATAATTTTGAAAGCTTTGAGATGGTTGCTTATAATTTTCATTTGGCTTGTTTTATTTTCAAGCATGGCAGTAACATGGTCTTTATTAAATCTTCCCGAAACCGAATCAATTCAAATATCTAGACAGCCTAGTATTACTTTTTTAGATAAGGATGGAAGAATTATTGCTTCATACGGTGATATTTATGGGAAATCTATAAAATTTAAAAATTTACCCGAGAACCTTATTGATGCTGTTATTGTTACTGAAGATAAGAGATTTTTCAAGCATAATGGAGTGGATTTAAAAGGTGTTTTAAGAGCAATTTATGTAAATTTTAAAGAAGGTAGAATTGTTCAGGGTGGAAGTACTATTACACAACAATTAGCCAAAAATCTTTTTTTATCTCCAGAGAGATCTTACACAAGAAAACTTCATGAGTTGATTTTGAGTTTGTGGTTAGAGTTGAGATTCACAAAAAAACAAATTTTAAGTATTTATCTAAACAGAGTTTATCTAGGTTCTGGAACATACGGAGTTCAGGCGGCATCTGAAAAATATTTTAATAAAAAAGTAGAAGATCTTAATCTTTACGAATGTGCTGTGATAGCAAGTCTTTTAAAAGCACCATCACGGTATAATCCAATTGCAAATAAAGAACTTTCAAAAAAAAGAGCATCATTAGTTCTTGAAAATATGGCAAAAAACAATCTAATTAGTACCAATAAAGTTAATGAAGCAAAATATAATAGCCAAAAATTTTCAAAATTTACAACTCCTCCAAAGAGTACAAGGTATTTTATAGATTGGCTACTTCCTAGGGTAAAGGCTTATGTCGGTGAAATTAACGAAGATTTGATTGTGAGAACCACATTAGATGTTAAATTACAAAAGATTGCAGAGGACTCTCTTAATAAAGTTACAACCCAATACCCCTCTGCCGGTCAATCCGCTTTAGTAAGCCTTGATTTAGACGGAGGTGTAATTTCAATGATTGGTGGAAGAGATTATGGTGATTCTCAATTTAACAGAGTTACTCAAGCAAAGAGGCAGCCAGGATCAGCATTTAAATTGTTCGTTTATCTAGCAGGAATCGAAGATGGTTATAGTCCTGAAGATTTAATTACGGATTCTAAAATTAATATAAATGGGTGGTCTCCAAAAAATTATAAGGACATTTATTTAGGCCAAGTGAGTATAGAAGAAGCATTTTCAAAATCTATAAATACAGTTGCTGTAAAGATTTCGGAGGATATTGGAAGAGAAAAAGTTATTAGAATGGCAAAGTCAATGGGAATAAACAGTCCAATTTTAAACTCTCCATCTTTGGCACTAGGTACTTCTGAGGTAAATCTTTTAGAGCTAACAGCAGCTTATGATATTTTAGCTAACAATGGAAATGGAGTTTTTGTTCATGGAATCAGGTCTATTGAAAATACAGAAGGGGAAAGTTTGTTTACTAGAAAGATCCAAGGACCTGGAAAAATACTTAATCCGAATACTGTTAGTGTGATGACTAAAATGATGGAAGAAACGATAAAAAATGGAACAGGAAGAAAGGCTAAGATAAATAGACCAGCAGCAGGAAAAACTGGAACTAGTCAATCTTTGAGAGATGCATGGTTTGTAGGTTTTACATCAAGCATAGTTGTTGGTGTCTGGTTTGGAAATGACGATGATTCTCCAATGGAAAAGATAACTGGTGGAACGGCTCCGGCAGTTCTGTGGAGTGATTTTATGGAAAAGGCCCATAAAAACATTCAGCCTAGAGCGTTGAATTATAACAAAGCTAGTGATTCTATTATTGAAACTAAAAAAAAGATAAAGAAGATAATCGAGAAATCGAAAGCTAATGAACGAAAAAATGTTTTTGAATCAATTTTAGATAATTTCTTTTAAAAAAAATTTTTAATTTTCGATTCGAAATCATTTGTTCTGAAATGAGCAAGATAATTATCGTTATCATCAAGTAGAAAAAATAAAGCACTGTGATCAATTAAATAATTTTGATCAAGTTGGCTGGCTTTATTTTTCCTAACAAATACTCTAAAATTTTTTATGATATTATTTATTTCTTCTTTTGAACCAGTAAGTCCAATTATTGGAGAATCAAAATTTTCTAAATAACTTTTAAGTTCAACAGGTGAGTCTCTCTCTGGATCAACAGTAATAAAAATCAACTCTAGATACTTTTGAAAACTAGGATTGTTTTCTATAAAATTTGATAGTTTTAACATATCAAACGGACAAATATCAGGACAATAGGTGTATCCAAAGTAAACTAATTTCTTTTTTTTTAATTCATTGGAATTAAATTTGTCTCCGTTTTGATCAATAAGTGAAAAGCTACCACCAATTTTTATTGTATTATCAGTATTATATTCATTTAAGATACGAATAAGAAGAAGAGCTATAGCTAATACGCAAACTAGCAATAACATCATCAACATATTTCTTTTAAAAATTAGTTTGTAGTTTTTCATTATTTTCAATTATTATATAATAAGGGAATCCTGATTCCTCAATATTTTTAGAATTAAGGTTATAAAATGAATTGATTTTTTTATTGTTAATAAATTTAATCTCGACCCTTTTTTCTAATAATAATTCTTTTATGATCGATCTTATTTCAATTAATTCTGACTCCTCATGTAGAAAAATAACAAGCTTTTCAAAATATAAATTATCTAAAATTGTGAAAACTCTATTTCTATTAAACGGCTTAATAAAAGTAACAGAAGAGTTTTTTTCTCGGTTAGTTAACAAGCTTGAATCTCTATTAAGATAATTTGTTAAATGAATCACACCTGAAATGCTCTCACACATAATACCGTATTTATTGAAAAATTTTTGTTCTTTTCGTCCATTGTAGTCAATAATTGGATCTCCATTAATAAGGTGTGATATTAGATTGTTCTCTGAAAAAAGATTCACTATTTTTTCTAAAAAATGCTTATGCGATTTAAATTTTAAATCTTCCCTAAGAATAATATTTTGTTTCTTAAACATTTTAAAAAAATCGGTACTAAAACTTTTAGATAAAATTATTAAATCAGATTTGTGTATCAAGTTTAAAGCTTGAAAGGTAAGATCAGACAAATCGAATGGATTCGAACCGATTAAATAAATCTTTTTTTTAGTCAGTGGAATCATATAATGATATGAATAAGTGAAATGACGATAAAAAACCATTATTTATTTATTTTTTTATGTATTTTACTTTTCTTTCTTACTGGTAATGTCAATGTTTTGTCTGTTGATGACAGCGACATATTAATTGACAGAGTTTTGATGACCGCCGTTAAAAAGTCTAATTATAAAAAAGTTGAAGAAATGTTAGATAAGGATGCTGCAATAAACTACCGAGATTCAAATAATTTAGTACCATTGGCATATGCTCTTGAAAATGATGATAGAAAAATGTTCGATATTCTTATATCAAAAGGTGCTAACCCCGATATAAAAATTCTAAATAATTCATCGTTGTTAATCTACTATGTATCTGCAAACAAATATTCCTTGATTTTAAAAATTATCGAATCCGGAGTTGATATTGATTTTCAGGATAAAATGGGCATGACTGCACTGATGCATAGTATTGAAAAATTAAATGTTAACGCTGTAACTATTCTTTCCAAAATGAAAGTCGACAAAGAAGTCACTGATTTTTCTGGAAAAACAATTTTTGACTATGCTGGAAATTCACGAAATATAGTAATTAGAAAAATCATAGAAGATTTAAAAAATTCTAATTAATTTTCTTGAAATAGCACATATTACTTCTTCATATTGAAAGAGTGGCAAAAGATGATAGGTATTAAGCTTCTTGGATAATATTTTTATATTCTTGTTATATAAGAATCCACCAAACAAGAAAATTGGATGAAGAAGGATGTTTTCTCTCTCAAGGTTGTTATGTTTAATTTTTTTAAGAACGTCATTTTCTTCCCCAACAAAATGTGAAAAATTTTTATCTATGTAAAGGTATTTAGACAATTTTTCAGTATATTTTTCTAAAGTAATTCTAACTTGCTCACTTTTACTAAAGGAACACGAAGTAATAATAGCTTTTGGCATGGGCAAAGTTTTGCTCATTATTATTTTGCCTATAATTGGAAGTATATCCTCAATTAAGGATATCTTTTCTAATAAATTAATTTTTTTTTTGTGAACTTTTGACAGATAGTTTATTTGGTTTCTGATATCTTGGATCATGTGCTTTCCTTCAAATAAAAGTAGTGGAAATATATATATATTTTTGTAATCATTAACAACACTTCTCACAATGTCTTCAATTCCAGGATCATTAATTTCAATGAAGCAGTGATAAAAATCAACAATTTTTAATTTTTTTCGCAATTTATTTTTTAGTCTAAGTAAATCTTTAGAGTAATCTGTATTCCTTGATCCATGACCACAAAGTAGGACGGCGGATTCTTTATTTGTTTTTATAATCATCAATCTCAAGAAGTATTTTCGTTAGATTTGAAATACCTTTCTTATAAGACTTATTTTTTAAAATTTCATCAGCCGAAAGCTCTGATCCATAAATTATTTTATTCAAATCATTTCTTGGCTGGAGGTAGGTGCCTTCGAGTGAACCTCCTACAAATAGTCCTTTATTATCTGAGAAAGTATAAATGTCTGCTAATCTTAAAGTGCTTTCTGCAGAATATCCAATACCTGAGTTTATCAAAGCGGTGTCTAAATCAACTCCAAGTTTTATTCTTTCTTTAAGTATGGAGTTAAGTCCTCGGTTGGTCATAACCGTCATAGCAACTTTTGCAGATTTTATTCCAAATTGAAGGCCAAAGCTTACTCCGCCGATAGAATAGAAGAATGGACCGCTAAAATCGGTCTTTGATCTTCTTATTAATAATACGCCGTTACCTCCCTTCGCTCCAAATATTAAGCCGCCTTCATATATGTGAGGAAAAATAAGAATGGCTCTTGCATTTTTCAAATAGTCATGAAGACCAGACAACTCTTCATTTTTTATCAGGGTTTTTAAACTGTCCTCAGCAGAGAAAATGAGTTCAGAAACAGTAGCTTTTTTCTCATTATTTGAGAATGAATTATTAGGATAAATAAATGAAGTAATTAAAAATAATATTATTTTTAAAATGTAAAATCTCATTTTAGATGTTATTAATCATACTAACATTGTTTTTTATTAATATATAAAAAAATGAAAATAATAATATTAATAATTTTTTTAATTAAATTAATGTCAAATCAAGATCTGAAGGCCGGTCAGATTAAAGTTATGGTTTCAAATGTAGATGATCAAAAAGGAACAATACATTTTGGTGTATACGATGATGAACAATTTTTTCTCAGTGAAAAAGGAAAAGTTTACGGTGGTTACGAACGTGTATCAAAAGTATTAAAAGAAGGCTTAATAATAAAAAATCTAAATGAATCAAGATATGCAATTGCTATCTTCCATGATAGGAATTCAAATAACAGGTTTGACAAAATATTTTCTATTCCAACAGAGAAATATGGATTTAGTAATAACGCTAAAGTTCTTTTTGGCCCTCCTAACTTTAACGATGCATCTTTTTTTGTGGGTGAGGAAGCTACAGTTGAAATTATGATTGAATTAAAATGAAGAAGAAAATTCTAGTAACTGGTGGAGCTGGTTTTATAGGCTCTTTTTTGTGTGAAAAATTAATAGACGCTGGCCATTATGTGATTTGTTGTGATAATTTTTATACAGGAAACAAAGACAATCTAATAAATATACTAGATAATAAAAATTTTGAATTACTTCGTCACGATGTGACATTCCCATTATATATAGAAGTTGATCAAATCTTCAATTTTGCATGTCCAGCTTCTCCAATTCATTATCAAAATGATCCTGTTCAAACTGTTAAAACTTGTGTGCACGGAGCAATCAATATGCTTGGTTTAGCAAAAAGGACACGAGCAAGAATAATGCAGGCATCAACCTCGGAAATATATGGTGACCCGGAGATTCATCCTCAAAAAGAATCATACAAAGGCGCAGTTAGTATTGAGGGTCCTAGAGCGTGTTATGATGAAGGAAAACGTTGTGCTGAAACAATTTTCTGGGACTATAAAAGACAACACGATATTGATGTGAAAGTTATAAGAATCTTTAATACATTTGGACCTAGAATGCAACCCAACGACGGAAGAGTTGTTTCTAATTTTATTCTGCAGGCACTTTCTAATCAGGATATAACCGTTTACGGAAAAGGAAAACAAACTAGATCTTTTTGTTACATTGATGACTTGGTTTCTGGTATTTTACTTATGATGGATGAAGAAAAGTTTTCCGGCCCAGTTAATCTTGGAAATCCAAGTGAAATAACAATCGTAGATTTAGCAAAAGAAATAATTGAGTTAACAGGAAGTAAATCAAAAATAATTTATAAAGAGCTTCCAATTGATGATCCCCAAATGCGATGCCCTGATATAACTTTAGCAAAAAATAAATTAGGTTGGGTCCCTAAGTGTGATAGAAAATCTGGTTTAAAAAAAACTATTAATTACTTTGAAACAATCGTAAGAAAGGAGAAAATTTAAAATAGATGTGTAAAAAAGTTCTATGTATTGGAGATATAATCCTAGACACCTATTCTCATGGTGACGTCAAAAGGATATCACCAGAAGCGCCGATACCAGTTTTAAAAATAAACAACAACAAATATGAAGTTCTTGGTGGAAGCGGAAATGTTGCCAGAAATATTTGTGCTAGCGGAGGAAAATGTCATCTTATTGCAATCTCAGGAAAAGATCAAGAATCCATCATTTTGAAGAAATTATTAAGTGAATCTAAGAAATTGACATTTAACCTCATTGAAGATGATCAGCGGTGTACAACAAAGAAAATTAGATTTGTTTCAGATAATCAGCAAATACTTCGTGTGGATAGAGAAGAAACAAAGCAAATAACTCATAAAATTGAATCAAAGATTTATGATTTGTTTAAAAAACAAGTTGATCATATTGATGTAATTGTTATTTCAGATTACAGCAAGGGGATGTTAACAGACTCATTGTTGAAATCTATAATTCAAACTTCAAAAAGAAAGAAGAAAATTATTATAGTAGATCCAAAAAAGAAAGATTTTACATCTTATAAAGGCTCAACAATTATAACACCAAATTTTAAAGAACTTCTGGAAGCTTCGGGATACCAGCCAAAAAATGAAAAAAAAATAAATAAAAATGAAGCTTCAGAAATAGTTTCTAAGCTTTCAAAAAGAATCATTAAGAATTTTGAATTTAATGCCGTTGTAACAACTAGAAGTTCAGATGGGATCTCTATAATTGATAAACAAAATAAATCTTTACATCTTCCCTCAAAAGCAAAAGAAGTTTATGATGTTTCTGGAGCTGGGGATACAGTTATAGCATATATTTCGTCAGGATTAGCCAGAGGTAGGTCTCTATTCAATTCTGTAGAAATCGCTAACGATGCTGCTGGAATTGCAGTTGCAAAATTTGGAACAACGGTTGTAAACGAAGATGATTTGTTAGAGAACGATCAAGAAAAGAAAGTTTGTTCTATTAAACAAATTCAAGAAGAATTAAAAAATAAAATTAATAAAAAAATTGGTTTTACTAATGGATGTTTTGATCTGATACATCAGGGACATATTTTCTATCTTAAAGAGGCAAGAAAAGAGTGCGATTTCCTTATCCTTGGATTAAATAGCGATAACTCAATAAAAAGAATTAAAGGTCAGGATAGACCTATTCTTAATCAAAAAGAAAGAGCAGAGGTTTTAAAAAATTTTAATTTCATAGATCGTATTATAATTTTTAATGAAGATACTCCAATTAAATTAATTAGGAAGATAAAACCAAGTCTAATATTTAAAGGTGACGATTATAAAAAAGAGGAGGTTATTGGTTTTCAAGAATTAAAAAAATGGGGGGGAGAGGTTAAATTAATTAAATGCATTCAAGGCCAATCAACTTCAAAAATAATTAGGAAGATAAAAAATGTTACTTAGTGCAGTTTTGTTTGATGTTGATGGAACCATTGCTGAAACAGAAGATTTACATCGAAAATGTTTCAATGAATCTTTCAAAGAATTTAACCTTGATTGGTTCTGGGATGAGGCAATATACAGGGAGCTAATAAATATTGGTGATGGAAAAGAAAGGATAGAGCATTACATAAATAGAGCTTGGCCAGAGATGTTAGAATATAAAAATCTAACTAAATATATAAGTTCTATTCACAAAGTTAAAAATGAACTTTTTGAAGATTATATTTTGGAATCTAAAATAAATCTAAGACCTGGTTTTACTAGGCTTATAAAGAATCTCAAAGATAATAACGTAAGAATTGTAAGCGTATCCTCAACATCGGAGAAAAACCTTATCACACTTTTTGAAAGAGGACTTAACATAGACCCAAGCTCAACATTTGATTTAATAGCTCACGGAGATTGTACAGATAATAAAAGGCCATCACCAGAAATTTATGAATGGATATTGGAAAAATTAAGATTACCATCTCAATCTTGTATTGCTATTGAGGATTCTTTGAGAGGTGTCGAATCAGCTAGGAATGCTAATATTGAGGTCCTGGTAACTCCGTCATCTTATACTAAACATGAGAGTTTTAAAGATGCAAAGGTTGTTGTATCTGATCTTGGAGAAAAAGACAGACCATTTAAGAAGATAAAGGGTAATGTTTTTGATCATAAATTTGTGGATTTCAAATTATTATCAAGAATTATTAAAGGCTAAATATAATAGTTTAAAACTAAAAGTCCAATAATCTGACATGTAAAAATAAAAACACTTAAGGAATGTAAAAGTGTAAAACGTTTCTTTTGTTTTTCTGTTTTTTTTTCAATGTCGCTAATAGAATTTAACCAGCCAACCATGTATTTTTTTGAGAAAAAGTATCCAAAAGAAATTACAAATAATATAAAACAATAAAACAAATCGTAAAAAGCTGTAACAATTGTAAGCAAAAGAGTAATTATAAAGGCCCAAGAATATATTTTTGGAAAGATAGCTCTAATTAATATTCTTGCGTTTTTTTCATCTAAATGTCTAAAGATATTTGGTGCAATGATTATAGAAAAAAAAATCAAGCTACCGATCAAAAAAGGGAGGAAAAAGTTAAGGACAATTGGTGTATTAGATATAATAAATTCCATATTTAAATCAGTTTTAAAATTAATTGAATAATGTTAATAAATAATCTATGAGCTTAAAATATATATTATTAATTCCATTTGTAGAAATCCTTTTATTTGTTTTATTTGGAGATTATTTTGGTTTTTTTCCAGTGATTTCTTCAATCATAATTACATTCTTTATTGGAATCTATTTTTTAAAGTTAGAAATTAATAAAGAGAATGTTACGGAAATTACATCAAACCCCAAAAATTGGATTTATAAAAAAATTGCTGGAATATTATTGATAATCCCAGGGTTTCTTACAGATTTCGTTGGGATACTTCTCCTTTTCAATTCACTAAGGTTTTTAGTTTGGGGATTCATACCTGAAAAAACAAAAAATCATTTTTATGATAACGAAAAAGCTAAGAAAGATGAAATTATTGAAGTAGATTACAGAGATTTAGATGATAGATAGTTCATTTAATATATTAGTTAAAGTATACGGCAGGGTCCAAGGGGTTGGATTTAGGGCATGGATAAAGAAAAATGCTTGTAAACTTTCACTTACAGGTTGGGTTAAAAACTGTAATGATAATACAGTCGAGTGTGAAGTGAGTGGGAGAGGGAAAGATTTAGATATATTTTTAAAAGAGTGCGAAAAAGGCCCTTTATTATCAAACGTAAAAAAAATAAGTTTTAAAAAAAATTCATTTAAGAAATTTAATGATTTTACTATTTATTACAAATGAAGATTTTTTTTCTAAGACATACCTCATTAAATATAGAGCCTGATATTTTCTATGGACAAACTGATATTGATGTATCTGAAACTTTTGATAAAGAAGTTAAGATAATTAAAGAAAAACTGATGAAAAATGAGATAAAATTGACAAGCATAAAAATTTATACAAGTCCATTGATGAGATGCGTAAAGCTTACTAAGAAAATATCTGAAAAATTTGAAATAGATGATAGAATAAAAGAAATGAATTTAGGGGACTGGGAGATGAAAAAAATGAACTCTATTTCTGAAAACCAAAAAAATGAATGGGAAAACAATCTTTTAAGTTTTAAAATCCCAAATGGTGAGAGTAATGAAGAATTTCTTCTTCGACTCAAACTATTCCTTAATGACATAAAAAGACAAAATAAAGACACATTAGTTGTTTGCCATGCCGGCTCCATAAACGGTATGATATCAATTCTTACTGACCAACCATTTGAAGAGTTAGTTAAAAATTACTGGGAAAAGATAAAGTACGGCTCTTTATCATTAATTGAACTGAAAGATAAGATAATAATTAAAGAAATTATTGGATCTTAATTTTATGATTTCTTACTAGATTTTTAAGAGCATGAAAAAAATTGAGTTTATAGCACAAGTAAAAGTAATAAAGACATTTAAACGAATAAAAACCATTAATTTGAGAATAAGAAATGGAGAGGTTGAAGTTCTTTGTCCATATTTTACATCAAAAGCTTCTATAAAGGATTTAATTAGAAGGAAAAAACAATGGATTAGTATAAATCTTAAGAACTCACAAAGAATTAAAAAAGAGAGAAATCACATAAGAAATGGATTGATTATGTATAAAGGTAATTATTTAAGAATAGTTCATAAAGAGGATTTTTTTCAAAAAATTACATTACGAAAAAAAATCTTAGAGATTACTTCAAATATCATAGAAAGCGAAAAAAAATACGATTTAATTGTAAATTGGCTTAAATGTGAATCAAAAAAATTCCTGACGAAACGTATCGATATTATTTCTAAGAGAGTTGGGATAAAATATAGATCATTAAAAATTAAACCGTATCGTTCAAGGTGGGGATCTTGCAGTATCTTTGGTGAAATTTCACTAAATTGGAAACTAATAATGTTGCCAGTTTCAGTGATAGATTATGTTATTGTTCATGAGCTTGCACACGTAATTTTCCCAAATCATTCAAATGATTTTTGGAATTTAGTTAGGAATAAAGATCCAAATTATAATATTAAAAATGAGTGGTTAAAAAAAAATGGTCTTATTTTTATAAATCTAGATTAATTTAACTCTTCTTGGTGTTTTTGGATTATATAATTTGCTTTGGAAACGTCACAGTCATTTACAAGTACTCTTACTGGAATGGCAGTAATATTCCCTTCCATTGTCGACATTTCTTCATCTAGTACAAAAAAGTCTATTTTATTAGAAGAGAGTAGATTTTTTATCCAGCTGATATAAACGGGATCGTTGCTTTTAACAATTGTTTCCATGAAATAATTATATATAAAGAAAAGAACTTTTGTTTTTAAAATTTAAAACCTTATTAAAATTTGGAGCGCCCGAAAGGATTTGAACCCTTAACCTTTTGAGCCGAAATCAAATGCTCTATCCAGTTGAGCTACGGGCGCATTTTTTTCTAATTATCAATACCATGAGACATTTTTGAAAGTCTTTTATTAAATAAAATAACTGATAAACCAACAAAAATACAAACAGAAGTGATGCCAAGAAATATAAGCTTTTCTCCTAGTTTTTCAGAATATTGACCTATAGATCCTGCCAATTTATTTCCAATCCCTATTGCTGCGAAATATATTCCCATAATTGATGAAACAAGTCTTTGAGGAGATAATTTAGTAATATATGACAATATAACTGGAGAAGCACACAATTCACCTAAAGTATGAAATAAATAGGCAAATAATAACCAATACATAGAAGACATTCCATAAATCTCAAATTCTAATGCTGCGAAATACATAAACACGAATCCAAGACCCATTATTATAATCCCAATTGCAATTTTAAAAATTGAAGAATTTATGATTTTATTTCTTTCAAGAAATAACCAAAATAGTGATACATAAAACCCCAAAACAATTATTAATAATGGATTAATTGACTGAAACCAACTAGCTGGGATTTCGAAATTTATTAAATCAAAAAATCTGTCAGTTTTTTGGAATGCAAATATATTCATCAATCCACCGGCTTGTTCAAATGATGCCCAAAATATTATTAATATTAAGCTTGAAATAACTATTAATTTAATTCTATCTATTTCAATTTGATTTAATTTTTTTTTAGTTTTGACAGAATTATTTACTGATATTGTTGCATTTGTAAATTTTTTTCTTCCAACAAAAAAGAATGTTTGACCAATTATCATTCCTATACCTGCTAATGAAAATCCATAATGCCAACCGAACACTTCGCCTACATATCCAACCAACAAGCTTGCGAAGAATGCACCTATATTTATGCCTATATAGAAAATAGTAAACCCTTGATCTCTTGAAATATCATTTTGATGATACAGCGAACCCACCAAGGTTGAAATACTTGGTTTAAGCAAACCAACCCCAATAATAATAAGTGCTAAACCAAAATAAAAGAAAAAATAGTCTTGAATTGCTAGTGATAAATGTCCGAGGCATAATAAAAAACCACCAATTAGAACTGCTTTCTGATTGTTTAATAATTTATCAGCAATTATACCCCCTGGAATACAGGCAATGTAAACAAGAGCTGTATACCAACCATAGAGACTTATAGCTTCTGAATTTGTCCATCCTAGACCAGGATTTTTTGAATCAACTTCTGAAACTAGATATAAAACTAGTATGGCTCTCATTCCGTAGTAACTAAATCTTTCCCATAGTTCTGTGAAAAAAAGTGTGGCCAACCCCTTTGGATGCTGAGAAAGAAGTTAATATTGATTTTTTTTTATATTTTCTGGCATGTTATTTGCTTAATTTAGTTATCTTCTGATATGTGTCAGAAAATTGAATTGTGGGAAGATCCAATAATAATATTTCCTCCCTTAAAGTAAAAGATCTTCCCAGTTCAATCTAATCTCTTATCTCCAAAATGAAATTTTTTAGATCTTCAACCTTTTCGTTTGATATATATTTATATGAACAACGAAATTTACTATTGATTAATGAGCAGATATGAGCGTACGGATTTCTTCCTTTAGGATGATGAGGATGATTACCTAATTTTCCTTTGAGAGCGTCTCCCTGTTTTTGAATCAATTTCCAAATGATCTTTCTATTATCTTCATTCATATTATCTAAACCCCTGATTTGTCCTTACTCTAGCCGACTTATCGGGTTTTTTAAAAATTTTCTTCTTAACTACTTTTTTATTAACGACTTTTTTTTTTATAATGTATTTATTACCAGGCTTAGGAGGTGGAAGTTTTTCAAATTTTCCATCTTCTTTCATTAAATAATAGTTTCCTTTACTATCTCTTATAATCTCATCAGCACAAACGGAATTATAAATTAATGTTAGAAAAAATATGAAATAAATTTTAATCATTTGTAAAATAATATTTTTTATAAATTTTTGTGTCAATTGAATCATTCGAAGTTTTTACAATTTCTTTTTTAATGTATCTCCATTTTTTTCTCAAGTTTCTAAGTTTTAGTGTTGCTTCTTTTCTAAATTTTATATTTTTCCACCAAGAACTCGATCCAACTATGATTATAATTTCTTTTTTCATTTATCTAATCTATGATAATACCAAAATTTTTGTAGGTTAGATATTATATCATTTAAAGATGATTGATTTTTTTTGGGATTCTCAGAAAGAATCCAGTTTTTTACATCTGTTAAAACTTTTTCCGTTCTAAGATCTCTTAAAATCATATGATAATGATTTTCATAGATCCCAATTTCAGTCATTTCAATATTTTTTTTATTTTTTTGTATTCTTTTAAGTATTTTTACGAATGGTTTTCTTGGCACAATTTCATCTTTGATTGGTAAAAGAATTAGTGAATTATATTTTGGGTTATTCAAATATTCGAAAGTATCAATATATGATTCATCCATAAGATCAACAATTCCGTTAAGACTCTTAATGGTTGGTTCGTGAATAAAAAATTTGTCCTGTGATAATTTCTTCAACATCTCCATATTATCACTTGCTTTAACTTTAATTATACCTTTTGCACTTACTTTAATATTAGGAAAAATAAACGAGAAAAATCTAAGTGAAATACTTTTCCAGAAATTTTGATCAGAGAAATTCCAAATCGCTGGAGCAACAAGAATTACTCCTTCTATAGGAAGATCATTAAATTTATTAATGAAACTTAAGGTAATTGCACCACCCATACTTTCTCCTAAAATAAAAATTTGAGTATTTGGGTTTAGACGATGTATAATTTCCAGCCTTTTTTTTATGTCTTCTAAGTGCGAATTTAGACCAAACCACTCGCCTCTGTTGTTATTTCTACCAAATCCCTTCAAATCAAAAGCAATGGTTTTAATTCCAAACTTTGATAAATATTTTGCAGGCTTTTCAAAGGCATTTGAGTAATCATTGTAACCGTGAATTGCCAAAACAATTTTTGAGTTAGTTTTATTAGATTGCCAATTTACGAAAGATAATGCATCTTCATTTTTATTATTGCTACTAGTATTGTTCATTGAACATGAGCATAAGAAAAAAATGAAAATGAAAAAATTTATTTTTCTAATAATTTTATAAATATATCCTCTAAATCTGATTCCTTTGTTGTGATATCCTTTAACTCTAACTTATTATTTACAAATTCCTTTATCAAATCTGCAGTATTAGTATGTTTTTTGTTAAATTTTAATGTTATGGAATGACTCTTTTTTTCTATGCAAAAAGGTCGAACTTTTCTTGGAATTTTTTGAATTTTTTTCAGAAAATCAATTTTAATTTGTTTTTCATCAATAATTTTTAATATATCAATCTTTGATTCATTGGCAATTACTTTTCCATTATTTATCACTGCGATTTCATCGCATAATAATTCTGCCTCTTTCAAGTAATGAGTTGTAAGAATAATTGTTGTACCTTTTTTATTTAAATCTTTGATTGATTGCCATAATTTTGACCGTAATTCAACATCAACTCCGGCTGTGGGTTCATCGAGAATAAGTATTGGTGGGTTATGAACCATAGCTTTTGCTACCATAAGTCTTCTTTTCATACCTCCTGATAAACTTCTCGCATAGGCATTGGCTTTATTTTTAAGTCCTAAAAGATCTAAAATTTCTAAATTATTAATTCTTTTCTTTTCAACTGCATACATACCAGCCTGAATATTCATTATCTCCATTGGAGTGAAAAATGGATCAATAATTATTTCTTGAGGAACTACCCCAAGATTTCCTCTTACTGTTTTTGGATCAGAATCTAGATCGAAACCACAAACCACTACTTGGCCACTATTTTTATTTACTAATCCAGCTAGGATGTTGATAAAGGTGCTCTTGCCAGCTCCATTAGGTCCCAATAATCCAAAAATAGATCCTTCTTTTATTGACAGATCTATATGATCTAAAGCGTATTTAGAATCGCCACGGTACAGTTTAGCTAACTTTTTAACGCTAATTATTTTTTTTTGCATATTTATCTTATATATCTATTTAAAAAAAATAAAATATGATAATTTTTGAAATGTAATATTATGAATATAAATTCTCAAACAAAGTTTAAATATATTGATAGCGATACGGTGAGTTGCAGCGGAGACAGTTCAGCCAATTCCCATCCATTAATTTATTTGGATTTATCGTCTGGAAATATAATTACTTGTCCATACTGCAGTGCAAAATTTAAAAAGAGTTTATGAACCTTAAGAAAGAAGAATTAGTTTTAGTAGATGGTTCTGGATATATTTTTAGAGCTTACTATGCCCTTCCTCCAATGTTTAGATCAGACGGTTTACCAGTTAATGCCATATTTGGATTTACGAATATGCTGTTAAAGTTAATTGAAGAAATTCAAATGGAGAAAGGCGGAAATGTTTCCATAGCAGTAATATTTGATGCAGCAAGAAAAACTTTTCGAAATGATATATATAGAGATTATAAAGCGAATAGATCTGACCCTCCCGATGATTTAAAACCCCAGTTTGATATTATAAAGAAAGTTCCAAATGCTTTTAATCTCGAGTCTATCGAATCAATTGGTTACGAAGCAGATGATTTAATTGCTTCATATTCAAAAAAGGCTAAAGTCCAAGGAAAAAAAGTTACTATTATTTCTTCTGATAAAGACTTAATGCAATTATTAAAAGAAGATATATCGATGATTGATCCTTTAAAAAAGAAAGAGATAACAAGTGAAAATGTTCAAGAAAAGTTTGGAGTGGGCCCTGACAAAGTTATAGAAGTTCAAGCACTATCTGGAGATTCGTCTGATAATGTTCCAGGTGTTCCGGGAATTGGTCCGAAAACCGCATCTTTGTTGATTAACGAATTTGGGAGTATTGAAAATTTAATAGAAAAAGTTGATCAAATTACACAGATAAAGAGAAGGGAATCAATAATACAAAATAAGGAATTATTATTGATTTCTAAGAAACTAGTAACATTAAAGGATGATGTAAAACTTCCTACGAATATTTCTGAATTAAATTTTAAACCTTTAAGAATTAAAAAATTAATAAATTTTTTAGATGAAATGGAATTTAATCGAATAAAGGCAACAGTTATCAATAAGTTTGGTTCAGAAAAATATCTTGAAAAAAATATTAAAAATCAGGAGATATTCTCTAATGAAAACCCTCAACTATTAACACCTTTGAGAAAAAAGGTTGATAAAAATAATTATGAATTAGTACAAGACAAAGACAATCTTAAAAGATGGGTTGATGAAGTGATAAATTCTGGGGTTGTTGCAATTGATTGCGAAACAACTTCTCTAAACGCAGTTGAAGCAGAAATTGTGGGATTTTCAATGTCACTTGAGGATAGCAGAGCGTGTTATATTCCGCTAAATCATTCAGACGAAGCAAAGCAAATTTCAATTGAGGACTTTATTGTTCAAACAAAAAAATTTCTAGAAGATGATTCAATCTTAAAAGTAGGGCAAAATATAAAGTATGATTTTATAATATTAAGAAATATAGGAATATGTATTAAGAACATGGATGATACGATGTTGATGTCTTATGTTCTAAGAACAGGACAAAGAGGTCACGGATTAGACGAACTTTCAATAGATTTTTTATCTCATGAAACTATTAAATATTCTAAAATCACAACAGTTGGAAAAAAAAAAATATCTTTCTCAGAAGTTTCAATTGAAATAGCTAAGGATTATGCTGCCGAGGACGCTGATCTGACTTTTAGGCTTTGGGAAATATTAAAAGTCCGCTTAATAGAAAATAAACTTTACCATTTTTATTTTTATATTGAAAAACCATTGATAGAAGTAATTTCTAAAATGGAAATTTCAGGGTTTAAGATTGATAATTTGCAATTAAGTAAACTTTCCATTGAATTCTCTCAAAAGATCTCAAAGATTGAAAATGATATATATAAGCATTGTGAAGAAAGATTTAATATTGGATCACCAAAACAGTTGGGAGAGATTCTATTTGATAAATTAAAACTCCCTCATGGAAAAAAAGGAAAAAGTGGAAATTATCAAACTGATGTTAAGATTTTAGAGAAATTAAAAGTAGATAATTACAAGATTGCATCATTTGTTTTAGACTGGAGACATTTTGCAAAACTTAGGAGTACATATTGTGAAGGACTTTTATCAAGAAAGAATAATAAGACAAATAGGATTCATACCTCATTTGGAATGGCTAGCACATTAACAGGCCGATTATCATCTAATGACCCAAACCTTCAGAATATACCTGTAAAAACTTCTGAAGGACGTGAAATAAGGAAAGTGTTTGTGAGCAACCAAAATAATAAAATCATTTCAATAGATTACTCGCAAGTTGAACTTAGAATTCTTGCGCATGTGGCGAATATAAAAACATTAATATCAGCGTTCGAAAAAGATAGTGATATTCATAGCGTAACGGCAATGGAGGTTTTTCAAGTCACAGAAGACAATGTAACAAACGAACTTAGAAGAAAAGCAAAAATTATAAATTTTGGAATTATTTATGGAATATCCGCATACGGTCTGGCGATACAACTCGAAATCTCAAATTCTGAAGCAAAAATGTATATGGATCAATATTTTAGCAAATATCCAGGAATTAAGGATTATATGAAATCAACCATCGATTCTTGTAGAATAAATGGTTTTGTAAAAACTCCATTTGGAAGAAGAATTTTTATACCGTTTATCAATGACAAGATTGTAACAAGAAGAAATTTTGCTGAACGATCCGCAATTAATGCACCTATACAAGGTGGAGCAGCAGATTTGATTAAACTAGCGATGCCAAAGGTTCAGAGTTTTATTGAAAGTGAGAGATTGAAGACTAAAATTCTTCTCCAAGTACATGATGAATTATTATTTGAATCCCCAGTTAGCGAGATTGAATTTATAAGCAAAAAGGTTCCTGAAATCATGACAACTTCATATAAGAATATAGTTAACTTAAATGTTCCAATAAAAGTGGACATTGGTATTGGGTCAAGCTGGGATGAGGCACATTAAACTTTAGATGCTTTCTTGTGAAGACCAACAAATAAGCCTCTTAGTTTTTCAGCATTTGTAATCTTTTTTTCAAAAAAATACCTAGTTATTTTTTCTTTTAGTCTTAAATCAAAACCATCTGGATCTATTCCAACAAGTTTCCAATTTTTTTTTGATTCGGATTTTGGTAACTTGATTAGTTTAGAAACGTATAAATCAATAGAATCCTGATGACATTCATTCATATGAGATATTACACTCGACTCGTAATTTTCAAAGTTAAGGAAATCTTTGTATATCAAGTCCTCTTTGGAAAACCATTTTACACTTGCAAAACCTCCAATGAGATGAGCACCAATTACTTCAAGTTTGTAAAAATTCATATCTGCAAAACCTGAATAAAATTTAGAAGCTGGATGACGAAGAAGAAATCTTTTTTTATGATTTGGAGATTTTGTTTTCTTAAGATTACCGATTAAAGTGATTCTTGGCCTAGACATTGGATCTTCATAATCAAAAGTACTATTCTCAAATTGAGGGAAAAAAGAATAAAGTTTTTGTTCTTCACAAAGCATCAACGAAACAAGGTTATGATTTTTTACATTAATTGTGTGTTCAGACAAATCAGAAAGTAAAAGTATAGGAGATGAATCATAATCAAAGGCTGTAAGAGTGTAAGTTGAATAAGGAAATGATTTATTAGAATTTATTTTTTTGCTTTTGAAGCTGTCTGGATTAAATTGAGTAGAAAGATATCCTTTAGATGAGGATCTAACTAATTGTCTTGCAGCATAATTAATTTTCATTATATTTCAACCGTAGTAAATAATGTATAATATCTATAAGGTAAAATTTAAATGAGAAATTTCAAAATTATATTTTTTTTTTTAATTATTTTTCTTTTTCAACCAATTCATCCCAAGGAAAATAAACTAGTCTTTCATGGCGCTTACACTTTCGAAACATTCAAAGGACAAAAGGCAGCGGCAGCATATGTTTCAATTTTTAACAATACTGAAATGAATTTTAAGGTTAATTCGATTGTTACAGATATCTCAAATAAAGCTGAGATTCACGACGTTTTCATAAAAGAAGACATAGTAAAGATGAAAAAGTTGGACAATTTAGTAATTAATGCAAAAGATCAAGTTTACATGCAACCAGGTGGAATGCATATAATGCTGATGGGCTTGAATAAAGAGTTAAAAGATGGATCATTTTTTTTCATAAATTTTTTATTTGATAATAAAACTTCAAAAAAAGTAAAAGTATTAGTTTTAAATAAAAAAATGAGAGAAAATTTCATTAATTAAAATGGAAGAAAAAAGAATTCATGGCTCTTCAATTGTATTAGAAGATAATGGAATTATGATAACAGGAGAGTCAGGTTCTGGAAAATCAGACTTGGCTCTTAGAATGATAGATACTGGTGCCACATTAATCTCAGATGACATAACTATTTGTAAAAAAAAGTTAAATGAAATCTATCTTTTTTGTCCAACTCAAACTAAAGGTTTACTTGAAGTTAGAGAGGTTGGTATTATGACAGTTCCATTTGTGGAAAAAATAAAATTGAGAATGGTTGTAAGGTTAACTGATGAAAATTTAGATAGGTTGCCGAAAATTGAATTTATGAAAATTCTAGGTATAAAAATCCCTTTTTTAAGAATGGATGGTAAAAATATATCAGCGGTTGCAAAAATAAAAGTCAAATTAAATGAAATTAGAGAAGAAGTATAAAATTCTAATAGTAACTGGACTTTCTGGAGCAGGCAGGTCTTCAGCACTAAAAATTTTTGAGGATATGGGATTTGAGGCTATAGATAATCTCCCTACTTATCTTCTCAGTAAGGTGATTAACTCAGAAGTTAAAAAAAACTTAGCTGTTGGAATAGATGTGAGGTCCAGAGATTTTGATCCTAAAAAAGTTGCAAAAGAAATCTTAAGAAAAAAAAAGATTCTAAATTTATCAGTTTTATTTTTTGATTGTGACAATACAAACCTACTGAATAGGTTTAAGGAGAGCAGACGAGTTCATCCGCTAAAGCTTGATTTACCAATCTCCGAAATAATAGAAACCGAGAGGAACTGGCTTAATCCGATACTTAATATTAATGATTACTATTTAGATACCTCAAAATTAAGTCAGAATCTTCTAAGGAATCAATTACAGATTCTTTTTAACAAATCAACCAACTTCCAAACAAATATTAGAATAATTTCATTTGGTTATAAATATGGATTACCAAGAGAAGCAGATTTAGTTTTTGATATGAGATTTTTAAAAAATCCATTTTATGAAAAAAAACTCAAGAATTTAGATGGAAAGAACAGCAAGATAATCAATTTTGTCAAAAAACAAGAGTATTTTGAATTTTTTTTTGATAGGCTTTTATCATTCTTTAATAAAATATTGGAAGGATATAAGAAAGAGGGAAAAGACTACATAACAGTTGCATTTGGTTGTACTGGTGGAGTCCATAGATCAGTGGTATCAAGTGAATACTTTTGTTTTCTGTTAAGAAATAATAAGAAATTGAGAATTTTTTTAGAACATAGGGATTTAAAGAGATGATAGGAGTAGTACTCGTTAGTCATGCTAATATTGCTAAAGAGATGTTAAAAGTCATAGAGCATATTGTTGGACCGCAAGAAAAAATTTTAGCTATCTCTATTTTTCCAAATGATGATATGAAACTAAAACGAACAGAAATAGTGGAGTCTGTTAAAAAAGTTGAATCAGGGAAAGGTGTAATTGTTCTGACTGATATGTTCGGTGGAACACCTTCTAACCTTGCTATTTCGGTTATGGAAGATGAGAAGATAGAGGTGGTGGCAGGTGTAAATCTTCCAATGTTAATAAAGATGATGTCTGTAAGAGATAAAAAATCTATAAAGGAACTAATAAAGATTTCTCAAGAATCTGGAAGAAAATATATAAATGTAGCTTCGGCTTTTTTTGAGGAAAACAAGTCTTGGAACAAAAAAAAGTAGAAAGTAAAATTCTCATAACTAATAAGCTTGGTCTTCATGCAAGAGCAGCTGCAAAATTCGTAGACTTAACGTCAAAATGTGATTCTAAATTCTTAGTCAAGAGAGGTAAGAAGGTGGTAAATGGTTCATCACTTCTTGGCTTAATGACGCTAGCAGCTTCAAAAGGAACAGAGATCAAAGTCCAATGTTTTGGTTCTAAAGCCAATGAGGATTTAAATAAATTAATAGATCTAGTTAGAAATAATTTTGGTGAGGAGAAACCACTTTCAGAGAATATAAATAAAGAGGAAATCCTGAAAGGAATTGGTGTTTCAAGTGGATATGCAATTGGAAATTGTTTAATCAAAACAAAGTCTAGTTTATCTAATATAAGATATAATATTTCAATATCTTCGGTTGAAAAAGAAATTTCAAGATTAGAAAAAGCAGTCAAATCTTCTATTTTAGATATTCAAAAAATTGTCAAAAAGTTTACTAACAATAAAGACCACATATACAAAGAGATGAAATTTATGCTAGAAGTAAATATTTCAATTATTAAATCCTCTTCGTTAATCAAGGATGCAAAAAAAAGAATCCGGGAAGACCTAATTAATGCTGAATTTGCAATAAATGAGGAGCTAACTAAACATTCCAAAATTTTCAAAAAAATTAAAGATGATTATCTCAAAGATAGATTTGATGATGTAAGGGATGTGTGTATTAGAATAATTGAAAATCTTCAAAAAAGAAAAATTCACAACACCTTAAAAGATAATCAAATTCTTGTTTCTTCTGAACTTAGTCCGGCTGATTTATTAACTTATTCTAAAATAAAAATTTTAGGTCTTGCAAGTGTTTATGGAGGGCCAGAAGGTCACTTTGCTATTGTAGCAAGATCGTTGTCGATTCCAACAGTTGTAGGTTTGAAGAAAGCCTTAAAGAATTTGAAAAATGATGAAAAAATTATAGTCGATGGAGATGAAGGTTTATTAATAAGAAATCCAACCAACTCAACTCTTAAAACTTACAGAATTAAAATTGAGGAAAAAAAAAGTGAAGACAAAAAACTAAACTTTTTTATTAAAACAATACCTAAAACTTTAGACGGATCAAGAGTAAAGATTGAAGCAAATGTTGACAATACTGAGGAAGTTAAGCTTTCTGTAAAAAAAGGGATCGATGGAATTGGTCTTTACAGAACGGAATATCTTTTTATGAATAAAAAAACAATTCCTTCAGAGGAAGATCAATTCAGATCAATTAAAGAAACTTTAAGATATCTTAGAGGAAAACCACTTACTATCAGAACTTTGGATGTAGGTAATGACAAGAAAGTTCCATCAATTGAGAAGTATTTAACAAAATCCCCAAACCCTGCATTAGGTCTAAGAGCTATTAGGTTGACATTAGCTTTTCCAAAGATCTTCAAGAAACAGATTTCAGCAATTCTGAGAGCAAGTGTCTATGGAAATGTAAGGATAATGCTTCCGATGGTATCGAATGTTTCAGAGCTTATTGAAACTAAACAGATAATAAAAGAAGTAAAAGGTGAAATTTTGAGAAATAATAAAAGATTAAAAATAGTAATTCCAAAAATCGGTGTTCTTATAGAAACACCAGCTGCAGCTCTTATTTCGGGTGCGTTAGCTAAAAATTGTGATTTTTTCGCAATAGGTACCAATGATCTTACAATGTATACGCTAGCTATAGATAGAGGTGATGAGGAGGTAGCAAAAATTTATGACCCTGGTCATTTATCAGTCTTAAAATTAATTAAAATGTCAACAAACTCGGCAAAAAAAAACAATATACCCATAAGTATTTGCGGCGAAATGGCTGGTGATACTCTATTTACCTCAGTTCTCATAGGAATGGGTATAAGGACTCTATCAATGAGTACATCGAGGATATTAAAGGTTAAACAGTTTCTTAGTAGAATAAATTCTAATGAAGTTAAAAAATTATCAGATAATATTTTGAAAGAGGATGATAATATGCTAATAAAAAACCTTCTTAACAATTACTATAAAGAAATTAACAAAAGGATTAGAATTAAAAATGAATGATTTTAAAGTCAAAGATATTAGCTTAGCAGAATGGGGAAGAAAAGAGATTCTGATAGCAGAAACTGAAATGCCTGGATTGATGCAGCTTAGAGAAGAGTTCAAAAACGAAAAGCCACTTCAAGGAGCTAAAATTGCTGGTTGCCTTCATATGACAATTCAAACAGCAGTTTTGATTGAAACGCTTATTGATCTCGGGGCGACAGTTAGATGGAGTTCTTGCAATATTTATTCAACACAAGATCAAGCCGCAGCCGCTATGGCTGAAAAGCAAATACCAGTTTTTGCTTGGAAAGGTGAAACAGAGGAAGAATTTTGGTGGTGTATTGAAAAAACAATTACTGGACCGGATAATTGGAAACCCAACCTAATTCTCGATGATGGCGGAGATTTGACTAAACTAATGCATGAAAAATATCCAGATATGTTAGAGGCGGTAAAAGGTTTGTCAGAAGAAACAACAACTGGTGTTCTTAGATTGTTAGAAATGGAAAAAAGTAATCAGTTATTAGTTCCTGCGATCAATGTGAATGACTCTGTGACAAAGTCTAAATTTGATAACAAATACGGCTGCAGAGAAAGCTTAGTGGATGGTATTAGAAGGGCGACTGATGTAATGATGGCTGGTAAAGTTGCTTTAGTTGCAGGTTATGGAGATGTGGGAAAAGGTTCTGCAGAGAGTTTAAGAAATGCTGGTTGTAGAGTGGTAGTTACTGAAATCGACCCAATATGTGCTTTGCAGGCGGCAATGGACGGTTTTGAGGTTAATACAATTGAAGATGTTGCTAGCAAGGCTGATATTTTTGTCACAGCAACAGGAAATGTTGATGTAATAACTATTGATCATATGAGACAAATGAAAGATAGAAGTATTGTTTGTAACATTGGGCACTTTGATTCAGAAATTCAAATAGAGGCACTACGTAATTATAAATGGGAAAACATTAAACCTCAAGTAGATCAGATTGAGTTTCCCGATGGGAAAAAAATTATAGTTCTTGCTGAGGGGAGATTAGTTAATCTTGGTTGCGGAACTGGGCATCCAAGTTTTGTAATGTCAGCCTCCTTTTCAAATCAGGTGTTAGCACAGATTGAGCTCTGGAAAAATTTTAAGAAATATAAAAATAAAGTCTATGTTCTTCCGAAAAAGTTGGATGAAAAAGTTGCTAAGATTCATCTTGATAAGATAGGAGCAAGGCTTACAAAACTCTCAAAGGAACAAGGTGATTATATAAATGTTCCAGTAGGCGGACCTTATAAAAGTGAAGAATACAGGTATTAAAACTTATATTTTTTTAATTCCTGAAGTTGTTGAATACTCAAAATGCAATACTTTCTCTGGAAATACCCTTTTGTAACAGCAGTGGGCTGCCATTGCTGCCTCTGAAAAACCAGTTAATATCAATTTTAATTTTCCAGGATAGGTACATACATCCCCTATTGCAAAAATTCCTTTAGTAGAAGTTTGACACGTAGATTGGTTAACTTTAAGAAGATTTTTTTCAATTTCTAACTCCCATTCTTTTATTGGACCTAAATCAGTGGATAAACCGAAAAAAGGTAAAAAGTAATCTACAGAAATATTTTTTTCTTCATTGTTTAAATTTTTTACAACTATTGATTCTATCTGTCCTTTTGCTCCTTTAATGGTGTCTATTTGATAGGGAATCACTAACTCTACTTTCTTTTCTATTTCAAGTTGACGGAGCTTTTTAACACTGTTCGGGGCGGCCCTAAGTTTTTGCCTTCTATGAATGAAAAAAATCTTTTTTGCAATTGAAGATAATTCAATTGCCCAGTCTACAGCAGAATCTCCTCCACCTGCAATAGCAATTTCCTTGTCTTTAAAAATTGATTTGTCATTAATATGATAAAATATAGATTTATTTTCGAATTCATTAATATTTGAGATCGGCGGTTTATTGGGTCCAAATGCTCCATTGCCTGCTGCTATTAATATGCACTTGCATTCAATGAAATCATTTTTTGAAGTGGTAACTTCAAAAAAATCATCCCTGCAGGATATTTTTTCAATTTTTTGTTCTAAAATAATATTGGGATTAAATGGCTTGATTTGGGTATATAGATTTTCTATCAATTTTTCAGCAGATATCTCTGGATAAGCCGGAATATCGTATATTGGTTTTTGAGGATAAAGAGATGAACATTGTCCACCAATTATGTCAAGACAATCTACAATACAGGATTTAATTCCAAGTTGCCCGAGTTCAAAGACTGCAAACAATCCAACTGGACCGGCTCCTATAATTAATACATCAGTATTTATTCTATTCATGATATTCTTTTTATTTTTTTATAACTGTTTACATATTTATATTAGAATAATAAAAAAAAATGAAAGATGATTTTAAAATTAATTTACATTGCTTAAGTGATACAGAGAAATTTGCAATAAAAATTGCTAAATCCATTAAACCTAATGTTTTTATAGCACTTAAAGGTAAATTGGGAATAGGAAAAACAACCTTAGTACGCTATATTGTTAATTCACTCTCAAAAAAATCTATAAAAGTAACAAGTCCAACTTTTTCTTTGGTAAATACATATAAATTAGATAAGGTTAAACTTTGGCATTATGATTTATATCGACTAAAAAATAAAAAAGAAATATTTGACCTTGATTTCGAATTAGCACTTATGGATTGTATAATAGTTGAATGGCCAGAGTTAATAGAAGATTTTTTCCCAAAAAAGAGAATAGAAATAACAATTTCTGAAAATAAAAATTATCTTAGAATAGCGTCAGTAAAAACTTTTGGTGAAGAGATAAAATTTTAAAAAAATTTTTATAATGAATGGAAAAGTTTTAGAAAAATTACAAAAAGAAAAAGTTAAATTCGAGAGCCTATTATTTTTAGCTGGCGATGCCTCTAATAGAAAATATTTTATTATTGAACAGGATAAAAAGAAAAATGTTCTGATGTTAGACGACGACTCAACCAATTTACGCAGATTTATATACTGTACTACAAATTTAAAGAAGTATGTTTCTGTTCCAGAAATTTTATATAACTTGGAAAATTCAAATATTTTAATTTTAGAAAATTTTCAAAACAAAAAATATAGTCAATTAATAAATAATTCAAATAAAAAAATATTATATAGAACAGCTGTTGATAGTCTTATTTTCATGCATAAAAAAAAACTACAGATAAAACTTAAGGCATATACTCTGGAGAACTTTTTCAATGAATCAGATTTATTTTTTGATTGGTATCTAAAAAAAATGAAACAAGAAGAGAAAATTGATATCAAAAATCATTTTAATAGAGTATTTGCAAAATATTTAAATAAAACTTTTTTATTGCCAGCTGTTTTTATTCATCGGGATTATCATATTGATAATTTATTTTTTTTGAATAACAGAAATAACCATTTTAAATGTGGTTGGATAGACTACCAAGATGCGCTAATGGGCCCTTGTGTTTACGACTTAATGTCATTAATGCAGGACGCTCGGATCGATGTAGAAAATGAAATGGAGAATTTTCTAATAGATTATTATTTGTCAAATTTCTCAGATATTGATAGGGAACTTTTCATCTATTCATATGATGTATTAGCAATCCAGAGACATTTAAAGGTATTAGGAATTTTCTCAAGGTTGGCTTTAAGAGATAATAAAATGAATTATCTAAAATTCATTCCAAGAGTTAAAAACTTGCTTATGTTCAATTTAAGGAAAAATGAATTCAAACCTTTATTAATAATTCTTGAATCATTAATTGAAAAGAGAAATGATTAAAGAATCAATGATATTCGCAGCCGGTTTAGGTAAAAGGATGCTTCCAGTGACAAAAAATATCCCTAAACCCCTAATCAAAATTAATAATATGAGTATTTTAAAAAATAATATTGAAAAGCTTTTAGAATGTAACTTTAGTAATATCGTAATTAATACTTTTTATTTACCTGAAAAAATTATTGAAGAAGTAAAAGAATATGATGGAAAAGTCAAAGTTATTATTGAAGAAGAAAGACTTGAAACAGGAGGAGGACTTTTCAATGCCATTAAAAAGAAATCTTTTCAAAAAAAGTCTCCTCTTCTTTTGTTAAATGGTGATATTTTCTGGGAGAATGAGATTTATAATTCATTAGATGAAATAAGAAAATTATGGGATCCTAAAAAAATGGATATACTTCTATGTTTGAAGAAAAAAGACGATTTCTTTGGATATCACGGTTCTGGAAATTTTGAAATACGAGGGTTAACTAAAGGTGCCTCACAACTTTATAAAAAAATTAACTCATCATTAGTTTATACTGGATTGCAAATAATCAAACAAGAAGTTGTCAAAAGTAAAAATAAAAAAATTTATTCATTAAGAGAACAGATTTATAAGACCTTAGAAAAAAAAAAACTCTTTGGCTACGTAGATAAAAACCCTTGGTTTCATATTGGAACTAAAGAGGATTTAATAATGTTCAGGGAAAAATCTAAGTGAAAAATTTTATAGTCTATGATTTTGAAACATCAGGAAGGAACGCTAGATTTGATCAAATTTTACAAGCAGGTATCATAATATATAATGGTGATCTTAAAAAACAGAATGTCTTAAATTTAAAGTCAAGAATTAACCCTGACGTTGTTCCTTCTATCAATGCTCTGAAAGTAAATAAACTTAGAATATCAGATATTCTTTCAGAGGAAGTAAGTTATTACGAAATGACTCTTAAAATGTATAAATTTTTATCTAATTTTAAAGAATCTTTTTTTGTAGGTTTTAATTCAATAAGGTTTGACGAAGAGTTTTTCAGACAAGTACTTTGGGAACACTTCTTTTTCCCATATCTTACTAATACAAATGGTAATTCAAGACTAGATGTATTAAATTTTGTTACATTAGTACATGCATTCAGAAATAATTCAATAAATGTAGAAAAAAACGATGATGGTAAGATGACATTTAAACTAGAAAGTTTAGCTAGGGCTAATTCCTTTGAATCGAAAAATTCTCATGAAGCAATTGCAGATGTAGAAACCACTACTCATTTACTAGAAATTTTGTTAAGAAGAAATTCAGATTTATTTAGAGTGTTTGTAGATAATTCATTTCCTAGTAGACTTGAAAGCAAGATTTTAAAGGAAGAGACATTTACTTTACATAATTACTTGTTTAATAAGCATAGGATATATCTAGTTAAAAATTTGATAAAACATCCTAACTATAAAAATCAATTAATTGGCTTTGATTTGAAATATGACACCTCTGAAATAATAAACTATGACCTAGAAACATTGAGAGAAGTTTTCAAGACTAAGTCTTTCTTTAGAAAAATAAAATTAAATAAGCAACCTTCGATTTTAGATAAATCATTTTCTAGAAATATTAGTCCATATAGGGATTTTTCTAATGACGAGATTGATTTAAAATGTAAACAATTGGAAGAAAAAGAATTTCTTCATAAACTTGAAATTATTCTGAACAAAGAATCTTTAGACTATAACGAGAATCAAAGTCAGGAAATAAAATTAGAGGAGGAAACAATATACAGTCAAAATTTAAATTATCATGACACTCAAATTATGATTAGATTTCATAAAGAGAAATGGGATCAAAAATGGATTTTCGCAGAGAAATTTAAAGATCATAGATTGAGATTTTTTGCGGCCAGGCATGTTTACAGAAATTTTCCAGAGGCACTTCCAAGAAAAATTTTCAATTTTCTACATCAAAAAATTTCAGAAAGACTCTGTAGCCTTAATAAAGTTGGCTATATGACTATTCCTGCCGCAATGGAAGAGGCTGATTCATTATCATTAGAAATGGAGGAGAATGATTTAGGAAATGATTTAAAAGAACAAATAGATCAGTATAATATTTACATTAATTTTTTAAATGATTATTATAGTAAATCAAATGTGAATCCAATAAGATTTGATAAATGCTTATCAAAGAAAATACTTGGAAATTAATGGAGTTGAAAAATGCCAAATATAATAGATTGTAATGAAAAAGATTTTGAGAATGAAGTTATAAATTCGACAGTTCCTGTTTTAGTTGATTTCTGGGCAGAGTGGTGTGGCCCATGTAAGGTGCTAACACCCATACTCGAGGAACTTTCAGATGAACTTCAAGATAAGATTAACGTGGTAAAAATCAATCTAGATGAGAACCAAGAACTTGCTATGAAATATTCTATAAGAAGTATCCCAACATTATTACTTTTAGAGAAAGGTGAATTATTGGATGTCAAGGTTGGGTTGTTGCCAAAAACTGAACTATTGGATTGGATAAATTCAAAAATTTAATTTATTTTAAATCCATCTTGTTTTAATACTTCTCCTGCTAAGTAAAGCGATCCGCAAATTATAATCTTTCCATCTGAATACTGTTTTTTTATGACTTTTAATGCTTCTGTAATATTTAATGAGCATTCGATTTTTAGTGTATTACTAAAACTTCTTTCAATATTTTCCTTAATTTCATATGGTTGGATATATTGATGATCTGGTATTGGAAGTAAAAAAAGACTTGAGATATTTTTAACAAGTTGCCTTAGAAAATTTAAAGGATCTTTACCAACCATCATCCCAATAATTAAAATTATCGGCTTATTATTCCACTTTTCTATTGTTCTTCTTAAAATTTTGGAAGCATCTAAGTTATGACCACCATCCAGCCAAATTTCAAATCTTTTACCAAGTAAATAAGAAAGTTTTCCATTTTCTAGTTTTTGCATTCTCGCAGGCCATACTGTTGAGGTTATTCCTTTGTTTATAGTTTCTCTCGTAATTCTTTTTTTATTTAAGGATAAAACTGTTGATATTGCTGTTGAAGCATTCTCAATTTGGTGTTCACCTGCCAGAGACGGAAATTGAAAATTAAATGAAGAGTTTTTAAAGTTAAGAACAAACTTTTTTTTTGAAAAATCTTTTTCAGTTATTTTCCAATCAATTCCTTCCTCAAAAGTTTTTATCTTAATTTTTTTTGCTTCTCTTCTTATTAATTCTTTCACATCTTCTCTTTGATTTGAAATAACAGCGCTTTTAGTATTTTCAAAAATACCAACCTTTTCTTTTGCTATTTCTCTTATTGTATTTCCTAAAAAGTTCATATGATCCATTGAAATTGGAGTTATTACACTACAAACTTTATTTTCAACCACATTTGTAGCATCATACCTTCCTCCTAAACCTGTTTCTAATAGAACTAAATCTGAATCAATTCTACTGAAAGCTAAAAATGCTGCTGCTGTTGTTATTTCAAAAAAAGTGATTTTCTCTCCGCGATTATAAAATTCACACTCTTCTAGAAGACTGTTTAATTCATCACTAGAAATTAACTTAGAATTGACTCTTATTCTTTCATTAAATCTTATTAGATGAGGAGATGTATAAGTGTGAACTTTATATTCCGATTTCTCAAGTATAGCCCTAAGAAAAGAGGTTACGGATCCTTTTCCATTTGTTCCAGCGATGTGAATAGTTGGTGGAATTTTTAAATGAGGATTGTCGAGTTTTTTTAATAATTGTTTTAACCTTTCTAGTGATAAATCTATCTTTTTAGGATGAAGTAGTTCTAGTCTCTTTAAAATTTTTGTTGATTTGTCCACTTCGATCTAGGTAACAAGAAAATCTAATAAATCTTCAATTTTTTCTTTTAAATTCTTTCTATGAACAACTAAGTCAACCATTCCTTTTTCCATCAGATATTCGGATTTTTGAAAGTTTTGCGGGAGTTTTTCTTTAATTGTGTCTTCAATAACTCTACTTCCTGCAAAACCAATTGTTGCGTTTTTTTCAGCTATGATAATATCTCCCAACATCGCAAAAGAGGCTGAAACTCCTCCTGTAGTAGGGTCAGTTAATACCGATATAAATGGTAGTTTTAATTTACCAAAAGAATTAATCGCAATCACAGTTCGAGGCATTTGCATTAAAGATAATATGCCCTCTTGCATTCTAGCTCCACCTGACGAACTGAAAATAATGAGAGGTAAGAGATTTTTTTTTGCGAAATTACAAGCTGTGATTATTGCTTCTCCAGCAGCCATCCCCATCGACCCTCCCATAAAATTAAAATCAAACACAGCCACCACTATTTTTTTTCCATTTATGGTCCCAGATGCAACAATGACAGAATCATTGGTTTGGTTTTTTTTTTGGGCATTCTTTAGTCGATCTATATATTTTTTACTATCTCTAAAGTTTAACGGATCAGGTTTAATTTTTGGTGTATCCATAACCATGTAGTTCTTTCCTAGAAATAACTCTAGTCTCTCCTTAGAAGTTATTCTGAAATGGTGATCACAATGCTTGCAAACATATTGGTTGCTAATGAGCTCTTTTTTTAAAAGCATTTGGGAGCATTTTGGACAAGTTTCCCAAAGATTGTCTGGTACTTCTTTCTTGCCAACAAAAGCCTGAAGTTTAGGCCTCACAAAATTTGTTATCCAATTCATATTTTAATTTACCACTATTTTCTTAAATTACCTAAAAAATCGGATATGTTATTTAGCATAACTTGTTCACTAACCTTTTTATTATCAAAATCTTCTATGAACTTTACAATAGCAGACCCAACAACACATCCCTCGGCAAATTCGTTAATTTCTTTAACTTGATTCTTTTTTGTAATGCCAAAACCAACACACAATGGAAGTTTAGATTTCTTCTTGATTTTTTGAACTGAACTCTTAACTTTTCCCAATGATGGTTTCTTTGTTCCTGTTATTCCCATCACAGAAATATAATAGAGAAACCCTTTTGTATGCTTCAATATCTGTTCTAATCTTTTTTGATTGGTAGTTGGGGTTAGCAATCTAATATTATGGATATTGAATCTATTCGTATAGCTAGAAATATAACTATTTTCTTCCGGAGGTAAATCCACAACTATCAAACCGTCAACACCCGACTTTTTGCATTGTAAGAAGAATTTCTTCAATCCAAATTGATAAATGGGATTAAAGTATCCCATTAGGATTATTGGTGTTGATTGATCATCAACTCTAAACTGCTCTATTAATTCAAAAGTTTTTTTAAGATTACTTCCTGCTTTGATAGCTCTTTGACTTGATTTCTGAATAGTAGGTCCATCAGCCATTGGATCGGAAAAAGGGAAGCCAATCTCTATTAAATCTATATTCCTATCTTTGAGAACATTAAGAATTTTTGCAGAAGTTTTTTGATCTGGATCACCTGATGTAATGAAAGCAATTAAAGCCTTCTTATTTTGCTGTTTGAGTTCATGAAACTTTTTATCAATTCTATTCTTCATATATCAAATTTCTACACCAAGTTTGTCGGAAATTGAAAATATGTCTTTATCTCCTCTTCCGCACATATTCATAATAATAATTTCATTTTTCTTAAATTTGTTAGAATTTTTTAATATGAAAGCAAGGGCGTGTGAAGGCTCAAGTGCTGGTATTATTCCTTCAAGTCTAGAACAAATTCTGAACGCTTTAAGAGCTTCCGCATCTGTTGCACTGAAATATTTAATTCTCCCAATTTCCTTCAACCAAGAATGCTCTGGTCCAATACCTGGATAATCGAGTCCTGCAGAAATGGAGTGTGCATCTTCAATTTGTCCATCATTGTCTTGTAGTAAATATGTATAGTTTCCATGAAGAAAACCTGGTTTTCCTTTAGACAAAGATGCAGCATGTTTCTTTGTATTGATTCCTTGACCTCCAGCCTCGACACCTATTATTTTTACTTCATCGTGATTAAGAAAAGGATAGAAAAGTCCAAGAGCATTTGATCCACCACCTATGCAAGCAACTAAATAATCTGGGAGCTTATTTTCTAATTTTAAAATTTGTTTTTTGGCTTCTTTTCCTATTATTGATTGAAAATCTCTTACCATCATAGGGTAAGGATGAGGTCCAGCAACAGTGCCAATAACGTAAAAGGTATCATCTACATTTGAAACCCAATCTCTAAGTGCTTCATTCATTGCATCTTTAAGTGTTGCGGTTCCAGATTCAACTGGAATAATTTCAGCTCCTAATAGTTTCATTTTAAAAACATTTGGTGCTTGTCTTTTAATATCAAGGGAACCCATGTAAACAACACATTTTAGGTTAAAAAGGGCGCATACAGTTGCTGTAGCAAGACCATGTTGTCCAGCACCAGTTTCAGCTACAATTCTTTTTTTACCCATTTGTTTCGCTAAAAGAATTTGTCCAATACAATTGTTAATTTTGTGAGCCCCGGTATGATTTAATTCATCACGCTTGAAGTAAATTTTAACGTTACCAACTTCTTTAGATATCCGTTTTGCCAAATATAAAGGACTTGGTCGTCCAACATAATTATTAAAATAGTAATGTAAATTCTTAATAAAGCTTTTCGATTTTTTTGCAATTTCGTAGTTTTTTTCTACATCAAGTAGAAGGGGCATGAGTGTTTCTGCAACAAATCTTCCACCAAATCTACCAAACCTTCCATTTTTATCTGGAAATTTATGAAAATTTATTTTTTTCATAATTTCTTACATAACTTAAAAATTTTTTTATTTTTTTTGGACATTTTACACCCCTTGATTTTTCTACTCCAGATGAAATATCAATAAAACTGGCGTTAGTTTTTTTTATGGCCTCAGTTACATTATTAATATTTAATCCTCCAGCTAAAATCCAGTTAACTGAAGAATCATATCTTCTTAAGAGATTCCAATCAAATGAAATTCCTGTACCTCCACTCACTTGTGAATTTGTTTTGGTATCGAATAAAATCATATCACAAAGTTTCTCAAACTGTTTTGATTTTTTTATATCAGCATATGAGTTTATTGGGACAGCTTTAATAATAGGTTTCCTAAAATCTTTAATTTTTTTTATGTAAATTTGATCTTCTTCACCGTGTAATTGAATAATATCTAGATTCAAAGAGTCATTGATGTAACTTATCAAATTTATGTCCGCATCTACAAAAAGTCCGACTAACTTTTGGTGTGGTCTAATAAATTCTCTTAATTTTTTGGCATCTAATGCATTAATAAATCTTGGAGATTTTTGATAAAAAACAAATCCAATATAGTCAGAGTCGTAAGCAGCTAATAAAGACTCTTTATCTCGAATTCCACATAGTTTTATTTTAAGACTCAAGTTGTACCTCTATATCGTTATAAATTTCTTTTATTGCTTCAATAGGTTTTCTTGAGTCGGTAACAGTTCTTCCTACTATTATAATGGATGCACCGGATTTTATAGCTTGTCCTGGGGTAATAATTCTTTTCTGATCATTTGAGTTGTCATTAGGTAGCCTCACACCCGGTGTAACATAAAAAAAGTTTTTTTTATTAATCTTTTGTTTCAAATAACTCAATTCTTGAGCTGATGAAACGATGCCATCAATACCAGATTTTATTCCTAATTTTGCTAAATTTTCAACATATTCCTTACTGTTTATTTTTAGGCCAAATTCTTTTAAGTCATTCTCGTCTAAGCTGGTAAGCATGGAAACTCCTAAAATTTTTGTTTCATTTTTTATCGATACTATTTCACTTATCATTTTTGATCCTCCAGTTAAATGTACTGATAAATAATTTGGCTTTAATTCCATAAGATTAGTTGCCGCACGCTTTATTGTATTTGGGATATCTTTGAGCTTAAGATCTAAGAAGATTGGCAAGCCAAATTTTTTAATTTCTAAAACTCCTTCTGGTCCATTTTTACAAAAAAATTCTAAACCAATTTTTAATCCCCCAACATAATTTTCTATAACTGAGATAAATTTTTTGGAATCATCAAGGTTTGTCAAATCAATAGCACAAAATAGTTTTTCTTTGAATATCATTTTAATTTAAACAAGCCTCTTATATAAAAAAAAATTGATCCCAAAATAAACCCTGAAAATAATAATATGATGACAAGTATATATAGAGGAAGCTCTAGAAAAAAAGGGAACGGAAAAAAGTTTATTTTAATAATATTTTTATTACCTAAAGCAAAAAGTGAAAAAAAGATTAAAAAAAAAAAAAGAAGAGAAAGCTTAAGATTTTACTAATTTTTTTCTGCATTAAGATCTCTCTTTAATTTTTTTCCTGGTATAAAATGAACGAAATATTTTTTTTTTATGTCAATTATTTCACCAGAAGAAGGGTTTCTTCCCTTCCTTGCATCTCTGGCACGAGTTGAAAATGTTCCAAAATCTCTTATTTCAATTCTGGCCCCTTTGGATAGATTAGACGAAAAAAACTGTAAAATCTTTTCAAGTGTTCTTTCGACTTCTCTTCTCGGGAGATAATCAAACTTACTCTCAAGACTTTTCAGAATATCAGATTTCTTCATATACCAGGCATCCAAATAGCAAAAATTCCATTATAGAAGTTTTGATTTAAATAATTAATCTTTTTTTTTAAAAAACTTAAACTAAATAATTCTTTCAATTCATTTTCATTAGAAAGATCTTTTATTTTGATGTTTTCATCAACTCCTGCATTTTCAATAAGCCAATTAAGTGCATCACGTTCACTGCCTATTTCATCAATAAGTTCAAGTTTTTTTGCATCTTTTCCAGTAAAGATTCTTCCGTCTTTTATTAGTTCAATAGTTGATTCAGATAGATTTCTGTTTAATTTTACGATTTCTAAAAACTCATTCTGCATTTTCTTGATAACTTCTTGAAGATAGCTTAACTCTTTTTCACCTATTTTTTCAGCTGGGTTTGGTACAGCTTTCAATTGCCCACTTTTAATAATCACCGGAGTGATTCCAAGTTTATTTAAGAGTTTGCTTATATCTGCAGTCTGAAGGATTACACCAATTGAACCTGTGATAGTTCCTTCATTACTAAATATTTTGTCTGAACTTAGAGAAACAAGATAACCGCCAGATGTAGCCATCTCTCTCATATAAACAGCAGTTGGTATTTTATTGCTCACGATATTAATTGCATCATATACCTCTTTACTTCCAACATATGTGCCGCCTGGGCTGTTGATGACAGTTATCAGGCCTTTCACGTTTTTGTCATCATTTAAATTTTCAAGTTGGCTAATCAATTCTTTTTTATCTTGAATAATCCCTTGAAGTTCTATTTTTGCTATAAAATCGTCTTTTCCTTGGAACTGAGTTATCAAGCTTATTAACCCAAGTATTGCGATAACTGAAACAAATAAACGCAAAATTAGTGATTTTCTTCTCTTATAAAATAATTCTAGAGGATCCCTATTTTTCATCTTTAGATTTTGTATTTTTCTCTAAGGCAGCACCTATTATGTCCCCTATACTTGCTCCAGATGATGAAGAACCATATTCTTTCAATGCTGCTTTTTCTTCTTGTATTTCTAGGTCTTTAACGGAAAGTTCATACTGATCGTCTTTGTTAGCTTTTTTCAAAACTTTAGCGTCAATCTTCTCTCCCACAGCGAATCTTGATGTGTTTTGTTCTGTTTTCAATTTAGCTAAATTAGATTTTTTCACGAAACCTTGCTTATCTTCGTCAAAAGTCACTAAAATTTTATCGTCGTTAATTTTTTGTATTATACAAGTTGTGGTTTTGTTAATCAGCTTATCTGAACTTCCAGTATCTTTTGTAAGCTGTTTGATACCAAGTGAAACTCTTTCTTTTTCAACGTCTATATCAAGTATTTTAAATTTTATATTTTGGTCGATTTTGTAATTTTTAATAGCATCTAATCCAGTATCTTCCCAAGCGATATCCGATGTATGAATTAAACCATCAAGCTCTGAAGTTAGACCAACGAATATTCCGAAGTCAGTGATATTCTTTATTTTTCCTTCGATTATATTGCCGATTTTATGTTTTGACCCAAAAATTTTCCATGGATTTTCTGTGCACTGTTTTAATCCTAAACTTATTCTTCTTTTGGAGTTATCGATTTCTAGAATTTCTACTTCAACTTCATCTCCAACTTTAAGGATTGAATTAGGGTTAATATTTTTGTTAACCCAACTCATCTCGGATGTGTGGATTAAACCTTCAACACCCTTTTCAAGTTCAATGAAAGCACCATAGTCGGCTATACTAGAGATGTTCGATTTAATTTTATTCCCAACTTCGTACATTTTTTCAACATTTTTCCAAGGGTCATCTGTTAATTGTTTAAGGCCCAAACTAATTCTATTATTTTCCTTGTCATATTTTATAACTATAACCTCAATATCTTGCCCAATACTAAACATTTCTGACGGATGATTAACTCTTTCCCATGAAAGGTCAGTAACGTGAATCAAACCATCCATTCCTCCTAGGTCAACAAAAACTCCATAATCAGTTATATTTTTTACCGAGCCTTTTAGTTTATCTCCTTCATTTATATCTGAGAGCAATTTGCTCCTGTCAGCTTTTCTTGACTCTTCGAGAAGAACTCTTCTAGAAACGACGATATTCCCTCTTAATTTATCCATTTTAAGGATTATCATAGGTTGCGGTTTATTAAGAAGAGGGGAAATATCTTTTATAGGTTTAAGATCTACCTGACTTCCTGGAAGAAAGGCTACAGCTCCATTTATATCAACAGCAAATCCTCCTTTAACTCGACCAGTTATCACGCCTGTTATTTGTTCTTTTTGATTTTGCTGTTTTTCAAGATTAGACCAAGATTCTTCTTTTCTAGCTCTTTCTCTACTGAGCAATGCCTCACCTTCTTTGTTTTCTAGTTTTTCAAGATAAACGTCGTATTTATCACCAACTTTTACGCCATGTTCTTCTCCTGGTGAATGAAATTCTTTTATTGGGATTCTTCCTTCCGCTTTCAATCCAACATCAACTACAACAGTATCATTTATTATGGATAGAACAGTACCTTTAATAATCTGTCCTTCTTTGTATTTAAAATCGACGAGACTTTGCTCTAATAATTCACTAAAATTTTCTACCAATATAATTTCCTCGTTAATAACAGCACTACAATTACAAAATTTTGAAACTATATGCAATTATTAAATAAAATCAGTTTTTTTTTTAATATGATTAAGAGCTAAAGCTAAAACCTCATTCTCATTGATATTCGAAGTGTCGATACATATGCTATCCTTTGCAATCTTTAAAGGTGAAATTTTTCTTTTGATATCTTGACTGTCTCTTTCTATTATATTTTTTAAAGTTTCCTTTGACTGTTCAGCATTTAAATTTAATTGTTTAATTCGTCTGAGTGCTCTGATTTCGACATTGGCATCAATGAAGAATTTTATTTCAGCTTCAGGAGTTATAACAGTTCCAATATCCCTTCCGTCGATGATAGAACCATTTTTACCTGGTGGATTGTCAGCAAATTTTCTTTGTATTTCAATCAATTGTTCCCTAACCTCCTTTTTCTGAGAAATTAGTGAAGCTATTTTTGAAATCTTTTCTGTTCGCAATTGGACTAATTTCTTGTCATTTTTTAACCATTTATCTAAGTTTATTGATTCTATATTTCTTTGTTTTTTTTGGATTTCAAATGCATATATCCTATACAAAATGCCAGTATCTAGATGATCAAAGTTTAGTTTTTCCGCAAGTTTTCTAGCAAGTGTTCCTTTCCCCGAACCCGCGGTTCCGTCTATTGCTACAACTGGTTTAGTATTTTTGAAAGTATTCAATTTTCGCCCCTAATTTATCAAATATTTCTCTAAAACCTGGAAATGAAGTCTTTATCATATTCATATTGTCAATAATAATGGATTTGTTAGAAAAAAATCCAAAAACTAACATAGACATCGCAATTCTATGATCATTTTCTGTGAAAACTTCTTTTCCTCCCTCTTGATATTTATTTCCAGTTATATGAATTGAATCTTCACCAAGCTTCAATTCAACACCGTTTGTTGAGAGAGCGGTTGACATTGTCTTAAGCCTATTACTTTCTTTTATTTTTAGTTCATCTAAACCATAAAAGTTAGAGACGCCTGATGCATAAGATGCAGCAACAAACAATATAGGGTACTCATCAATTAGTCTAGGACTCAAACTCTTATTTACATTAACAGCAGTCAATTCCGAACTTTCAACTTCTATATCTCCAATCACCTCATCGTTAACTTTTCGGGTATTAAGAATTTGAATTTTTGAACTCATATTTAATAAAACATCTAACAATCCAATTCTATAAAAATTCAAACCAACATCTTTTATTATGACTTTACTTTTTTTTGAAAGTAACACAGCCACAATAATAAAAGCTGCTGAACTAAAGTCTCCGGGTATGCATAGATCTTTTGGCTTGAGAAAGTTTGGTGAAGTTAAACTAATAAGATCCTGCTCTTTTTTTAATTTAGCCCCGAGGTATTTAAGCATTATCTCGGTATGATCTCTTGAAGGGACTTTTTCCACAATAGAGGTCGTTCCTTTAATATTTAAAGCCGCAAAAAGAATAGCACTTTTTACTTGAGCAGAACCAATTTCAAGTAAATGTTTTGTCGGAAAATATTTTTTATTGGTTTTTTCTACTTTGATTGGTAGTAAACCTTTTTCATGAGACAAATCAATATTCATCTTTTCTAAGGGTTTGATAATTCTCAACATAGGTCTTGAAGACAGAGATTCATCTCCTACAAGAGTCGCATTTATTTCACTTGTACTTAAAAGACCTGTCATTAGCCTTGCACCTGTTCCTGAATTTCCAAAATCTAAGGGTGCAATAGGGTCTGAAAAAAAACCACCTTGTCCAAAAACCTCGTAATATGATTTTTTTTTCTCTATTTTTATCTTTAAACTTTTAAGAACATTTAAAGTGTCAATAACGTCGTCTGATTCAAGTAAATTAAAAATCTTGGTATTTCCAATACAAATCGATGAAATTATCAGTGACCTAATTGAAATGGATTTATCAGGTGGAATATGAATGGTACCATTTAATGGTTTACTTTTTGACGATTTAAGAGTAAAAGACTTTTTCATTCCTATTTATGATATATAATTTATTTATTTTATTAATGAAAGTTGATTATGGAAAATATTGAAAAAGGAGCTAAAAGAAAATGTTCTAAATGTGGAACACTTTTCTTTGATTTTGGAAGATATCCGCTAACTTGTCCAAATTGCGGAGCCGATGTTAACTCATTGCTTACAAATGTTTCAAAGAGAGGTAGACCTCCAAAAAACTCTAAACCTGAAATTGTTGAGGAAACCAAGGATTTAAAAATTGACGAAATAGAAGTTGAAGAAGTTAACGAAGAAGATGATACCGAAGAATCTAATGTTGATGATATAGTCGAAATTGAAAGAGAATCCGAATCTTAATCTAACTTTTTCGTGTAAATCAAATTTTTATCTTTAGGTTTGTTAAAACTTATGTACCAAGAACTAATTTGAACTATTATTTGGGGCTGTAGCTCAGTTGGGAGAGCGTCTGGATGGCATTCAGAAGGTCGTCGGTTCGATCCCGTCCAGCTCCACCAAAACCTTTCTAGGAATAATTTTTAATAGACAGAAATATTCAATTGATTTTAAAATTAAACTATTGTAATTTAAACTGAATGCTTAAAAAGGTTCACTTTAATCGCTCTAATTGAGGATTTATGAATAGAATGTCAGTTTTTAACAGCCCCTTTCTTTTAGGTTTTGATCAGTTTGAAAGAACAATCGACAGAATTTCAAAACTTTCAAGTGATTCATACCCTCCTTATAACATTGAACAAATCTCATCTAATAGTTTAAGGATAACAATAGCTGTCGCTGGTTTTAATAAGGATGATCTGGAGATTAGTTTGGAGGGAAATCAATTGCAAATCCGTGGTAGTAGAGAAGATAACGACTCAAATAAAATTTTTATACACAGAGGAATTGCGACCAGACAATTCCAAAGAAATTTTATTTTAGCAGAAGGTATCGAGGTTGAAGAAGCTTCTATGGATAATGGATTGTTATTTATTGATTTATCTCAACCCATAAGTAATGAGGAATCAAAAAAGATTGAAATTAAAGATAAAAATAATAAAATAAAAGATAATCTAATCAGTGTTGGAAATAATAAATAAATGAGTAAAGAGAATTCCTCGACGATAGACTTTTTAGAATACGGTAATGCATCATTAGCGTTTATAAAAAAAGAAATTCATAAGGAAAAAGATTTTAGTACAGATGTCTTTTCAGTATACTGTGCTGATGGAACTCTTCTAGCAGCATTCGATAGTAAAGAATCGGCTATTGCTGCAATCCTTCAGTCTGGTCTTGAGCATATTAATCTACACTGAATTTTGAAAAAAAACTCATTATTTCATTGGGTTTTTTTAAATTTCTTAATTGACTAACAATAGTTTCATTTCTTAGAAAACTTGATATAGAAGAAAGTACCAACAAATGTTCCGATTGACTGTTATTAGGTGCAAGAATAACAAAAACTAAATCAACATGTTTTTTATCAGCGGATGAAAAGTCTATAGCTGATTTAAGTTTGAAAAAAAAAACTTTAGTTTCCTGAAGTAAATTTATTTTTGAATGCGGAATTGCAACGCCGTTTCCTACTCCAGTAGATCCCAGTCTCTCTCTTTGATTTAATTTCTCTATTATATCTTCACCATTTCCTGAACTACTTTTAGAAAAGACATTTGAGATATATTTAAATAAATTTTTCTTACTATCAACATCAACATCAACATAAATTGATTCTAATTTAATAAAATCCTCTAATTTCATTTTTTTGGATCCACCCAGCCAATATTACCATCTGATCTTCGGTATAAAATATTTAATCTTTTAGATTGAATATTTTTAAAGAAAATAGCATTTTGATCTTTCAAGTTCATAAGCATAATAGCTTCACTCACTGAAACTGTTTTAATTATATCCTCAGATTCTGCAATTATAACAGGTTCGTTTGGATTTTTTTTCAAATTTTTAAGTTCAGGATTTTCTATGACATATTGATTTGCTTTTAAATATTTAAGAGTTTTTTTATTTTTCAAACGATGGTCAATTAGTTTTCTATGATACCGTCGAAGTCTTTTTTTTATTTTTTCATTAGCAATATTAAAGGACCCATAGGCGTCATTACTTAAAGCGTTTCCTTGAATAAAAATCGAACCTTCGACGTGTATACTAATCTCACATCTAAAATTGAAAGTGTCCTTTGAGAAAAGTATATTAGCACTTATAAAATTATCGAAAAACCTTTTTAAAGTTTGAATAACGGTTGTTTGAACATATTCAGTGAGAGATTTTCCCACCTTAGTTTGTTTGCCTGATACAGATATAATTGATGGATCACTCAAAAGTCATTTCCAAGATAGAAAGTTCTTACATTTTTATTTTTTATTATTTCATCAGGCTTGCCTTTGAAGAGAACTTTTCCTTCAAATATAATATATGCTCTATCAACTATCTCTAAGGTGCTTTTAACATTATGATCAGTCATTAAAACTCCTATATTTTTTTTCTTTAAATTTTGTATTAAATTTTTTACATCTTGTATCGCAATTGGATCTATACCAGCGAGAGGTTCATCTAAAAGTATAAAATTTGGGTTTGATGCCAAACATCTGGCAATTTCCAATCTTCTTCTTTCACCACCTGATAGGGACAAAGATGAAGCATATCTGATGTGTTCAATTCCAAACTCTGCAAGTAAATCTTCAAGTTTTTTCATCTTAATTTCAGATGATTTTTCAGTTTTTTCAAGAATTGATAAAATATTTTCTTCAACATTCATTCCTCTGAAAATAGAAGATTCTTGAGGTAAATAACCCAAACCAAGCTTTGACCTTCTATACATGGGGTATTCTGATATTTCAGTTTTATCAAGACTTATTGAACCACTTTCAGATTTTACTAAACCCATGATAATATAAAATAAGGATGTTTTTCCGGCACCATTTGGACCAAGAAGAGCAACAGACTCTCCTCTATTAAGATCAACGGAAACATTGTCTAAAATTCTTTTATTGTCATAAGATTTGGTAATATTTTGGACTCTAAGCCCTTTATTGTTAATAGCTAGAAAAGGAATATCAATTTGATTCATCAGTTTCAATACCTCCCTTATCTATCAGTGCTCTAACTTTATTCTCATTCAAACTTTTTCCTGGAGCTGGTAATAATTTACTTATACCGTTTTTTAAATCAACTTCAGCGTATTCACCAAGCATGAAACTATCTCCTCTTTGTAATTTCACATTTCCAAATAATTTACAAATTTCAGTTTCATTATTATAAATTGCTTTATCGCTAAATGCTACTTCATTGTTAGTTTTAATAGAAACGTTTTTAAAACCTAACAATTTTTTAACCATTGTTTTTCTTTCAGTTTCTTTTAGATACCAAACTAATTTATCCGCCGATACTATAAACTCGTTGTTTTTTTTTGCCTCAGCATCTCCTGTTGCTATTGCAATATTTTTTTGTCGCCAATATTCTAATTTTTGTTTAGATTTTAATATATTTGACTCAGAGGTTAAAATTATATTTTTCCCCATTATTAAAAAATAATCTTTAGAAATATTGTATTCTGCATAGTTACCACCAGTAATTTTCATTTTATTATCTTTAACAACAACGTTGTTTTGGGCTTTAACTTCCTTAATATTCATATTTGATGATTCTTTTTCATCGTAGAAGGCTTCTATCTGATCAGATTCTAATGATAAAGTTCCACTTAAAGCTTTTGCATTTCCAATTGCTACGTATTTTTTTTTACTTTTATGCCATTCGATACCCTCTTCGGCAAATATTTCAATTGGATTATCAGCGTTATTCAAGTTAGATAACTGTTGTGAATTGGAAGACTTAAGAATCAAAAAAATAAAAAAAATGATTAGATAAACTTGTTTAAAAAATTTAATCATTTGCTAATGTTAACTTACTTTTACCTGTAAAAAAAATCTTTTCTCCATTATTAAAAATTCTAAAACCCTCAGAGATTATAAATGAATTATTTTTCTCTCCTCTCACTTTTTCATTTCCAGATAAGATTTCTTTTTTAAAATCAAAATACATTTCTGTAGTTCTGAAAACCATATTCTTTTCGTTATTAAATTTTACATTTCCTTTGACATTAAGCTGTTGAATTTGTTTGTTAAAAATTCCTTCATCACCACTTAAAAAAAATTTTTCTTTTCCAGATGTTATCTCTCCGGTTGGTTTGTCTAAATTAAAAATATCCGGTGTATTTTTGAATCTAGTTGCTTTGTCTGCCATTACTTTGAATGGTTGCTCTTTTTTATCTACTCCCATAAACATTGGTTTATGCAAAACTTGAGTGATTGATTGAAAATCTTTATTGTTGAGAGAATTGTCATTTTTTATAATATTTTTTTTGAGTGAGGAATTATTAAATATTATAAGAACCAAGATAATAAATGATGTTCCAGCAAATATGAATTTAAGACTTTTAATAAAAATTGAGTATTTCATTTTGTGATTACCTTCTTAAAATATCATGCATATGAATAATTCCGATAGGTTTTTTTTTTATTGTTATAAAATAATTTGTAATAGATTTCTCATTCATCAATTTAAGTGCCTGTGAAACCAATGTGTTTGGGGACAATGTTTTTGGTTTGACAGTCATGATCTCCGTAACCTTAATATCTAATAATTCAGGTTTCATGTGCCTTCTAATATCACCATCAGTTATAATCCCAATGAGTTTACCATTTTTAGAAACAACACCAACACAACCCTCTCCTTTAGACGTCATTTCTAAGATTGCATGACTCATTTTTTTTTCTTCATTTATTAGAGGCAGTGCTTTCTCTTTTTTCATTACATCGGTCACCTGAGATAAAATATGTCCTAACTTGCCGCCTGGATGAAGGGCTTTAAAGTCGTTTTCTGTGAAGCCTCGTTTTTTTAATAAAGTTACAGCTATGGCGTCACCTAGGGCTAATGCACAGGTCGTTGAGCTAGTTGGAGCAAGTTCTAATGGACAGGCTTCAATATTTTTAGGAATCAAAAGTGTGAATTTTGATTCTTTTGCTAGAGTACTTTTTGGTTCACTCGTAATTGTTACAATAGGAATTTTAAGTTTTTTACAATGCAATATTAAATTAATTAGTTCAGAGGTTTCACCTGAGTTTGATATAAGAATAATACTGTCTTGCTTTTCAAGCACACCTAAATCCCCGTGATTTGCTTCGGATGGATGAATATAAAAAGAAGGTGAACCTATTGATGAAAGCGTAGAAGCTATTTTTGAAGCAATATGTCCACTTTTTCCAATGCCTGAAACGACAATCTTGCCTTTGCATAAGAATAGTAAATTTACTACATTACTAAAATCTTTAGTAATTGTTTTTTTAAGCATTCGTAAAGCTTCAATTTCAATATCTAATACTTTTTTTCCAGTTTTAATTTCCATCTGTATATGTTTTTAATGTGAAAATATATCTGTGTCATGCCAATCAAGAAAATCTAATTCAACTCTATTTGGGAGAAAGTCAAAACAAGACATTGCTATTTTAAATCTTTTTTCTCTTTTAAGCATTTTCTCTAGAATTGATTTTAATTCAAATAAAAATATAACATCGTATGAAGCATATTTGACTTGACTTTCAGAGAGGTTTGTTGACGACCAATCGGAAGATTGCTGAGATTTATTTAAATCAACATTTAATAACTCTCTGCATAGATCTTTTAGTCCATGTTTATCGGTGTATGTCCTTACAAGTTTAGAAGCAATCTTTGTACAAAAAATATTTTTTAGATTCAAGTTTAAGAATTTATTTAACATTGCGATATCAAAACGTGCATAATGAAAAATCTTTTGAACTTGATCATCTTTCAAAATTTTTTGTACATTAAGATCTTTTAATGGTTTGTCAAATAAATCGTTGTCAAACTTAATCAAATGACACTCTGTTTTTGAAAAAGCAATCTGAACCATACATAATCTGTCTCTAACCAGACTAAGTCCAGTGGTTTCTGTGTCTACACTTATGATCTTTGGTGGTTGAATGTTTTTGGGAAGATCATTATTGTGTAAATATATTGTTGACTCTCCAAATTTAAAAGTTTTCATTTTTTGATCATTTTTAATTATGATATTAATACCAGAGTTATAATAATAATTGTAAAAAAAATTATGAATAAAGAAATTAGTGGAAAGAAGATTCTAGTTTTTGGTGGAACGGGTTTTATAGGATCACATCTAGTTAATCATTTGTGTAAGCAAGCGTGTCAGATAGATATTGTAACTAGAAGTAACACAAAAAAGTTAGACTACTTTTTAGGAAATGAGCCGGGACAAGTTAGAGTCATTAAATTAGAAGATTTTTCTAGAGAAAATTTGGATAAAATCCTTAAAGGTGTAGATGTTGTTTTTAATTTAATAGGAATTTTATATCAAACTAAAAAAAATTCATTTACAAAAGTTCATGTTGATATCTTGAACGAGATTGCCGAGTCCTCTGTTAGAAACGGAGTGAGGAGATTTGTCCATCTCTCGGCTCTAAATATTGCAAAGTCAAAAGATTCACTATACGCAATTTCTAAATTACAAGGCGAGAATCAGCTAATGTCAAAGTTTCCAAATTGTGTTATAGTCAGACCAAGTGTTGTTTTTGGAAAAAGAGATAATTTCACTAATTTATTTTTTAATATTTCAAATTTTAGTCCTTTTCTCCCTTTGATTGGAACGCCAGAAATCAAGTTGAGAGGGATATTTCCAATTATTAATTTTAGAAAAAAGGTAAAGTTTCAGCCAATTTATGTTGGAGATCTTGTAAACTTCTTGGAGGCTGTTTGTTGGCAAAGAAAAAAAATCTATGATCTGGCTGGACCTTTAATTCAATCTTTTGATTCAATCTTTGATGTTATTCTACAAAATAGAAACAGAAAGAGAATATATATTCCAATCCCATTCTTTCTTGCAAATATTATGGCTTTTTTCTCGGAATCATTACCTTTCAGACCTCTTCTAACAAGAGATCAAATCAAATTGTTAACCAAAGATAATATTTCCTCTAAAGGATTGTTAAATCTAAAAAAGGTTGTAAAAAGCCCTACATCACTTCAATCAATTGTTGAAACATATTTGTAATGTTTTAGGCAAAAACTATATAAATAACCCCTAGTCCAAATATTATCCTATAAATCGCAAAAGCAAAAAAAGAGAATTTCTTAATCCAAGTTACAAAAAAATAAATAAAAATTATTGAAAAAAGGAAACTTAGAATAAAAATCACGAAGCTATAAAAATTTAAAGTCGAACTGTTTAAAAAACTTTTATCAGAAATTATAATTAAATAAGAGGTAGCGGCAGAAATGGCCGGGATGCTTAGTAAATTTGAATAAAATACAGCAAATTTTCTTTGAAACCCAAAATATCTCATTATAGTAATCACTGCTCCAGATCTACTGACACCAGGAATAAGCGCGAGGCATTGGAATGCTCCAATTAAAAAGGATGTTGAATATGACAAAGCATTTAAACTTTTTATTCTCAGACAGAAACTGTCCGCGAGAAATAAAACTATTCCAAAAGCTATACTTGTTATTCCAATTATGAGAAGTAGGATATAACTATCATAATCTAGGAATTTAGATGCGAGATATCCAATAATTATCAATGGAAGAGTAGAGACAATTAAGTTTATCAGCAAAAAAGAATTATTATCAATGTCTGGCCTATCGAGTAATTTAATGGAATATAAAAATTCTACCAAAACTTTGCGATAATAGATGACTACCGCAAGAAGTGAGCCAAAATGAGCTATTATCGTTGAATCATTTATACTTAATCCCGTGCTTAAATCTATTGAGAAGAAATTGTTATAAATCATTAGATGACCTTGAGAACTAACTGGAAGAAATTCGGTTAGGCCTTGTAAAAAGCAGAATAGGACTACAGGAATCAAATTTTATTTACTCAATAATTAATAATAATAATATTATACAAAAAAAAGAAAATGATTTATATTTAAAATAAAAAAAGTATTTGTGAATTCATGAAATGAATATTAAAAATTTTGACTTAAATTTATTAGTAGTATTTAAAACACTCTTCGAAGAAAAAAACGTTACTAAAGCTAGTAAAAAAATTGGAATTACTCAGCCCGCAATGAGTAACGCATTAAATAGACTTCGTTACTTAGTTAAAGATGATCTTTTTATAAGAGGACCTAGGGGCATGAGACCTACACCTAGAGCTATCGATTTGTCACTCCCCATTCAAACAGCCTTAAATAATTTAGAATTATCTCTATCCTCAATTAATTTTAATCCCAAAACGACAAAAAAGTTATATAGAATTTCTATGTCTGATGATGTTGCTCCTGTGATTCTCCCTAATTTAGTAAATTTCATAGAAAAAAAATCGCCTTCTTCATCTTTGTGTATTAGATCAGAACAAGGAAATGAAGCATTAAAACTTCTAGATAATAATGAAATAGATTTCGCAGTTGGTCGATTTGAAACCATTGGAAGCAGATTTGGCTTCTCCGATCTGTTCACTGAACAGTATGTTTGTATTCTTAATAAAAACCATGTACTAGCTTCTGAAGAGAAATTGTCAATCGATCAATATCTAAAATCAAAACATTTAAGAGTTGCTCCTATGGATGCACCAACACATCCTATTGATAGAGCCTTAAGTCAGTTAAACTTCGAAAGAGAAATTTCAGTAAGAATTGACCTCATCACTTTAGCACCTGTAATTTTAAAAAATACTGATTTGATATTGACCTTACCGTCTAAAACGGCTCAAAGAATGGCAAAAAACTATAGCTTTAGGATTGTTCAATTACCGATTGATTTGGAAAAAAGAAAAACTAAAATGGTTTGGCACAAGGAATTAACAAATCATCCAACCTTTGATTGGATAAAAAACCAAATTCTTACCTTTTAAAATGAAATTGATTTTTTTTGGCGCAGGATACTGCTCAAGATACATTTTACCTAAATTAGAACGTAACTCTCAAATAATCTGTACCCACAATGTTGAAATCAAAATTGAAAGTTTTGATTTAAACTTAAATATTCAAAGATTAACCTTAAAGGATTTTATCGATAATAGTAATCAACTTACTGACGGAGTTACGCATATTGTTAATTCTATACCTCCTGTGAATAATCAAGACTTAATATATAATTTTTTAAACTCATTAAACAAAAAATTTTTAAAAAACTTAAAATGGCTTGGTTATTTTTCATCAACCAGTGTTTATGGGAACCACAGAGGAGAATGGGTTAACGAGGAATCTATAACCCAACCTACTTCTACAAGAGGAAAAAATAGATTAGAAGTCGAAAACCAATTTTTATCTCTATTTAAAAACAATGAAATACCTGTCCATATTTTTCGCTTACCTGGTATTTATGGTATAGGAAGGTCAGCATTAGATAGATTAATCAATGGAAATAAATTAATAATTGAAAAACCAAATCATTTTTTTTCACGAATTCATGTCGAGGATATTGCTTCAGCTGTTTTAACAAGTATGAAAAAAGAAACACCGGGAGAAATCTTTAATGTTACTGATGATTTTCCATCTGGTGGCGATGAGGTGATAAAATATGCAGCTGAATTATTGAAAATAGATGATCTTAGTTTTTCAAATATTAATTCTAATAAGATACCAAGAAAAGCAAAAAGTTTTTATAGCGATAACAAAAAAGTATCTAACGCTAAAATAAAAAAAATATTAGGTTGGACACCTAAATTTGAAAATTATAAATTAGGCCTACAGGATATTTTAAAAGAATTAAATGGCTAAAGTACTTAAGATAATTCCCGCTCTTGACAAAATTAATGGTGGAGTGGAAAGGGGCACGCTGGATGTTGCGAAAGAATTGATTAATGAAGGTTTTGAATCCTCTATACTTTCTTCTGGTGGAGAAATGGCAGAAAAATATAAATACAGAGGTGTTGAACACCACGAGTTAAATTTAAAAAAAAAAGGTATCTATAATTTTTTTGTAATTAAAAAAAAAATTCAAAATATTCTAGATAATATTAATCCTGACATTATTCACATAAGAAGTAGATGGCCAGCATTTTGTTTTAATAAAATCATCAAACAACGAAGACTGCCTTTAGTTACAACTTTTCATGGAACATATTCGGGAAATCTTTTTCCTCTTAAAAAAAAATACAACAGTGTTATGACAGAGGGAGATAAAGTTATAACAATTTCACGATTTATTGATGATCACGTAAGATTTAATTTTCCTATTTGTAAATCTAGATTAGTTCAGATTAACAGAGGGATTGATACCGATTACTTTAAATTAGAAGCTGTCACAAAACTAAGAAAAGAGAAATTACTTTCTAATTTCACATTATCTGAAAATGTCCATATTATTCTTTTGCCGGCAAGAATAACTTCATGGAAAGGTCACCTGGTTGCACTTGAAGCTGCACAATTGATCACAAAAAAAGATGCATCACTTAATTTTGTGATGCTGTTTGTTGGAAGTGAAGATGGAAATGGTAAGTTCACCAAAGTTCTTGAGAAGAAAATTAAAAAACTCGGTCTTGAGAGTAAAGTTTTATTTTGTGGCAATCTAAATGATATGCCTGCAGTTTACTCCATAGCAGATATCGTTTTATCAACATCTATTGAACCAGAAGCCTTTGGAAGAGTAAGCGCAGAGGCCTCTTCAATGACAAAACCCATAATTTCTTCTAACCATGGAGGTTCTAGAGAAATAATTGAGAATAACATGACCGGTTGGTTGGTTGAGCATTCAAGTCCTGAAAAATTAGCTGATAAAATTCTCGAAGTATTAAAACTTCCAACTGAAAAAAAAGACGTGATTGGATCTAATGCTAGAAGAAGAGTTAAAGAGAAATTTGGTCTCAGGAATATGTTGAATAAAACTTTATCTGTATATAATGATCTACTATCAACAAGAAAAGATATTAATAATTAAATTTGGAGGACTAGGAGATATTGTGCTCTCCTTTGATGCTATATTTGCAATATTTAAGCATCATAGAAGAAAATTGATTTTACTTACTGAAAAACCATTCGATGATTTTCTTTGTAGGTCGAAATGGTTTGAAAAAATAATAACAATTGAAAGAAATCTTTTTTATTTTAAAGATATAACTAATATTAAGAAACTAACATCAGAATTTGAATTTGATTATGTTTATGATCTTCAAACTTCAAACAGAACTTCCCATTATTTAAAAATTTTTTCTGATAAAAAAACAATTACAAATGGTATTGGGAAATACTCGAAAATACCTCACACTAATCTGTATCGCAATCAAATGCATACAATCGAAAGACAAAAAGATCAGCTAAATTTATGTAATATCAATTATAAATCAAAAATAAACTTGGATTGGATGTTTAGCTCAAATTTTCCTATTCCAAAAGAAAATTATGTTATCGTTGTTCCTGGAGGATCAAAAAAAAGAATGAATAAAAGAATCCCTCTAAATCTATATTGCAAAATTTTGGATTATCTAGTCAATTCAAATCTTGAGGTTTTGATTTTAGGGTCTAAAGATGACAAATCAATATGCTCCGAAATAGAAAACAAAGTTCCCGGAGTAAAAAATTTATGTTGTAAAACAAATTTATTTGATATAGCAAAGCTATCAAAATACGCAGCAATGTCGGTTGGCAATGATACAGGTCCTATGCATTTAATCGCAAAAGGAGGAAAACATACATTTGTTTTTTTTACAAAATTTTCCCAACCAGAACTTTGTAAGCCAATTGGAAAAAAAGTATCTGTATTTACATATGAAAATAACAATGAAAATTTTTATAATGAAGTTATTTCAAAAATTAAAAATTTAATTAAGCTATTGAATGATAATTGACAATACTAATGAATTGATTTAATAAAAAACTATGCCAAAACTTACTCTTCCAGACGGAAATACCAAAACATTTGAAGACAATACTAATGGTTTCATTGTAGCAGAAGCCATTTCCAAATCACTACTTAAGAAGGCAGTTGCTATATCAGTTGATGGTATACAAAGAGATCTATGCGACTTAATTAATTACGACGCCAAGGTGGAAATAATCACAAAAGAATCAAATCAAGGTCTAGAGATTATGAGGCATACACTTGCAGCTCAAGTACTAGCGTATGCAATTAAAAAACTTTATCCCTCAGCTAAACTAGCTATAGGACCTACAATTAAAGATGGTTTTTATTATGATGTATTATTTGAAAAGCCAATCTCCTCTGATGATTTTCCTAAAATTGAGGACGAAATGAGGAAGATTATTGCAACAGGAAGTCATTTAAAGAAGACATTGAGAAGTAAGAAAGAGGCTATACAGTTGTTTGAATCAGAAAATGAATCCTACAAGATTCAAATTATAGAAGAATCTGATCAAGAGAATGATTTTCAGATATACAAACAAAAAGAATCGAATTTCTTTGATTTATGTAGAGGGCCTCATTTACCTAAATTGAACTTAATAGGTCCTTTTAAATTAATTAAGCTTTCTGGTGCATACTGGAGAGGAGATTCGAAGAATGTCATGCTTCAAAGAATATACGGAACTGCATGGAACAACGATAAAGATTTAAAAAAATATTTAAATCAAATAGAAGAAGCTGAAAAAAGAGATCACAGGAAAATTGGGAAGCAGTTGAATTTATTTCATATGCAAGAGGAAGCATCCGGGTCGGTATTTTGGCATTCCAAAGGATGGAAACTTTATCTAAATATAATGAATTACATTAGAAAAAAATTGAATAGTTTTGGATATAAAGAGGTTAACACTCCTCAGTTAGTTGATAGTTCGTTGTGGAAAGATTCTGGCCACTGGGATAAATTTAGAGATCAGATGTTTATATCTAAATCAGAGCAAAAAACTCTTGCAATAAAACCAATGAATTGTCCATGTCATGTTCAAATTTTTCGTCAAGGAATAAAGAGTTACAAAGATTTGCCAATTCGTATGGCTGAATTTGGTAGTTGTCACAGAAATGAACCATCAGGTGCTCTTCATGGATTAATGAGACTTAGATCATTTGTTCAGGATGATGCTCATATTTTTTGCACAAAAGAACAAATAGTAACAGAAACATCAGGTTTCTGTGATTTGTTAATGAGTGTTTATAAAGACTTTGGTTTTGAGGATGTTACAATTAAATTTTCTGACCGTCCAGAAAACAGAGCAGGTAGTGACAAAGTTTGGGATCAAGCTGAAAAATCTTTAATTGATGCAGTTAAAGAAGCCGGTTACTCTTATGAACTTAATCCAGGAGAGGGTGCTTTTTATGGACCCAAACTTGAATTTATTTTGACAGATGCTATAGGAAGAGACTGGCAATGCGGAACATTGCAGGTAGACTTTGTGCTTCCTGAAAGATTAGACGCAAATTATATCGGTGAAGATGGAAATAAATATAGACCGGTTATGTTGCATAGAGCTATTTTAGGTTCATTTGAAAGATTTATTGGAATATTGTTAGAACATTATTCTGGAAAACTCCCACCATGGTTGAGTCCAATACCAGTAGCTCTAGCAACAATTAATTCTAATTGTGAAACCTATGCAAACAAGATAGCTATCGAACTAAAAAAAAATAAAATTGACGTTGTAACTGACTTTAGAAATGAAAAATTAAACTACAAAATCAGGGATCTTTTTCATCAGAAAGTTAACTTCATTGCAATTATTGGAGATAAAGAAGTAGATAACCAACAGGTAGCTCTTAGAGTTCTTGGAAGCAAGGATCAGGAAGTTTTAGATTTAGAAGAGTTTATAAAAAAAATAAAAATTTCTTGCAGAATTGGTTAAATTGTGAATATTTTTAAAAACATTAATGAAAATTGTTAAATTGAAAGGAAAATTTAATAAATATGCAGTTATCAAAGCATGAATAAAGGGAGATATCAATCACCCAAACAGCGTGGTCCTGCTGTAAATGATAGAATCAAATCACAATCTGTTAGAGTGATTTCCGAAAAAGGTGACATGATTGGAGTGTATAAAACCGAAGACGCCATAAAATTGGCTCTAGAACAAGGTCTTGATTTAGTAGAAGTTTCACCAAACGCCACCCCACCTGTTTGTAAGATTATTGACTACGGAAAATACAAATACCAAATTCAAAAGAAACAAGCTGAAGCAAAAAAAAAACAGAAAACTTTTGAAGTTAAAGAGGTTAAGTTAAGACCGGGAATTGAAGATCATGATTACACGGTTAAACTGAAGTCTATCCAGCGTTTTTTAAATGATGGAGATAAAGTAAAAATTACCCTTAGATTTAAAGGAAGAGAAATGGCATATCATCAAAGAGGCATGGATGTTCTAAAAAAACTAGAAAGCCAAATAGAGCCTCTGGCTAAAATTGAACAGGTTCCCACGTTAGAAGGAAAACATATGATTATGGTTGTAGCTCCAAGATAGCTTAATTCAAAACAATCTTGATTTGGAAAAAAAAAACTATATAAATAACTAAATTATGCCTAAAATTAAAACAAAAAGCGGGACCAAAAAAAGATTTAAAGTTACCGCAACAGGAAAAATTATGATGTTTGCGAGTGGTAAAAGACACAACTTGTCAAAGCGGACAAAAACCATGAAAAGATCATCAAGAGGACCAACAACGATGTCAAAACAAGATACTAAAATTGTAAAAAAATATATTAACGCAAAACAAAGGTAATGTAGATGTCTAGAGTTAAAGCAGGAAGTGTTACAAGGTCAAGGCATAAAAAAATACTTAAAAGAGCCAAAGGATATTTTGGAAGAAGAAAAAATACATTTAAAGTAGCTAACCAAGCTGTTGAAAAGGCCGGACAATATGCTTATAGAGATCGAAAGGTTAAAAAGCGTGTGTTTAGAAGATTATGGATTCAAAGAATAAATGCTGGATGTAGATTGCATGGCATAAAATATTCTACATTTATGAATGGACTTAAAAAAGTTAATATAAGTTTTAATAGAAAAGTTCTAGCAGACTTGGCTGCTTTAGAACCAGAATCATTTAAAGAGATAGTAGCAAAAGTCAAGGCTGCTTAAATAAATTAGAAATGAATCATGACCAACTAATTCAATCAGCTTTGGATGAAGTTGAGAATGTAAAGTCAACTGACGAACTTGAAGATGTAAGAGTTAAATATTTTGGCAAAAATGGTGTTTTGACAAAAGAATTAAAACTTCTTTCTAAATTGTCAATTGAAGAAAAAAAAGAAGTTGGAATAAAATTGAATAGTTTTAAAAATAACTTCTTCTCTCAGATTCAGATTAGAAAAAATAATTTAGAAACAATTGAAGTTAATTTGAAATTAAAAGAAGACTTTTCTGATTCTTCTTTACCCGCAAGACAACAGGAAACATTAAATGCAAAAATCCATCCAATAAGTCAAACTATCAATGAAATTGTAACAATCCTTGGAGGTATGGGATTAACTTATGAAGAAGGACCAGACGTAGAGGACGATTTTCATAATTTTTCTGCGTTAAATATTCCGGAAAATCATCCTGCTAGGCAAATGCACGATACTTTTTATTTGACAAATAAAGATAAAGAAAAGTTCGTTTTAAGAACTCACACTTCTCCTGTACAGATAAGATCATTAAAAAAGAAAAAATTACCTCTTAAAATCTTTGCTCCAGGAAGAACATATCGATGTGATTCTGATGTCACACACACTCCAATGTTTCACCAGGTTGAAGGATTAGTAGTAGATAAAAATATAACATTTGCAAATCTCAAGTGGTTTTTAGATAAATTTTGTAAAATTTTTTTCAAAAAAGATGACTTAAAATTGCGATTTAGACCATCATATTTCCCTTTTACAGAGCCGTCTGCAGAAGTAGATATAAATTATGTTAAGCAGTCGGGAAAAATAAAATTTGGTCAAGGAGACAAATGGATGGAGATTTTGGGTTGTGGTATGGTTCATCCTCAAGTTTTAAAAATGTCTGGTGTTCACAAAGATGTCACAGGTTTTGCATTCGGAATGGGAATTGAGAGGTTGGCCATGCTAAAGTACGGCATGTCCGATCTTAGAGATTTTTTTGAAAATGATTTGAAATGGCTTGAACACCATGGTTTTGATTTCTATGAAAACAATGATTTAATTTGGCGTTAAAATGAGATTTACTCTAGCATGGCTCAAGGAACACCTTGAATTTGACTCATCCGTAGAAGATTTATGTAAAAAGTTAACCAGCATTGGTTTGGAAGTTGAAGATTGTAAGAATCCAAAGAAGAATTTAGATGGTTTTATAGTTTCGCAAATCAAAGATATCTTTCCCCACCCAAATGCAGATAAATTGAATATTTGTAATGTCGATAATGGCCAAGAAACCCTTCAAATAGTTTGTGGAGCTTCTAATGCATTTAAAAATATGAAAACTGTTCTTGCAAATATTGGGTCAATCATAAAACCAGGAACTAATGAACAATTCAGAATAAAAAAGAGTAAGATAAGAGGAGTAGAATCCATGGGAATGCTATGCTCAGAGGAAGAACTTGATTTAGCAAGTCATTCAGATGGAATAATAGAATTAGAAAAAAGTTGTAAAATAGGAGAAAAATTTTCAAAGTATGTTTGTGATGAAAATATCGAGATAGAGATTGGAATTACTCCTAATAGAGTAGACTGTGCCAGTGTATATGGCGTAGCAAGAGACTTGCATGCAGCCGGATTTGGTAGATTAAAAGAAAGAATAATTAAGCAAACAGTGGTTGAAAATAAAAGCTTTATTAAACTTCAAAATAATTTAAAGAATGACGTGTGCCCACAATTCTTGTTGAGAGAAATTAAAAATGTAAAAAATTTAAGATCGTCGGATGACATGATTAAGCGATTCAAAGGATCTGGTCTGAAAGTTATTTCATCTTTAGTGGATATTACAAATTTTATTACTGTTGATTTTTGTAGGCCTTTACATGTTTTTGATTTGGATAAGATCGAGGGAAATATAACAATACGATACTCTGAAAAAGGAGAAGAATTCATTGGTCTTGACGATAATAATTATATTTTAGATAAAAATATGATTATCATATGTGATGATAAAAAAATTATTAGTTTGGCTGGTATTTTAGGAGGAAAAAATACTGCCTGTGACGAAAATACACAAAATATATTAGTTGAGGCAGCTTACTTTACGCCTGAAATAATAGCTTCAACAGGAAGAAGGTTGAATATTGTAAGTGATGCGAGATATAGATTTGAAAGAGGTATTGATCCAAACTCAACAGAGGCTGGATTGGAATTAGCAACAATGATGATTATTGAGAGTTGTGGTGGACAAGTAGGATCAATTGTGAGTGATTCAAGAAAAATTGAATTATATAAAAAAATAAATGTAGAAAAATTTTTTTTTGAAAAAGTATTAGGCTATTCTATTCACGAAAATCAGATTGAAGAAACATTAATTAAATTAGGTTGCAAAGTTGAAATTATCAAAGATTTTATCGAAGTTACTCCACCATCTTGGAGATCTGATATAAAAATTAAAGAAGATCTTGTGGAGGAAGTTGGTAGACTTTTAGGATACGAAAAAATTCCTAAATCCAAATTTGAATTAGACAATAACGTTGCACAAGAAGTAACATCTGTTCCACAAAAATTGAAAAAAAAAATTAGAGAATTACTTGTAAGTAGAAATATAATGGAAACGATCACGTGGTCATTTTCTAATAAAAAGTGGGAGGAAAATTTAAATCAAAAAAATAACATCATTGAAATAGCAAATCCTATTAGTTCCGAACTGTCTTGCATGCGCTCAAATTTGACTGGTGGTCTCTTGAATTTAATTTTTAAAAATAACAACAAGAATATTCAAAATATTTCAGTATTTGAAATAGGACCTATTTTTAAAAGTATATATCCAGGTGATCAAGTTGAAAGACTGACTGTAGTTAGATCTGGAAATGCGATTGAAAAAAATTGGACGTCAAAAAACAGAGAATTTGACATTTTTGATTTAAAATCAGATTTATTTTGTGTTTTAAAATTACTAAATATCGAAGCAGAACAATTAAATATAAAAAACGAAAAAGCAGAACTTTATCATCCCGGTAAAAACGGATCATTATTCATTGGCGAAACAAAGATTGGAAGTTTTGGTGAACTTCATCCTAGTGTGTTGAAGAATTTTAAGGTAAAGAATAAGACATGTATTTTTGAATTATTTTTAAATGAAATTTTTGATTTAAAAATAAGTAGAACCAATTTGAATGAAAGCTTTTATAAATCAAATTTTCAATCTTCAACAAGAGATTTCTCTTTTGAAATTGAGAAAAATTTAAGATCAAAAGAGCTTGTAGATTTTATAAAAAGAATTGATAAAGAAATTATCTCTGATGTAAAAGTTTTTGATAATTATGAAAGTTCAGAATCAAGATCTATAGCTATTGAAGTTGTAATGCAATCTGATGAGAGAACTCTGACTGAGCAAGAAATAACTCAATTATCAGAAAAAATTATTGATAATGCTAAACATAAATTTAGAGCGAAACTAAGATAATGTTGATAAATAGAATAAGAAATTTTTCTATTATTGCTCACATTGATCACGGAAAATCAACACTCGCAGACAGAATTATTCAAAAATGTGGAGGCTTATCAGAAAGAGAAATGAAAGATCAAGTTTTAGATTCTATGGATATCGAAAGAGAACGCGGAATTACTATCAAGGCTCAAACTGTATATTTAAAATATAAATCAAAAGACGACAATGTTTATAATTTCAATCTCATGGATACCCCAGGACATGTTGATTTTTCATATGAAGTGAGCAGATCACTTGCGTCTTGCGAAGGATCTCTTCTAGTAGTTGATTCTTCCCAAGGAGTAGAAGCACAAACCTTGGCAAACGTTTATCAGGCTATTGATAATAATCACGAGATTATAACAGTTTTAAATAAAATTGACCTACCTGCATCTGAACCGGATAGAATTAAAAAGCAGATAGAGGAGGTAATTGGAATTGATGCATCAGAAGCAATTTTAGTATCCGCTAAAACAGGAGCTGGTATTGACAACCTTTTAGAGGCAATAGTAAACAAACTACCATGTCCAAATGTTACTAAAGATGAAACACTTGTAGCGATGCTTATAGATAGTTGGTACGACGCTTATTTAGGAGTAATTATTTTAGTTAGAATTCAATCTGGAAGATTGCAGAAAGGAATGAAGCTTAAAATGATAGGAACAAATGCTTTCTACGTTGTAGAAAAGTGTGGATTTTTTACTCCCAAAATAGAGTACTCACAAGTTATAGAAGCGGGAGAGATTGGTTTTTTTACAGCAGGAATTAAACATGTAAGAGATTGCAAAGTTGGAGATACAATTACGGATGCATCTAAACCTAGTGAAAAGGCTCTATCTGGTTTTAAACCTAGTCAGCCAGTTGTATTTTGTGGTTTGTATCCAGTTGATGCCGATGATTATGATTTGTTGAGAGATAGTCTTCTCAAACTAGGACTTAATGATGCAAGTTTCTCTTTTGAGCCGGAAACGTCAGCTGCTTTAGGTTTGGGATTTAGATGTGGGTTTTTAGGACTTTTACACCTGGAAATTATTCAAGAGAGATTAAGTAGAGAATTTGGACTTAATTTAATCACAACATCGCCATCAGTAGTGTATAAAATTGAATTGATTAATGAAGAAATACTAAACATTCATAACCCTTCTGAACTCCCAGAAATGTTAAAAATAAAAAGTATCTCGGAACCAATTATTAAAGCTTCAATAATTTTACCTGATGAATATCTAGGTCCAGTAATCCAACTTTGTACAGAAAGACGTGGGATACAAAAAAATCTTAGTTATGTTGGTAAAAGAGCAATGATTGAATATCATCTTCCTTTAGCGGAGGTTGTATTTGACTTCTACGACAGACTTAAATCCATCTCCAGTGGATATGCTAGCTTTGATTATGAATTTAGAGATTATGAAATAAGCGATCTTGTCAGAGTCCAAATTCTAGTAAATTCTGATCCAGTTGATGCTTTATCTTTTATCTGTCACAGATCAAAAGCTGTCTCAAGAGGTAAAATTTATTGCGAAAAACTAAGTAAATTAATTCCTAGACAACAATTTAAAATCCCACTTCAAGCAGCCATTGGTGCTAAGATAATAGCTAGAGAAACAATAAATAGTTACAGAAAAGACGTGACTGCTAAACTATATGGTGGGGATGTCACAAGAAAAAACAAACTTCTTGATAAACAAAAAAAAGGAAAAAAAAGGATGAGACAATTTGGGAAAGTTGAAATACCTCAATCAGCCTTTATTAATGTCTTGAAAACGAATTCAGATTAGTTGGAGAGGTGGCCGAGTGGCTTAAGGCGCACGCTTGGAAAGCGTGTAAACAGGAAACTGTTTCGAGGGTTCGAATCCCTCTCTCTCCGCCATTGTTACGGAATCATAAATCGTTATGTAAAATGTATATCTAGAGTTTAAGTATAAATTAAAAATTTGGATTATAATTTTACTCGTAATGACATAAATAAAGATCTAAATTCTAATTAGTAAATTATAAATTTTTCATTATGATTAAATAGATTAACCAAAATCGATGGAAAAAACGAGTTCATTCAAATACAGACAACTTTTAAGTTGTAAATGTTTCAAAATGCGTAAAGCATCTAGACTAGTAACTCAATATTATGATAAAAAACTCAAACCAGCCGGCATTAGAATAACTCAGTTTACAATCTTATCATTAATAGCAACCAGTAAACATAAGACCATGATATCTTTAGCTAATGATTTGTTTATGGATCGTACTACTCTGACACGAGGAATAAATATTTTAAAAAAAGGAGGATTGATAGAACAGATTAAATCCAATGACTCTAGAAAAAGAATAATGAAATTGACTGAAAATGGTCATAAGATTCTTGATAAGGCTATTCCTTTATGGATAGAAGCCGAGAAAAGAATACTTGATGAAAGTAATAAATTTGGATTTTCAGTACTTTAAGTTCCACAAAATGTGTGATCAATAATTTCCTCTGTTTTTGGTGGAGAAGAAAATTTTGAATAGTCTTTTTCTTCGGAAAAAGGCTTTTTTATTACGTTTAATAAGACTTTCATCTTTTTAAAATCATTATTATTTACTGCTGAATCAATTATATCTTCTAATAGATGATTTCTAGGAATATAGATAGGGTTTACTAGATCCATCTCGTTAGCAATTTTATTCCTTTCTATGTTTTCAGATCCAATTCTCTCTTTCCAAATTTTTACCCATTCATTAAAAACCCCAATTTTTTTTGAATCGTTCTTTAAAAAATGATATTTTTCATCTCTGATGATCTTTGATAAATTCCTGAATGACATTGTAAAATCTAAGTTTTCAGATTTTATTATCTCAAAAAAATCGTTAATGATTTTTTCATCTTCAATTTTATTTTTCTTTAATCCAAATTTTTTTTTAACCTCTTTCAACCATAAATATTCGTACTTTTCTGGAAATTTCTTTAGACAATTAGTGGCTATCACTTTCGAAACCTCAAAATCACTGTCTAATAATGGAACTAAACTCTGTGCAAACTTAGATAAATTCCAGAGCATTATTTTTCCCTGATTTATGTATGAATATCTTCCAAAGTTGTCAATATAGCTAAATACCCTGTTAGGATCATAATGATCCATAAATGCACAAGGACCGTAATCAATAGTTTCGCCAGAAATCAAAGTATTATCTGTATTCATTACACCATGGATAAAACCGACACTCATCCACTTAGCAATGAGTTCAGCCTGAGAATTAATCACGCTTAAGAGAAGAGATTTATATTTATTTTCAACTTTAAGTTCAGGAAAATGACGTTTGATTGTGTAGTCAGCCAGTTTTTTAAGAGATTTAAAATCGTTATTATAGTAAAAAAATTCAAATGTTCCTATTCTTATGTGACTAGAAGCTACTCTGGTAAGAATTCCTCCTTCGATTAATGTTTCTCTTAAAACTTTTTCCCCCGAACTAACTATAGCCAATGAGCGCGTGGTCTTTATACCCAAGTAATGTAAAGCTTCACTTACAATATATTCTCTAATTACAGGTCCGATTGGAGACCGACCATCACCTTGTCTAGAGAATGAAGTTCGTCCTGAACCTTTAAGCTGCAAATCATATCTTTTCCCGTCTGTAGCAATTAACTCTCCAATTAAAATGGCTCTTCCATCACCAAGTTGAGGAACATAATTCCCAAATTGATGGCCAGCATAAGCCATTGCAATTGGTTTTGCCCCTCTAGGAATAGAATTACCAGAAAAAATAAGTTTTCCATTATCCTTATTGATTAACTTAGGATCGATATTCAAAAATTTTGACAATTCATGATTTAAATCAACTAATTTAGGATTTTTCACTGGTTTAGGATTAATTTCTTCATAAAAATTTTTGGGAAGTTGAGCATAAGTATTTGAAAAATTAAAAATTTTTTTATTCAACTTAAATTCCCCAAAAAACTCAATATAAGACCAATCAAAACACCGATAACTCCACCCCAAACAACTAACCAACCTAAATGTTTGTGAATAATGTCTTTTACTATTATTTTAACCTGTTCAGGAGTTAGCTCTGCTAATCTGGAGTCAATAATCAATTGAATTTGATTTTGCAACTTATCCCTAAAACCTTGGTCACCTTGAAGATTTTTTGAAAGTAATTCGTCAATACTTTCTTTTATCTTTTTTTTTAGTGGATCTTTTAATGGCTCAAGTGCTTTTTCTCCTCCAACCATTTGCAACATTGTCCCCAGTGAAGATTCTTTTATTGCTTCTACAAGTTTACTGAAAATATCGTCGTAATTAATGTTGTTCAGAAAATTCTCTAATACAATGTTATTATCGTCTGAAACTTTTTCAAAATTTTTTGATGAAAAAAACTCATGCATTATTAAACTTCTTATTCCTTCTTTAAATTCATTGAATCTTGAGGGGATAACACCAGAGCCAAAAAGAAATGGAACCTTCTCAAAAAGCATATGAATTGCCAACCAATTTGTTAACCCTCCAGAAAGTCCAAAAAGCCCGGCCATAAAAATTTCCGCAGAATAAAAAGGGGAGAAGCTTCCATATATAGTAATGAAAAGGGTTGTTAAATTTGTTATAAGACTTTTATTCATTTCAATATAAGATCATTAAATCATAATATTTTTTTAGTTTAATAATCAACAAAAATAGTAGATAAGAAAGTTATACTTTTTGTAAAATTACTTATATCATCTCGATTAATTCCGTTATTTTTAATGTGTGATTGAACTATTTAAACTCGTTATAATTTATTTTTTTAACCATCATAAGGTAAAGAAGAATGATGAAGGTTAATTCTAAGTTCATTGTTATTAATTCTAATGAATCCAAAAGTAAATTCAACTTTCAGTAATTTGTTATTCTCATCTTCAAAATAATAATTACCCATAGAAATTATATAATTCTTGAGTTCAATAATTTTATAATTTTCGAATTTTATTGATTTCCAATTTTTAATTGCAAAACCTTTATCTTCTTCACACGTTTTATTTTGTCCAAGAAAGTAAGAAATGAATTCTTCTTTTGTTGACCTGAATTGATCATATTTTGCGAGTGTGGGTTTGAATAAAACATCACAATGACCAAAAGAATAAACTTCATGTAGTAATTTAAAAATTAAATTATCTAAGTTCCCTTTCTTTCTGTATTCACTCCCAATCTTTAAAACAAATCGTGCCCATTTTTCTTGAATATGATTAACTAAACTTTTTATTCTTTCGTTTGTCATTTATACTTACACAGTTTGTTTTCCAAATTAATATTTTTACAACCAAATAAAAAGTTTAAAAACCTAGGCCGCAGATTAGATTTTTATTCTTTTTCATGCTACCATGAATTAATGAAACTACATTTTGTTTTTATTTTTATTTTTATATTTGCAGATAAAATAAATGCAATGCATTTACTTGATAAAAATAATTTAAAAAATGTAGAGAAAAATTGGGAATTCGTTTCTGATGAAGTAATGGGCGGACTTTCTTCTGGTAAAATTGAGTTATTATCAGAGTCAAATAGAGCCTTTGTCCGCCTGAGTGGAAGTGTAAGTACAGAAAATAACGGAGGCTTTATTCAATTTCGTTCAAACTTTGATTTCAATGATTATAATTATAAGGGTGTTAGATTAAAAGCGAGGGGTTTGCCAAGTGAGTATTTCATCCACGTAAGAACAAAGCTTCTTCTTTTACCATGGCAATATTATTCTGGAAAATTCAAAGTCACAGAACAATGGGAAACATATGAAATATTATTTAATGATTTTAAAAAATCTAATTTCTATCAGCCAGCTAGTTTCAAGACTTCAGAAATAAAAAGCATCGGTTTTGTAGCATTTGGCAAAAAATTTAAGCCAAGGTTGGATATCATTGAAGTTGAACTATTTAAATAACTGTGAAAAAACCTGATAGGCCTCAAACTAAAGTTAAAAATAAAGAACCAGATCTATCTCATCCAGACTGGATAATTTGGGCTGCTTGGGCGGATAGAATTACATTTGAAGAAATATTTGAAAAAACAGGCAAAAAAGAATCAGAGGTTATTAAAATTATGAGGAGAGGTTTGAAACCTAGGAGCTTTAAATTGTGGAGAGAAAGGGTTCACAAAAAGTCAATTAAAAACCGAAAAAAGTTTGAACTTCATAGAAAAAAATTAAGAATTAGAAAATCAGACATTGTTATTTAAATTTTCTGCATTCGTTTTAGCCTCTGCATTTTCTTTTCCAGTTAAATGAAATAGTCCAGTGAGTTTGGTCATCATTGATGCTTCAAAATCGTCGACAACTCCGTCTGCGAGGATAATGCCCCAAAGATATTGAAAAATAATTAATACTTCTTCTCTCGAGAAATTATCTCGGATATCCTTTGTTAAAGAATAAAGTTCTACGCTATTGTTTGATGCTTTAAGTGATTCATCAAAGCAATTTTTAATTTCATCTTGATTTAAATGGAGTTTTTTTTGAAGTATATCTTTGATTAAAGTGATTTCTTTTTCATGGAAAGATTCATCGCTCTTAGCACATTCAATCATAAGTGATGAAATCAGAATTGCTTTATCATGGTTTGAAATTTCAGAGAACTTTGCCTTATCATCTTTTATTTTTTTAAAAATTGAAAACATTTTTGTATAATTATAAGTTGGATATTGAATTGATTGACATATTTTTAAGTATTTATATCATGATCTATGTTCTTTTTTTCAACAATATTTTTTGCTTTAATATTTAACTTAAATTTTTTACTAGCTCAAGAAACAAATAAAACCTTTGTAGCACCAGATGTCAATATAATCTCTGTATCCCCAGTTCAAGGGGCTGGTATTGATATAAAACGTGTGCCGTCAAGCGTTCAGACATTCTCAGAAAGTATATTGTCTGAAAAAAAAAACTTTTCAATCGTTGAAACTTTAAACAGAGAAGCATCAGGTATTTCTATTTCAAATTTAAATAGTTCTCCAATGCAAAACGATATTAATTTTAGAGGTTATGTAGCCGGTCCTTTGCTTGGAACGGCTCAATCAATGGCAATTTATCAAAATGGTATGAGAGTTAATGAGTCATTTGGAGAAGTGGTTCAGTGGGATTTAGTTCCTGATTTCGCTATTCATAACATGCAAATATTCACTGGTGGTGACCCTATATTTGGACAAAACGCAATTGGGGGAGCAATCTCTATGGAAATGAAGAATGGGTTTAATTTTCAAGGAGCGAATACAACGCTTTCAGGTGGTTCTTACGGAAGAACTAATGAAGTCTTAGAATACGGTCGAAACTTTGATGATTTTGCCATATATCTAGGAGCTAATTTTAATAGCGACAATGGTTGGAGAGATCACTCTGAATCTTATCTTCAAACTTTTTATAGCGATTTTAGATACAGACCTAACGAAGACAGCGAATTCTTCTTAAACATAGGCCAATCTTTTACAGATCTTAGAGGTAACGGAGCACTGCCCTTAACTCTTATGGATATTGAAGGTAGAGATGCAGTATACACTTATCCTGATAATACCCACAATAAAAACTACTACATGAATCTAGGTGGCAATCTTTTTGTTAATGAAGAACTTTCATTTCAAGGAAACATGTACTATAGGCACATGGAAAGAAGAAATTACAATGGGGATGAATTTGAAGGAGCAGATTGCGGACTTAATTTTGATAGAACAGGTGCTGCAAACAATACCCTTTGTTCCGAATTTGAATCAAATACGGATGGGGTTGAGCTTTTTGATGTTTCTGGAAATACCATTGACTATAATAATCTAGGGCTTGAGGTTGATGATGATGAAAATGAAATTGAGGATTTTGGGGCTATCAACAGATCTAATACAAAAACAAACGCTTTTGGACTGAATTTTCAGAGTACTCTTGATTCAAGTTTATTTGAACTAAACAATACATTTATCTCAGGTTTAAACTATGATTTCTCAAAAAATAGTTTTGGTTCTTCAACTGAATTGGGAATTATTCAAAATGATAGAGGTGTGCAAGGAACCGGTGTTTTTGTAAGTACAGATGAAGAGGGTGAACAGCAATTTATAACTAACATAGAATCAACTACTCATAATGTCGCATTATATGGAAGCAACACTATAGATCTAGATGATTCAACCTCTTTAAATATTTCAGCAAGATGGAATTGGGCATCAATGGATATCAATGATCAGCATGGAACAGCTCTAGAGGGCAATCACTTTTTCTACAGAATAAACCCAGGCATTGGCATTGTTAGGAATTATGGAAATACTAAAGTTTTCGCTTCATATAAAGAATCAAGCAGAACTCCTTCAATCGCAGAGCTTTCTTGCGCAGACCCCGATTCACCATGCAGACTTCCTAACTCTTTTCAAGCTGACCCTCCATTAGATCAAGTTATAAATCGAAATTTTGAAATTGGAGCAAACGGTAATAAAAATTATAATCTTTACAATATTGAACACTCTATTAACTGGAGCTTTACTGCATTTGCAGGGAGAAATTACAGTGATATAATCTTTATAGGTGGTAATAGAGCCGGAACTGGTTATTTTAGAAATGTTGGAAATACTCAAAGGCTTGGAACAGAATTCGCTTTGAACGGTCAACTTGGCAAAAAATGGTCATGGTTTTCAAAATACTCATACGTAAAAGCAACTTTTGAAACATCACAAAACATTTCGAGTGTTGGTCATCCTACAAATGGATATGATGACGACGACTTTGCTGATAACGAACTTAGAGAGGCATTTCAAATACCAATCAGTAACGGGGACGTTATTCCTGGTATATCACCTCATGTGGGAAGGATAGGTCTGGCTTTTGAAGTTTTAGATAACTGGAATATTAGCCTTGATGCAGAAGCTAACTCTGCACAATTCTATAGAGGAGATGAAAGCAACACTGCAAATCAAAAAGTACCTGGCTATTTCTTATTTAACGTTTCATCAGAGTATGTTCTTTCAAACGTAAACACTAATGCTGGCGACTTTCAATCAATATTCTTTTTAGAGGCTAGAAATATTCTTAACGAGAATTATGAAACTGGCGGTCTTTATGCTGAAAATGAAGTGGAAGGTACAGGAAGTAGCGGTACATTTGTTACTCCAGGACAACCCTTCTCTATATTTGGCGGCGTTCATTTGCGATGGTAAAAAGCAACAGTATTACCTTACTTTTTTTTCATTTAAAGATGTTTCTATTTCTCTAGAGGAACTAAATCAAATAAATGTTTATTCATTAAAAGATGTACAACAATGCTCGCGGCATAACCTAATAGTATTGCCCAGGACCATTTTAAATGTGCAAAAAAAGTATAAACTCCTCTTGCCTGTCCCATCAAAGCAACACCAGCAGCAGAGCCTATAGACAGTAAAGAACCACCAACACCTGCAGTTAGAGTGATTAGTAACCACTGTCCCATGTCCATGGAGGGATGAGCAGTTAGAACAGCATATACTATTGGTATATTATCAATAATTGCGGATAGGATTCCTACAAGGATATTTGCATACGTAGCTCCTAAAGTTACATACATATCATCTGAAATTAGTTTTAGATATCCTAAGGAGGCTAGTCCGCCAACAGCCACTAGTATTCCATAGAAGAATAATAAAGTATCCCATTCTGCTCTTCCAGTTATAACAAAAATATCAAATTTATTTTTTTGCGGATACTTTGTTTTAAGAAAATAACCATAAGTTCCCAACATTCCTAGTCCAAACATCATACCTAAAATTGGAGGCATATGAAAAGCATTATGACCTGTAACAGTCAAAGTAATTGTTAAAATTCCAAGAAATGCGATAATTTTACCTCCAGGTAAGATGTCAACTTTTTTTCCATCTCCTTTCGGAATCTCATTTGGAATGGCGAGGTACATTATTGATGCAGGAACAATATAGTTAATGACAGATGGAACAAAAATATTAAAGAAATCAAAAAACGAGACAAATCCTCTTTGCCATACCATTAAAGTTGTGATATCTCCAAAAGGAGAAAAAGCTCCTCCTGCGTTGGCAGCAACAACAATATTAATCAATCCCGGTACAATAAATTGTTTATTCCCTCTCCCAGCAACCATTACAACTGTTCCCAAAATTAAAGCAGTGGTCAGATTGTCGGCTATCGGAGATAAGAAGAAAGCTATTACACCTGAAATTAAGAAGATTTTTCTATAACTAAAATTATTATTTGATAACCAAGAACAAAGGGCATCGAACATTCTTCTTTCCGTCAGAGAATTCACGTAAGCCATAGCAACAAATAAAAAAAAGAATAATTCCGCAAACTCGAGAACTACGTGTTTAAATTGAGTTTGGGCCCAATTAGAAGCAGAAAGGTTCGGATCTTTAGAGGCAACATAAGCTATGACTACCCATATAATGGTTGCCGCAAGGATTACTGGCTTAGATTTTCGATAATGAGTGAACTCCTCTGCCATTACAAAGCCGTATGCAATCACAAAAATTAGGATACAAAAAATTCCTACGGGACTTGTTATCATATCAAGAGACAACGGACTGCTTGAGCTATCTGCTGCAAAAATATTATTTGGTATAAGATTGAACGAGACGGTAATTAAAAAAAATGTTTTTAACTTAGATAAAAAATTCATAATTCCTCTTTTTTTATTGCTTTAAAAAGGACAAATATATATTTCTTTATAAATATGACAAGTAAAACTAAAAAAACCGTAGAAAAAATTCCAATTTCAATTTTTTTTTCTGATGATCAGATTCCAAAAAAATATCTAAAATACGGCTTTGAAAATCATTCTTCATACTCTGTTTATAAATCAGAAGAAGTCCTATTAATTAATTTATCAAAGATTTCTAATCTAAATATCCTTCAAAAAAATTATAAAATGCTTCTAATAGGTTTCGCAATGAAGCGTCTTTGTAAATCCGGAAGTTTTTTTGTAGATTATTTTGGTTGTGATGAAACTAACATAAAAATTTTCTATTTAGGTTGGTCATTAGAAAATTATTGTTTTGAAAAATATAAGTCCAGAAAGAAATATAGAAGTAATTCAGAAATTATTCACAATTACAAAAAAGAGATAAAGTCACTTTGTGAAGCATATTTTTTTACAAGAGATTTGATAAATACCCCTGCCAATATACTTGGTCCCAAAGAAATTTTTGAATCAGCAAAAAAATTTTTAACTAAATTTATAGTTGTGGACTCTGTTTTTGGAAAAAAACTTCAAAAAAACTTCCCTTTAATTTCGGCTGTAGGACAAGGTGCTGAGACTAACAAGCAGCCAATATTTTGTGAATTTGGATTAAAGAAGAATAAATCAAAAAAAAAAATTTTTATTATAGGAAAAGGAGTTTCATTTGATACAGGTGGTCTCAACATTAAAATAGGTTCGGGGATGTCACTCATGAAGAAAGATATGGGAGGAGCCGCGAATTGTATTAGTCTAGCAAAATTAGTAAGTGACCATGAATTAGATGTTGATTTACGTTTATTATTGTGTCTTGTAGAGAATTCGATATCAAAAAAATCTATTAGACCTTCAGATATTATTAAAAGTAGAGAAGGTAGTTATGTTGAGATTGGTGACACAGATGCTGAAGGTAGGTTAATACTTGCTGATGCCATTAGTTACGCTTGTGAGAGAAAGCCCGACTTAATTATTGATATGGCAACATTAACAGGTGCTTCAAGAGTGGCGATGGGAACTGATGTTCCAAGTTTTTTTTGTAATGATGATAATTTAGCTATGAAATTAATTGAATGTTCTAAAAAAACTGGTGATCCAGTTTGGCAACTTCCTTTATGGGAAAATTATTCAAGTCAGTTAAATTCTACTCATGCTGATTTTAAAAATATCGGAAATAGTATGTTTGGTGGGGCAATAACCGCTGCTTTATTTTTACATAAATTTGTTAGAGATGTTCCTTGGATACATATAGATCTTATGGCATGGGTAAAAGAAAATAAGTTTAGTTCTTACGAAGGGGGAGAGGCTATGGGTATAAGAGCGCTTTTGGAATTGATTAAAGAATACTAGAAATATGCAGAATTAAGTAAACTTTTCGTATAAGAATTCTTTGGTCTAGAAAAAATTCTATTTTTTGATTCAAACTCAATTATTTTGCCAGATTTCATCACCATTATATTATCTGATAGAGCTCTGATAATTTTGAGATCGTGACTAATAAATATATAAGTTAAATTTTTTTTTTCTTGAAGGTTTAAAAGTAAATCAACTATCTGCGATTGAACAGTCATATCAAGGGCGCTTGTGGGCTCATCAAGGATGATTAATTCTGGATTTAAGATAAGAGCACGAGCGATTGCAATTCTTTGACGCTGACCTCCTGAAAATTCATGTGGATATCTAGAAAGCATTGAAATCTCCAAGCCAACATCTTCAATAATTTTTTTTGTTAAATCCAGCATTTCTTTCTTTGATTTTTCTTTGAAGTGTACTTCAAGTCCTTCACATACGATATCTTCGATTGTAAGCCTTGGACTTAATGAAGCAAAAGGGTCTTGAAATATTATCTGAATATTTTTTCTAAACTCCCTAAATTTATACTCGTTAAGACTTGAGATTTTTTTTTTTTTTAAATGTGAAGGTTCCTTCAGAGGATATTAGTTTGATCAAAGCTTGGGCAACTGAACTCTTACCTGAGCCACTTTCTCCAACAATACCAAGAGTTTCTCCCTTGGCAATATCAAAGCTTAGATTTTTTACGGCATGAAAATCTTCATTTTTGTTTCGAAATAAAAATCTACTAGAATTTTTATAAAAAACATTAAGATTTTTAACAGATAAAATAATTTCATTTTTCTTTTTTTTTCTTTTTTTTTCTCTTGGTTGAGAGTTGATAAGTTTTTTTGTGTAATCGTGTTGTGGCTGATTAAAAACTTTGGAAGCTAGATTTTGTTCAACAATTTTTCCTTTCTCCATTACACATACCTTGTCAGCAATTTTTTTAACAATACCAAGGTCATGACTTATAAGTAACAGTGACATTTTATATTTTTTTCTTAATTTATCTAATAGATCTAAAATTTGTTTCTGAATAGTGACATCAAGAGCTGTTGTGGGTTCGTCAGCAATCAGTAAGTCTGGGTTATTACAAATGGCCATCGCTATCATTATCCTTTGCCTTTGTCCCCCAGACAATTGATGAGGATAATGGGTTAGTTTTTGTTCTGAATTTTCTATACCAACTTCCTTTAATAAATTAATGCATTTAGATTTATTTATTTTTTGATTTGTTCCAAAGCATTCAGTAATTTGTTTCTCAATTGTGTGAAGAGGATTAAGAGATGTCATAGGTTCCTGAAAAATCATTGAAATTTTTTTACCTCTTATTTTTTGTAATTCAAATTCATCGAGATTTAATAAATTATTTTTTTCATAGATTACATTTCCGGAGATTTTAAGTTGGGAACTTGACCTTATTAATCTCATTATTGTTAAAGCGGTCACCGATTTTCCTGATCCACTTTCACCGACAATTGCCAGGCATTCACCTTTAATTATTTTAAAGCTGCTTTTTCTGACGGCATTAACGGTGTCACCATTAAACTCAAAAGTTACATTTAAGTCTTTAATTTCTAATAAATTCTCCATATCAAACTACTTTTCTAGGGTCAAATGCATCTCTAACAGCCTCTCCTATAAAAACTAACAAACTTAATTGAAGAGACAAAGTTAGAAATGCTGAGAGACCTAGCCATGGTGCTTGTAAATTAGCCTTACCCTGAGAAACCATTTCACCAAGAGAGGGAGAGCCAGGAGGTAATCCAAAACCTAAAAAATCTAAAGATGTGAGTGTAGCTATCGAACCTGACAGAATAAAAGGCATTAATGTTAAAGTTGCAACCATTGCATTAGGAAGAACATGCTTAAACATAAGCTTAAAATTGCCAACCCCTAGCGCCTTGGCTGCCTTTACATATTCAAAATTTCTAGCTCTTAGAAATTCGGCTCTAACAACACCTTCGAGTGACATCCAACTAAATAACAACATAATAAATAAGAGAATCCAAAAACTCGGTTCAATAAAACTTGAAATAATTATCAGTAAATATAAAACTGGCAATCCTGACCAAATTTCTATAAATCTCTGACCAAACAAATCAATTTTTCCTCCATAAAAACCTTGAATTCCTCCAGCGAGAATACCTATAATGCTTGATAAGATTGTCAATATTAATCCAAAAAAAACAGAAATTCTAAAACCATAAATTAGTCTTGCTAAAACATCTCTTCCTTGATCATCAGTTCCTAATAAGTTTTCTCTAGAGGGAGGTGAAGGAGAAGGAACTTTTAAATCATAATTTATGGTATCAAATGAATATTCAATGATTGGCATAATAAAGAATCCATTATCATTTATAAGTTTTTTGACATAAGGATCTTTGTAATCAGCTTCTGTTTCAAATTCGCCACCATAATATGTTTCAGATATTTTTTCAAAAACTGGAAAATGTAAATTTTTATCAAAAACAACAATAATGGGTTTATCATTGGAAATGAATTCTGCAAAGATAGAAACAAAAAATAAAATACTGAAAAATACTGCAGATACTAAACCTCTTTTATTGCCTTTGAAATTATTTATTCTTCGGATGGTTAGGGGAGATAAACGCATTAATTGCTCCTACTTTCGAAATCAATTCGAGGATCGATGAGCACATACGTAAGGTCGCTTATTAACCTTAGAAGTAGTCCAATTAACGTAAAGATATATAAGCTTCCAAAAACAACGGGATAGTCTCTTCCCAGTGCTGCTTCAAAACCGAGGAGTCCGAGTCCGTCTAGAGAGAAAATGACTTCTATAAGTAAAGATGACGTAAAAAGAATATTTATAAAGGCAGCAGGAAAACCAGAAATAACAATTAACATAGCATTTCTAAATACATGTCCATAAAGTACTTTTTGTTCACTTACTCCTTTAGCCCTAGCTGTTAATACATATTGTTTGTTAATCTCATCTAAAAAAGAATTTTTTGTTAACATAGTCAAACTCGCAAAACCACCAATTACCATCGCAAGAACAGGGAGAGCTAGGTGCCAAAAATAGTCAATAACTTTTTCAGGAATAGTTAATTCTCCCCAATTATCTGAAATTAACCCACGTAAGGGAAAAATATCCAAATAACTCCCTCCAGCAAATATAACTATTAAAAAAATGGCAAATAGGAAACCTGGAATTGCATAACCAATTATGATCAATGAAGAGGAATAAATATCAAATTTAGATCCATCCTTAATTGCTTTCTTTATTCCTAAGGGAATTGATATTAAATAAACAAATAATGTTGTCCATAAACCTAATGAAATTGAAACAGGTAATTTTTCTAATATCAGTGAGATAACACTTTTATCTTTATAAAAGCTTTCACCAAAATCAAAAACTATATAATTCTTCAACATTTCTAAAAACCTTTGAAAAGGCGGTTTATCAAATCCATATTGTTTTTCTAATTGTTTTATCAGGTCGGGATCAATTCCCTGTGATCCTCTATATTTACTTTCTGCAGAATTAAAACCTTGTGTAGACTGATTGTTTGACAGTTGTTCGCCACCAGAGGAGGTAAATCTTTCAGTAACTGATATTTCCGTTCCTTTAATCTGAGCTATTGCTTTTTCAACGGGACCGCCTGGTGCAGCTTGGATTATAATAAAATTTACCGTAAGTATACCAAACAACGTTGGTATTATGAGAAAAAGTCTTTTAATAATATAGGTCAACATCAGTTAATTTTTTTTTTAATTCTCCAAAATATAAATACCAAGAAAATTAATAGCAAATAATAAATGGAATTGTCTTTTTTATTTTTTTCCTGTCGTTCTTTAGAAATGATTTTACCAATATTTTTTGCTTTTTCTGAATCAAACCACCAGAAATCAAATCCAAGGTCATACTTTGGAGAAATTTCTGGTCTGGAAATTTTATTCCAATAAGCCACTCTATAATGACCAATATGAAATTGAGGGATTAAATAATAATTAAAAAGTAAAATCCTGTCTAAAACTTTAGTAAACGTGACAAGTTCATCTCTTGATTTAGCACTTATGAGTTTATCGATAATTTCATCTAAAACTGGGTTTTTAACCCCCATATAGTTTGGGCTTCCAGGCTGGTTCGCTGTAGATGAACTCCAGTAATTTTTTTGTTCATTGCCTGGAGAAATTATGGATCCATAATTAACGACAATCATATCATAATCAAAATCATCAAGTCTTCTAATATATTGAGAATCGTCTTGAACGGTTCTAATGGTAACATCAATACCCAATTTTTTAAGATTTCTTTTCATCGGTAAAACAATTCTTTCAAAAAGAGGGGATCTGAGAAGAATTTCAAACTTAAATATTTCACCTGTATCTTTGTGAGTTAGTAAATCATCTTTAATTACCCAGCCCTCTTGTTTTAATAATCTTCTGGCAAATCTAAGATTGTTTCTTAATCCATCTTCTTCATCCGTACTTGGAGGTGTGTAGATCGATGTAAAAACTTCATCAGGAATTCTTCCTCGATAATTTTCCAGAATTTCAAGTTCTTTTTCAGTTGGCAAGTTTTGAGAAGAAAGCTCTGAATTATCAAAGAAACTTTTTGTTCTTGTGTAAGCCCCATAAAACAAATTTCTATTAGACCATTCAAAATCAAATGTATATGTAAGAGCTTTTCTAACATTTCGATTTTGAAAAATTGATTTTCTCATATTAAATGCAAAGCCTTGCATTCCACTCGGCCTGTAATATTTTATCTCTTCAACATTTACTTTGCCTTCTTTGACAGCCCCAAATTTGTATGCAGTGGCCCAATTCTTTGAAGAATTTTCTTGTTTAAAATCATACGCTCCGGACTTAAAAGCCTCTAAAGCAACTGTTTCATCTCTATAAAAGTCTGTATGAAGTGTGTCGAAGTTGTAACGCCCAATATTAACATTAAGGTTTTTACCCCAATAATTTGGATTTTTTTTTAAGGTAATACTTCTTCCAGGTTTGACATCTGAGATTAAATAAGGACCACTTCCTAAAGGTGGAGTTAATGTTGTTTTATCAAATTGTTTTCCATTCCAATATTTTTTTGAAAATATGGGAAGTTGATATCCAATTATTAGAGGAAGTTCAGGGTTAGGTTTCCCTTTAAAAGAAAATTTAACTTCATTTTCTCCAATTATTGTTACTTTATCTACTTGCCCGTAATAAGTCTTATATATTGGATGACCTTTTTTTATAAGAGTATTAAAAGAAAAAATAACATCTTTAGGAAGAATTTTTGTTCCATCTGAAAATTCTGCTTCTTTTCGTATTTTAAATGAAACCCATGATCGATCTTTTGGAACTTTAACACCCTCTGCGATCAAACCGTATTGACTAAATGGTTCATCAAGTGACGATTTCATCAAAGTTTCAAAAAGATATGCTGCTTGCCAGGCAGCAACACCTTTAATTATATATGGATTTAAATTATCAAAAGTCCCAATGGAGGACAGTTTTATTATTCCTCCTTTTTTTGATTTATCGCTTGCATAATCAAATTTTGTAAAATTTTCTTCATATTTTAAATCACCATGCATTGCAATTCCATGTTTGTATTCCAGACTAAATAAATTTAAGGGATACAAAAAAAATAAAATAAATAGAAATTTGAATGTATTTTTCAATTATTACCTTTACTTATTGAGATAGCTTAATGTTCTTTTATGGTGTTTACTTTCAATAGATGCAATGACTTTTCCATCAGACTTTGTGGTCAATGGTTTTCCTTCCCAATCTGTAATGATTCCACCTTGTTCATTAATCAAAGCAACTTGGGCTAAATAGTCCCAAGGTTTCATATCAGCTTCTATTATCTGATCAACTCTTCCAGAAAGTAAAAGTCCATATGAATAGCAATCACTTCCAAAGATTGGAAACCCAATTTTGTTATAAATTTTTTTCACCTTTTTTTCGTAGAATTTATCGAACATTAATAATGAAGTTGAGGATACTATAAGTTTACTGTAATTTTTTTTAAAAAAACTAAACTTACAAATTTTATTATTAAATTTAACACCAATATTTTTTCCTCCATGCCACCTTTGTTTTAAAATTGGAATATCAATTAAACCTAAAATAGGTATATTTTTTTTCAAACATGAAATTAATGTTCCAAAAAGTGGCTTGCCAGCAATGAAATTGTGAGTTCCATCTAGTGGGTCAATAACCCATAAGTAGTCACTTTTTTTATCATCTAGTCCAAACTCTTCACCAAGAACGCTGTGTGTTGGAAATACTTTCTTTAGGTTTTTTCTGAAAAGTAATTCAATCTCTTTATCAATATTAGTTACAAAAGAACCATCTTTTTTTTCTTCTACATCATTATTTTTCAAATAGCTTTTATTTAAGATTGTTCTACTTTTATCAGCAAATGAATTGGCAAAATTTATTAAATCTTTATCAGATACTCTCATCTATTTTAATGATTTTAAATAAGAAATTAAATTAGCTCTATCAATTGGTTTCTTTAAACCTTTGTAAACCATTTTTGTTCCTATGATATAGTTTTTTGGATCCTCTAAAAAATAAAAAAGTTCTTGTCTAGTCCAGTCTTTTTCAACTTTTTTGAAGGCATCGGAATATTTGAAATCATCAATTACACCAACTTTTCTTCCAATGACGCCCCATAAAGGGGGTCCTATTTTTATTTTCAAATTATTGCTAAAATCGTGACACGTTGAACATTGTTTTGCTATCTTTTTACCTGTATCAATATTGGCTGAATTAAAAAGTATGTCTATATCAAATTCATTTGAAATGGAATCAAGTTTCTCAACTTTTCCCCCCTCTTCTTTGATTTCAATGATTTCACCCCCCTTTTTTAAATCTTTATCTTTTTTATGAGATATTTCATCCCAAACTTTAAAGGACTGGAACAAAATCAGAATTGACAATAAAGATAAAAAATATTTATTCATTATATTTAATCATTATTATCATTATTATATTAATAAACAAATATTGTGTTCAATAAAAAATTTAAATCTCCTAAAACCATTATTATAATTCCAGCAAGGCTTAAGTCACAGAGATTAAATAAAAAATTATTAAAGAAGATAGGGAAGATACCATTAATTGTAAGAGTTGCTAAAAATGCAGAAGACTTAAATATTGGAAGGGTGATTGTCGGAACTGACAGTAAAGAAATTGTGAGAATATGCAAAAAAAATAAAATTAAATGTTTGATTACAAAACAGTCTCACAAAAGTGGGACTGATAGAGTTCAAGAAGTTTACAGTTTAATTAAAGAAGAATTTGATTTAATAATTAATCTTCAAGGAGATTTGCCAATTTTTTCTAAAGAATTAATAATTAAAACAGTTGACTTATTTTCAGATAATACAGTTGATGTTGGTTCTGCGGTCTGTAATTTAACACAAGATGATTTTAGAGATTCTAATATTGTAAAGGCTGTTGTTGATTTTGAAAAAAACGATACTGGTTTTGCATTAGATTTTAAAAGAAAATTAAAGGAGAAAAAAAACGCTTATCATCATATTGGCATTTATGTTTATAGACCCAAAGTTCTAGATAAATTCGTAAAATTACCTCAATCATTAAGAGAAAAAAAAAGGAATCTGGAGCAAATGAGGGCACTTGATAACAACTTCAAAATTAAGCTAGCAAAAGTAGACTATAATCCACCTAGTATTGATACAATGCATGACTTGAAAAAAATAAGATTGCATTTTAAAAAAAATAATCTTTAATCACTCCAGAATGTCGAAAAAAATAGTTTCATTCCAAGGTATAGAAGGAGCATATTCAGACTTGGTATGCAGAAAATTTTATAAAGATTACAATACACTACCCTGTAAATCATTTGAAAAAACATTAGATGCTGTAAGGGATAACAGAGCTCACTTTGCAATTATTCCAGTAGAGAATAATATTGCAGGGAGAGTTGCAGACATGCATTTTCTTCTAGAAAATATTAAATTAAAAATAATCGCAGAGCATTATCATCGTATAGAACATCATTTGATGGCAAAAAAAGATTGTTCTTTAAAAAATTTAAAAAAGGTCTACAGCCATACCCATGCATTATCTCAATGTACAAACAATATTAAAAAATTTAATTTGGAAGCTGTAAATTTTATGGATACCGCTGGAGCAGCAAAATTTGTTAAAAATATTAAGAACAAAGAAATCGGTGCAATAGCTTCCAAACTTGCTTCAGAAATCTACAATTTAAAGATTTTAAAGAAAAATTTTGAGGACAAAAAAGAAAATATTACAAGATTTCTTGTCTTCTCAAAAAACAGTAAAAAAATTGATAAAAATAAGAAGATTATAACCTCAATAGTTTTTAATACCAAAAATCTTCCTGCCTCTCTTTACAATGCTTTAGGAGGATTTGCTAAAAATAATATAAATCTTACCAGGTTAGAAAGTTTCTTTGTCAATAAAGACTTTAAGCAATTTTCATTTATAATTGATGTTGAATCCCATCCAGAATGTGTTGCTTTTAAAAAAGCCAAAAAAATTCTTGAAAAACATTCTACTAAAGTAAGTATTTTGGGGTTTTATGCTGCTTCTCCTTTCAGAAAATAATATTGTATTTAAAATTAAAATTTTAAATGTTAAATTAAGATGGGAGTTGAATTTAGACAATAGGTTCGCCAATCCGGTCAGAACTGAAAAGAAGCAGCCGTAACGTTTTCTATTGGGTTAAATCTCAACTCCTTGAAT
>MDTB01035253.1_pt1 | contig 127515 bp, 118 predicted proteins | sample 811161 | NCBI WGS metagenome assembly MDTB01 (sample SAMN05326650, study PRJNA326480) | marine metagenome | isolation source: seawater | place: Mediterranean Sea | collected 2009 | reverse complement strand
CCAAAACAGGTCTTAAAGAATTGGCTTCAAAATACAACGTTTCCATGGAGCGCATTCGTCAGCTGGAGAAGAAGGCATTCAGTAAAATGCAGCCGCATCTGGAATTTGATGGTGAGACCAGCCCAATGACGCTGTAATAGCGGGCTGGTTACAAAAAGCCGTGGCTACAAGGATTGAAGAACCTGGTGCAAACGTCAGTTTTCACTCTATTTAGCCTCACGTCGCCCGTTCTTGACGCCAATCTGTAGACCGTAAATGTCCTTAAAATTCTGGCCAAAGCGCGGTTTTTGTATGCGCGGTTATGGCAGCGCATAGTCAGGAAAGTGTCTCCGACAATATCCGGTCATCGATCACATGTGCGATATCCGTAAGGTTAAGTGCTTGGCACGACTGTTAACGGGGCATCACTTTCCTTCCCATATCCGGTGATGATGTAGCAAGGTATGCCGTTGTTTACCGATCACCCTAGTGAACAGGTCATCTAATTCACTTCGATGAGCGCAGTCAGATGGCCACGGTCAGTGACAATGATAGACCGGCTCCTGCGACTAGCCTTTACTGGATTGCGCGGTGCCTTCCATCCAGAAACCAATCTCTGCGGCATCAGGAAAGGCATTGAATCGTGTAGACTTTAGATCACCCCTTCGTTTCGCCAGTAATCGATCTGTGAGTGATCGAAACCGGCTTCAGACAGAATCTCGTCGGTATGTTCTCCCAATTGAGGTGGTTGGGAGCGAATCGTTGGACCGTCTTGGTTCGCGAGATAGCCTGCAGTGACGACCGCTTTCTGGTCACGAGTTGCTAGATCGTCCTCGCTGGTTCTGGTCAGGACCCTACGATGGGCCAGTTGAGGATCATCCAGAGCATCTGCCAGGGAACGGATTGCCGCTACCGGGACCCTCGCAGCCTGCATGGCCGTCAGCCACGTATCCGTCGTTTCTTTTGTCAGTACGGATTGCATTGCAGTCTGACATTCATCGAAGTTTTTGATTCTTGCAGCTTCGGTCGCGTAGCGATCATCGTTCAGCAGATGGCTGAGTCCCAGGACGTCAAACAGTCGTTCCGTCTGGTCCTGTTGGATGACCGTGATCTGAAGATGGCCGTCCTGCGTTTGGAATGCGTCGGCTGTCGGCTGACGTGTTGGCGAACTATTTCCTAGCAATGCTGGTATCGTCCCCTCATTCAAATAGTTGGCAACCTGAAGTGCCTGCAGCACCATCGAGGTGTCCAGCATGGAGACGTCCAGATATTGTCCCTGTCCCGTGCGTTCCTTTCTCAACAACGCGCCGGTTATGGCGGCAGTCGCTTGTAATGCTGTCGCCATATCTACTGGCATAAACCCCGTGCGTGTCGGACCGCTTGCTTCGCTGCCGGTCATTGACATCATTCCGGATGCTGCCTGCAGCGCACCGTCATACGCAGCCGCGCCCGCACCTGGACCGGATTGACCGTAACCGCTGATCGAACAATAAATGAGATCAGGTTTAATCGCGGCCAGGGTTGCATACCCGAGTCCCAGTCCATCCATGGTGCCTGCCTTGAAATTCTCGACCACCACGTCAGCGTTTTGAAGGAGCCGGGTGATAATCGTCGGCGCACCGCCCGATTTCAGATCGAGCGTGATACTTCGTTTGTTGAGGTTACAGGTGAGGAAGGCGGGTGCCATGTTGTCCTGACTGGTCGTGATTAGCGTACGTGACTGGTCGCCTTTGGGATGTTCAATCTTGATCACCTCCGCACCTAGTAACGCCATTTGCATTACTGCATAGGGCCCAGCAAGGACCTGCGTGAAGTCCAGGATACGGATGCCGTCGAGTGCCTGTGTCATGCTGCTGTGGTTCGTCCTCAGAAACTGTTTTTGATTGTGGCAGTCAGCTCGAAGTCCTGCACACCGGGTTCGTTCTGGTGGGTCATTGGAAATGCCAGATCAATATGGGCAACCTTACCCACATCAGACTTACTCGAAGCCAGGCGTAATCCAACACCAACATTGGCCAAAGTCCCGTCTGGGTTGCCCGAGAGTGGTGATCGCCATGCATGACCTGCATCCAGAAAAGCGGCATATCCAACGCGAACTAGGTTCAGAAAGTGAATGTTGGTAAACCACCGATGCTCCGTGGTGATCTGCCAACGGCGCGTACCCGTCTGGAAACGATTACTGAACCCCCGGGCACCATTCAGACCACCCAGACTGAACTGTCTGTGCGGACGTAATCCATCGGACCAGTCGAACTGGGCTGCGAGCAACCACGATCTGTTTCTATGTTGGCGTTGGTGGAGACGGACCCGGTAACGCAGTAGGACGTCTTCACCGTGACCGTCCGTTGTGACTTTACCGAACGCCGAAGCCCGGTGTTGCAGTAGCGTTCGGGCAGAGTGGTGCAACGTTTGTCCAATGCTCAGGTCTACGACCCAGTGTTGTCGAGTTGCTCCCAGTGAAGGATGTGAATGCCCGATTCGAACCCGCCAGCTCTGTCCGACGTAAATGTCTTCAGTCCTCTGGATTTGGTTCAGATTGGTTATGACCGCAAACCTGTCGGCCAGCCCTTCAAGACTGATCCATGGATAGGAGAGCACCTGGTCGTTGGGTAAGGGGGTTGGAGCGGGCAGATCCGTCGTGGTGGCGAATGATTCGTTACGATACACCCATCCTGCCTTCCATCGAACAATGTGATCTCGCTGCCGTTCTCCGATCGCGCGTCCGTACCACAACCGCGTTTCGTAAATGTCCTCGTGAATGCTTGATCTCTTAGTACCACCTGCGTACTGACCGGTTTCCCGATGGAGGTTGTCTTGGCTTACGAGCCAAGCCGAACGAGTGTTGAGGGCATAGAATGGTTGCTGAATGCGGGTGAAGGCGTGTCGACCATCGTCATTGTCGTCATACAGTAAACTTACGGCGACGCGGGACCCTCGCCAGTTCTCGTCCTCAACCACAGTCCTGACGGATCGCCGATCGAAATCTTCCCTGATGGCGATAGACCATTCGCTGCCCGTTCCGAAGAGATTGGTGTCCCTCATGCCAATGGTATAGAGGTCCTGACCACCAAAACGATTAAAGGAAACCTCTGGCGTAAACGACCAGACGTCCCGGGTCACGACCTCGATGTCGACTGCATCATTGCAGACCGAGATCACTTGGATAGTGGCATCACTCAAATGATCACGTTGCCTGAGTAAACGGGCGCTTTCAGACAGGATGTTTGCGTCATAGGGATCACCTGACTGGAACAATAGTTCGTTACGGACCACGTCTTCTTGTGTCATGACGTGTAATCGGTTGGCCCAGCGATACAAGGCGTTATTCTCCTGGGGTTGCGATGTGTCGAACACCGGCAGCCGTGTAATCAACACGTGCCCGATTCGCCACGGATCACTTGGATGGGTACTGGTGTCTTTTATCTGTGGCGGTGAATCAGGGAGCAGCAGGTGACTTCGTGTACGGCTAAATACAGAAGAATCCGAGTGTGCCGGATCGTCGACACATTTAACCCTCGTCGTCGCCTCACCTTGACCCTTACCTGTCTCGTTGGCTGATGATGCTGAGGCGGTGGAGATAGAGGCCAAGAGGCATACACTCAACAAGAGGATCGTCGTATGGCGCGAGTCGTTCTGCATCAGGTCAGCGCGAAACTCGACGCCGGCGAATGTGATCGTTATTGTTTGTCTCGTCCGAGAAACCATGATGGCCGACGGCTGGTTCAAACTGTAACAATTGTTCTCGACCATGATCTGTGATCATTACCTGTGTCTGCTCCTCTGCTCAGAGTTTGATTTGCGATAACAGACGTTTTGGTTCACCGGTTTCGTACAACAAGCTACTCACTATGTCCCAATCTTAGCGCTCGGGGCCAGCGAGCGAAGACAAGGCCTAGGCAAACTAAAGCCAGTGGCACTGTATCAGTGTAATGCGTGACACGGGGATGTTTTGACAGTTATGTTCCAAAAAGTTTGCTGCCAGCGGATGCATGTCCGAGGCCAGAACCAGAGAAGGTAGTGCGAGTCCACAGCCCAATTAGAGCAAGCACGAATCCTGCAGGTCATCGCTTTATGCACCCAGAAGATTCGCAGGCGGCGCCAGCAGCTGCATTATCACCCGCGGGATCACCTCACTGTTGTCTTTCGGCCAGTGCAGTCAGTTGCCAGTCGTGACGTCCTGCGGTAACGAAGATCTGGTGTGGCTTGAGGTCTTACTACTGAGGAGCCAGGTGGCTACCACTGTTTTCCAATTCCGCCTCGATGGCCAAAGAAACCCGCGGGCCAGTTTCGACCCGTGATCATGGCGCGATCCACATCCTCAGGCGTTGCCAGACCATCATCGACAATTTTCTTGGCTTCCCGGTAGGCGGCTGCAAAGACGCGGTTGAGAATGAAACCATAGGTACCCGGCGCGTCTTTGACCATGCTGATGTCCCTGCGAGCGGCCTTGGAAACGCCGATAGCGGTTTCAAGTACCTCTTCGATGGTGTCCGGTGTCGTGACTATTTCCACCATCGTCATGACGGGAACAGGATTCGAATAGTGCAGCCCGATGAATCGGGACTTTCGATCATCGGACACTTTGGCCGCAATTTCCTGAATGACAAACCCCGAGGTGTTGGATGCGAAAATCGCCTCGGGTTTGATAGCCTTGTCAAGTTCCTCAAACACGTTCTGTTTCAATTCGAGCTTTTCGGGTATGGCCTCGATAATGAGATCCACGTCTGCAAGGTCTTTAAGCTCTGTCGTGAAATCTACGTTGTCGATCACCTGCTGGGCCATATCGAAACCCATCTTGCCGCGCTCGACCGCACGTTTGACGCCCCATTTTCCGTCGAGTAATTCATGACGAGTGTCCTCGATGATCTGATTGGTAAGATCACGAATCGTGACGCGGTAGCCGCCAGCCGCGTGGATCTGGGCGATACCGCCTCCCATGACACCGCCACCGATTACAGCAATGTGTTTGACGTCTTCTAGTTTCATCTTTGCTTCCAAAAGTCTGGATTGGGTAGAACTCTACGTGGCGTGGGTCGGTCAGACAACGTATCGCTCGAGGGATGCCAGTGAATCTGTTGGTCATGAATGCGCGCCTCGAGTGCGATGCGGACTGCCCCCCGAGGTAAGGCAGAACGCCTGACGTCGAGCCAAATGGGCGTACTTATGTAGTACCTCGAGCTTGGACTGCGCCCGTGCGCGTGTCGAAGCTTATATTGAACGATCGCGCTCTCTTCATTTCCAATAATAGTGAGAGTACGCGAATAGCACGTCATCACGCACTATCTAAGTTGTCACAAAACGACTTTCACGACGATTGATTGACGATCTCCGCATACGCCGGTGGATTGGCGAGACTCATCGACTGACTGTCATTTGGCATCGGATACTTTAAACCTATGGCACAGTTGAACAGCACAACACGTTCATCAGGGTCAATCAGCTTGCGCTCGCGTGCCTGGATCAACGCGGCCGCTGTCGCCGCACCTTCAGGGCAGAGGAGTAAACCATCCTGCTGGGCGATGTCATGTTGTGTCGCGATGATGTCTTTGTCATCGACTGCAATGGCAAAGCCGTTGCTCTCACGAATAGCGTTCAGAATGAGAAAATCGCCAATCGCGACCGGTACGCGGATGCCCGCAGCAACTGTGGATGCATTCTGCCAGGGCTCGGCTTGAGTGAGGTTTCGCTCCCATGCGTCGACAATCGGTGCACAACCACTTGCCTGAACGGACACCATGCGTGGCAGTTTGCCTGTCAGCCAGCCGATGGCCGTCAGTTCTTCGAATGCTTTCCACATACCAATGAGTCCTGTACCGCCACCGGTTGGATAAAGAATGACGTCGGGGAGTTCCCAGTTGTATTGCTCCGCCAGTTCGAGCCCCATCGTCTTCTTACCTTCGATCCGGTAGGGCTCTTTCAAGGTTGATGTATCGAACCAGCTGGCTTGGTCGATGCCAGCCGTTACGAATCGACCGCAGTCATTGATGAGGCCGTCCGCGGTATAGGTGTGTGCACCCATTAGGGCGATCTCTCGGATATTCATGTCCGGTGTGTCATCGGGACAGAACACGTAGCTTTCGATGCCCGCCTTACTGCAGTACGCTGCGAGCGCCGCTCCGGCATTGCCATTAGTGGGCATCGCCATTCGAGTAATGCCCAGTTCTTTGGCCATCGAAACGGCTAGCGCAAGACCACGTGCCTTAAAGGAACCGGTGGGTAGCCGCCCTTCATCTTTTACGACTACTTCCCGTTGACCTAGTTGCCGCTCGAGAGAACCTGCGTTCAGCAATGGCGTCATGACTTCTCCAAGTCTGACGATGTTCTCTTTGTGCCGGACCGGCAAGAATTCGCGATAGCGCCAGAATTCGGGTAGGCGGCTTTGAAGGGTGTCCGGCGTCAACGCTACGACCAGTTGATCCAGATCATATCGGACAAGCAGCGGTTTGCCGGTTTTTGAAAGGTTGGCGACCTGATCGGCAGGGTAGCGTTCACCCGTCTCGCTGCACTCCAGGTGACTGACGAATGTTTCGCAATCAAACAACATTTTGGTTCTCCAGGCTATTGGGCGTGGACGTTTAGGCAAGGATGTCTAGATGTGGACAAAAGTTGCGATGTTGCCCGCTGTCAGTCTTGAGACAGTGCGTCAACCAGGATTGCAGGCCGCACACGATAGTGTCTGGTTACCTGTTCGAATGCATGGGCCATTTTCAGGACAGCCAGATCCTGATGCGGCGGGCCAACGATCTGTAATCCCACGGGCAGCCCATCGGGGGTGAATCCACCCGGAACACTGATGGCGGGAAGTCCCGTGACAGAGATCCAGTAACAGGAGCGCATCCAGTCCAGGTAAGTGTGCTGTGTTTCCCCATTGATTTCATGGACCCAGTCCGTCGTGATATCAAACGCGGTCACTTGGGTCACTGGCATGACCAGAAAATCGTATTGTTCAAAGTACGCTCGGAAGCGCCGAACGACCTCGGTTCGGAGGACCTCAACAGCATGGATGTCCATACCGGTAAGATGCTGCCCCTGCTCTGTGTTCCAGATGATGGTGTCCTTGTACATCTCTGGATGTTCCTTGATTCCGGCGCTGAACACGCCTGCGAAATGCCACGCGCGCAGCGTCTGGAATACCTCGTCGGCACCTGAGAAATCGGGATGAAACGTTTCGACGTTGCATCCAATATCCTCTAACACACGTTGATTTCCAGAGATTACCGACTGGACGTCGGCATTGACTGCGGCCTGTCCGGCAAAATCTGAACTGAATCCAATATTGAGTCCCTGGACGCTTAGATCGAGGGATGTATCGAACACTGCTCCCCTATCGGGGAGTGACTGAACATCCCGTACGTGGGGCCCTGCCATGGCTGACAGAAGCAGCGCGGTATCGTCGACAGTCCTCGCCATTGGTCCCAGGACACGCATCGGAAAAAATCCTTGGCTATCTTCCTGAGGAACGCGTCCGATCGATGGACGAAATCCTACCACGTTGCAGAAAGCCGCCGGGTTGCGGAGTGATCCACCAAAGTCACCTCCATCGGCAATGGGAATCATCCGCGCCGCGAGTGCGCTGGCAGCACCACCCGAACTACCGCCGCAGGTTCGATCATGCGCATAAGGATTGCAGGTAGCACCAAAGACTTCGTTGAAAGTCTGTGAACCGGCACCAAACTCCGGTGCATTGGTTTTTCCCAGCGTGACACATCCCGCTGCCTGCAGGCGATCAATAAAAAGGGCATTTCTGTTGGGGATGTTGTCGCTGTGGATCCTTGATCCGAACGTGGTCCGGATTCCCTTGGTGGCCGACAGATCCTTATGTGCGATTGGCAGTCCAGTCAACGGTCCTGGATCTTCACCTGCGGCCAACTTTTGATCCAGTCTTTCGGCGGTTTGGCGTGCTGCATCTGGGACCTGCGTCACGATCGCATTCAAAGTTGGGTTGAGCAGATCTATGATCGCGAGATGAGCATCCAGGAGTTCAAGACAGCTGATTTCTCGCTTACGAATCAACGCAATCTGCTGTCGAGCCGTCAGATCAACAACTTCCTGCGGGGGCCCCAATAGCAGTCTCCTTGTTTGATAAAGATGGTGTTCACGAAAAAGGTGTCTCATCGGTAGCATCAACCTGCTGATGCCTTCTGATTAACCCGGTGTATGACCCATTTGACGCGGGTCCAGCGCTTTCAGACCGTTTGATTGTACGCAGTTTTCGCGTAGCATTGCCATTCTCTCGAAGCCGGTGACTACAAGCCAATGTCAGACAGAATTCAGATCGGTCAGCTCCAGATTCACTCCGTTCTGCACGATCTTATCGCCAACGAGATTGCTCCGGGCACAGGAGTGGATCCACAGCAGTTCTGGGTCGACTTCGAGAAGATCCTGACGGAGTTCATGCCACGTAATAAAATACTCCTAGCATTCAGGGATGAGTTGCAGGAAAAGATTGACACATGGCACCTCGAACGTGCAGGTCAGCCGATTGACGAAGCCGAGTACACCGCATTTCTCAGAGACATTGGCTATATTCTTGATGAAGGTGATGATTTCGAGATTGAGACAGACAACGTTGATGAGGAAATTGCACAGATGGCGGGACCACAGCTCGTTGTGCCCGTCATGAATGCCCGTTACGCCCTCAACGCCGCGAATGCTCGCTGGGGCAGTCTGTATGACGCGCTCTATGGCACTGATGTCATTCCGGAAGGACCCGGGACAGAGAAAGGTAATAGCTACAACCCTGCGCGCGGCGATCTGGTCATTGCTTATGCCGCCAAATTGATGAACGAATTTGTGCCACTGGCGTCTGGCCAGCATGAAGCTGTCACGTCTTATGCTGTTGTTGACGGACAACTGCAAGCGACTCTGGGTGAAGGCGACAATGTTGGACTTGCCAGGTCCGAGCAACTGGTTGGCTATCGCGGAGAGCCGTCAGATCCAGCTTCTATCCTTTTCAATCAGAACGGTCTGCACATGGATATCCAGATCGACCGACATGATAGTGTTGGCGCCTTACACAGTGCCGGCGTCAAAGACATTGTGATGGAGTCTGCTGTCAGCACGATCCAGGATTGTGAGGACTCGGTTGCGGCTGTCGATGCAGAAGACAAGGCCGTGGTCTATGGTAACTGGTGCGGCCTGATGAAGGGTGATCTTGTCGATTCCTTTGAAAAAGCAGGTGAGACGGTGACCCGCCGTTTGAACGAAGATCCGGTTTATATCGGGCTCGATGGCAACGAGTTTTCCCTGCATGGTCGGAGTCTGCTGCTAGTACGTAATGTAGGTCATCTGATGACCACGGATGCGGTGCTCATAGGTGGCGAAGAAATCCCAGAGGGTATTCTGGATGCGATGGTCACGAGTCTCGCAGCCATTCACGACCTGAAGTCGACTGGATCGATCTGCAATTCTCGAAAGGGCAGTGTCTACATTGTGAAACCCAAAATGCATGGTCCAGATGAAACGCGGTTCACGGTGGACCTCTTCGCGGCGGTGGAAAAAGCGCTGAATCTGCCGAGAAACACATTGAAAGTAGGCATTATGGATGAGGAACGGCGCACGACACTGAACCTCAAAGCCTGTATCCGTGAGGCGAAAGAACGGGTCATCTTCATCAATACAGGGTTCCTGGATCGCACCGGTGATGAAATCCATACCAGTATGAACGCTGGTGCAGTGATCCAGAAAAACGACATGAAGCAGCAACCATGGATCCTGGCCTATGAAGCCTGGAATGTCGATACCGGACTCGCGACCGGCATGGGTGGAAAGGCACAGATTGGCAAAGGCATGTGGGCCATGCCCGACGAGATGGCGCAAATGATGGAGGCCAAGATTGGCCATCCGGAGTCAGGTGCAAATACCGCCTGGGTGCCGTCGCCAACCGCCGCCACGCTGCACTCGATCCACTATCACCGTCTCCATGTCTTCAACAAGCAGGACGAACTGAAATCTCGAGCAAAGGCGACTATGCGTGACATTCTTACGATCCCGCTGCTAGCCGGAGAGAACCTCTCGGCGGACGAGGTGCAGCGCGAACTCGACAATAACTGTCAGGGCATTCTGGGATACGTCGTTCGTTGGATCGACCAGGGCGTAGGATGCTCAAAAGTGCCGGACATCAATGATGTGGGGTTAATGGAGGATCGAGCGACACTGCGGATTTCGAGTCAGCACATCTGCAATTGGTTACACCATGGTCTGGTCTCGGAAGAGCAGGTCCTGGCGACGCTCAAGAAAATGGCGGCTGTGGTCGACAAACAGAATGAAGACGACGACGATTATCGAAACATGACTCCTGATTTCGACAGCAGTATTGCGTTTCAGGCCGCTTGTGATCTGATCCTGAGAGGGCGGGGGCAGCCAAATGGCTACACCGAACCGATATTGCACGCCCGTCGAAAGGAAGCCAAACGCGTGTTTGGCTGAGACCCTGATGCTGAGGAATACCTCGGCTACGTAAGGTTGATGTTACTCCCAAGCACTGACGAGGATGTTGAGCCTCGAAAAACTTCGGCTGGGTCTTTTGCGTTGAGTCACACGGCTGTATTCCAAAACCGCCCGATCGATCTGAAGCACAAGGTGGTTCAGGGATGAACCGCGCCTGCCGTTTCTACCCACGCCGACCTGTGCGATCATCTGAGCGGATTTGAATCTGCATGCGGTGGCGCAATGAAGGTTGTTGATTTTAAGACGATGGTGGTGGAGGGGGAGAAACCCTATATTGGAGGACGTTATTCCCTGTTCCTCGAACTCATGACCGATGAAGGTATCGTTGGATTAGGTGAGCGCATCGCGGGTAGTGCGTATTCCGCGCACCTGAAAGACATCAAGTCTCATGTGCGACTCCTTGAGGAGTTCGTCGGGCAGTTTGTCATTGGCCAGAATCCGCTCAACATTGAACTAATCTGGGATCGGATGTATGGCACTCGCCATGACTTGCGACACCCGAGTCTGTATGCAACGCCAGTCATCAGCGCGATCGATATGGCCCTGTGGGATATTGCCGGGAAAGCAGCGAACCAACCCATCTATAACCTGCTGGGCGGTCAGTACCACGAGAAACTTAGGGCATACGCCTATATGCCTAGTGAGGGATTGGTTGAACATCCTGAGCGTGCGGGTGAAGTCGCTGCGAAACTGTTGGAGGAAGGAAACTCGGCGTGCAAGATTGATCCGTTCATGCCTCTGTTCCCGATTCGTGACATACCTATTTGGGAGATCGAGAATGCCGCCAAGATTTTCGAGAGCATTCGCGATACGGTTGGCCATCAGCTTGAAGTAGGGATTGGTACCCACGGCCAGCTGACGACCTACAGTGCCATTCGTGTTGCCGACTTCTTGGAACCCTATCATCCGTTCTGGTTTGAAGAACCGGTGATGCCTGAGAACGTTGAAGAGATGGCGCGTGTAGCGGCACATACCAGTATTCCGATTGCGACCGGCGAACGTTTGGTGACCAAGTACGAATTTGCGCGTGTCCTTGAAAAACAAGCCGCTCAGATTATTCAATTGGATGTTGGTCAGTGTGGCGGCATCACGGAAGCCAAGAAAATCGCCGGTATGGCTGAAGCACATTACGCGGTGATCGCACCGCACATGTACTGTGGACCAGTGGCCGCGGCTGCTGCGATTCAGATCGACACCTGCTCACCAAACTTTATGATTCAAGAAGCGAATCAGGGACCGCTCCATAAGAAGATCTTTAAAGAACCATTGGTCTTCGAAAACGGCTTCATCATTCCGCCGACTGGACCGGGGCTGGGTATCGAATTCGACCAGGATGTACTGAAAGCACACCTGGTCGAGTGAGCAGTACCTGACCCGTTATCAGGGTAGCAGGGCGCCACCGTCGACGTCGAGTGTGGCGCCAGTCATGTATCCATTGGTCATCGTGTGGATGATGGCGCCCGCCACTTCGTCTGCATGTCCAACACGACCCATGGGATAGTTCTGGCCCATTCCCTCGAGCACCTCAGCACGATTGTCACCGAAACGATCAAACATCCCAGTGTCGATAATCCCTGGTGAAACCACATTGACCCGCTTGGGGGCAACCTCAAGCGCGAGTGCGCGAGTGAGGGCTTCAACAGCACTACCTACGCAAGACAGTGCGATCTGGTTTGGGCCACACTTGCGTGCCGGTACACCGCTCGTCAAGGTGATGGTGGCATCGTCCGAGAGATGTGGTGCCGCCGCTCGAATCACCTTGCAGTAACCCCAGAATTTATCGAACGCCTCCTGGAATTGTTCCTGAGTCTGTTCCAGGAAAGGGGCCATCGTTCGATTGGCGCCGGTAGCGTTTGCAACAACATGATGAACGTCTCCGATCTCCATGAATAAAGCAACCAGGCCATCACTATTATGCGTGTCCAGTGAACGGAAGTTAGCGCCAGGAACTGCCTTACCGGCAGACGTTACGCGCTCTTGAGAACGACCGACGCCCCAGACGTTAGCACCGACCTCTGCTGCCATTCGTGCGACGGCAAGACCGATACCGGATGTTCCGCCAGTAATAACAACGTTGCGGCCTGCGAGGTTTAGCATGGTCATGGTGTACTCCTTGGCATCCAGGTTTTTTTTGAGGGTTTACAGGTTGGAAAAGTCAGCCTTGCGCTTTCCCTTGAATGCTGCAATGGCTTCCTGATTGGCAGGACCGCCACTCATGCGATCCAGTGCGACGTTTTCAGATCGAACCGCCGCTTTCATAGCTTCACGTTGTGGACCGACAATCAGATCCTTTGTTTGTATCAATGATTCTTTGGGTAAGGCGGCAAGCACACGTGCTTTGTCCATGGCGGCGTCGAGAAAACCCTCATCCGGAAAGACCTCGTTAACTAGTCCGGCATCTTTGGCCTCCACCGAGGAGACCCACTCTGCGGATAACAGAATCCAGCTGGCACGTTGATGTCCCAATAGCCGAGGAAAGGTATAGGTGGACGACGCTTCGGCGGTGATTCCGAGAGACGAGAAAGGGCAGCGGAATCGCGCCGATTCAGCGGCAAACGCTACATCCGCCAGTCCGAGAATGGTACAACCAATCCCCACGCCCAACCCGTTGGCGGCCACAACGAACGGTTTGCGAAAATCAATGATTGCTTCCAGGAGGCCTGCCAGACCGTGTCGCGGCGTGCTGTCGATGCCTTTGGCTTTGAGGTCTGCACCGGCAGAGAATGCGCGGCCTGCGCCCGTGAGCACAAGGACTTTGCATTGATCATCAGTCGCGGCGGACAAAAAAGCGTCACAGAGCTCGTCGAAGACAGCGTTATTAAAGGCGTTGAGTGCCTCTGGGCGATCGAGCGTCACGGTGGTGATGCCGTCGGCGGTTTGCCGGTCTACAACAGTCATGGTATGCCCTCTGGGTGTGTGACAGGCTGTGGAGTCTACAGATTGCAGCCCGCAGCGTCGATTCAGAGGATCACTGAACTTTCAAGGACATGACATAGTCGTCCATGATTATCCCGTTGCCAAAGTCATTCATCACGGATTCTGCGATCTCGAATCCTCGTTACTGATACGCTTGGATGGCGGTCGGATTCTGCTTGTTGACCTGGGGCTTGAGTGTTCGAGCCTTCTTATGTGCGGCTTCCGTGACCACATGATTCAACATCTGTTGTCCCAGAACATAACCATATACGCCTACATCAAGGTAGCACTTTTGCTGTTTGATGATCGATGAATGCAGGGACCATACTCCATGCAACCTGCCATCTTGTTATCAAGAATCAGTACATCGATCTGGATCCCCTCTCAAGGCTCTGTTCGAGGGCCAAGGGTGTGTATCCTAAGGCCAGCATGTAGTCGATTTGTGCCACTGAGATGATCCCGGTGTAATGTGTATGCGAGATCTGATGCACAAGTTTTTCCAGGGTTTTTAATTCGCTCAATTGGAAGGGGCGAATGTCTGAGGTAGCGACTAACGTACGTCGGGATTGTTAGCAACATCATTGTCGGTACTTTTGATACCAGTGTCGATAACAACAAGCGTGGGCCACAGTTCCGTTTCACGGCTGACACCTTTCGCATCAATAATATGCTTTAGCTTTTAATTTAGAGGTGGGCGTCCTCCAATGGACGGCGCACTGCCTGAACATTGCGCTTCAGTACATGCGTATAGATTTCTATCGTTTCCAAAGAGGCATTTCCCAGCGGTTGCTGGGCCGTACTGATACCGAGACCGTCCTCAAGCGCGCGTGTTGCGAACGAAAGATGCAACGTATTGGCACGAGCGGGGTCAGTCGGGTAAGCCCAGCACCCGCTTGGCGATGATGTTCTTTTGAATCTCGCGGGTACCACCATAGATGGTGACCGCTCGGCTATGCAGCCATTCTCGTGTCGTTTCAAGTTCCAGATCGTCAAAACCTGGAGCTTCCCAGCCAATACCCGTGTTGCCCATTGCCGCTTGCTGCACTTCAATGCGTTCCTGCGTCAACACCGAACCCGTCACTTTCAGGATCGAGGTCGCTGTGGCCGGCGCGCTGGCCTCGGTCTCTGCGATCACCCGTTGACGAGTCAGCTGATACGCGCGGTCATGCATCTCGAACGCAGTAAGGCGTTGGCGGAATGCAGGGTCGTTGAACGACCCGTAGCGGTGGGCGATATCGGCCAGAGAGCCTGTTTCTGTTTCTACCTGCGCGCCGGCGGTATTCACTCCACCATGCACGGATCGTTCGTGTTGAAGTAGCCGTTTACCCACTGCCCAGCCTCCATTAACAGGACCGATCAGGTCTTCTTTGTCAGCAATGGCATCCTCAAAGAAGGTCTCACAAAATGGCGATTGACCATTGATCAGAGAGATGGGGCGAACCCGCACGCCGGGTTGGTCCATATTCACGAGTACCAAGCTGATACCTTCATGTTTAGGTTTATTGCGATCCGTCCGTGCCAGGACAAAGATCCAGTCGCCTTGGCGACCGTCAGAGGTCCAGATCTTCATGCCGTTCAAACGATAGTGATCCCCTTCGTCTTCACAGCGAAGTTGCAGATTCGCGAGGTCTGAACCGGCTTCAGGTTCACTGTAGCCCATGCACCAGCCGCCTTCACCTCGAGCCAGGCGTGGCAGCCATTTCCGTTTCTGGTGCTCCGTGCCGAATTCCAGGATGGTGGGGCCAATGTAATTGATTCCACGACCTGTGAGTGGCGCCCTGGCTCCGATGCGCGCCATTTCTTCCTGTATGACAAGATACGCCGCTTTACTCACCCCCGCGCCGCCATATTCGCTGGGCCAGGTTGGCACGGTCCAACCTTTCTCCGCCATTAATTTCAACCACCGTTGGTTGTCTGTGGAGAGTTCAATTTTCTGACTACCCCAGGGCACGGTCCCTGGTCCACGGGCACCGGGAGGGCAGTTGGCCTCCAGCCACTCGCGGGCTTCCGTTCGAAATGTACTCAAATCTTCGCTCATGCTTTTTCTTCGTGTCGAGGAGCATTTATAGTGAGGAGTCGATCAGACCAAGATCAAGTCTTGATGTCTAACTAAATGGCCCACGAACAGAATACGATCGTTTTACGAAGACGGACCTGTTCGGATTGGTGGTATGTCTGCTTGATGTTGCCGCTACTCAGCATGACGCCCTGGTTGTACGCCGGTGATCCGGCTGTGAGGCTGCAGACCACCCATGGTGATATCGATATTCGTTTGTTTGTAGACCAGGCGCCACAGTCAGTCGCTCGATTCTTGGAACAGGTCGAAGCTGGCCAGTACAACGGCAATCTCTTTCATCGTGTGATTCCGGGATTTATCATTCAAACCGGTGGCTACAACGCCCTGCAGGAGGCATTGCCGGAGCCCGAACCTATTCGTAACGAAGCTGATAACGGTATTAAAAATAGTATTGGTACGGTAGCGTTCGCTCGCGAGGACATCATTGACAGTGCCAGCAGGCAATTTTTTATCAACACGGGTGACAACCCCTCGCTGGATCATTCCACATCAAGCTGTACCCGCGAGGATGAGGTGCGGCAAGCGAAGGCGGAGGCACGAGGACTATATCGCCCAAGCACCTGTCGCACATTCGGCTATGCGGTGTTTGGGATGGTTATCCGGGGTAGGGAGGTTGTCCATCGCATAGAGGCGTTGCCGACCCGGACCACCGAGACGTTTGACGATCTGCCGGAGTCACCCATTATGATTGAACGGGCGATCCAGCTACCTGCCATCGATTGACGATTGGCCGAGGAACGCGTCCAATTGTGATGCTGGCAGAGTATCTTGAACAAGGTCCGTTCTCTCGGGACGATCGACATCGACGGTATCGAGGGTGAATTCAGGGTGATCAGCCAAACAGTGGTTGTCGAATGCTTTCAGCCGCTGTCAGACTCCGCAGCAGTCTGCTTCGAATTTAAGTAGGGTTTTCATAGTGCCGTCACGCAAATATGTCCTGTCAGCCAGCCTGATTGACCACCGGCTCAATTTTTAAGGGCCCAGCCTTATTATATGTATGGACGTTGTTAAACTGATTGCTTCCAATCTTATGCGACATAGACAATTGTTAGATCAGAAATGATAGACGACGCGCCGACTCTTGGCATCTCGTCGTGTCTGTATGGCGAGCAAGTTCGTTTTGATGGCACCATAAGAGTCACCGGTATTTGTGGGCCCCCTAATTGTGCCGTTGACGCTGCTCAAGTACTTACTGACGTGTTCCCCAAAATCCTATGTTGAGCGACAGGTCTATTTGGAACCACACTCGGTTGAGTTGATGCTCAGCTACCGCCAAATTGAAGGTAAATCAGCAACGAAACTGACTGATCTGGATTTCCTCACCGAAATCGCCATAGTCGCCGTCTGCTCGGGCGCGCCGATATTCACCCCAATTAATACTGTGGTAACGCGCGGGGGACGTCAAAGGATGGACTGCCGCTGAGGTTGCGGGGTTGAGGAAGTAGGGTGCGGAATACCGAGCCGCCTTTGGGTTAGCGAGCACACGATGTTCCGCAGCGAGATATCGATCGTTGGACCACACCTGCAGCATGTCACCAATATTGATAATCGCTCCTCCGGGTTCCGGGATCACGGTTGACCACCCCCCGGCGTGTTTCACCTGTAAGGCAGGGACCTCATCCTGAACGAGAACTGTCAAAGCACCCGCATCGGTATGGCGATTGATACCCAGGACTTTCGGGTTTTCGCCGTAGATTCCGGTCTGGTCGCACGGGGGATAGTAGTTCAAACGCAAAAAACTGGTATTTCTTGGAAGGAATGAGCCAACTAGCGCATCTTCGGGCTGTTTCAGCTCGCGACAAAGCGCGGCGAGAATGGTCAACGCAAGTGTTTCACAGGCGAAAAACCAATCTAGCATTGCCTGCTTGAATTCAGGTAGTGCGGCGGGCCATTGTGATGTGGCCGGGTGATCAGGATCACGGAGATCACTACCCAGATCAAAAATCTCTTTCCAGTCGCGGGTGTTCTTGGTGAGTTCGTTGTCATAGAAACCCATCGCGTTGTTCATGCTTCGACGCACCAGCTGTTTTTCTGAAGGGGTGATACCAAAGAAAGCGATCATCTGCGACATGAAGCGACGCCGCTTCTCCAGGGGTAATCCATGGTTGACGACCTGAAAAAACCCCCACTTACCGCTTGCTTCAGCAATGGCCGCGGCTGAAACCTCTGCCGGTGCGGACAGGTCAATGGTGGGGATAGAGAGCAACATACGGGTTTTTTAGGTTGTGGTCTTGACTACAGCAGACCAGTGGACTGGAAGCTTGCCTGACTTTGATCTAAGGGCATATTACCAAAATGAACGACCGAGATGTTTCGGTGAAGTTTAAGGTGAATTGCGAAACTCATGAGGTTGATGTCCGATAAAGAGATGCCATTGCTATAGTGGCTACGGGTCCATCTGAACCTGACCGATCTGCTGGCACAGGAGTAGTTCATCACGACGTTTGCGTGGCGGCAGGGCTCTGTCGCGATGTGGAACAACCGATGTATGTTTCACTACGCATTGAATAACTATCTTGTCGAACGCGCACACATACATCGCGTCATCGAGCAAGGTGCGCGGCCGAGTTGGGATGAGATCTTAGTGAGCTGCTGCCGGGAGATTGGATACCTCACGTCGCTTCGCTCGTCAGGGCAGGCTCTGCTCCGCTCCTTAGGATGAATACAGGTCCTGGGAAAGTTCAGAACGATCGACAATCGTCAGTCCCTGATCGTCGATATCTGGATCAAGCAATTCCACCAGTCGCTCAATCTCCTTGGCTTGCTGATAGACCAGTTCACGGGATTCGAGCAGAAGCCTTAATTGTTCTGTCAGTATTCGGTTATCTCCGGCGATGCTTGAAAGGACCTCAATCTGCGCCTCGAGATCGGCCATGAATCTGTCGAAAACTACATCTTCACTGATCATGAGATAGCCTCATACGCCCGCCGTTTGAAAGTCTGGTTGAACGCATGGAAGAAGCCTGGCATTCGTTGCGTGAACGCGAGCCCGGCTATGCCGTAATGACGATTGATCCAGGCATGCGTTCCGGCGATCCCTGCCCAGTGAAACTCACCGACGGCACCGTCAGGTTCTCCCGGTGAGGGCGATGATTTCAACGCGACACCTAAACCGAACATATGGTCCTGCATCATCCCACCCGGTAGGTGTACGGTGAGCCCATCCGCGAGGTGATTGTCCGTCATCAGATCGATCGTTTCCTGTTGCAGTAATCTCTGACCCTGGAACTCGCCGCGTCCGATCACCTGACATTGGTTTTAGACCCTTTGATTCATCCATCATGTTGACGGGAGCGTAGAGGGTTGCTAGACGATCGACCTGATCGTCGTTGATGTGGAAGCCCGTGTCGGTCATGCCAAGCGGCTGAAAGAGGCGCGTTGACAGAAAGTCTGCGAATGTGTCGCCGGACATCACCTCAACGAGCCGTGCCAGGATGTCGGTCGCGATGCTGTATTGCCAGCGCATACCAGGCTGTCGTGCCAAAGGAATTCCGGCGAGTTTGTCGATCATTTCTTCGAGCGTACCATTCCGGTCCTGGACGCCGGTCTCCATGAACAGTCGGTCAACGAGCGACTCCTGGAACGTTCCATAGGAAAAGCCCGCTGTATGCGTAAATGCCTGCCTAATGGTTGGTGGCGTGGCCAGTGCTTCGGTGTCGTTGACGTCGGTAGCACCCGTTTTCAGAACCTTGAGGTTGTCCAGTGCTGGCAGGTATTTCACGAGTGGATCATCTAACTGGTACTTGCCGTCCTCGTAAAGCATGAGCATTGCTACTGACGTAATGATCTTGGTGTTTGAAAAGATACGATGGATGGTGTCGCGGCGGACAGGGGTTCGGCTCTCGATGTCCGAAAAACCATAAAAAGACTCATCGACCACTTCGTTATCCTGAAGTAGTACGGTCGCAATGCCCGCCAGGAGCTCTCGTTTTGTTAGATCAGTGAGTTCATCAGCAACCCCCGTTGCATGCAGGCGTTCGGCGAGTACTTTGGTAATGGTAATCTCCTCTGAACAAGCAATGTGCAGGCGTGTAGTTGTTAGTGTGCGGCAATTGTCTTGTGTCCGCAACGATCCGTCAGGGTCCTTCGGCTGGCCAAGTCTGTTGAAGACCTCGGTTTTGATCAGCTAGATATGTTTGATCACGTCGTGATGGGGTATGTCACGGATTCACGTCCCGCGCCCCGATATCCACCTCAGATGCCAATCATGGAGGCACTCATAATGTTGTCTTTCGTCGGTGTTGGAACGCAGACGATTGGGCTTGGCACGGAGGTTCTGATCTTACTACAACACAATCCTACCCTGGTTGCTAAACGGGCGGCTGCCAATCTCGACCAGGCCGTTGTGATTCGAGATCGTATTCGTGTGTATGCCAGTGAAGCCTGCAGGGATGCGCAGAAACCCGGGTTCCAAATGCTGTTGGCAAGCCCTCCGGAGAAGAACAGTAACAAGGGCTTTTTCGCCGATGGTACAGCGGTACTGAAACGTGAGATTGGTTGAGTCGCGCCGATTATGGCAGGTGACATCCTGATACCGTTTCAGGCACAGTCTGTGTGAAAGTCCTTGGAGTTTTAACCGTGCCACAACATCCCTTTGACCAACCGAAAGGACGCATCGAGACTTTTCGTATTGAATCCGAAGCGCTGAAATGCAATGTGTTGGGCGACCCCAGTACTCGTGATGTGGCGGTGTATCTGCCGGAAGGCTACGACGATACAGATGAGGACTATCCACTGTTTGTCGACATTGTTGGCTTTACCAGCAGCGGCTTTGGGCATCTGTCGTGGAAAGCGTTTGGTGAGAGTCTTCCGCAGCGCGTCGACCGCCTGATTACCGAAGGCAAAATGGGTAAGGTCATCTTAGCCTTTCCAGATTGCTTTACGTCGCTGGGCGGCAATCAATATGTAAATTCATCTGCCATGGGCTACTGGGCGGATTTCCTCACGCTGGAAATGGCACCTGCCCTCGAAAATCACTACCGTATTCGCAAAGGGGCCGTAAATCGCGCGTTATTTGGCAAATCCAGCGGCGGTTATGGTTCTATTCTGCACGGCATGAAACACGCTGAACACTGGGGTGGCATTGCATGTCACTCGGGAGATATGGGATTTGAGGTGTGTTACCTGAATGAAATGCCAAAGGTCCTGATGCACCTCGCGCGATTTGGTGGTGATACCGGCAAATTTATCGACAAGATAAAAACCGACAAAAAGATGGGCGGCGGCGACTTTCATATGCTGATGATCATCGCCATGGCGGCCTCCTACGATCCTGATCCACAAGCACCTTATGGACTGAGACTACCGGTCACGAAGGACACCTGTGAGCTGATTCCTGAGCGATGGGATGCCTGGCTTGAGTGGGATCCCTTACAACTCATTGAGCATCCAACGGTCCAAAAGAACCTGAAAACACTGAAATGTGTGTACATCGATTGTGGCAGTCACGATCAGTACAATCTGGTATTTGGGGCTCGGCGGCTGACCCGTCGCCTGAATGAACTTGCGATCGAGCATCATTACGAGGAATTCCCGGACAGCCACACCGGTGTAGACTACCGGATGGATCAGTCATTGCCGATGCTCTATAAAGCGTTGACTGATTAGCTGGCAGCGCGGTTGCACTGCCAGTTTCAGATTTTGTGATCAGCTGATGCTGGTTAGTTGTTCAAGGTCAGGACGACCGTCCATGAAAGCACCCATCTCACGCCCAAAGGTGCGGAAGTGATCGGACTTGCCATGCGCAGCCATCGCATCGCCGTCTTTATATTGTTCAAGAACCACATACACGTTGGGGTCCTCAGTGCGATGACATGAATAGAAGTTGCAGCCATCTTCGTTCTCTGCAACCGCGGCTTCGAGCTTTTTGAAAACCGCTTCGAACTCGTCGTTCTTGCCTTCCTGAATCTTGATGCGAGCGATCATGCCAATAGCCATGGGGTATCCTGTCTGAGGTGGGTGAGAAGAGACGCGATTAAACTGGCAACTGGTGATTGAAGTCAACCGATCCTAAGATAGTGCCAAACGATGGGATGTCGTGGAGTCCGCAAAATGAGCAGGATTTTAGTCACCGGGATGAGTGGTCTTGTTGGGCAATCGGTTCGCGAAAAACTAGCAGTTGACCATGAACTTTCAGCACTGAATCGCAGTGACGTGGATGGGATCCCAACCATTCATGCGAGCCTGGATGACTACGAAGCGATCAGGCCGGCCTTTGATGGCGTTGATACGGTGGTCCACCTGGCGGCAAAAATTACCGACGCGGTAGGTTTCGATGAGCTGCTAGCGGTCAATGTCGTTGGGACACGTCATGTCTTTGAAGCCGCTGCCGATGCAGGAGTGAAACGCATCATCTTCACGAGTTCTGGTGCGACCGTCTCCGGTTGGGAAAGCAGCGAACCTTATCGGAGTATCGTCGCCGGTGATTACGAGAAAGTCAGCAAGATTCCGCTCATTGATGAGACCATGGCCACGCGACCGGCTAACCTCTACGCTAGTACCAAGGTCTGGGGTGAGTCCATCGCGCGTCGTTATGCATACGAACACGACATAACCGTGATCAGTCTTCGCATTGGCTGGACGAGCCGAGTCGATCGAGCTGAAAATGCACGCCAGGTGTCTGTCTTCAACAGTCGAAGGGATGTGGTCCAAGCGATCGAACGCTCGCTGACCGCAGACCTCGCGGAGAACTACGACGTTTTCTTCATCTTGTCGAACAATCGTTGGGGATATCGCAGCATCGAGCGTGCGAGGAAGGTCCTGGGGTTTGAGCCACAGGATAGCGGTGACGACTAGGCGCACATCATATCGAGACAATTATGTACCGTATCACCGACATTCCCGCTGAAGAGATCGAACTGCAGGCGATCCGCGCATCCGGACCTGGCGGTCAGCACGTCAATAAAGTCTCAACCGGTATTCACTTGCGTTTTGATATTGACGCGTCATCTTTGCCTCCGGCAGTACGACACCGGCTGCGCGGTATGTCAGACCGACGAGTAACACTGGATGGACTGGTGGTCATCAAAGCCACCCAGTTCCGCAGTCAGGAAAAGAACCGGCAGGATGCGCTTGTACGACTCGATGAGTTGTTGGTGCAGGCGCAACGAACACGGAAACACAGGATCAAAACAAAACCTACTAGGGCTTCAGTGCAACGGCGGCTGACGACAAAAAAAGGGCGCGGTGGCCGAAAACGGTTGCGTTCGAGACCGAAAGTGGACGATTGATGGTGACGACTATAGTGGTTGCCTTAAGATCTAAATGGTCAGTTTAATCGTCTCAAGAGTTAGTGATCTTTCGCAGGTTTTTTTAGTGTCATCGATAGGATAGTGAATCCAAAAATTCCTGACAGTAATGAACCCAGAACAATACCAAGCCGCTCATCAAACCCGGTATCCACGCCACCAAACGCTAGCGACCCGATAAAGAGACTCATTGTGAAGCCGACACCACACAGCGCTGCCGCACCGTAAAGGCTTCCCATGGACATTCCTTTTGGCAGTTTCGCAAAGCCCAATCGAATAGCGAGGAAGCAACAGCCGAAGATCCCCAACTGTTTACCGACGAACAGTCCCAACGCGATGCCAATGGTGACCGGGTGCGTTGATAGATCCGCCTGGGTCAGATTGATACCCGCATTGAAGAACGCAAAGATCGGTAGAATGACAAACGCAACCGCCGGGTGAAGATCATGCTCAAGTTCTTTAAGTGGTGAGTGATTCGGATCATCTTTACTTTTGAGCGGGATGAACATCGCAAGAATTACTCCGGCAAGCGTGGCATGGACCCCGGACTTCAGCATCGCGACCCACATGACCAGACCGAAGACAAAATAGAGGCTGGTCTCGTCAATCCGTTTAACGTTCAGGAATGTCAGCACCACTATGCAGACAAGGGCGACGGTCAGAGCCAGTACTGAGATATTGTCTGTATAGAACAACGCGATGATGACGATCGCACCGATATCGTCGAATATGGCGAGTGAAGTGAGGAAAACCTTTAGACTGACGGGGACTTTTGATCCCATTAGCGTTAGGATGCCGAGAGCAAACGCAATATCTGTCGCTGCAGGGATCGCCCAACCCTGACTGTTCATCGGGTCATCGTAGTTAAAGAACAGGTAGACCGCCGCGGGGATCACCATGCCCCCCACGGCACCGACTGCAGGTAGCACGATTTGCGTCGGGTCCGACAGTTCGCCTTCAAAAAGCTCACGCTTCAGTTCCAGACCGACCAGTAGAAAGAAGATGGCCATCAGGCCATCGTTGACCCAGAGCAACAGTGGCTTGGCAAGTGCGAAGTCACCGATCTGGATCGCAAACAGTGTATCGGTCAGAAGCTGGTAGTAGGGAAACAGCGGCGTGTTGGCGAGGATCATAGCGGCCACCGCTGCCCCCATGAGCATCAAGCCACCCGCAGTTTCGCCTTCCAGAAACTCGAAGATGAATCGTCGCTTATGGGTTGGCATCAGTAGAACTCAGTCGAATTAGTAGGTCTGCGTCTTCTATGGCGATCTGGTTCAACGGTGCTCCTGCCGCGCCAGGTAAATTGAGTGGTTGTGCGGCAATAAAGAACTCGAATCGACCGTCGCCACAGCGAACCCGATTGTTGCGTTTCCTGGGACCTCTGCCGCGTGTAGCGGTGAGTTCAACACCAACATGATAGTGAGTGTGAGCTGAGCTTTCATCGGATTGCTTTCGTTGATCGTCGCCTATTGGCCGATAAAGTTACCGGATCGCCGTTCCGAAACAGCCTTGACCCCTTCTTTGTGATCTGCGGTTTTCTGCAGTCGTAGCTGTTCCCTACCTTCGATGTCTGTCGTGTCTTTGACCGCCTGTGCAAGGCCGGGTCTCACTTGTTCGCGGAGTGACACGACCGCGAGTGGCGCGTTCTCGGTGATTTCCTCTGCCAGTCTGATGGCTGCGCTTCGGACATCGCTGGTATCCGTGAAGATGTCACCCAGACCCCATTCCATCGCGATTTGACCATCGATTCGTCTTCCCGTAAAGAAAATCAGGTTGGCTTTCTGGATGCCGATCAGCCGGGGAAGCGTATGCGTCAGACCGAAACCGGGCGTAAAACCCAGCTTGACGAAGTTTGCCGTCATTCGTGTATCGGGGCAGACGATACGAAAGTCTGCCATGACCGCAAGTCCCAAACCACCGCCGACTGCTGCCCCCTGTATGGCGGCGATCACGGGCGTCTTGCAATCGAATAATCGAACCGCTTCTTTGTAGAGGGGGTTGGGGTTTTCCATCGTGCGTGCCTTCTGTTCCTCGCTGCGTGTTGCCGATCCAAAGTTGGCACCCGCGCAGAAGTGCTTTCCTGCAGAGCACAGAACTATCGCCCGGCAACGATCATCTTGATCCAGGCGTTCGAAACTATCCGCCATATCTGAGATCAGCGCCTGGTCAAAATGGTTGTTGGGTCCACGGTTTATTTCAACCTGGACGACATGGTTGGGTAACCAGGTGATGGTCATATCACCGACAGTTTCTGTTGTTTCGCTCGCGATGGTGCACTCCTTAAAGCGTTGTGATGGCCGATTAGCGGGGAAGCAGGCGCCGACGTCCTAAGAGAATCGCCGAGAAGTAAATCACACCACCTCTGGGTTGGCCACTATGGACGATAAGTCCTGAGAGTAGGTATCAGGACCCCTCGTTGGATGGTGACGGGATGTCGTTTGATTAGCTGCTCTGCCGAGCGCTGCCATCGGGGAAGGTATAGAGGTGACTTTCCTTTGCCCAGGTTTTGAAGCCATAGGATCGGGCAGTTTCACAATGATCCTGCCAATCATCGCTGTAATGCATCAGGACAATCCGTTCCTTGATGTTCGCTGGGAGCCCTGCAAGCTCATCCAGTGAAGCGTGAACGCCACCCGTAAACAGCTGGCAGTCATGAAAGATGACGTCAAAGTCATAGTGTTTATCCAGGGAGATCAGCAGGTCCGGATCATAGCGTGTGTCTGAAGTAAACAGCACGCGATCGTCCAAGATGACACCGGTACTCCATTGGGAATCCTGCCAGCTCGATGCGTCATCGGGGAAATGCATCGTACGAGGCAGTTTGATATCGAGAAGACCCAGTTCTGCATGCCACGTTTCGCGAAGCTGGTTTTCCAACTTAGTCGGGCGTAAGACCTGCCAGAAGTCATCGAAAGACAACTCCTGGCTTTCAGATCGCTCAGATCCGCCTCGGAGTGACTGATTCCACAGGATGTCCTGATAGTTCTCAGTGATGACCATTTTCGGTTTCTTGCCAACGACATACCGACGGTGTAGCTGGACCTCCTCCAGTCCTCCGACATGATCTGCATGACTGTGAGTAATGAGAAAATTATCAATTTGCTCGATTCCCATACCGAGCTTGTAGAGGGCTTGACTGCATTTCGTACCACAATCAATCAACAGATGCTGATTGCCCTTGATGACTAGTACATTGGTCTGATTGAGCGTCTTTGCAAACGCCGCACCTGTCCCAATAAAAAAGAGCGATAGAAATCCATCGTTGATCAGGCTCACGCGATCCTGCGGAGCCGGTGAAACGTGCATGTTGTCTAAACTATCGGAGAAAACTGGCGCCATCTGTCTAACCTTCTGAATTAAGAGAATTCTCTCGGGTTTGGCAACGGGTTGTTGTGATCAGTGTCACAAAAAACAAGTTCACCGCTAAATGCCGGTCGATTTGTTGTGCAACGCGGCGTAAACGGTGTTTTACAGGTTATCGATGGACACCAACATCGATCCTAACAGTCGTAGTATCTACTTTGTGTTGGAAGTTGTTGTGATACGGCTCTTTTTGGTGAGCAATGTGCACGATGCTGTAATCGGACGCTTCCGTATCAGGATGATGAGCCAATCTGTGAAAGTTGTACAGGCGAAATGCCACCGGTGTTTCAGGCTAAAGGAGGGTAGCGACGTTGGTGTCCTGTTGATGGTTATGAGATGGTGAAGGATTTAGCGCATATTCCGATCATCAACAGGAGTTCCAAGTGTCATGGGGCATGGCTAGAGGTAGGAGAACTCGAGCGAATCAAGGGTGGTGTTGAGGCGGAGGTGCTGGTTCCCATGTCTTCGGGTCCGTCTATGCGCGTCCGCTAGATGGTCTATGAAAGGCTAATCCATCCATGTCAGCCTGTCGCCAAGACGAATCTCGCCAGGGGTGATCACGTCGGCATAGATGCCGAGCTCATGTCTGCACTCACGAACCAGTGTACGCATGATACTGGTATCACGCGGTAAGTCAGCGAAACCGTGGGTCGTCATCACGCAACGCGGACAAGGAACGGTGAGTTGTAACTCACAGTTCCCGATCCTGACTTTTCGGCCTGCCCAGGACTGCTCAGGATAACCGGTTGCCGACGTTTCAAGAACTAAGTTGGGACGAAATCGTCTTACATCAATCTCCGACTCGGGTGCAGCCGATTGCAGCGTTTTGAGCGATGCCTCGGTCATCAGTAGCAGACTGAAACAGTCGAAAAATGTACCTGGTGGGTTCTGGAATGTGGCGACGGACATCGGGAATCCACTGACATCAGGTAATGGCTCGTCGTCAACCAGCCCTAGAATGGCTCTTGTTTCGTCAAGTGATCGTTTGCTTATGCGGCGATAGAACTCGAGATCCCACGCTGGCCGAACCATCTCAACACTGATTTCCGATTCGAGCACCTCTGATAGACGTGACGCTGCAGAGGGGTGATCGGCGATCACGGTGCTGCCACCGGGAAGTGTCAAGACGGGGGCCGGTATCTCTTCCGGTCTGGGTTCCGATGGATAGTGGGCCATCATATTCATGAGGCTTGGGAACTGTTTAGCATTGCCTGTTTGATCTACCTTACGCACAGCCCAGCGACGGTCGCCCAGGACGCCTGTCTGGGAAATCACCGTTCTGGAGATGCACTCACCCCCCATCGATTTAAAGGGATAACGCCACAGTTGTGAAATGAGGCTGGTATCGGTTGCGACCATTTAAATGTCTTCCGCAGAAGAGTGCTGAGTGTCAAGGATACACTTCAGTGATCGCTCAGAGTAAGATAATGGTCCATTTCGCTGGAGAGGTTCATGCCGCAGGACGCTGCAACGACCGACCACGACTACGAAGCCCTACAACAGCTGATCCTTCGGGCGATCGAGATCATTCGTTCTGACGATTTCGACCAGTATTTCAATCTATTTACAGATGACGCCGTGTGGATGATGCCGTCAAGCTATGACGACGTGTACAAGGAAGAAGCACGCAATTTCTATCGATTCACTCGAAAATTTCGCTTCGATCAACAGGTATCGATTGAAGAGCTATTCGTCGACCACGATGTCGCGTTCGCCAGAATTTCATTCGATGGGTATCTGAAAGCACGTTTCGACCCGGAATCTCCCCCTATGAGATCCGTTAGTCGACATCTCTGGCTGTTTGAGCGTCAGCCCGACGGGCAATGGAAAATTTCGCGCGATATCTGGAACAATCCCAAGTTGCCAGCTAAGCGTGCGGGTTCCGCTGGTTGATTTGACCGGCTGAGTATTTGCGCCTGACGCATGGAGGCGATCTTCTTCGACGACCATCAAGGGTGCTGGATGAAAGCCAGCGACCCCGTTGATGTGCTCTCGACATTTACGTTGGCAGATGTCCCAGCATTGCTTGCTGAAGTCGAGCAACGCATTGCCGGTGGACTGACCGCAATCGGATATGTGGCCTACGATGCGGCACCGGCTTTTGATCCTTCACTGGTCGTCTATGAAACATCTGACCAGAACCGCCCACTGATTAGTTTTGGCCTCTTTGAACGTGAAGGACGCCTGTCCGACCAGGCCATAGTTACGCAGGCACCAGGTGATTCTGTGCGTGTAAAGTCCAAGACCACCGAGGAAAAATACACGAAGACCTACAACCGGATTCAGAGGTACCTCCATGCAGGCGATAGCTACCAGGTCAATCTGACGCATCAGTTGTCGGTGTCCGGTAGGGGTTCACCCCAGGCGTTGTTTGGCGCTCTAGTCCAACGGCAACAGTGTCGTTACCCGATCTTCATTCAAGATCCCCATCAAACCATTTTGTCGCTGTCACCTGAACTGTTTTTCGAGCTCGACAACGATCACATTGTCTGTCGACCCATGAAAGGAACTCGGCGCCGATCCCTCGACCCGACACAGGATGAGGCTGCTCGTACCGAACTTTCAGGATCTGATAAGGATCGAGCAGAAAATCTGATGATCGTCGATATGATACGCAATGACCTTGGACGTATTGCGACTCCGGGGACGGTGCATGTGTCCGATCTTTTTTGCATTGAGCCCTATCCAACCGTGTGGCAAATGACCTCCACCGTCGAAGCAAAAACACAAGCATCGCTCGGCGACATCCTCACCGCTCTTTTTCCATGTGCGTCGATCACCGGGGCCCCGAAAGTACATACGATGTCCATCATTCAAGAACTCGAGACCGAGGCGAGGGGGCTCTATACCGGCGCGCTAGGCATTTTGAGACCGGGCCGAAAATTCCGATTCAGCGTTGCGATACGTACATTGCTGATTGATAACGTTGACAAGATAAAAGGCGATGGCGATCAGGCATGGCGCGGACAATATGGCGTCGGTGGCGGTATTGTTGCGGATTCCCGGAGTGATAGCGAATGGGACGAGTCCCTCGCCAAGGCCGCGATTCTAGGGATTGAGCCTCAGGCCGACGCTCCATCGGGTGCGGGAAATCTCTAATGCCGAAGTTACCCCCAGGTTGTGAGTTGATTGAAACCATGCGCGTCATGCCGGACGGGGATATTCCGTTATGGCCAGCTCATTATCAACGACTTGAATGCAGTGCCACTGCACTTGGGTTTCCATTCGACCGGACGGCATTGACGGAGGTTAAAACTAAGATTGTTATCGAGGCGGAACGTACCCCTCAGCGATGTCGACTTACACTGAATGGCGATGGTCAGCTGGCATTCACGATGATGCCGCTCTCTTCGACACCTGAACCGGTACGCATCCGGATCTGTGAATCCCCGATCGTTCGTTCCCCTGAAATGCGTTTTCTTGATGCGTTCAAGGTATCGATCAGAGATCACTATGATCGGGCATTTGCCGAACGGGGCACTGCGGATGATGTGTTACTCCTGAACGAAGCAGAGGAGGTGACTGAATGCACAATCTACAACATCTATATTGAAAACAAATCAGGCATTTTCACACCGCCACTGCAATGTGGGCTGCTGCCTGGGATCGAACGAACCCGACTGATTGAGGCCGGTTGGGCGACCGAGCAGACCCTTTCCATCAGCGATGTCACGAGTGCTTCGCAGTTGTACGTCAGCAATGCGGTCCGAGGATGCCTGCGGGCTTCGTTAACGTGATTAAGTGGTCGCTTGAAGAAACAGAATAGCGTTGTACGCGAGGTATGTGGCCAGCAGCATCCCGCCTTCTCGCCGATTGATGCCACCCGTTCCGGGGCCTCTCCACGGATAGCACATGATGAACAGTGTCAGGGTTAGAAACAGCAGCAACGGAAAATCGCGATGGATCAGGTCCATCATAATCAGTGAGGGTGCAATGGTGCCCGACAAACCAATGACCACAGACGTATTGAACATGTTCGAGCCGATGACGTTGCCGATGGCAAGTGCATGCTGCCCTTTTCTCACGGCCGCGATTGATGATGCCAGTTCCGGCAGGGACGTGCCGATGGCAACGATTGTCAACCCAATGACCAACTGACTGATGCCCAGGGTGACGGCAATATTCGTTCCGCCCCAAACGAGCATGTGTGAACTGAGGATGAGTATACCCAAACCTCCTAACAGATAGATCCAGGCGCGAGCGGTTGTAAGTTTCCCTTTGTCACTTGAATCTACAGAGTTGGCCAGCGCATCCTCTTCTGTTTCCCGGTTCATCTGGATCGTCCAGCCCATAATCACTAGGAACATCACGATCAGGATGAACCCATCAGAACGGGACAGGAATCCGTCCGGGACCAGCAGCAGCGCACTGATGGCAGTGATCGCGGTCAGTAGCGGCAATTCGCGACTGATTAGTGAAGACTGCACTGCAATCGGGGATATCAATGCGGTCAGGCCAAGGATCAGGGCGATGTTGGTAATATTGGAACCGAAGGCGTTGCCGAGTGCGAGTTCTGGACTACCTTCCCAGGATGACAATGTGGCGATTAGCATTTCGGGCATCGAACTGCCAAAACCGATCACGATCATTCCAATCAGAAGCGGCGGCATCCCAAACCGGCGTGCAATCGCAGCTGCCCCATCGACAAATCGGTCAGCACTGAGGAGTAACAAGATGACTCCTAGTACAACAGCACCAGTCGCAATCACCATGGCGTCATTCATACGTGGATACCAAAGTTTGGTCCGGGGGACGGGTGATGTCCTCATCATTCGGCATGATAGGCAATGCGAGCGTCCTTTCGAGCCCAGGATTCATGCAACCATTGTGGCAGATCTTCCAGATCTGCGGTGTGCCACCAGTCGATATAGACGTGAACTGGGGCGGTGCGCCCACTCAAAAGTTGCCAGAAGCTCGGGCTTCCCGGGTAGACCACGGTCAGGTCGAGGACCCGTGATGGTGCGATTAGGTCACAAATAATGGAGAGCCCACCGGCTCGTGGAGGTAGCAGGTGCTGCCAGGAGGAAGCAGCCCGCTTCTCTGCAATAAATCTAGTCCCCTCAACGTAGGACAACATCGCGCCACTGCGTCTGTTGTACCCCCGCTGCAGATTCATGCCCCGCGATACGGCTTGCCGGTCCTGTTCCCGGGTGTCGGGTCCACTGCGCTTCAGTAGAGGGAAGTTGAGCGCCAGACAGATCCAACCGACGATGGGGACCCACATGAGCTCCTGTTTGACGAGAAAGCTGATGCGTGGTCCAGCGCTTGTGATCACTGTCTGCGCCGCAAGAATGTCAAACCAGCTACGGTGATTGCTGACGACAACCAGGGGTTCGTCCGGATTGGCCGGGGTTGCGCCATGAACGACTAGAGGAATTTTCACAACGCGGTACATCCAGTAATTGTTGATGCCAACGGCCGACCGATAAATGACGTCCGTCATGTCGTACAACACGCGCCGAGATATTTGCATCGTATGACTAGGAAACACCCTAAAGATTGCCAGTACTAGACTGATCAATACTATCGGAATCAACCAGATCAGCAGATTCAGTATGATGCCCGTCAGGCAAACGGTGCTAATTACCCCGGATGGCAGAATCGCTTTGTGATCCCTCATGCCGATAAGTTACTCCGTGGTGTCATGTTCGTCATTGAAGCCAGGCAGGATCAGTAAGCCAGGCGTTGGCGCAGGGACTGCAATTCGTCGGGACGGAAGATCCCGAATTCGGTAATAAACCCTGTAACGAGACGTGCGGGTGTGACATCAAAGCCCGGATTCAAGACCGGACTGTTATGGGTCACCTGGATGTTTTGCAGTTTTCCAGTTGCGTCTGGACCTTGAAGATGCGTGACCTCCATATCACTACGATCCTCAATCGGAACTTCCTGGCCGTCACTGATCGTCCAATCAATAGTACTGGTGGGGAGTGCGACATAAAATGGGATGTCGTTGTCATGAGCAGACAGGGCTTTCAGGTAGGTCCCAATCTTGTTGACGACGTCACCACGTGCCGTCGTTCGGTCCGTACCTACGATCACCATGTCGACGTCACCACGTTGCATGAGCAGTCCGCCCGCATTGTCGACGATGATCGTGTGAGCGATGTTCTGATGGTGTAGCTCCCAGGCTGTCAGTGACGCTCCTTGATTGCGTGGTCTTGTTTCATCCACCCAGACGTGCACGAGAATCCCTTGCTCGTGTGCGCTATAGATTGGAGCCGTGGCGGTTCCCCGATCAACCGTCGCGAGCCAACCTGCATTGCAGTGGGTTAGCACATTAACAGGCGAAGCGCCATCGGTGAGGCGGTTGATGAGTGCAACGCCATGGTCACCAATCGCCGAACAGGTGTCGACATCGTCATCGCAGATGGACTCCGCGAGTTGCCGCGTCTGCGTTCGGAGGTCCTGATTCGGATCGATGCCGGACATCACCTTTTCTACCGCCCAGCGTAAATTGATAGCCGTTGGACGTGCCTTCATCAGTTTGTTTGCGGTCCGTCGCAAATGCTCATAGTTCTCAGGTTCAGCACGTGCGGTGAGATACAGGCCCCAGGCGGCGGTAGCACCGATCAGTGGTGCGCCCCTGACCGTCATATCAGAGATGGCTTCATACGCATCATCACTTGAACGCATCGACCGGATCTCAAAGCGCCAGGGCAATGCCCGTTGATCGATGACGTGGACATTTGAGGTTTCTTCATCCAACCAAATGGAGCGATATGGCGTTCCGTTAATCAGCATCAACGAATGTCGATTGGAACTGTTGGTGACCAGCCATCGAGGTGTCCACAAAAAGGAATAATTATACGCTAGTCCGTTGAATGACTCGTTCCGCGCAAGGTCGATGCTGAGAACGGTGAGGGCCTCTGGATAAGTCCCCCGGGGTAATCAATGTGGGCTCCTTAGCTCCATCCTGTTAAGAAACAATGGAAAGAAATACAGCAAAACACAAGGATAACGGCGAGAATCTAGAAAAGGCTGAGTTGGTCCTTAGGTTTCTTCGTCATGCTCGGTGCAGATTCAACAGACATCAACTGATCCGGAAGTCCACTCATACGGTGCATGCTGCGACGGACGGCCGATGCGATACTGTCTGGGGTGGCCAGCAGCGTGACACTGCGGCGGGCACGTGTGACAGCGGTGTACAACAATTGACGATTTACGAGGTCGTTCCTTGGATGTTCATACGGTGGCAACGCCACCACCGTGTGATCGAATTCTGAACCTTGCGCCTTATGAATAGTCATCGCGAAACACGTTTCGTGGTCCGGTAGGCGAGCCGCCAAAGTTACGTGAATCCTTTCACCTGTCTGAAACGCGACTTTCGGCCGACTGTCTTCATCCTCAAAACAAATACCGATATCGCCGTTGAACAGCCTGAGATTGTAGTCATTACGAGTGACAATGATGGGTCTGCCATGGAAGTACTCGTGATCCCGTGGATCTGTTGGTGACAGTCGTCGTCGTGCTTCGGTGGTCAGATACGCGTTGATCCCGTTAACACCCAATGGACCCTCGTGTGCAGGACACAGAATTCGGGTTTGCTCGAATGCCAACAGCAGGTCCTGGGGTGGCGGTCGATTAGCCAGTAACGAGAAATAGTCATCATAAGTCTCGAGCACGCGAGCTCCGATGTCCTCGTCATCGTCGAGCGAAATAAGTACAACAGACCCGTCCGCATCATGATGTTCGGCGAGAGTGGTATCCGGTGCAATCCTGGTGAGGGTAGGGTTTATGCCGCTGACGACTTCCCGCGCTAGACGACCGATGCCCTCGTGCATGTTGAAACGGTAATTCTGCGTCAAGCTGACCATCGCATCCTGAAGATCATGGGTCGTGATGACCTTTTCCGTTGGAGCGGCGGTCGGCGGGACGGGATCAAAACCGAGCGCGGACTGTATCTGTGAGCGTACCGAGATACTGAACCCGGGAGGTGATCGCCCGAGGTCAGCAAGGACGTTTCCAGCAGTTACGGATGGTAATTGGTGTGCGTCTCCTAGTAAGACCAACCGAACTGTATTAGGCAGGGCAGAGAGCAATCGATCCATCATGGCAAGGTTGATCATCGAGACCTCATCGACCACCAGCAGATCGATAATAAGAGGATTATGGGGACCATGGCGGTACCCTCGACCATCCCCGTAACGTCCAAGCAGCCGATGAACGGTACTCACAGGGATGTCTCCCTGACCGACATCGGCCAGTGCCAAGGCTAACCTGTTGGCCGCCTTACCGGTAGGTGCAGCAACGCGTACACGCACCGCTTCGTCGCTGCCGATCGTAGAGCGGTACAGTTTGATCAGATGCGCAACGGTGGTGGTCTTGCCCGTGCCCGGTCCACCCGTGATCACCGTGAGCCCACGATGTAGCGCTAAAAAAAGTGCTGTCTTCTGGTCAGTGCCTGCCGGGAGATTCTTGATAGCTTCGACTATGGTGTTACGTGGCACGTCATCCGTGAGGAGGCGGGGTTGGTTGCGGCGGCGCAACTGGTCAGCAATTCGCTGTTCATAGAGATAGTATCGCTGCATGTATAGTCTGTTGCCATTGAGCACAAGGGGTGTTGGCGGGGCGGTTGAATCCGCGATACCTCTAGTCACATCGGTGACGACCGGTAGCGCTTTGAGCAAATTTTTCCATTCGACTAGGGAGTTGTCGATTGCAAGTCCTGTCAAATCGAGGCAGCTGTGTCCGTCGCTGAGCGCAGTTGCGAGTTCGTAGAACGCTCGCCCGGCATTCCCATCCTCCTCACAGTCGCTCAGCGTACACATAAATGCCCGAAACTCACTTGCGATCAGCGACGGCTTGTCCACGGTGACAACTGGCGCTGTAACATCATGAGTGGTGTTATGCTCATTCACAGGCTCGAGACATCCATTTCGGTAGATTCATTGAGTAGTGCATCGAATGCTTCGATGTCGGCTGCAGGGGGCTTGTCGAAATAGATGCCCGTATTGTCTTTTGCATGCATTCCCCTGAGAAAAAGATAGTAGACACCGCCAAAATGCTGATCGTAGTTAAAGGTTGGCAAGGTATGCCGCAAATGGCGAGTCATCGCGACCGTATAGATCAAATACTGTAGTCGGTACTGATGAACATTCATGGCTTCGTTCAATGCTTTTTGTTCGTAATCGGGGAACGCGGATCCCAGATGGTTTGACTTATAGTCCACAATGAAATAACAACCGTCATGTCGAAAAGTAAGGTCAACGAGTCCGGTCATCAGACCCCTGATGTCAACGTCCTCATGCGTACGTATCCCGCCGACGTAGCCGCGATTCTTTAGAAATTCGAAGACGCGGTAGCTGGCTTGGACAGGGAAGTGGAACTCCATCTCGTCGATTCTGTCCGAGCGCGAAATATCGCGGAGTTTCATTCCCTGTAGATCACTCCCCAGAATATCCTCACACCAGTCTTTCAGAACTGGCTCCCATATGTCTTGCTCCCTTACAAGGCCAACACGTTCGAGGCATTGCTGCAGTAGTCTGTGTTGCTTTTCTATCGGTTGGTCGAACGCCAGCGATTCGAACAGACTGTGAAGGGCAATACCGGCACGGGGTCCTCTTGGGAAATTAAACCGGTTTGGCTTCAGGTCCGCGGGGTCTAACGCAGGAGCGTTCGGTGTAACCTCACCAGCAAGTATTGCCTGGGCAGTCTGTACGTCGTCATCGCTGTATCCTGGTTGATCGGTTTCGGTTTCTTGGGCCGCTAACAATCGTGTGATCCCCGTGTAGCTGTGCACCTGCCAGCGTTGATCTATGACGGGTCGCGGTTCGGGTGGGTTTAGATGGGCGGCATCATCCCTGCGTTCGTTCACCAGAGTTCTTTCCGTCTCCGTCACAAACCCTGTATCGAAAAGCGTTTCCGGCAGTGCGTTGAAGACGTCAGACATGTCTCGTTTTCCTTCGTACCCCAATAATCGTGCAAAGGCAGTTCTTTTCGCATCGCGAGTATGTGGCATACCCAGGTAACAACGAAGACGTGCACGCGTTGCAGCGACATAGAGGAGGCGCATGTCTTCTGACATGCTTTCAGTGTTGGCTAGTTGTACTGCGGTATCAGATCCGCCGATATCGATCTTCAAACGGTAGCGATCGTCTTCCAGATCGTGATAGAGGTGCGGTTCCTGGTTCGCGAAAAAGAGGCCAAAACCGGCGATGGGAATGAGTACGATATCGTACTCAAGCCCCTTGGCGGCATGCATTGTCACAAGTTTGACCAGGTTTTGATCACTCTCTAGGCGCAGCTGTTGCGACTCCGGGGCAACTGTCGAGGCCTCCCGTCGTTCACGGGCATACCATTTCAGCAAACGGCGCATCCCAGGAGCCTGCATCGAACGTTCCTGCATTAATTCCGTGAGATGTCGGAGATTGGTCAGTTGACGCTCTCCCTCCTTCGTCTGCAGTAATCTGACGGCGACACCCCGTTGTTTAATCAAGGATTCCATCATCGGAGCAATGCCAACCTGTGCCCAACGTGAGTGATAGCGTTGGAATTCTGTGAGCATGTCCTGTTGAAGTAGCGTATCTTCTCCCAATCGTGCAAGTTCCTCTGCGGTGCTTGCCAGTAGAGGTGACGCAAGTGCTGCTTTTATCTTTCGCTCGTCCCCTGGATCGGTTACTGCTTCGAGGACGGTCATGAGGTCGGTCGCAGTCTCTGTTAGAAACACACTCTCCAAAGTGAGATAAACACTCTGGATCTGTCGACGAGCGAGAGATTGTTGCGTGGCTCTTGCATGGTTCTTGTCGCGAACGAGGACTGCGATCTGTCCGGCGTGCAGAGGTTCTCCGTCAATCGTGGTACAAGGATGAAGCAGGTTGGCTGAGATTTCTTCAGCTGCCCACTCGGTGGCAAGCATGGTGGCCGCACGAGGCTGGAGTCCTTTACCGTCATGTCCGGTGAACTGGCGGATGACGACGGGTGGGTTATGTTCACCACGGATTAATACTTCCTGTTCTTTTAGGCCGGGATCCACCGGCACAAAAGGCATGTCGTCGTCATTGTCGAAGACATTGGGCTGATTGAAGAGGTGATTGATAGCGTCAACGAGAGGTGGGGTTGATCGATAGTTCACTGTCAGTGAGTGCACACCGGATTGCTCTGCTGTCTGCTTGCGAGCATTGATGTAGGTATAGACGTCAGCACCCCGAAATTGATAGATGGCTTGCTTAGGGTCACCAATCATGAAGAGCGCACGTTCGTTAACAGAACTTTCGGAGTTCCCCTCAGAAATAGTGTTGGAAAACGCAGAGGTGCCTGGCTTATGTTCGTCAACATAGATCCGCTTGAATATCTGATACTGCGTATCGTCCGTATCCTGAAATTCGTCAATCATGGCGATCGGCCATCGGTCTGCGAGTCGTCGGGCGAGTCTGGTCTCGTTGAGATTGGTGGCCACGCGAGACAGCAGGTCATCCAGCGTAAGGATACCAAGCTCCGTTTGTTGGTGGCTGAGGCGTTCTTTGATGTTACCTAGTACCTGATGCCAGAGATTCGCCTTCAACTGGCTAAATTCGTGCTGCAGCCCCCAAAGTTCATCAAAATGATCGAAGATCGCGTGGTCAGGAAGGTGCCCGCTTTTCTTCAGGTGGCGTTGCATGTGGTCGTTCGTCCAGAGTTCCCATAGATTGGCGCCACTTCCTGCACGCCCATCCAATTCTGTATTCCCGCAGAAGCTGGTCATCTCATCAATATGGGTCAGGCAACGTCGCTTGGCGATAAACCCGGCTTCGCGCAAGATCGACGGGATATCCTGCTCAACCCACATATGTTTAATCGCTATCGCAAGTGTTCGATAACGCGCCAGATCGACGTTTCTCTCAACGGGTTGAACATCAATGTCATCTCTGTAGATGAACTGGCGTATCTGGCGGTGAAGATGGGTTGGTGTCGGCCACATGCGTTGTGCGATTTCAAGAACGGGCGAAGACAACTGCATCAACTCACTGCGGTAACAGTCTTCAACGGCGAGCGTCAGCATGACATCGGGATCCGGGTCGACTTGTTGATCGAACGGCGCGCCGGTCTCAAAGGCGTAGTCGGACAGTACACGGCTACAGAAGCCGTGGATCGTGAAAATCGCGGCGTCATCGAGTAGTGCGATCGACGCTGTGAGCAGCCGAATGTCCCGATCGACATCCTGGCTCTGATCGAACAATTCTCTAATGATAGTGTCGGCATTGTGAATGCTGTTGTCAGCGTCTCCGTTCCGTAAGCCCCATTGTCGTGACAGGAAATAGAGGCGCGTCTCCATCAGACGCGTTCGAATACGATGTTTGAGTTCAGCGGTCGCAGCGATCGTAAAGGTCAGGACAAGAATCTCGTTGACCGCAAACGGTCTCTCGGTTCCCCGACCCAGAATCAATCGAAGGTAGAGACTTGTAATTGTGTAGGTTTTGCCGGTTCCCGCACTGGCTTCTATCAACTGAAGACCTATGAGAGGCAAAGTATGTGGGTCGAGAATTTTATGGCCGGTTGTCATGACACGCTGTCCAGATGTTCGAGCACGGGCTGCCAGATATCGACGGCGATAGATTCGAAGGCGGGTTGGTAGAGATCATCGAAATTGAAAACCCGCTGGTATTCGCGGTCAAAGGCTTCGCTATAGGCGGCTTGTGACCACGCGCGCTGCGCTGTGCGTTTGGCCTGATGTTTAGAGTCCCCTGCAGCCAGACTGCTCGCCCACGCATGGCTGGTCTCGGGGATGAACATCAAGGGGGCTCGTTGACCATCTTTGAAATAGACAATCAGTCGCGAGAGTAAGGAGATCGCCTGGTCTGGACTGACTGCCCGAAGGACATGCAGCACAGGCGCCTCTTTGTCGACCGAGATCGCGATGCTCTTTTTGACATTGCCGGTTGTACAGGCAAACAGATGCCGTATCCACAGATCGATCAGTTGTCGCTTGCGTAACTGACCGGTGCGAATGTCAAGCAAGATATCGTCGCGTATGTTGTCTATGTGCCCAGTCAGCATCAGATTGTTTGGGAGGCTAATGACGTGATTGATCGAGGTGGGTGTTTCCTCAAACTGTGTGAGTACGCTCGCGACTGCGACCGCTTTGTCAATTTGTTGATCCAGCTGTCTGTTGCCCATCGGACCTGGCAATACAAGGCCACTGGCGACTATCGCTTCACGAAACGCTTCGATGTCCTCGCCTCGCGCCAGGGTTGCCAGTGCGGCATCTGCAATCTGATAGCGATCCAGCGGACTGAGTTGAAAGGTCTCAGTGTCAGGGAGTGCGTCCTCGCCGATTTGCAGATTGACCCCAAGACGTACATTCAGCCAGAAACGAACCGGATGTCGGAAGAACAGGGTCAGGTCAGAAACATCCATCGCGATCATCTCTTCTGTGTCTGATGGCGCCGGTAGTGCACCTGATACGAACGGTTTGGCGGGAGCGGTTTGTTGCAGCGCCTCGTACCAGAGTGGGTCCCAGGATCGCAGCGATAAATTTGCAGTACTGTAGTAGTCCGTGCTGAATGGTTGAAGGGGATGAATGGTCACCAGTTCCCGATCGAATCCCCGTTGCAGGTAGTCCAAGAATTCGGTGACAAGTACAGAAGGGGGTTTTTCCTGGTTGTCTCGAATGCCTCGTCCCACGTAACTGATGTAGAAAACCTCGGTCGCCGCCGTTAATGCTTCAAGAAATAGATATCGATCATCCAAGCGTCGCGAACGATCGCCTCGTCGCGGTGCTTTACTGATGCCATCAAAACTAACCGGACGATCAGGGCGAGGAAAATCAGCATCGTTCATACCCAAAAGGCACACCACCTTGAATGGGATGCTGCGCATCGGTATCAGGGTGGCGAACGTGACACCCGTGCGCATAAATCCACGATGTTGTCTGGGTTCGGACAGGCTGCTTGTCAAACAGGCATGTATTAGCTGATGGCTGACTGGCATGTCTACGCTGGCACCCGTCGCCTGGTCGTCGAGCTCGAAAATGGCATCCCGAATCATGGTGAGTGCGATGTCTTCATCATCTTCAGCATCAAAGAAATCGTCGATCATCCCAAGGAGCAGTCGACGCCAATGTTTAGTGTCGTGGGAACGCGCTAGGAGCGAGCGGTAGCGACCCACTTCGTGGATGAGATGCAGAAAACTCCCTAATGTCTCGGTATCGTCAACATCGACGTCCAGTGGCAGCACACCATCGACCGGTCCACTGGCCTGTTCCATGGCAAGCCCCGTCAGCAGTCGTGCACGACCCCATTGCCAAGTGTTTTTATGTTCAGGTGGTACCTGCCATCGTGATTTCGCATCTCCATCAAACTCCCAACGAATACCGGTTTCAGCAATCCATCGTGTAATCAGTTGGAGATCGGCTTCATTCAGCTGAAATCGACGTGCGATTCCAGGAACCTCAATCAGATCGATCATCTCAACTGCACTCAGTCTCGACAGGGGAAGTTGTAGCAGTTTCAGGAAGGCGACAATCGTTGGTGACTCCTCGCGCCATGAACGATCAACGACGGTATGCGCAATCCGTTCTTCAAAGACGGCCTCGATATAGGGCGCGTAGGCTGACACATCAGGCATCATGACAATTATGTCCTGAGCTGCAATGTTGCGAGGATTGTTGTTGTCGAGCAACGTATGTAACGCGTCAAACAAGACTTCGACTTCTCGCATGCGAGAGTGGCAGACATGGATTTGAACACTGTCATCCATCGGCGTGTCAAGTGGTTTGCCTGGCATGTTGTCGAAAGTGCCCGCGAAGGTCATATCCAGAATGTCATCCTGGATGATAGTGAGTAGCGTGGGAGACGTTAGCTTTTGGGCGACTTCGCTTCGCCGTTTAAAGTCATCGATCACATGTAGGCTATCGATCGTCAGCAGTTGTTCCAAAAACTCCCGTCCCAGGTGACCCATGGATGCCAACAGGGGATTGCCCACCGATAGATAGTCATCCTCGAGTAAAGGCTGATCGATGTCTTTGTCCACTAACGCGCGTACCGACTGGCGTGCCTGGTCTCGGTTCGAGATGATGTCACCCCAATATTCGGCACAGGGATTTTGAAAGAAAATCTCCACATCCATGACGTGAGAAAGCGCCATAAAAGTCTCGAGATGAATCGGGGGGAGTGAGGCAATACCAAAGATGCGAAGCGTTGTCGGCAGGGGCGAGACGTCCGCGCTTCCGGACGATAGTTGTGCCATGAGCGCCTTGTGTAGATGCGCACGGTGATCGATTGAATCGATACGGTCCGTATCGTCCATCATCGCTCGCCACAACTGCGCCTGCCATTGGAGGCTCCGGTTCGTTGGCAGTTCGCCGCTCTCCCAGGCGATGATCCAGTCGGGTCGATAGACCAGATACTGGTCGTAGACGTCAGCCAACTTTGTGGCGAGGTGCCAGCGTCGCAGATTTTCATCCCCGGGAGGTTCGAGGTAGCGGGAGAGCTCATTGAATGACTCGTCTCGAATCAATCTGGGCAGCAGCTTGTAGAGTCGCCAGGCGATGTTCCGTGCGTCGAACTGGATGTCTTCAGCGAGTCGAAGGTCCGGGAGCAAATCTCGATATAGCTGCCAGATGAAACGCGCCGGGAGCATGGTAGCTATATTTGCACTAATCCCCTGATGGCGTGCCAGTTCCATCTTGAGCCACTGACCCATACCATGACTGGGGACTACAACAGGAGTGGGGTGCAGAGGATCGGGCGGTGACAATCGTTTCCGACTGAACGCTTCAACAAGTTGCGACAGCTGGTTGGATTGAGTCAGAGTCAACATGGCTACGTAGTATGAGAGTATGTCAGTTGCAAAAAAAGTGGATCACGGTGATTTAAGACCCCGACGTGAAGGTCGGATTCGCTCATCACCGACGCTAATCACTTACAATGACGATTGATGGGTGGTACTGACGTTGACCATGGAACACGTGACAGATGAGACGACAGCGAAAGCATGGGTTCAGGAGGTGACCGCCGATGCGGTTGTCCTACAGGCGGCTTGTGCCGAAGGCACATTGCCGATCAGACGATGGCCAAGGATGTCGACCATGCCAGCAACGTCTGGTGGTCCGGAAGTCCCGGTATTGCTGGTCCATGGTGGTGCTGGTTCCTGGACACACTGGATTCGGAATATTCGGCCACTAAGTCAGGTACGAGATGTCATCGTGCCCGATCTGCCGGGGCTGGGTGAAGCGGCGACATTGCCCAAGGGCTATACACCCAAAGATGCAGCGACACCTCTGATCGATGCTATCGGCACTTTTGCCTTGGCGTCGAATGGGCTGCATATCGTCGGTTTTTCCTGGGGAGCCACGGTGGCGTCACTGGTGGCTGCAGAACTTGGCGAGGTATCTGATGCGATACGTTCGCTTTGTCTGGTGGGTCCTGGCGCGTTGGGAGATATACCGCTCGGAGAAGGCATGAAGCCAATACTTGGACGCGATCCAGAGATGACTGCGTCGGAGATCCGTGCTCTGAACCGGGAAAATCTGCATCGCCTGATGTTTGCGGAACCCAGCAGTGTGGACGAACTGGCGGTGTACCTGCAGAGTATCAACACCGCGCGGGCACGATTCAACTCCCCCCGATTTGCCAAAACCGAGATTGTTAAAGATTCGCTGGCTCGTATCCGATCTCCAGTAACGGTTGTCTATGGGGATCGAGATGCACCCGCCATGAGGCATCTTGATCTTCGCCGGAATATTGTGCGTAATGCCTGTCCGCAGGCCGTGTTTGAAATCATGCCCGGTGGACACTGGTTGCAGTACGAATCCTCAGAACAGTTCAATCCTTGGCTCGCAACGTGGCTGGCCAATAACGACAGACAATAATGACGACTGCGCCAGTGGTATTGCTCCACGGATTGGCTCGCAACGGCGCCTCGATGTACTCGTTGGCACGTTATCTCAGGGATGCTGGGTTCGAGACCCTGGTCGTGTCCTATCCGAGTCGTCGCGATCCCCTGTCGAGTCTGGCCTCGACGGTCTCGACTGAAATTCATGAAAACTTCCCCAAAGTTGATCGCTTCTCGTTTGTCACCCACTCGATGGGGGGCATCGTGTTGCGAACCATGGTTGCCGATGGGCTATTGCAGGTGCAGCGTGCTGTGATGCTGGCGCCACCCAATGGCGGGAGTGAAGTTGTCAATGGGCTGCGCCGTGTTCCTTTTGTCAGCCGCATCATGGGTCCAGCATTCCTCCAGTTGTCAGTCGGGACCGACGCAGAGGCTTCATGGGTCAGTGGTCTGCCGTCTCCTGATTTTGAACTCGGTGTAATTGCGGGGCGGCAGTGGACCCCGTTCTTTTCACCATTGTTACCCGGTCCAGGTGATGGAAAGGTCACCGTGGCATCAACCCGTATTGAAGGGATGTCAGATCACCAGGTCGTGCGTACAGGACACACATGGATTATAGGGCATCGTCTGGTAAAAGCCTCTATAGTGACTTTCCTGAGAAATGGATCTTTTGGCAATGCTGGCCGACGGGCAGACTAAAACAATTGTCGGCAAGCAAATTGAGGATATCGCCCGATCTGTTGCAGAACGCTTCGCACAGGGCTCGCCATGCGACGCGCTGAAACCGGTTCCTTGTAGAGCGCGAGAATCCCGTTCGTATAGCGTGGTGTAGTGAACAGCAAAGCAGAGGCAAAGAGGGTGCTTAGCATGGGTCGATGATCTCTGATTGTTCGTGCTGCTGTGGGTGCAGCCAGATGGTTTTGAATCAGAACACCGTTTTTGCTCACGCGGCCTGCCAGTGTAGTAAGCCAACGATCAGGTGGGGGTAGTGCAGGTCGTACAGGGTCTGCGAGACGGGTTTCTTGAGTCGATGCATGGAGATAAAGGTCATCAACGAGCAGTGTATGGCGTTGACGGTGTCTCGAGATCCATTCTGTCGCGTCAGCTTCGACCAGGGTCAGTCCGGGCAGATCTTTGAGGCCAAAGAATCGTTTCGCAAGGTAAAGATGTTGCGGATCCAATTCGATACCAATGGTGTGCCTGATCGCCAGGAGGTTGTGGCATTGGTGGACCGCCGCGCCACCACCAACGCCCAGGATCAGTGCTGTACTCGCGTCCGTCCTGCTTTTACGGCCGCGTTGGACACGGTCAAGCTGAGACGGCACGTATAACGCGGGGATGGTCAACAGATCCCAGATCCCGTACGTGAACGTGCGATGGGGGTGGAACTGAGTATGAAACGCGCCATTGGTATAGAGACGTCGACTTTGACCAGCCGTTCTAACTTCATAGGAGACCCCTTTAATGGACTGTTGGTAGATGATGGTCAAGTTGTAGGCCGCCAATTTCACTCATTGTAAAGAATAGCATTCACATTAGTCTGTCGTGGAAAACCGTCAATCGCTGCAAGGCCAACGAGGCCAAGTCAGGTATCGGCGAAAGCACGGGCGGGATATAACGTCTGACGGCCTGAGTGAATTTTTGATGAGTTCATTGATCTGGGACGTACTTCTGAGATGCTCTGTTGCGGACCGGCATCGATCATCGTGTGTTGACGCGACTCTTCGATGAGATGAGAGATTGTTTGGGGGAAAGTGTCGGATGGGGAGCGTCCGATGAGCACAGAGTTGTTTAGAACCATGATGATCGAAGAAAATGACCCTATTGGGTCTGATAAAGTCGCTGCTGTTCGAGAGGCACTCAGCTACTGTGTCTATATTGGATCGAGTCGGAACTACCGGTATCTGACGGTCGATAAATAACCCAGCCTTGTTCAGGGGGTAAAGTTCAGTCGAACTGCGATAGCGCGTCGATTGGGTCGCAAACAGGTATATCAAAAACTGGTGAACTGGGAACGCATTGAAGGGTTGTCCGCCGCCGTCTCACGCTAGAATGCCCTGTAAGCAATGCCAGTATCTATGCTGAAGCGCATCGTTGGCTAAGCGGGTGCGTTGTTGTTGATGAAATTGCTATCAACGCGCGCTTAGGTCAGTTTGTCGGGCCCGCGTATGTCCGTTTCATCGTCAAATGCAGATTAACCTAGCTTACCCGTGTTATCCCTATCGAGGAAAGGTCATGCTGGCACTATTCAGGACCGGCCACCAACCACGTCCCTGAAATGATATGCATACCGGTCAGTTGCTCGCGAAAACCAAGTTTCTTATAGAAATCGACGGCCGTGTCGGTAAACAGATAGACGCGTTGACCCGGACAGGCATCAATAATTTGATGCATCATCGTTGATGCGACGCCCTTACCTCGGTAACCGCTGTGCGTCCAGACGTCGACGACATAGGCATTGCAGACACCATCTGAGAGCGCGCGAGCAGTCCCGACACATCGGTTGTCTTTATCCATTGCGAAGACCGGAATCTGACTGCTGGCGAATGAAGCTTCCAATTGGTCGTTCGTGCGGCCGTTGTGGAAATCATCAGCAATTAAGTCCTCACGCAGCGTCTGCCAATCAATAGTTGCAGGATCGTTACTGTATCGAATCATCACTAGACTACCTGGAAATCTGAAGCAACCATTTATTGCACATCGATTTGTGTTCTGGTGTTGTAACGAATGCAGACGTGGCTGCGTCAACAAATCATAATAGGTTATAAGTCGCGGTATTCGAAACCGCTTTGGAGTGGAAGATGACGGCAGGCAGACTGGTTCTCGTGGTGGCACTGATGGTGATGGTGGGAGCGTTCTTCTACTGGGATCTGGGTGCTTACCTCACGCTGGAGTCGCTCAAAACGCAACAAACTGCACTTGATGCGCTGGTTGCGGCGGACGTGGTCCTTATTTCTGCGGCGTTCTTTGTCGTGTATGTCCTGGTGACCGCTTTGAGTATTCCAGGAGCGGCCATTATGACCTTGGCTGCAGGTGGTATGTTCGGACTAGGGCTGGGTCTCCTGATCGTGTCGTTTGCCTCTACCATAGGGGCCACGTTGGCCATGCTGGTGTCCCGCTATTTGCTGCGAGATCAAGTGCAGCGCAGATTTCAGCGTCAGATGGATGCGATCAACGAAGGTGTTAAAAAAGATGGCGCGCTTTATCTGTTTACGCTCCGACTGGTACCGATCTTTCCCTTTTTTGTAGTCAATCTACTGATGGGACTGACAAACATTCGGGTGCTGGTGTACTTCATTGTCAGTCAAATAGGTATGTTGGCGGGGACGATTGTCTATGTGAATGCAGGTACTCAGCTTGCACAGGTGTCAACACTATCCGACATCGTTTCACCCACCTTGCTTGGGTCGTTTGTGCTCCTGGGACTGTTTCCATTACTGGCGAAGAAACTGATGGACTGGATCAGGGTTCGGCGGGTCTATCGTGGGTTCCTTAAGCCGGCTTATTTTGATCAGGATGTAGTAGTCATTGGTGCAGGGTCGGGTGGGCTGGTCGCAGCATTGATTGTCGCCACCTTGCGCGCGCGTGTGACGCTGGTGGAGAAGGACAAAATGGGGGGCGATTGTCTAAATACGGGTTGTGTCCCAAGTAAATCGCTCATTCGCTCGGCAAAACTCGCCGCCGATATGCGACGTGGACACGATCTGGGATTTGCCGCTCCGGCACCGAACGTTGATTTCAACGCGGTCATGGAACGCGTTCAACGCATCATCAAGACCATTGAGCCTCACGATTCACCCGAAAGGTATGAAAGCCTTGGCGTCGACGTTGCTCTGGGGCGTGCCGTGGTCAAATCACCGTGGCAAGTCGAGGTGATTGACGACAGTGGTGAATTCCGGACGATCAACACACGTTCAATCATCATTGCATCAGGGGCTAGTCCATTTGTACCTCCCATCGAGGGCCTGGCTGATATCGGCTACCTGACGTCGGATACCGTCTGGTCGGTACGCGAACAACCCGAAAGACTTGTGGTGCTGGGCGGAGGTCCAATCGGCTCAGAATTGTCACAGGCATTCGCTCGTCTCGGAAGTCAGGTCACGCAGGTTGAAGCTTCCGATCGTGTCATGACGCGCGAAGACCCAGAAGTTTCCGAACTCGTAGGCAGTGCACTACAAGCAGATGGTGTCCGACTGTTGACCTCGCACATGGCCAAGTCCGTGCTGACGGATACAGACGGTGGGCATGTACTCGTCGCCGAGCCTACTGAAGGTGGCGAAGCTGTGCAGGTGCCTTTCGACAGTATAATGGTCGCCGTCGGTCGCAGGGCAAATGTAACTGGTTTTGGCCTGGAGGACATTGGCGTTGAACTGACCGAGCGCGGAACGGTTGCAGTTAATGACTTCCTTCAGACCAATTTTCCGAATATCTATGCGATTGGTGATGTTGCCGGTCCTTACCAATTCACACATACGGCATCCCATATGGCCTACTACGCGGCAACTAACGCCCTTTTTGCGACTTTCTGGCGGCAGAAGGTGGACTATTCTGTGGTCCCTTGGTGCACGTTTGTCAGTCCTGAAGTCGCCCATGTTGGTCTGAGTGAGACGGAGGCTGTCTCACAGGGCGTCGCGTATGAAGTCACGCGGTATGACATAGCCAGTCTGGATCGTGCATTGGCGGACGAGGAAGCACATGGGTTTGTCAAAGTGCTGACTGCGATGGGCAGCGATAGGATCATCGGAGCGACGATTGTGGCTGATCATGCGGGTGATCTGCTGCACGAATACGTCCTTGCTATGAAGCACGGGCTAGGCCTTGGCAAAATCCTTGGTACGATCCACGTCTATCCTACGCTCGCCGAGATGAACAAGTTTGCTGCAAGTGAATGGCGCAAAGCACACAAACCGGACTGGGCGCTGGATCTGCTGGCGAGGTTCCACGACTGGCGGCGTGGCAATCGACATCACTCTCGCGGGGAGCGTCTAAAAGAAATTTGAGAAAGTGACTGTAAAATACTGATATAAAACACTTATTTATTGATATCCGCAATGGACTCTGGTCTAGTCTGATCGCAAAATTTAGTATTCTTGGGGTACCTGAAATTGCCCTGTGCTCTCTAAATAGTGGTTCATCGCCCCCCGAATCGTCGTCGAAGACTCGTTCGGCATGGTGCCACCACCGTTCTTGCTGGTGGGTAAAGGTGCACAGGCGAAGTTATCGGCGTTTGACAATGATCAGAGTGTGAACGCGCGCGGCGTGGGGTTTGAGGTGACATTACTACGTGGTGGTTTCCACGATAAGAGTGGCACGATCGGTAAGTTACGCCAGGTGAGTGTTCGCATTGTCCCAGAAGGACGCAGAGGACGACGTCAGACTACCAACGGCCAGGTCCGATAGCCCCCCAATATCGGCATCATCAGTTTCCTCATTGACGGCGATTCGAACGATACATTGATCATCAACGGCGACGATCTCTCATTCGCGTCGTTTGACCCAGGGGGATGGCGGATATCAATACCGTAAACTCAATCATTGTGTAAAGTAGCGAGAACTATTACCTGTGACAATAATTCGGACACGCTTGGAATCCTCATCCACGAGGACCAGATCTGCGGTATTGTCGGCTGGTTGCCCTGAAGAAGCGCTAAATACGGCGCGCATTTCGCCGACAATCGGTCTATAGTTCGCAGCCGCCCAGATCGAACAAGGGAATTACCATGTCGCCGGGTGAAACAAATCCGCAGAACACATCTTCCGATGTTCAGGATTCTGACGTCCCGCAGAGTGAACCTGGAGCCTCTTTGATGACCCGTCCACAGCAGCCTCGCCTGAAACGGGGCAATGATCTGCTTCGCGATCCACTGCTCAACAAGGGGAGTGCGTTTACCAAAGAAGAACGCCGTGTGTTGGAACTGGATGGCCTTTTACCCGCCACCTTCAATACCCAGGATCAGCAGGCCGAGCGATTCTACGCGATCTTTGCAGGGATTAATGATTCATTGGACCGTTATCGAGAACTGTCCTCGTTGCAGGATCGGAACGAGTCCCTGTTCTACCGAGTGCTGCAGGACCACATCGAAGAAATGATGCCGATCGTCTATACCCCGACGGTGGGGCTTGCGACGCAGAAATTCTCTGATGTGTTCCAACGTGGTCGCGGTATCTGGGTGAATCCATCACACAAGGGCAGGGTTCGCGAGGTCCTTGATCAGGCTACAGCGGGTCGTGATATCCGATTGCTCGTGGTGACCGATAATGAGTCCGTTCTTGGCATCGGTGATCAGGGGGCAGGTGGTATGGCCATCTCCATTGGCAAACTGGCTCTATACACTGCGTGTGCCGGGATTTCACCAGCAACGACACTACCTGTCAGTCTCGATGTGGGAACGAATAATGCAACTCTGCGCTCGAATCCCCGTTATCTGGGCTGGCCCGAAGCTCGGTTGAGTGGAAGTGAATACGACGAGCTGATCGAGGAATTCGTGCAGGCGGTGACTTCTCTCTTCCCCGGCGCGCTGCTGCAGTGGGAAGATTTCCGCAAAGATAACGCGCTGACGATTCTTGATCGCTATCATGGTTCCCTACCCTCGTTTAATGACGATATCCAGGGCACTGGCGCGGTGACACTTGCCGGCCTCATGTCGGCATTGAGGGCGATCGATCGTCCACTTTCAGAACAACGCATATTGATTCACGGCGCGGGGGCTGCCGGTCTTGGTATCGCCCGGCAGATTCGTGCTGCCAATCCCGGCGCTGATGAGAACTTTATTGCGTTGCTTGACAGTAAAGGACTGTTGGTCCTCGACGAGCCGTATCGCGATGCCTATAAAAATGACCTCGCATGGCAGCCCGAGACTGCTGCTGCGATAGGGTTGTCGGATCCGGTGCATCGTTCTCTTGAGGACGTTGTACGAGCCTATAAGCCCACGGTTTTGATTGGTACTTCAGGTATACCTGGTAGTTTTTCTCAACAGATCATTGAGACCATGTTGATGCATGCGGATCGCCCCATTGTAATGCCGCTATCGAACCCCACGAGCCAGGCAGAAGCCACACCCTCTGATGTTTTACATTGGACAGATGGCCAGGCCTTGGTTGCGACAGGTAGTCCATTTCCAGCGGTCAAAATTGGTGATCGAACGATCCATATTGGGCAGGGCAACAATGTATTCATATTCCCAGCCCTGGGGATGGGGACGTTGATTAGCCACGCTCGTTCTGTGACTGACAATATGATCACCGCCTGTGCCAACGAGCTGGCACTGTCGGTGACGAATGAGGAACTCGAGAGTGGGCTGCTGTACCCGGCCATCGACCGACTATCAGAGGTTACTCGGCGGCTAACGATTCGGGTGGCTAAGCAGGCGATTGAAGATGGCGTTGCCGGGATCAACCAAACAGACGTTGAAGCGATGCTCGCGAATGAGCTCTGGTCACCGGCCTATCCATCGGTGCTATAACGCAAGAGATGACCTGAGGTAGCGATTGCGTTGTGTTTTGAGACGTCTGATCGCCTTTCGCTCAGCGCGCCGTGAGAGATTCGAACCATTATTTATTAATTTAGACCCGTTGTTAAATAAGTCTTTGCAATATTTATTATCTCCGGCTTCCTGGATGATCACAGCACTTAGGAACTTTCCGGATACCTTCAGTATGGCCCCTGGAGTGGTAGGAAATACCACATCCAAGCGTGCCTGTATCGGTGCGTTGTACATCCGGACTCAGCAGACGTGCGATTTCACCCAGTTATCGTCTCGTGAGGACCCCAGCCGACTACGTCTAGTAACCCTCGTCTTCCTGACTCAACAGGGGAAACGCGCTGAACACGGAAGGGAGCGCTACAGGTGGTGCCTGTGTGACGTAGGAAGCATCTAACTCGCCAAAACTGGTCACACCCGACAACGCGAGCGCCAAGCGAATCTCATGCCGAAGGATCTGCATACAGTTGACTACCGCAGGTGCGCCACCTGCTGCCATTGCCCAGCCTTCCAACCGACCGACACCGACCGCGTTCGCACCCAATGCGATTGCTTTGACGATGTCAGTACCCCGGTAGAAACCACCATCAACAATGATTTCAGCCTTGTCGCCTACCTCGGCGGCAATTTCCGGCAGGATGCTGATAGAACCTTCAGCCTGATCAATCTGTCGGCCACCGTGGTTCGAGATGTAAACCACGTCAACCCCGTACTCAACGGCTTTTACCGCGTCTTCAGTACACTGAATACCTTTTAAAATTAGTGGTATATCCCATTTATCTCGAATCCGTCTTACATGTGACCAGCTGAGTCCCGATTGGTAACTGAATTCGCCATGTCCAGATGATTGTGATGTGGGGACTACATTCTTTGCAATGTCACGTTCGCGTCGGCTGATCACGGCACTGTCGACCGTTAGACAGAACGCCTTGTAGCCACTGTTAACCACTCGCTGAATGATTCCGTCGACATAGTCATCATCGCCGCGGACGTATAACTGAAAGATCTTGGGCGCATCCGACGCGGCCGCTACTTCCTCGAGCGTGGGTTCACACACAGAGCTCTTGATGCTCATGATCCCGGCTTCTGCAGCGGCGATTGCCGCACTGGCCCCACCGCCTGCCTCAAACACCTGGAGGGATCCAATCGGCGCCAGCAAAACAGGCATTTTGAGGGTCTGTCCCAGTATCTTCCCGCTGGTGTCCACTTTGTTTACGTCGTTCAGTACACGTGGACGAATCGCCAATGAGTCAATGGCCATTCGGTTGCGCTTCAGGCTCGTTTCGGTTTCGGTGCCACCAATCAGGTAATCCCAACTGGTCTGATTGAGCCGCATCTTGGCGGCTTTCACGATCTGGTGGATGGTACGGAACTGCATCTCTGGGGGCATGGTCTCAGCCTTGGTTATCGTTGTTTCAGTTTGCTTGCGTGGGTGAAGGGCGAAGCCGCGTAATAGTAGAGCGATTCTGAGGGTTATACTAGAGTCGCTCTTTGGTTCCCGCTTTTGGTAGAGGAGATGCGGTCCATGAATGAAAAGCAGATGACTCGCTGGCTGACGATTTTGTTCGTGTGTTCCGTGGCCGTCGGAATTGCCCCAGTCAATGCAGCAACAAACAACACAGCCGGTCATCATGCGATGAGCGATGAAGATCGTGCTCTGTTAGACCTCGCGCGTACGACGATAGTGGATGCACGATACTGTGCAATGATCACCGTCGACATAGAGGGGCAGCCACGTGCTCGCACTGTCGATCCGTTCCTGCCGGATGACAACTTTAATATTTTGATTGCGACGCGACCTAACACTCGAAAAGTTGAACAGATCAAGGCAAATTCCCAGGTGACCTTGTATTACTTCGATGCAGAGAACCGAAACTATGTGACTGTGATGGGTACAGCGACGCTAATTGATGAGGTGGGAATGAAAAGAGCCATGCGTCGAGAAAGAGACAATGAACGTCTGTACCCGAATTTTCCAGATGACTATCTCCTTATTCACGTATCACCCTCCTGGGTAGAAGCGATGGTGCCTGGGTATCGCGGTGATCGCGAAACCTGGCGCCCGAGTGCGGTCACGTTTGCTGGTCAATGACGTATTCGACAAGCCCTATAGTGTGGGTTAAGTTCGAGGAATGCTGGGAACAATAAGAACACGATAATGATCAGTCTTCTGGGGATGATATTTCTGATGGGCGTGGCCTGGCTCTGTTCGGCCGATCGTCGTGCCATCAATCCAAGAACGGTCGGTGGAGCGTTTGCCATTCAGGTGAGCATCGCTGCGCTGGTGCTGTATACGCCCTTCGGTCAGCGTGCTCTGGAGGTGATCGCCGAGGGCGCGTTCCATGTCATCAGCTACTCTCAGGCTGGCATGGACTTTCTGTTTCTCGATGGAGGACAGCCCTGGTTCGGTTTCATTTTTGTCTTTAGCGTGCTTCCTGTGATTGTCTTTTTCTCCTCACTGATGACCGTGCTCTACTATATGGGGGTCATGACCTGGATCGTTCGTCTCATTGGTGGCTTCCTGCAACTCATCCTGCGAACCAGCAGGGCGGAGTCCCTATCCGCAGCAGCGAATATCTTTGTTGGTCAATCCGAAGCGCCGATTGTTGTAAAACCCTATATCAATGGAATGACGCAATCAGAGCTGTTTGCGATTATGGTCGGCGGCCTGGCATCCATAGCGGGTTCTGTCCTGTTTGCGTACGCCGCACTAGGCATCTCTATGGAGTACCTGCTCGCAGCGAGTTTCATGGCCGCCCCCGGCGGACTCTTGATGGCCAAAATATTGATGCCGGAAACAGAGAGTCCTGACGAACGTGAACTGACCACTGACGATGACGAGGACATGCAGTACGTCAACGTCTTTGATGCGGCTGCGTCAGGTGCGTTGACTGGTTTGCAGATCGCCATGGCGGTTGGTGCCATGTTACTCGCCTTCATCGCAATGATTGCGATGGTGAACGGGATCATTGGTGGCATTGCGTCATTATTCGGTCAGGACGGCATCACCATCGAGATGCTGCTCGGATATTTGTTTCAACCTCTTGCCTGGCTTTTGGGCGTTCCCTGGGCGGAGGCCAACATTGCGGGTAGCTTTATCGGACAGAAGCTCGTGTTGAATGAGTTTGTTGCCTACTTTGGCTTTGTCGGACAACAGGACGAACTGTCTGAGCTTGCGCAGGTAATCATCATTTTTTCACTCTGTGGTTTTGCCAATTTCTCGTCAATTGCCATCATGTTGGGTGGGATCGGATCTCTGGCCCCCCAGAGACGGCCGGATATTGCTCGTCTTGGACTCCGTGCACTGCTAGCGGCGACGCTCGCGAATCTGATGAGTGCTGCAATCGCCGGTTTCTTTGTCTCGCTGACGCTGTAACGCTGTGGAGTATTCGGTTGCCTCGTTTCGACGCCATTGACTATGGATCCGATAGTGCGTCGGGTGACTTTTGTCAGTCTCTGCGCGAGACGGGTTTTGGCGTACTTTCGAATCACCCACTCGATAAATCGCTGATCACTAAAATCTACGATCACTGGTTGACGTTTTTCTCCGAGAATTTGGCTGGTGAATATCCGAGTGACTTCGCCATGCAGGTTGCGACCCAGGACGGTTACTTTTCGCGCGAGATCGCGGAATCCGCAAAGGGCGAGTCTGAACAAGACATCAAAGAGTACTTTCATTTTTATCCCTGGGGACGATGCCCGTCGTCACTGAGACAAGAGTTGCAGGCCTACTTTGAGTTGGCGTCCGCGCTGGCTAGCGAATTGCTCGATTGGATACAGCAGCACACGCCAGACGACATCTCGGGTGGTTACTCTGAGTCGCTATCTGACATGATCGTTGATAGTCGTGAGACGCTGTTACGGGTACTACACTACCCACATCTGACGGGTCACGAACCAACGGGGGCACTGCGAGCGGCAGCGCATGAAGACATCAACCTGATCACGATACTCCCTTCGTCCAATCAGTCTGGACTGCAGGTCAAGGGGTCGGACGGCCGATGGATTGATGTGCCGGAAGGTGACGACAAGCTCGTCGTCAATATTGGTGATATGTTGCAGGAAGTCTCTGGTGGTTACTATCCATCGACAACGCATCGGGTGATCAACCCGACGTTCGCGGCCAATAAGCCCAGGATGTCGTTACCGCTGTTTCTGCACCCGCGTCCGGATGTTCGCCTCTCAGAACGATATACAGCGGCGAGTTACCTGGAGGAGCGGCTAAGAGAATTGGGTGTTAAGTGAATCCGCCGCAGGTCGGGTCATCCCCAAATGATGATGATCTACGTTGTATACACTGCATTGTCGATTGTGGGAAACCCTTGCGCCTGTGGCGCAGGGTCACGAGCTAGATGTAAGTCTAGCTGGTCACCTCTTCCACGGATTTGACGATATGGGTCACGATACCGTACTCAACTGCTTCATCGACCGTCATCCAGTAGTCGCGATCGGTGTCTTTCTCGACGCGCTCGAGTGGCTGCCCGGTTTCATCGGCAATAAGTTTGTTGATACGTTCCCGGGTTTTCACAATCTGTTCGGCTTGGATACTGATGTCAGTGGCGTCGCCTTGTGCGCCCCCCAAAGGTTGATGCACCAGGTATCGTGTATTGGGCAAGGAATATCGGTTGTCTTTTTCGGCCGCCAAATAGATGGTTGTTGCGGCGCTGGCGACCCAGCCCGTACCTACCACTCGAACAACAGGTTTGATGAATTTGATCATGTCGTAGATCACATCACCGGATTCAACGTGTCCACCAGGCGAACTGACAAATAGGGTGATGGGCTCATCGCTGTCGGCGGCCAATGCCAGCAGACGCTCCGATACCGAACGCGCGAGACGATCATTGATCTGACCAAAAATCGAGATGGAACGTGACTTGAAGAGTTTCTCTTCAAGAAAACTGTTCGCAGGCGTCTTTTCCTGCTCTTCGCCTTCGTCATTTCTGAGGCCTTCATTGGCAATGGAACTAGTCATCAGTGTGAAACCCATCTCAAATTCGAAGCGCGAAGAATAGCCAATCCCCGATTGCAAGACCACCTCGAAACAAACCCCAGAAAGCAAGAAATCACTAAAGTACATGCGCCAATACCGATGTGTGTATACCTAGCGTAGTTGCCTTGCGGTGACGCCTTGGGGCATGCTGGCGGATCACTGAATCGGGGATCGTGAGTGAAAGATCTAAAATTGGGCATCCAGATGGGCTACTGGAGTCGAGGTCCCAGGGACAACATGGTTGAGCTGGCTCAGGAGGCGGAGAGGCTGGGCTACGACGCGTTGTTCACGGCAGAGACGTGGGGCTCAGATGTCTTTACACCACTGACCTGGATCGGTGCCCACACCAGCAAGATTCGTCTTGGTACCGGGATTGCCCAGTTGTCTGCTCGAGCGCCGACAGCCTGTGCAATGGCTGCGATTACCCTGGATCATCTTTCTGGCGGACGTGTCATTCTCGGGCTAGGTGTCTCAGGTCCCCAGGTGGTTGAGGGATGGTATGGCGGTCCTTTCGGCAAGCCACTTTCTCGCACTCGTGAGTATGTCAACATTGTTCGCCAAGCGATCCGTCGTGAAGGCCCTGTCAGCAATCCGGATGGAGAACATTATCCTTTACCCTATACCGGTGACGGATCCTGGGGATTAGGGAAGCCACTGAAGACCATGGTGCATCCGCTCCGGGATGACATGCCAATCTTTCTGGGTGCGGAGGGACCGAGAAATGTCACGATGGCGGCTGAAATTGCTGATGGCTGGTTACCACTCTATTACTCCCCGTATCGTCCTGAGGTTTACGCGGATCAGATAAAGGATGCGAAACCCGGGTTCGAAATCATGCAGGGAGTCAATATCAATGTGACTGACGATATTGAGAAGGGGCTCATTCCAGTCAAGCAGAATCTCGCTTTGTACATTGGTGGTATGGGCGCGAAGTCAAAAAACTTCCATACAGACCTGATGGCGCGTATGGGATTTGAAGCGGAGGCTCATCAGATTCAGGATCTGTTTCTGGAGGGAAGAAGAAACGAGGCGATCGCTGCGGTGCCGTCTCAGTTTGCTGACGAGATCTCACTTGTCGGTCCTATCGAACGCGTGAGAGATCGCCTGGACGCGTGGCGCGATTCACCGATAACTTCCTTGATGGTCAGTGCTGGGTCTCGAGAACAGCTTCAGCAGGTGGCTGAACTCGTTCTTGATTAGTCACGGTGTTGACGTCCGTCTCCATTCGCCGGGCTGATCCGAACGACAGTACTGTACTCACAGAATTCTCGCGCCTTGTCGCTCGAGATCTTTCGTCCCACGACTGGGAATTTGCGTTGGATGAAAAAACGCACTTTATTGACCTTGCCGAAGATGAACGATTGTTTGCTTTCGTCTGCGCCGGACAGCCTGAGCACCCGGATGTCCTACCTGAGGGAACTGGTGAGATCTTTGTGTGCCTAGTTGATCCAGAACGCAGGCGACTGGGGATCGGGCGAAAGTTGATGATACGTGCGGTCACGGCATTAAAAAGAAGAGGATTTGAACGCGTGTTTATCTGGTTGCCGAATGACGAGGCCGGGGGTGTGGTCGCCTGGACGGTCAGTCTTGGATTTGAGCTGAGTGAATACGAGCGCTCACTTGGAGGTGGTCTTTCTGATCATGGCTATCTGCTCGACCTGGATTCGTTTTTCTGACCGGCCGTATGAATTGCCTAGCGTCCAAGATCTGCAAGTTCATGGAGATACAGTTTGACGTCCGTGAATTCCCGGGCCTCATCAAGGTCAGGGACGGTAGTGGCGTACTGACTGAGTAGCCGCCGGTAACCCCAGTGCTCGACGTCTTTCATCCGTGAGTCCGCGACTAGAATATTCGGAGTGATCGTCGCAAGTTGCTCTAGCCAGGGAACATTCTCTCGGTCATAGAGGACATCTGCTGCCAGTATTAGGTCAATGTGTGTGTCCAGTGCATGGATGTCTTCGAGCAATGTCAGCTCACACCGGTTGACTATGGCGTTAGCACGGCACGATGCAAGTGCCATCGGGTCAATATCGCAGGCGATCACGCGTCGCGCCCCGGACATAGCAGCAGCAATACCGGCGACCCCTGAACCGGCACCGAAATCCAATACGATCTGATTCTTGGCAATGTGCGCATGGTCCAGAAGCCATCGAGCGAGGACCTGTCCGCTTGCCCAGCAGAACGACCAATACGCCGGGTCATTGAGTGCGGCGATCGTGTCTTCATGTGGGAGTGGACCGCGAGGGTAGTCCTCGTCTAGGAGCAACAGACTGATCTCGGGGACCAGCGGTAATGAGGTGATACTGATTTCTCCCTGGCTGACGGTCTGGCGCAGATTCTGCTCGAGTGTTTCGAGTGCAATGGCGATATGTTCTTTCGTTAGCGTTGGTGACACGTTGATATGGTTACCGATATAGACATGTACGATAGAGGCTGATGCAAGAATAGCAAGTTGTGTATAGCGTGGCGGTTACTCATATAGACATTGGTACAATTGGAGAAAGATACCGGTCTGCTAACGTCGATGAGGACAACCCGGGCAATCCGACTACTCAAGTCGGATCCTGGCCCTGAAGCACTGGCTCTTAAGGTCGGTCAGGTGGGGACGTATGCGCCCAGCGGCGGGAATCGTCAGCCCTGGTATTTTGTTGCGGTGATGGACGCGTCACGTTGTCAGAAGATTGCGGACTACTAGAGCCGTGCGTTTGAGTCTTACATTGCACCAGCGATTGAAGCAGCGAAGGATCCCGCCTATCCAGAGGCCACGGCGAAACATGAAGGCAGCCATCTACCAGGCAGAACATCTCCACGAAGTGCCGGTCCATCTGTTTGTAGCGGGTGGAAACGTCGTGATGCGCCACAAACACAAGCCCTATTTCCTGCGATGCAGAACATTCTACTGGCCTGTAGAGTGGTCGGGATCGGTGCAGCATTGACCACGGCGCATTGTGCCTTTGGTGATGAGGTTGATGAGTTGTTTGGACTGACGGCAGAGACACCGAGTTGTGCGCTGATCCTTATTGGCTGGCCGAAGGGGCGTATGTTCAACCGTCGCGGAAGTCGATTGACGAGTGTTTTTTTGTTGATCAGGTGGGTGTTTAGTCAAATACTCGGTAGGCCCATAAACGAGAACAGATCAATTAGATCGCATTAGGGCTGTCTGAGGTTACTGGATGAAAGAGGGCGCCGGACGGGAGTGGTAGATCCTTCGCGCTACGTCACCTCCGGTGTATCCGCCAATGGTTTGTGTCCCTTGGGATGTGCACGTTTCAGTAGTGAGGGATCGATTGAGCGATAGTGGTAAACCTCGTTGTCCAGGATACGCTCCAGGCGACCTCTGCCCATAAGGCAATGGATATGTGCGATGCACTCGCCCACCGCCATGAAGCGGGTGTGATCCTCAAGCTTGCGATTGAACAGGTGGGGCAGGAGATCGACGGCGGTGCTCGGTTCGACGCAGTTTTCCTCGATGATCAACATCCGATCCTCATGATGATCGATCAGTTGTTGTAAACGTTCCTGTACGCCGTAGAAGGGTAGATTATGGGCAGGCAGGACCAGGATGTCATTGGGCAATAACTGCTTGAATCGTTCGTGTGAAGCGAGCCAGCCAACCATTGGATTTCCTTCTGGCTCCGATGGGAACACGCTGACGTTGGAGGTGATGATCGGCAGGATCTGATCACCTGAAATCAGGATTCTAAGATCTGGGCTGTACAAACAGACATGTTCGGGGGAATGTCCTGAACCGGTCAAGATTTGCCAGTCCTGTCCCGATGCCCTGAACGTATCGCCATCCGTTAGGCGGATAAATGAAGGTGGAATCGGACGGTCTTGTTGTTGCGGTTGGAAATCACTCTTACGGTTCTGTATCCGCCCCTGGAAATCAAAGGTTAGTCCTGTGCGCTGGAAGTATTCAGTCATCTGCCAGTTGGGCCCTGACATCATTGTGAACATGTTGCGCGCCTGGTAGTACTCGCGAAAACTCATGTATAGCGGCGCGCGCCATGTCTCAAACAGATAGCCTGCCTGACCGGTGTGATCAGGATGCATGTGTGTACAGACGATTCTGGTGATCGGCTTTCCTTGCAGGCAATCGTCTGCGATGGTCTGCCAGAGTTCACGGGTCTCATCGCCTCGAATACCCGTGTCAATCACTGTCCAGCCATCATCATCTTCAAGAAGATAGAGATTGATGTATTTGAGGCTCATTGGTAGTGGCATTTGAAGCCAGTAAACGCCCGGCGCGACCTCCTGGATCGTCCCGTTTGCAGGGGGAGCGTCATAAGGGTACGTCAGTGTGTACGGATCAGACATGTCATGGTCCACGTGAATCGAGGTTGCATTAGTTGACCACCAATGGGGTTGTCAACCAGCTTAAGCGTTATCTATGCGAAGGGATCTGTACCCGTACGCATCATTGGTGCAATTCGAACCGGATCAGGATTTTGGGGATCTTCATAGGGATAGAGCGCTTTACCGATGACTCTGGCAAGTTCGGGGTATTTTTCTAGTAACTGAGGAGATGTGTCTTCGTAGTTGTGCTGAACCCGCATATAGCTGCGCATATAATTCTGGACTAACGTCACACGTAAACCTGGATTGGTCCGCTTTTCAGAGGCATGCCAGGTTGCTCCGTTCCAGATGGCGAGCGAACCGGCCTTTGCGATCAAGGGTACAAATTTCCAGGGAGTCCCTTCTAGCGGCGACTCGTGGGGCATCGTGGCACGACCAAAATTGTGACTGCCTGGCACAAAAACGGTCGGTCCATCATCGGTACTATCGTAGTCGGTGCAGATCCAGGACGCGTTACACATATGAGCAATCTGTCCGGCACCGCTAGGAATACCGTGGGAATCACTGTGAAGTCCTAGACCGGGTGCACCCGCGGGTTTGATAATCCATGTCTGGCCTGAGAATACGGCACTCTGTCCAAGCAACCAACGCACCATCGTGAGAACGATCGGATTGATGGCTGCTTCGACAAAAACTTCATCTTCTTCGAGCAGATGCCAGGAGTTTCGGAATGCGTTGACCCCTGGGGACGTAGCCTTCGCAGGATCACCGATTTCGACATCATTGCGTTCCTCGCAGACGCGAATGATGGCGTTGCGCAGACGCACTACGAAGCCATCACTGCTGTGCATCTTTTCTGGTGGGATCACCGTCATGCCATAGGCTTCAAGCTCCACCGCATGTTCGAACAGATCGAATGCCTTGAGATCGGCCATCAGTTTGTCGACATCGGGGTAGACGTTGTAATCAGCCAGCGCCATAGGAATCTCCGGTCACTTTAGTCTGCAGCGAGCATAGCGTAATTTGGGACCGCGTGCCGCTAGGGCAGTGGGCATCGGTTCACCCTTTGAAACGGGGTTAGTCGGATAGATCAGGGTCCGAGGCGCAGATTTCATCCCAGAACGGCTTGAAGGACGCATGGCCAAACCCAGAGGAGCCGAGGCCTGCCGCGAGTCCGCGGGCCATCTCATCAGGCCAGTGTTCGGGAGTACCAGCGGCTTCCGCCAGGAGCTGCACCTCACAAGCACGTTCCATACTGATGAACCACCACGTCGCCTCATCGACCGTGAGGCCTGTGGTAAACAAACCGTGTCCCACCTGAATGCCGACTCGATGATCACCGAATGACGCCGCGAAACGTGCGGCATCATCAGGCGTATTGGCGAGGCGAGGTTCTCTGATCAACGCCTGTCGACCATGAAACAGACAGGCATCCTGACTGATCGGATCGAGCAAACGCCCAAGCGACGACCACGCCTTACCGTATTGCGTGTGCATATGGCATACGGCCATCACTTCCGGACGTGCTTCATGTAGTGCGGAATGTAGGCGAACACCCACCTGATTGACTGGATGTGATCCCTTCAGGATGTCCCCCTGATGATTGACCTGCACCAGATCTGAGACCTTAATCCGGCTGAACGCTAGACCCATCGGGTTCAGCCAGAGCAGATTTGGTTTCTCGGGATCCCGAACTGTGATGTGTCCCAGGATCCCTTCACCCATGCCCAATCGTGCCAGCACTCGGCAGGCACCTGCTAGGTGTTCAAGACGGTGTTGGCGCTCGGTTTCCAAGGTAGAAGGCGTCATTGTGCAATCAAGCCGGCCACAATTGAGCGCCACCATCGACCCGAAGGACCTGCCCTGTGATATAGGATGAATCGCTGGTCACTAGAAACTCAATAGCTTTGGCAACCTCGATGGGCCATCCATAGCGCGTGAGAGGTCCCTGATCTACTTTGCGATCATCCCGGGTAGGTCGAGAGGCTTCAAACCGCGGTGTAATGATCTCGCCAGGGGCAATCACGTTGGCATAGACACCGTTTGGACGCAGCTGAGCTGCGAGGCATTTGGTGTACTCATGCACAGCGGCTTTGGACACGCTATAGGAAACCTCAGATGGATGCCCCGAGAGGCCTGCTATGCTGCCGACCGTTACGACCCAGCCCTCATTGCGTTCCATCATTTCCGGGACCACTGCCCGGGTGACTAGAATACAGGTTCGGAGGTTTCGGTTGATGATCGTATCCACTTCCTCCAAGGGAATGTGGATCGCATCATTCTGGACCGGTTTGCCAGCGTTTTCCGCTGTGACCCCCTTTGAACCGATATCACCGCCAGCGTTGTTAATGAGAATATCGATCTTCCCAAAGCGTTCCCGAATGTCAGCGACGTTGCCCGCAACGACTGCTTCGTCCGTCAGATCACCATGGACAGGGAGTACCTCAGTGTTGTGTGCCTGCGCAATCTCATCAGCGAGCGCTGTCAGGGAATCACCTTCACCAAGTTGCTGAGTAGAGGTCGGAGTAGTGCCATGGATGACAACGTTAGCGCCTAGGCTGGCCAGGTGGTCTGCGACCACGCGTCCAATGCCCCTCGATGAACCTGTTACCCATGCCACACGTCCCGTCAGTCTGCCCATTGATCGATCCTCAAATTTACTTGGACGCTACTGTGCCCGAAGCCGCTGTGTTATTCCACATCACTGATTTGACTAGCTTCCAGCCGCATATTGATCGTTAGGTGCGGAGTGCTTGTCACTATTGTGTAGCATGGTCTATGGTCAGCGCCTCAGAATTCTCGGACGAACACGATGACGACATTGAACAGCAACGTGATGGCGGCCATGTCGGACTGGCTCGATCTTCTCGTCGAAAAAAAGGCTCTGCCTTGTGCGGTGACCCAGGTCACGATTGATGGCAAGACGGAGTATCGTCGAGCGACCGGTTTCGCTGATATCGCTACGGGTGAAGCGATCTCGGAAGATTCGATTTTCCGTCTGTACTCTATGAGCAAACCCATCGTTTCAGTTGCTCTGATGATGCTCTACGAGGAAGGTCGTTTTCAGCTGGGCGACCCTGTATATCGCTACCTGGGTTCAAAATGGCGCAAAGAGAACATGTCGGTGTTTGCCGGCTGGCGAGGTGACGAGGAGTCTGGGCGCAAAGATGTCTCGTTTGACACAGTGCCTTGTCATACCGATATCACCATGCGTCAGGTACTGACTCACACGGCAGGCTTATCTTATGGATTCGACCCATCCGGTCGCGGGATCGCTGTGGATCGAATATATAACAAAATGATGGTGCATCCTGCGCGTCATCCTGAAAATATCGCGGAAGACGATCCATCGATGCTGGGTGCGTTTTGCGATGTACTGGCTGAGATGCCGTTGTTGTACCAGCCGGGTACCCAATGGAACTATTCGTATGCCACTGACGTGTGTGGCGCGCTCGTAGAAGTCCTGTCCGGCCAGTCATTGGATGAGTTTCTGGCGGAGCGAGTGTTTGGACCGATCGGTATGGTAGACGCCGGTTTCGATCTTGTTGCAAACAAAGCAGATCGCATGCCGCACAACTACCGCTACGTGCCACCCGAAGGGATTGATCCGAGCGATGTCTACAAAGCTGCGGATACGTTGTACTTTCCACACCTGGGCACCATTACGGACGTGGATGAGGGATCGAGAGGTGGTTACCTGAACCTATCGCGCCCCAAGTTCCTCTCGGGCGGCGGTGGCCTAGTTGGTACCGCCAGCGACTACTCAAAATTCTGTACCATGCTGCTTTCAGGTGGTGTGAATGACCGAGGTGAGCGGGTTATGGGGAGTCGCACGATTGACTACATGACATCCAATCATTTGCCTAGAGGTCAGGGTTTGATGGATATGGTTCCAAACCCTGAGTTCCAATATTCGGAAACGGCAAAGAACGGCGGCGCCTTCGGCCTTGGTTTTTCAATCGTACAATCGACGCAGGAGGCCGGACTGATCGGTTCTATCGGCAACTATGCCTGGGGAGGGGCAGCTGCGACAATCTTCTGGTGTGATCCGGTAGAAAGAATGTCGGTGGTTTTCTGTACACAGGTGATGGGAATGCAGCCGCCGAATATGCTACGTGCCAAGTTGGGTAATTTCATCTACGGTGCCCTGGAGTAGTGGGGGTAGACGCTCGATCAGTAGTGCGGCGGTTTCTCATCGATGTCGCTTGCACTTCCGCCTGTCTGCATCGTAGATCTCAGCGTATCGATGACCCCTCCGAGTTGCTTTGTCAGGTGATCGATCTCGTTCCGTTGTTGCGCAATCACATCGTTGAGTTGCGCCAACGTGTCCTCCTGAAACGCAATACGGAACTCAAGCTCGTCAACGCGTTTTTCGATAGATTGTGCAGACTCGGTCATGATGAAGTTCCCCGTAGAACGCTTGCGGCAAGTATACTCCGCACAGGTGGTCGAGGCGTCTACCGGTTTTGTGAACCAGTACGCGCTTTGAGCAAATGGGTTTGGTAATCCTGACGAGCCCGCGGTTTTATGTCCTCTTCAGAGAGGGGAGAACCATTGCGCTCTATGGTTAAGAGCCCGAAGTAGGTTGTTGAGCTGGCGTTTGCCTCCAAGGACAAAAGAATTAGCGTCATTCCTCGGGAAAAACTAGCCTACGAGCAACGCCTGACCTAGCTCATGGGAAGTCCTTAGGCAAACGTCGAAGATTTGTTGTCTGAGGAAATGATGGACATGGAAGAGCAGGATACGCTGCGCTCGCACTTCGACATCATCACCCGATTCGACCCTCCGTACTCTGCATGAGCTTCTGATATGCGACGGAGGAAACGCGACTCACAGAGCGGGAGCGGGAACTGCTAGTGGTGCTGTTCAACCGGTTTGTTCTTGATCGTTCTGGACATTTGTTATCAGTGACCAACCGGACTCTGATCGATGAAGGTATTCGAGTTTCGGACGCCTAGACGCAGAGCGCTGTCCTGACGAACAATGATGCAATCTAACCTTGCATGAACGGTTTGAACCAGAACCGTTCTTCTGCGATCTGGCTGCCAGCATTCCTGATGATGTGACCGGCGGTTGGGGTCGCGAAGTGTGTACCTATAATCAGGGTATCGCTATTGGCATAGCTCGACAGTAGTGATTCTCGCGTCGCGATCGCTTCTTCAGGATCGTAATCCGCTGTACTACACCATTCTGTATGTGCCATCTGGCAAGGATGGTGGATACAGTCGCCAGTGATCATCGCGTGCTCATCACGCGACTGGATATGAATCGAAACGTGACCCTTTGTATGTCCTGGTGTAGGTGCCAGCGAGATTTCATCGCAAATCTGATAATCAGACTCAACCAGATCAACCAGTCCGGCGTCAAACACGGGGCGAACAGAGTCGTCCATGACACCGCTGTTCAATAGATCATCATCAGCATCATCCCAATATTCAAACTCGTTCTTACCCATGAGGTAGCGCGCATTTGGAAACGTGGGTAACCACTGTCCATCGACAAGCATCGTGTTCCAGCCAACATGGTCGACATGGAGGTGAGTGCAAAGCACGGTATCGATGGTCTCACGGGGATAACCGGCGCGGGCCAGGTCTTCGAGAAAGGGCAATTGCAGATTGCTCCAGGCGGGAATATTGCGGTTTTTGTCGTTACCGATGCACGTATCCACCACGATTCTGCGTGCCGGTGTCTCCACCACTAGCGCATGAATACTCATGATGAGATTGCCTTCCCCATCCATGAAACACGGCGACAACCAATCAATTGGTTTCACGGCTTCACGGGTCGCATCGGGCAGCAGAAACCGGGTACCCCCTGGTATCTCCATCTCGATAATGCGAGTGATTTTGACGTCACCCACTTGCCACTGGTTCATATCAGTCGTTCAGTTTTTCAAGAAGCGCGTAGGTCCGAGCGAACGATCCACGAGAGTCGTCACCTGCAGGATAGACACTCGCGAGAACCTCGGTCACCCCGGCGTCTGCGTACGCCTGAAGCTGCGCTGCGACCTCATCCTCGTTGCCGGTCACGGTTATTTCTCCTGCTTCACCGAGACCCTCTGCATCGAGCTGACGCCGGTAATTCGGCAACGCGCCATAGTGCTGGAAGATCTGCACAGACCGGGCGACTGCTTGCTCTTTATCATCGTGCACACATACGGGTACGGCGGCAATCACACGTGGAGCGGGTCGACCTGCTTCTGATGCAGCTTTTATGATCCGTGGTGCTGTGCTTGATGCAATGGTGTTCTTACCAACCATCCAGGTGACAGTGCCATCGGCCACTTCGCCAGCCGCTTGCAACATCAAGGGTGCGAGCGCAGAAATCACCACAGGGAATGGTTGTGCTTCTGCGACCGCAAAACCTGTTCTGACATTAAATAGGTCACCCTGGAAGTCGACCTGGCCCGATTCTCCAAGTGACTTTAAAATGGTGACGTATTCACGCATGTGTTTTGCGGGACTGTCGTACGACAGCCCCAGCGAACCTTCGATGCCGGGTTTGTGTGACGGGCCAACACCAAGAATGAGTCGTCCTCCGGTCAAAGAGTTTACCGTGGCTGCCTGCTGCGCCAGCGCACTGGGATGACGCGGATACGATGGCACCACGGCCGTCCCAAACTCGATCGTGCTCGTCTGGGGTCCCGCAAGGCCAATCATCGTCAGTGCATCGAAGAAGCCGACTTGTGGCAGCCAATAGCTGGCGAAGCCACGCTGTTCCAGGTCCTTGATCTCATCAACAAGCGCCGTCAGGGGTTGTCCCCGCCGTACATTGCCGCTTCCATAGATGCCGATTTTCATGCTGATGACCTCAGACGTTTCTTGTTGGTTAGTGGCGGGATCATAGGCAGGTTGCCAAGACTCCTGCAAGTCATTGCACCAGGATGCATCCGCTTATCGAAGGCGTTAACCTGCGCGCTTATCGAATCCGTAGGTCCCACTATGCCTGATCAGTTATCGCCAGAACTCGCTGCCACCAAGAGTGACATGCTGGCTTTCATCGACAATGTACTCGCTCCACTTGATGACAAGGTCCGGAGAGGCTACGCGTTGAGTGATGACGACCGTCGCCGCGTGAGAGAGGCGTCTCAGTCGGTTGGGTTCTTCGGCAAGACTCACCCCGCCGAATTCGGTGGTAAACCCGCGTCCATGCTTGAATTGATTATGTTACGAGAAACGTTGGCTGCCTCTCACACCACATTATCCGGCCTTGTCTTTGGACCAGGACCAGGCATGTTGCATGCGGCCACAGGGCGACTCAAAACCAACTATCTGGAACCAGTTATGCGTGGTGAAAAACGGGGAGCATTCGGTTTTACCGAGCCGGATAATGCAATTCGGCCAACGTGGGCAACCTGGGATGATGATGAACTGGTGGTTCAAGGGCAAAAGTCGTACGTGACCGGCGGCGACACCGCCGACTTTGTTTCCGTATTGGTGAATGTGGAAAAATCCGACGGCGAAAAGGCGGGAACCGCGATGGTAGTGATTGATCGTGAGACCGAAGGGGTGGAAATCACACGTAGCTTCAATTCAATGGAGGGAGGCGGTCATGTCGCCATGACCTTCAACAAGGTCAGGGTCGGAGTGGATCAGGTGATCGGCAAGATCGGCGAAGGTATGCCGAGGGCCCTGGGCAATATCGGGAATGTCAGACTGAATGTCTCTGCAGACGCCATGGGGTTGTGTATGTGGGTACTCGACTATGTTGAGAAGCATCTGCGAGCACCGCATCGTTCTGGCTCGCCGCTTGGCGACAGGGAGGGCGTACGTTTGCGGTTTGCTGATATGCGGATTGAAACCTACGTTGCGCGAAGTGCGCTTTACCGTACCGCTCGTTTGGCCGATACCGGGGAGAATATTGTCAACGAGACAATAGCTACCAAGGTCTTCTGTACGGAGACGGCTGGACGCGTTGTTGACCATGCTGTTCAGCTCGTTGGCGGCCAAGCACTTGTTAAAGGACATCCGCTCGAGGCGCTGTATCGACAGATTCGCTCCTACCGACTGATTGAAGGGGCGAGCGATCTTCTGCGAATTAATCTCGTAAAAGGAAAACTGGAATTGGACAAAGGCCGTGTCTAGTCAGCGCGACTGACCGCCGAACTGTTCCAGCGCACCCTCTGACTTCTCGAGATCGCGCGCAAGGCAAGCTTTCACTCCCTTCTTTTTCTTGGCCATTATGTTTTTATTGTTGAGCGATTATCTAGTTGGTCCAAGCGCAGAATAGAGAACCACAATCAGTCCATATCCTTAACCCGAGCGACACGAAGCGCTGAACGGCGTGTCTTGCCGGCGTCATCACGAAGCGGTTCATCGACAAATTCAAACGTCCTTGGAATTTTGTAACGGACCAACCTCTCTGACAAAAATTCCACCAGTTCAGATTCGTCAATTGTGGTATCCGGCGCGTCAATGATGCCGTGTAGAAGCTGACCCATATCTTCATCAGGTAGTCCAATGACCGCACTTGAGCGAATACCAGGATAGGCGTCCAGGGCGGCTTCGATTTCTGCTGGATAGAGGTTGGCGCCTCCAGAGAGGATCATATCTGTTTTGCGATCCGAGAGGTATATGTACCCTTCAGCATCGACAAAACCCATATCGCCCAGAGATTCCCAGCCACCGGGAAGGGCTTTGGAGTCCGCCCCGATATAGCGATAGGTACTGCCTTGACCGCCGGGGGGTAGCAGGAAAATCTCACCTACTTCGCCCGGGGGCAGGTCATTACCTTCCGCATCGACCACTTTCACTTGGGACGTACCCATTAGCTTGCCAACGGAACCTTTGTGTTGCACCCATTCATCGCCGGTAATCCATGTCGCACCAGTTCCCTCTGTACCACCAAATAACTCGTGGACGCGATTTCCACCAAGCCAGTTGATCCACTCTTCTTTTAGCCAGGGAGGGCAGGGTGCTGCCAGGTGCAGCATGATGCGTAGCGATGAAAGATCGTAGTGATTGCGGATATCTGGATCAAGTTTCCAGATGCGCAGCATCATTGTTGGCACCATCATCATCCAGTCGATCTGGTGACGCTCGATTAACTGGAGCGTCTCTTGGGCGTCGAAACGGGTCATGACGACGATGTGGTTACCAAGCATGAGTCCCTGCATGGAAAAGGTAAATGGGGCGTTGTGATAGAGGGGGCCGGAGACCAGTTGCGCTCTGTCCCTTCGCTGACGGAGTGGGAGGAAGTTTGCAAAATCAAACTTTCCTTTCTCGGCGGCAACGATAATCTTGGGCCTCCCTGTAGATCCACCTGATGTCGGGGCTTTCCAACTCGGCGACACTGCGTCCGGCAACGCGTCATCACTAATTGAAGCATCTGCTTCGTAACCAACAGGCAGGACAACAACACCGGGATGATCGGCGGGGTCCGCGCCTACGACGATGGCCGGTTTTGCCAGATCCACGATCGCCTGACGTTCAATCTGTGGTAGCCGAGCGGAGATCGGTTGTGGGGTAGCACCAAGTTTCCAGGTCGCGATACAAGCTTCATAGAAGGCGATGGAATTTGGTAACCCGACGGTTACCATATCTCCAGATTTGACGCCCCTTTGCTGATAGTCCCTAGCGAGGCGATTGGTACGGTGATCAAGATCCTTGCGGCTCACCTGTTGGTCTTCGTGCGTGATTGCAAGGCGATCTGGATCAGCTTCGGCAATGCCTGTGATGAGACGGCTAATAGAGATGGCGGCCATGGTGACTCCGTATACTGAAGGATGCAGACGTGGGCGTGAAGAATATCATGATCAATTGGTGCTGCGCCGTTTCACACCATCGAGCGGTTGATTGTCTGATTGGCGGCATCTGACATATTCAGTACTATCTGCGCCGTCAAGGTAGTCAGGGTTAAATATGGCGGTGAATTTAGGAAGGACTGGTGTCTGGTGCTTTACGGACGGTATGAGTGCGGTGGATGCGGCGGCGTTTGCACAGCACGTCGAATCTCTGGGGTACGGGGCGCTCTGGATTCCGGAGACCATTGGCAGGAACTCACTGGTTCACGCGTCCTGGCTACTTGCTAACACGTCGAGACTGGTGATCGCTACAGGCATCGCCAGCATCTACAACCGAGACGCTGGTGCAATGATGGCCGCTGCGCACACATTGGTTGAACAATCCGAGGGTCGGTTCTTACTAGGTCTAGGAGTTAGTCATCAACCTTTGGTCGAAGGGGTACGAGGCCACCAGTACGGTAAACCGGTGTCCACAATGCGCAGCTATCTGGCGCGCATGAAGGCGACCCCTTACCAGTCTGTGCCTGCAGAGCATCCACCAGAAATCGTGTTGGCTGCACTAGGACCCAATATGTTGGCATTATCTCGGGATGATGCGGATGGAGCGCATCCGTACTTCACAACGCCTGAACATACCCGGCGCGCACGTGAAATTTTGGGCGCCGACAAGCTTCTGTGTGTCGAACAGAAAGTAGTATTGGAGACAGAACCCGAAATGGCGAGACAAGCAGCACGTCAGGCAGCTGCCATGTATCTTGGCCTCGAGAACTACCGGAACAACTGGCTAAGGCTTGGTTTCACCGACGAGGATTTGGCGAGTGGAGGCAGTGATGCTTTTATCGATGCGACGTTCGCATGGGGCACTGTCGAGCAGATTCGTCAACGCGTTGATGAACACCTTATTGCAGGAGCCAGCCATGTCTGTATCCAACCGGTGAACGTTGCTGGTAGGGGGGCTTTGGATATGGGCGCGCTCGAAGGGCTCTCGCCAGGCAAGTCTGGTCTGTCCTGAAGCTCGATCTGTTTGTGGCTGACAGATAAACGTCGTTGGATGGGATCCTCGCTGAGGTCTGTGGGTAGGTAGACGATTTTTCTCTTAGACTTGCCATCTACCCCAATCATCGATTTTTTAGCTTGTTGCGTTTAGAGGACTTCGTGTTTTGCTTTTCTCTTTAGGCGCTTTCGCATTCGTTACGGCTCTACTGCGCTCTTACGGTTCATTTATTTTACGACGCATTGAAAAGTACCTTCAGTCGACTGTGAACGTAATGCTAGCTTTCGCCTAGGTCCATATAGAGGAAAGGATGTCACGCTGGATTCCCTTTTATTATAGTGGCACTCTTTCACACTGACGTGGCAGACTAAATCAATGGTGCTGCCGACTATCGAAGACAATGCGGGTGACATTAATCATAGCGCTTTCCAGCGCGATGGTTATCTGATCATCCGAAGCGCAGCAGATTCGGAACGCTGCGAGCAGTTACGTTCAATAGCTGAACATCATCTATTGCATCAATTAGCACCGTTAGAGTTCGAGTCATCTGTCGGTTATCCAGGAGGTCCTCAGGCATCGAGTATCGAGGGTGGTGATACAGTGAGGCGGCTGCTTCACGCAGTTGCACGTCACCCAATATTTCTAGATTGGGCGACGTCGACCGTTGTTAGAGAACTGATGACCACGTTGCTGGGTGAGGATGCGATGCTCAGTCAAAGCCATCACAACTGTGTGATGACTAAGCAACCAGGATATTCAAGCGTCACGCTATGGCATCAAGACAACCGCTACTGGCATTTTGATCGCGAACACTTAATTAGTTCATGGCTTGCGCTGGGAGAGGAACGTATTAACAACGGGTGTCTTCGAGTTATTCCCGGTTCTCACACTCATGAGTTCTCGTCTGGACGGTTAGATGCGGACCTCTTTTTGCGCACGGATCTCCCCGAGAATAAAGGACTCATCAAGCAGGCGCGGCCGATCGAACTTAACGAGGGCGATCTTCTGCTTTTCCATAGTCGCTTATTTCATGCTGCGTCGCGTAATCGCACCGACCGTGTAAAGTATTCTCTGGCGTTTACCTATCACGGAGTAAGTAATGTACCCATCGAGAGGACGCGTTCTGCTAGGTTCCCATCGATTGCGTTAGCCCCACCCCCGATCAGTGCTTCAACTTGACGCGATCGTTACCCCTTGGTTGCTATGAGGGAGACTCAGATGTGGTTCTTTGGGTTGAATGCGACCTGGACTGTTGCAGACGATGATGTCAATCGCGTCTTTGATCAACACCCACGTGCCTTCGTTGCAATTGTTGCCAAAGCGATAATTTGTGGGTAGTCCGTGACAGCGATGGCGCTGCCGAGCTATTGCACACTCGTCAACCTGTAAGAGGGGCATTTTAAGACCAGTGCGGCAGCATCCTCATTAACGCCCGAATAATGGTCGATCTTGATAACGGAAATACTCTCCTCGCTTTTAGATGTTGAGACGGCGTTCGGTCATCGTGCTCATTAATGACGAAACATAAATTGGTTGCGCAGGTTCGAGCGACCAGCCTCTGAGTTTTAAGGTTAGCTCAGAGATTCGGCTTGAAATTAAAGATTTGCAATGACCGCATCAGCAAATTCTGAAGTCGTCATTTGACCGCCAAGATCTCTCGTCTTTTGACCGTCAATTAAACACTTGTCATATGCCATTTTTATCGAAGTCGCCCTTTGCGAAAGAGCTGGAAGTTGAAGTTTTTCTGCTAAAAAATTCAACATCATTACTGCAGACATAAGTAACGCCAGTGGGTTGGCGATGTTGCGGCCTGCAATATCTGGAGCGCTACCATGTACTGCCTCGAAAATAGAAAGATCATCTCCAAAATTCGCGCCCGGGACGACACCTAAACCACCGACTAAACCCGCGCACAAATCGCTCATAACATCTCCATACAAATTTTCCAGTAACAAAACATCAAACTTAGTAGGGTCTTGAACTATTTTCATGCAACCTGCGTCTATGATGTTGGACTCAAAATCTATATTCGGGTAATCGTTAACATGTACTTCTGATGCAGTTTTGAGAAATAAGCCGTCTGTTAACTTCATAATATTTGCCTTGTGAAAGACGGTGAGCTTTTGTCGCCCTCGACGGTTGGCAAATCGAAAAGCCCACTTGGCTATTCTTCGGCATGCCACTTCGGAGGCAACTTTCATACTCATCACAACACCGGGGGTAACCTCATTCTCTACACCGCTATAAAGGCCCTCGGTATTTTCGCGAATTATTATAAGGTCGACGTTCTTATACCGAGTCTCAACGCCGGGAATACTCCGGACGGGTCTTACGGCTGCGTAGAGGTTGAATGTTTTTCTAAGCTTTACGTTTATTGAGGTAAAGCCCTCTCCGACAGGTGTTGCACAGGGCCCCTTAAGTGCTACGCGACATCGAGCGATTTCGTCCAAAGTCCTTTGCGGAATTAGCTCATCGCCCTCCGCTAGAGCGCTAAGTCCAGCAGCGACTGGAATCCAAACGAGTTTTAATGACGAGTTGCTCTGAGCGGCGTCCAAGACGCTCAGCACTGCAGAGGTAATCTCTGGACCTATTCCGTCCCCATATATGACCGGTATTTCAATTATTGTCACTGCTAGTCCAATTCCGATAAGCGATTAAGTCACGATCGAATGATCTAGTGTACAAAATACTCCACCGGGCGGTGGAAGCAAGGTTCGAAGGACGATCGACTAATAAGCATTAAATTCTAGGCTACCCTTTCTACTAACTTAGTCGTTATATGGTCAAAATATTACTTGAATTTTTTTTAGAAGCCACGATACTTCGCTTTGAACACGTTGTGTTCGTCTTCGTTCATTCTGGGGAAGAGAAATTTGACCCAGAACGGAAGTAGGGAGATAGGAAAACCTCCTTCTGGAATACAGAAGGGTAAGCGAGTAGGCGAATAGCCGAAAGAGACCGACAATCTACCGAAGGAACGCGTTGAGAAGGGTGTATGTCTTCGGACATATGTACGAAATCGAAACGTAACTGGAGGTTCACATGACCTTGCTATACAGAGGAACTAACTACAACCCAGCCAACGTGCATCAAGATGGTGCGCAACGAAAGGGCGTAGTGTATAGGGGAGTGGCTTATACGCCTGGCTCAGGCCATGCTCAGAAGCCACAAAATAGGGCTGGTGCGCTTGTATATCGCGGAGTGCGATAACAAGTTACTGGTACTGATTGAAAGAGGGCTACGGCCCTCTTTTTTCTTGTCGGCACGTCCTGCGAAGATGGTAACGGACTAAGTTTTAACGTAGTAAGTAAGAGTATAGCTACGGATAGACGGGAGCCTGCAGATACAAGGTAATAAAAAATCCCGTTGGGGATAAAGTATCAAGCAAATTAAAAGATTTTTTGTATTCTGGCCCAAAGTCGCCGCACCGTTTCCATCCCAAACCTGCTGCTTCCCTCCCACATATCATCAGACACTAACCGCCGGAAGCGTCTCCTAACGGAGGCAACGCTTTCCTCCTGCAAATTGTGGTGTGACGTATTCAGGTTGTCCGCAGTCGAACGCTACTCGGTGTCGCAGTGCTTGATTTGAACCCTGGAGCTGGTTCGAGGATTTGAGCGTGAAATGTTCGTCTTCATTCACCGATTTTAATGTTTTTTTCTGCTAGTATTCGGCGACCGAGGGGATGACACCTGCTTAAATCGTTAAGGGTTGGGTACGTTCGAAAAACTGCTATCGAGATGTACCAAAGCAGACCAATCAAGATGGCTGTGTACTTTTCAGACAGACGATTTTGATGCTTCCATTATAATTAGAGAGAGTGATAGAAACTGATGTCCGTAGTCGAGAAAGTGACTCAGGATGACGACCTCAATGTCGTGTCAGATGTAGTCGTCCGATTCGCCGGTGATTCCGGTGATGGAATGCAGCTTACAGGCAGTAATTTTACAGAGGCAACGGCTTTATACGGAAATGACCTGGCAACGTTTCCTGATTTCCCCGCAGAGATCAGAGCACCTGCCGGCGCCACATTCGGTGTCTCTGCATTCCAGATCTACTTTGGTTCGGACGATGTTACGACCGCGGGTGATGATGTGGATGTTTTGGTCGCAATGAATCCTGCGGCCCTGATCACAAATCGCACCGACCTGGTAGAAGGCGGGCTTATTATTGCGGATTCAGGTGCATTTACCGACAAGAACCTGAACCGAGCAGGTTACTCTGAGAATCCGCTCACAGATGGCTCGCTTGACGGGTACCGGCTGATTTCGATTGATATTACAGCTCAGGTCCTGGAAGCGACCAAACCCTACGGGCTTTCACATAAGTTTGCGGTTCGATGTAAAAACATGTGGACGCTTGGATTGGTGATGTGGCTTTTCGAGCGTAATCGCTCGCCCACTATTGAAAATCTAAAGTCGAAATTTGCCAGCAAACCTGAGATTGCTGATGCCAACATCGCGGCGATCAACGCTGGACACGCCTATGGCGAGACCGCCGAACTCCCGACCGGTGTTGAAGTCTATCGCGTTCCACGCGCGGATGTGTCACCTGGTTTGTATCGGAACGTGACAGGGACAGAAGCCCTTGCCTGGGGACTGCTCGCCGGTGGTCAACTCGCAGGTGTCCCTATAACTTTTGCGTCCTATCCGATCACACCCGCATCCAGCCTTCTTCATACGCTGTCAGAACAGAAGCAATTCGATGTTATGACGTTCCAGGCCGAGGATGAGATTGCCGCAGCCTGTGCTGCAGTCGGGGCGTCGTTCGCAGGAAGTCTGGGTGTGACTTCCAGTTCGGGTCCCGGGATCTCTCTGAAAGGTGAAGCGATTTCGTTAGCGTGTGCCACCGAGTTGCCAATGATCATCGTCAACACGCAGCGCGGGGGTCCATCGACGGGTCTGCCGACCAAGACAGAACAATCCGATCTGAATCTGGCGCTGTTTGGGCGGCATGCTGATACCAGCCTGCCCGTCATTGCATCGCAAACTTCAGCTGACTGTTTTGATGTTGCGATTGAGGCCGTTCGAATTGCAACCCAGTTCCGCACACCGGTGATGATACTGAGCGACGGTTACATGGCGAATGCGTCAGAACCCTGGCTGGTACCCGATTTTAACGATTACGAACCGTTCCCGGTATCGTACGAGACCTCAACCGAGAACTTTACGCCTGCCAATCGTGACCCGGAGACACTTGCGCGTGTCTGGGCCAAGCCAGGGACCCCTGGGTTGGAACACCGGATTGGCGGTATCGAGAAGAACTTCGATAATGGCGATATCTCCTACGACGCTGATAACCACCAGAAAATGACCGATACCCGCAAAGCGAAGGTCGATGGTATTGCACGCTATATCCCCGAGCAGGAACTATCCGCCGGCCAAGCTGGAGGAAAGTTGGTGGTGGTAGGGTGGGGTTCGACTTACGGTGCCATTCATCAGGCGGTCAAGCGCAGTCGTCAGGCCGGTATGAACGTCTCCCATGTCCATGTTCGTCACATGTGGCCCATGCCATCGAATCTGGGAGAGCTACTGGGCAGCTTTGACCAAGTTCTGGTGCCTGAAATGAATACCGGTCAATTTGTACAAGTGCTTCGATCACATTTCATGTTGGATGCCCATGCGCTCAATAAAGTGTCCGGACAACCATTCAAAATTCGCGAAATTGAAGAAGCGATCGCAGCTCAATTGGAGGTGGTGTCATGAACGCTCCAGAGAAAGTAACGTGGAAGGACTTCGAAACAGATCAAGAAGTTCGATGGTGTCCGGGCTGTGGTGACTACGCCATTCTCAAGGCTGTACAACGAACGATGCCGGACCTGGGTGTCCCGAAAGAAAATATCGTATTCGTCTCGGGTATCGGTTGTTCGTCTCGGTTTCCGTATTACATGGATACCTACGGGTTCCATAGTATTCACGGGCGTGCGCCTTCGATCGCGACAGGGGTTAAGCTGGCAAACCCAGAGCTTGATGTCTGGGTCGTGACCGGCGATGGAGATGGTCTGAGTATCGGTGGGAATCACATGATCCACGTTCTGAGGCGAAACGTTGACTTGCAGATTCTGTTGTTTAACAACGAAATCTACGGACTGACCAAAGGTCAGTATTCGCCCACGTCAAAGGTCGGTACCAAATCGCCATCCACACCTGACGGCTCTGTCGATCTGCCACTGGGACCCTGTGCTTTTGCGTTGGGAGCAGGGGCTCGTTTCATTGCTCGGTCCATCGATACCGAGATGAAGCACCTAACGGAAGTGCTGACGCGCGCACACGATCATAAAGGCGCGTCTTTTATCGAGATTTATCAGAACTGTCCCGTCTACAACGACGGTATCTTTGATCACGTGAAAGACAAGAAGACAGCAGCAGACATGCAATTGCATGTTCGACACGGCGAACCCCTGCTGTTTGGTAAGGAAGTTCAGAAGGGTATCCGGCTGAATCCAAAAACCATCAGCCTTGAGGTGGTTACAATCGGTGAAGACAGCATCACAGAAGCCGATATTATGATTCATGACGAGACGAACAAAGTCCTTGCTCAAATGTTGGCCGATATCCATGCTCCCGATTTTCCTGAACCTGTGGGGGTGCTTTATTGCCAGCCGGCCGATGGATACGTCGAGGGGGTGTATGACCAACGGATCGCTGTTCGTGAAACTAGTGGCCCTGCGGACGTGAATGCATTGCTCCGTGGTGGCCATACGTGGACGGTCTCCTGACTACATCAGAAAGAGGCGCCTGATGCCAAAAGCCACTGAAGTATTATCTTTTCCGAAGGTGGGTAATATTGCGCCGGCCTTCAGCCTCGCAAACCAGGCAGGAAAGACGATCAGTCTAAAGGACTTTCGCGACAAGAAACATGTTGCGTTGTATTTCTACCCCAAGGCAATGACGCCGGGGTGTACCGTGCAAGCTTGTGGGATCAGGGATACAAAAGCTAGCCTCAGTCGACAGAAAATAGTGGTGCTTGGGATCAGCCCGGATCCGGTGAAGCGACTACAGAAGTTTCGCGACAAGGAAAGCCTGAATTTCGACCTGCTGTCAGACGAAGATCATGCGATTGCCGACAAGTACGGTGTTTGGGCTCTGAAGAAATTTATGGGTCGCGAGTTTATGGGGATCCATAGAATCACATTCATCATTGGCAAGGATGGACGATTGAAGCACGTCATGGAGAAGGTCAATACGAAGACTCACCATGACGATGTGCTTGAGGTCATCAAGTCACTCTGACGACAGTCTGAGACCTCTAGAGCACGGACGCTCGAGGATCTAGCGCCTAAAGTGGGTGAGCTGTTCCGCCAGATGCAAAAGATCTCTAGCGTGAAAGTCATTATCTGGTTTTGGCGATACGTCCTTTATCGCGTGGGGTCCAAACTCCTCCGGACGTTCAATGTACGCGGTCATCAGCCCGCACTCGCGCGCCGCCGCAAGATCGTTGTGGTGTGCCGCGACTAGCATGACCTGAGAAGGTGAGACGTCAAACGTGCGTGCAACACCAAAATACGTCTCAGGGTCAGGTTTGTACTTTCGAAAGATCTCTGCGGAAAGCAGGCAATCGAACGCAAGATCACTGTGACGGACAAGGTCGGTCAGGAGCCCCAAATTGCCGTTGGACAGTGTGCAGAGCGTATAAGCTGGCCTCAGCGCGCGAAGGCCTGCCGCCGAATCCGGCCATGGATCCAGAAAGTGCCAGATGCGGTTCAGGCTGTAACGGTCTGGTTCCGTCATCGTGACACCGTACTGCGAGAGCAGGTCGTCTAGAATCATTCGATGAAGATCGTCGATCAATGTCCAATCCAGATCGCCCCTAGTGACGGCTGCGATTGCCGGGGCGTACCCTGCGCGCCAGTCGCTGGCGAATGCGGCTGCATCGACGTCCATGCGACGATTGACCTCTGTGCGGACGGAGTCGAACCAGTCAACGACGGTCCCGAAAACATCGAATGCAAGGACACGGAGATTTCTGGGATCATGGCTGAACGAATGCGTGTTTATAGTACTCATCGTTTTTTCTTGGTCCACTTCTTCTTACCGGACTTCAGGTTATGGTAAGCGTGTCGGTCTTTTCGAGATTGCCTTCGTTGTTCCGCAATGGATTCGCTATGGCTGGCCTGTTCGGCTTTAAGTTTGCGATAGTTCGCTAGACGTCGAGCATCCAGGGTGCCGTAGGTCACGGCACGTTGAACAGCGCATTCGGGTTCCTGATCATGTGCACAATCAGAAAAGCGGCAATGCGCGGCCAACGCCTCGATGTCATCGAATATATCCGACAGTGAATTTGACATATCGCTGATGGCCAGTTCTCGAATTCCTGGGCTATCGAGGACGATGACTCCGTCATCAGTGAGGTGCATAGAGCGATCCGTCGTTGTATGGCGTCCTTTCTTGTCATCTTCACGGATCCCGCCCGTGTCCTGCACGGTTTCACGGAGCAGGCTGTTGAGCAAGGTCGATTTACCGACACCGGAAGAGCCCAGCAGGCTAACAGTTTGTCCTGCCGTGAACCAACGTCTGATGGGCTCAATCGCACCGTGTTTTCGAACGTCGACTGCAGCAACCGGAACTTCGTTGTCGATGCCGACGATCTGGTCCACCCATACATCCGAGTTTGATGCGAGATCGGCTTTACTGAGGACAACGGCCGCCCGAATGCCCGCGTTGGTGGCAATCGCAAGGTAACGTTCAAGTCGTGAAGGATTGAACTCCTCGTTACAGGAAGAGACGATGACCAGCCAGTCGATATTTGCAGCGATAGCTTGCTCTTCGACCAGCTGACCTGCTTGGGCACCGGCGCCCACTCTAGATAGCAGCGATCGTCGAGGGATGATCTGGTCGACGCGGGTCTCTTTGGCATCGACAGTGATCCAGTCACCGATGGCGGGTCTGTCGATGGCAGGCAATCGATACCAGTATCGGCCCAGGGTCAGTTGAATTTCACGGTGGCCGTTATGGGCGGAAAGACCACTCCTGTGGGTTGAAAGAACGCGCGCAAGATTCGAGTTACCAGCATCCACTCGAATCTCGTCGGGACAGCCTAGGGCATCGAGGCTATCGAAGGTGGCGACCATGGCCTTCGGTTTCCGTCATTAATGTTGCTGTTTCAAAGGAGAGGAGTGTTGTGACGAACATTGAGAGAGCAGTGACATTGGCGACGTCAGATCGTCTGCGGGTCTCTCCGAAGGAATGTGCAGGTCCGTGATCTGGTCGATCTTCATATCCAAAAATATATACGGGACTAGACTTTATCGCCACCCGCGATTTTTGGGATTGCAGGTTAGAGAACACCGGCCATATTGTCCTGTTCAAGACAAAAGTAACTTTTTTCCTGTCAGGTGGCCCTCTCTGGTGATGATGATCCGGTAAGGGTGATAGGGACAGAACAATTCAATAGCTTGCGCCAGCGTTTTGTTGGAGAACTAAGCGAATCGTTGGGAAGCGTATTTATTCTCTACTATCTCGCCGAACATCCGGTGGTAGTGGTTGGAGAAATTCTGGCGGTCACGCAAACGATTGCATGACGCTCGTCAGTACTTACAGGATTTGTTTAGTCACGACTGCCTACGTCGACGATTATGAACACGGGATAACGCCACTGACATGAGCGCAGTTTTTGGTGGAAAACCTGGAAACTGGCGACGATGACTTTCATCGAGTGGTCAAATGTCTCACACCGTTGCCTCATTAGCTGCCAGACATTTAGGGATTTACGAGGCGTAGGAGTTGGTGTTTCAGAGCGTATCCAACGCTTCGACGATCGCCCGAACGTGTTCATCCGGATGGCCCAGCTCGGTCAGGCTCTGGTCCAGGCGCAACAGGTATTCGACATTCGGACCACTGGGACCCGTTGCCCCAGCGATCTGCTTCGCCAACTGTGCAGGTTGTGCCGGTCCTAGGTAGTTACTGTTGCTAGGGTTTGCGATGTAGGTAAGACCCTCGAGCGTGCCGGTTTCAGTCGCAATGGGTAGCGACACTCTGTCGTAACCTCCGCGCTCGCGATGGTCCAGCTCGGAAATGGTCTGCATAGAATCAGTGGGCAAACGGTATGCCAGTCCATGACAGATAGCACCCTCTTGCGGCACAATTGTGACGACGCGCCCGGGTGCATTGGGTTGTCCACGATGATCGACCGATCCCTGCCAGAACCGTCGTTGCCAACCGGTGATCCAGGCTGGCTGAACGTCGACGTGATCAAAATCGACCCGCCAGATCAGTGAGCCGTAACCAAAGACCCAGACGGGTTCATCCATCGTAAAATCCGATGGGATGCAAACCCATTGCGCTTCGGGTCCGTGGGTCCTGTTCCGACAATGCTTCGGGTGAGAGGTGGTTTAATTCATTGCTGGGTTTGATGCGTTGCTGTATGTCCCTACGGCCATAGTGAATCTGGAGAAAGAACCGCCCTTGATCGTCAGGACCGGTGGGCAATCTCCGGTGCCAGACGTCGGATACAAAGAACGCCACGTCGCCTGCGTCAGCCGTGAGTTTTCGTACGCCGCGATTTTGCCATTTAAGGTGCGGATCCATGGCGAGCTCTCGCGGAGGGAATCGCCCCGAAAGGTGACTGCCCGGTATCACCCCAGTTGGACCGTCGCCTTCCGTACAGTCTTTCAGAAAAACGTGAACACCTATTGCGAAAACAGGGTGAGGAATGTGATCGGGCCACTCGATACCTGCTGATAATGGGATATGGGGGCCGGCATCGACATGCCACCCCTGAGCCGGGTCGTTGGGCTTTGGCGGGTTGCGCCATGCTGTATTAGCAATTACGTGACAGTTGTCACCGAGCAACGGCTCGATCACGGAAAGAATTGCCGGGTGAGCGATCGCTGATCGACACACCGCGCTCCGGTTCAGCATTTCGTACCTGAACGTCTGACTGTCTCGACCTACTCCGTTTCGATTGTAGGCCTCTCCCGTATCAAATACGTCATTGATTGCGTCATGTAGTGCCGTGACTTCACGTTTAGAGAATGCTCCTCTCACGACAGTGCATCCCTCCGACTCCAACTCCCGGGCCTCGGGTGCTGCGGTGTCGGGTTTTCGAGTAGTGAGATAGCCACCTAGTCGTTGGATCATACAGATATACCTGATGTGTATTTCCATTACTATTGTCGGGGAATTGAGGGGGTGGCCTCAAGTCAGACGTGGTGCTGGCATGCGCTTTGTCGAGTCGATATGATGCGCAACCCATCCATGCCTAGACACAAACGTACCACCAATTGAGGTAAACCATGGCGCTCACACCCTCTGCTGTCGAAGAACTGCTGGTCGAACAAAAGGACCGCGTGGCGATCATCACACTCAATCGTCCCGAGCGGCTGAATGCCATATCGGGATCCATGCTCAATGAGTTGGCGGCGAAGATGGTTGAGGCGAACAAGGACCCGGATATTCGATGCATCATTCTTACGGGCGCGGGACGAGGTTTCTGTTCTGGGCTGGACCTGGTCGACGTCAACAATGGTGGTATCGGCAGCGGAAATCGTGGCAGTAATCGTCCAAGACAACTGTTCGATTTGCGCGATGCCCCCATCACAGTGATGTGGTCGTTGGATACACCGGTCATCTGTGCATTGAATGGTGCCGCAGCCGGTTACGGTATGGATATCACTCTGCTGTGTGACATCAGGATTGCAGCGAAGTCGGCCAAGATGGCGGCGGTAACCGCCAAACGGAATGTTGTGCCCGAGAGTGGTGGGACCTGGTTACTGCCCAAACTCATAGGTTGGGCGAAGGCTGCAGAACTCTACTATCGTGCGCGAACGGTAGATGCAGAGGAGTGCCTAGAATTGGGACTGGTGAACACAATTGTGCCCGATGACGAGTTGATGGAGACTGCGCTGCAGTGGGCCGAGGAAATTGCGGACAACGCGCCTCTCGCCGTGCAAACTACCAAACGCATGATGCGAATGGGGATGGAGGAATCCTATGATACAACGGTCGACCACCTTATGGTGCACCTGTCGGGACTATTCCAGTCAGATGACTTTCAGGAAGGTGTTAAAGCTTTTTTGGAACGTCGTAAACCTGAGTTTACGGGGCACTAAGCCCAGCTACTGTCGGGCATGATTACTCGCTTCGAACGTCAAGTCAGCGGGCAGGGCCTCTTTGACATAACACGTGGCGTGGCGGAGGCCATGTCACAGCAGGGTGTGACCGGGGATGGACTGTGTACGCTCTTCATTCGTCATACCTCGGCAAGCCTGCTTATTCAGGAGAACTACGATCCTCGAGTACTAGATGATCTTCAGACATGGATGAACAAGGCCGTTCCTCAGGATCCTACGCTTTACACCCACGACGATGAAGGACCTGATGACATGCCCGCACACATCAGGTCCGCGCTGACCGCGTCGAGTCTTGGTATTCCGTTTATCGATGGCGATCTTGCGTTGGGTACCTGGCAGGCGGTCTATCTCTGGGAACATCGGGAGAATCCTGGACCACGTACCATATTGCTGCATATCACATAAACTCGCGGATTTGGCCTGTCATGCAATCACAGGGTGCTTTTGATAGCCTTCGCGCACGATTCGTCCTAAGTACACTAAGAAGGAGAGTCTCTTGGCTTATAACAAACCTATCCCAACGCCGAGTCCGCTGACACGTCCGTTCTGGGAGGGCGCGCGGGAAGGCAAATTGATGTTGCCACGTTGCATGAGTTGCAACCGGGTCCATTGGTACCCGCGCCATATCTGCCCGCATTGTCACTCCAACCAGATTGAGTGGATTGAAGGCAGCGGCGAAGGTCGAATTGCGACATTTGCTGTTCAGCACCGTTCCTTCGGACCCTGGGCGCAAGAAATCCCTTACGTCACGGCCTATATTGACCTAAATGAAGGCGATCGGATGTTGACAGTCCTTCGCGGCGTCGATGGCAAGCAGCCTGAATCAATTCAGGTGGGTGCAAAGGTTCGGGTTGAGTTTGAAGAGGCGAATGAGCATATGCACATTCCGTTCTGGCGTATCGTTGAGGAGAAGGCCTAATGAGTCTGTCACGAGCAGCCGCTATTGTTGGTGCCGCTGAGGCAAATGAAATTGGTTATCCGGAAGAACCGAGGACAAATCTGCAGTTGCACATGGAGGCGATTTACAACGTCTCGCAGCAGACAGGTATTCCTATATCCGATATAGAAGGGGTGTTCTCCGCCGGTATGTCGAGTGAGATCGCAGAACATCTTGGCCTGCATCCGAATTATATCGATACCACCGCTGTGGGTGGATGTTCCTTCGTGATGCACGTTCACCATGCGATGTGTGCCATCCATGCGGGTGTCATCGACATTGCACTGGTAACACACGGCGAAAATGGCTGGTCACGGCGCAAAATTGGTGCGGGCGGTGGTGGTGGCTATGGTGGCGGCGGCGCCGGTAGCCCCGGGACTGAAATGACCATGCCCTATGGACTGACTGGCGCACCTAGTAATTACTCCCATGCGATGGTTGCCCACAACCACAAGTATGGTACGTCGACTGAGGACTTCGCCCACATTGCGGTGGTCTCGCGACAGTGGGCCGGGCTCAATCCACGGGCCGTCATGCATTCTAATGAGACACACGAGTTTGGTGGTCCCATCACGCTGGATACCGTCAAAAATGCGCCGATGATTTCCTGGCCACTCACAATGCTGCACTGCTGCCTTGTCACGGATCATGGTGGTGCGGTAATTGTAGCGCGACCGGAAATCGCGAGAAGTCTGAAAACAAACCCGGTGTGGATCAAGGGCGCGGGTGAAAATATGAGCCATCAGAACATGATGGAGATGGACGATTTCACCCAGACGTCTGCATACCTCTCGTCACGTGCAGCCTACAACATGGCTGAAATCGGACCGAAAGACATTGAGATGGCGATGATCTACGACTCCTTTACCATAACAGCTGGCCTGACAGCCGAGATGCTGGGTCTTGCGCCTCGTGGGGAAGGGTTCATCCTTTGGCGAGACGGTCACGCTGCGCCGGGTGGCCGCTTGCCGATCAACACTAATGGTGGTGGTTTGTCCTTCAACCATTCCGGCATGTACGGCATGCAACTGTTGGTGGAAAGCTATCGTCAGATGTCAAGGACTGCAGAAGACGGCGTCAATGGTTTACCTGGTAAACAGGTTGATGCCCGAAACTGTATTGTCAATGGCACCGGTGGGTCTTTGTCGACCACAGGCACGCTGATTCTCGAAGCGGACGACGCCTGAGTCGTTTAAGGCGACCTTCGAGCCCCCAACTCGTTGACTATAACGGACGTTTACGAGACATCGTCGGGGATCAGCCCATAAAGATAGACATTGTGGTACTTACCGTGGAGGAGCAATGCGTTCCGCATCTCCCCCTCATAACTTGCGCCACAGCGCTGTGCGACCTTTCGACTTGCGCTGTTGTGTACGGCCATCACAATCTCGATCCGGCCCAGCTTCAATGCTTCGAAACCATATCTGGCCAGGCCAATCGCTGCTTCCGTCGCATAACCTCGGGCAGTCTCGGACGAACGAATCCAATAACCCAAATTACCAATATGCCCGTCGCCAACTCGGTTGATACCACAGCCACCGATCAATCGACCGTGATGATCCCGGATCAGAAATGAATAGGCTGTATCTGCGCGCCATTCGCGTGTAACAAGAGTCAACCAGGCTTTTGACTCGCCGATGGAATAGTCAGGGTGACACCATGTCAGATACGGATCGACCTGGGTAATGGACTCCCTTACGGCAACGTAGAGATCGTGAGCGTCGCGTCTCTCCCCTCGAGAGATCACGAGTCGACCAGTGCTGAATCTTTTAGGCGGACCGGGTAGCAGATTCAAATGACAACGCCTAGCAGATTTCTTCTGTCTGGTAGAGATGAACTCGGCTCTGGCCCGTCCACCCATCACCCGTGAGGCGGGCTTTCATGCGCAATTGGGAGACAAACTGAACAGAATCTGGGGGTCGTTGCCAGACCGAGGGCAGGTGGGTCGCACGTCGGCCGTTTTCTTCCAGGATGACGCCATCGATATCTGGGGTCAGACGGTTGATGAGGGCTGACTGCGGGTCGACGTTCAGTGGGAGCGGGGTTGTGAGCATGGAGATATGCATCTCTATCTTGTGCCATTCTTCCAATGTCAGCGCGGGAAACCTCGGATCATGAAAGGAGGCTGCGGTTGCGTTGTGTCGCACATCGTCGATCAACGGGCGTGCTGCTAATAAGAAGCCGATGCAGCAACGCAGCTGATTGTTGATATTGATCGTGACGAATGAAGCACCCGCTTCTGAGAGTCTGCCTGGTGGTGCTGGAAGGTGGCCGGATGATGTTTTCAGAAGGGTCGCCTCGATAACGACGGCATTGGCCACTGGGACGTGGCCGCTGGATATTGTGCGAGGAGGTTGTCAACAGTGGCCGCCAGACGTATTGGGTCACTATCGTAAAAGACACCTGCAACTGCGGCGGAGCGGATTGTGTTCATCGGCTGACGGTCTCTCTGGCGGTCTTATCGCCAGGAAATTGCGGTATCTTGAATTCTAATTGAGCTGGACAGCCTAGACCAGTTGACGAACATCCTGACATGGCGGTTTGGCCATGACTCCAAACAGGCAGAATAGGAATCTGAAGGAGTTTAAAACCCGTACACCCTGGTCGAGACCAAGGGTATCTAGGTCGATATTGGCTGCTGACGTCCAATCACCAGATTAGTAGGACCTTTGGCCGCGGGCCTGCCGTCTGCAGCAAGGATAGCGAAGGATTTATTTGAACATCAGCCGGTTGACTGAGGTGCTCGTAGTGACCCCCGTAAATATCGGTCGTATGAGCTGACCCTGGCGGGCCTAATAGAAGGCACTCGATCCGTATCTGACCGAAGGTGAACTCATCAACAGAGAGTGGCGGATCGGCCAGTGGCACGACGAAGGCGCATACCCCGCGGTAGAGGATACTGATGTGCTCTATGAGGTGCTCCCGCGTTTTAAGGTCTCAAACTAGGTCCTCGAAATCGCTCGAAGGTCCAGTTAACTGGCTACCATGTACCACTGATTTAGCAACGCTGTGGTAGAATCGCCGCTCTTAAACGATCGGTGGGAGATCGGCACGCGTGGGGGGGAAAACACTTTTTCAAAAGATCTGGGACGACCATGTCGTCGGTCAGCTTCTTAGCGGCCAGCATCAGATATTCATTGCATTGCATTTGATTCATGAGGTCACGAGTCCGCAGGCATTTGGGATGCTGAAGGACAAAGGTATACCAGTCGCCTTTCCTGACAGGACCTTTGCCACGGTGGATCACATTATCCCTACCGATGGACGTTCACGTCCGCTGCAAGACGATATGGCAGAGCGCATGTTGCAGGTATTGACCGATGCAACTGACGAACATGGTATCGAGTTTTTTGCACCCGACTCCGGGGCGCAGGGCATTGTCCATGTTGTTGGTCCCGAATTGGGCCTGACGCAACCTGGCATGACCATATGCTGCGGCGATAGCCATACCTCTACACATGGTGCGTTTGGCTGTATTTCGTTGGGTATCGGTACGAGCCAGGTGCGTGATGTATTGGCGAGTCAGACGCTGGCTATGGATTCGTTGAAAGTGCGCCGGATCACAGTCAATGGTGCATTACAGAACGGAGTTACTGCAAAGGACGTGATCCTACACATCATCCGGACGCTTGGCGTCAATGGCGGAGTCGGGTACGCCTATGAATATGCGGGGTCTGTCGTTGACAACATGACGATGGAGGAGCGTATGACCCTCTGCAATATGAGCATTGAAGGCGGTGCTCGTTGTGGTTATGTCAATCCGGACAACACCACGTTTGAATACCTTCGTGGACGGGCCCGGGTGCCAGCCGGTGCGGAATTTGATGAGGCCGTTGAACGATGGCGAGGCTACGCCAGCGATAGCGACGCTCTCTATGACGACGAAGTCGTGATTGAAGGCAGCGACATTGCGCCAACGGTCACCTGGGGCATCAATCCCGCACAGGCAGTCGGCATTGGTGAGAAGATTCCAGCCACCCAGTTGGAAGATGAACTGATCACCCAGGCACTAGATTATATGAAATTGAAGGCAGACGATCCCATCAAGGGTACGCCCATTGATGTCGCGTTCATCGGGAGTTGCACCAATGGGCGACTGAGTGATTTTCAAGCTGTTGCAGATGTGCTCGGCGATCACAAGGTCGCCGCCCATGTGAAAGCGATAGTGGTACCGGGCTCAGAACAGGTTGACAAGGAAGCCAGAGCACTGGGGCTGAATGAGATCTTTGAAAAAGCAGGTTTCGAATGGCGTGAACCTGGCTGCTCCATGTGCCTTGCCATGAATCCCGACAAACTTATCGGTGATGAGGTGTGTGCATCGAGTTCCAACAGGAATTTCATGGGGAGACAAGGTTCTCCGACAGGGCGCACCATTCTGATGAGCCCGGTCATGGTTGCAGCGGCAGCAGTCACTGGGTCTGTTGCGGACGCAAGAAAGGTATTCGGGTTATGAGCAGAGTCAGCACGATAAGTGGTCGAGGTGTCTACATCGCAGGCAACGACATTGATACCGATCGCATTATCCCAGCTCGTTTCCTCAAATGCGTCACGTTTGACGAGCTGGGTCCGTCTCTTTTCTACGATGAGCGCTTTGATGGCGATGGGAACTCTAGGCAACACGTTCTAGACGAGTCTCGTTACGGTGGCGCTGAAGTATTGATTGCTGACAGCAACTTTGGTTGTGGGTCCAGTCGAGAGCATGCACCACAAGCAATTCAGAAGTTCGGCTTCAAAGCAATAATTGCAGGGTCTTATGCAGAGATTTTTCACGGCAATAGTACAACGCTGGGCATTCCCTGTGCCGTGATGTCCGATGAGAATCGCGCACGTCTCGCAAGACTGATCGAGAGTGATCCAACCATTGAGGTCCTCATCGATCTGGACTCCATGAAAGTGACTTGTGTAAACAACAGCTTCGACATCACAATGAAGGCTTCCACGCGCGAAGCATTCCTTCAGGGCTCCTATGACCCGTTGGATGCGTTGCTGGAAAGGTCGGCTGATGTGCGAATCACGGCACGGCGTCTTGGCTATCGGGCCGGTTGACTGATGTCGCGCAAGAAGATTGAGATCTACGACACCACGCTCCGTGACGGTAATCAGGGTGAAGGTGTCCAGCTCAGTCTCGCAGACAAGTTGACGCTGACGGGGATCCTCGATGAAGTGGGTATCGACTTCATCGAAGGTGGCTGGCCAGGATCTAATCCAAAGGACGACGGCTTTTTCGAACGTGTACGCAGTCTCGATCTGAACCACGCCAAGGTCACGGCTTTCGGTTCAACACATCGAGCAGACGTTGATCCATCGGAAGACTTTTTCCTATCCAAGCTTGTTGAAGCGAAGGCCGATGCCACGTGCATTTTTGGGAAATCCTGGGATTTGCACGTCGAACAGGCGTTAAGGGTCAGCCCAGAGGCAAACCTCGATATGATTACCGGTTCGGTGGGCTATCTGAAGTCAGCGACTGGTAAACCTGTGTTCTATGATGCAGAACATTTCTTTGATGGTTTCCGAAGCGATCCTGGCTACGCGCTTGCAACTTTAACGGTGGCGCACGAGGCCGGTGCCGAGCGGGTCATTCTCTGTGATACGAATGGTGGTGTGATGCCACATGAGGTTGGTTTTGCGATTCGCGAAGTCAGAAAAGAGATTCCTGGTATCAAGTTGGGTATCCATGTCCACAATGATGGTGGTTTGGCAGTCGCAAATACTTTACGTGCCGTAGAAGAGGGCGTTGTTCAGGTTCAGGGCACGATCAACGGTATTGGGGAGCGATGCGGGAACGTAGATCTCATAGCCATTTTGGGGAATCTCGAACTCAAGATGAACTATCAGTGTCTGCCAGATGGCGAACTCGCCCATCTGACCGCGCTGTCACGAAAGGTCTGGGAACTGATTGGACGAGAAGGGCCTATGGGCCAGCCATTTGTAGGGACGTCCGCGTTTGCACACAAGGGCGGTGTTCACGTCAGCGCCGTACAACGCAATCCTGAAACCTATGAACACGTGACGCCTGAGTCCATTGGTAACGCTCGAAAGATTCTGATCAGTGAACTGTCAGGTGGCAGTAACCTTCGTGCCAAACTCGCAAATCGCTATCCGGAGCTGGAAGAAACGAACACCGCAAAGGCGATTCTTGAAGAAATTCAGGAGCGAGAACACGCGGGCTATTCTTTCGAGAATGCGGACGGCAGCTTTGACCTGATCGTTCGGCGGCATTTGGGTCGGTACAAACCCGCCTTCGATCCTTTGTCCTACCGAATCTATACGCCAGGTGGTGGCGACGGGTCTGAGGATGCCGATGGGTTGATTGAGGCCTCGGTAAAAATCAGGATTGGTGATCAGGTAGAGTTGTGTGCAGCAGAGGGGAATGGTCCGGTAGATGCCCTCAATCTGGCACTGCAACGGGCTCTATTACCGACGTTCCCCATTGTAGCCGACATGCACCTGACAGATTACACCGTCAGGGTCATCAACAGTACCGAAGAGACCGCTGCAAAAGTACGCGTTTATCTTGAACATAGTTTTACGGGTGAAATATTCGGCACAGTGGGTGTCAATGTCGACATTATAAAAGCGAGTTGGCAGGCATTGCTCGAAGCACACCATTACTGCCTGATGCAGCATCAAGAATTTGTTGATGAAACCGCGGCAGAATAGTCGTGCAGTTCAAACCTACACTCAGATATCTCAACGACTGGAGCACACAACATGAAACTTGACGGCCATCTGGTTGCGGACTGGAAGAAAATTCCTTCACACATTCAAGCCATGGAAGCCGCTGGCTTTGATGGCGTTGGCTCTGCAGAAATGAACCACGATCCATTTTTTCCTCTACTGCTTGCCGCAGAACATAGCGAGAAGATCGAGCTGCGTACGAGCATCGCGGTTGCGTTTGCTCGTAGCCCGATGATTCTCGCGAATCTGGGACACGACCTGAATGCGTACTCGCAGGGTCGGTTTACCATGGGACTTGGTTCGCAGATTCGAGCGCACATCACCAAACGTTTCAGCATGCCCTGGGGTGCACCTGCTGGACAGATGAAAGAACTCATTCAGGCAATGCGCGCTATCTGGGCCAATTGGTATGACGGTGAGCCGCTCCGATTTGAGGGCAAGTACTACAGCCATACCTTGATGACACCTGCATTTACGCCACAGGATAATGAATATGGTGCTCCCAAGGTTACGCTGGCAGCGGTTGGTCCCATCATGACCCGTATCGCAGGTGAAGTCGCAGACGGACTGATTATCCATCCGTTTTCAAATGAAAAGTACATTCGCGAAGTCACATTACCGGCAGTCCAAGAAGGTCTGCGTCGTTCGGGTCGTTCCATGGATGATTTTGAAATCTCGTACTCACCCTTCATTATTTCTGGCAAAGATGAGCAGACATTCGAGGTGCAGAAAGCAGCCGCGAAGAACAGGATTTCATTCTATGGGTCGACACCTGCCTATAAGCAGGTCCTTGGGGCCCATGGCTGGGGTGACCTACAACCAGAATTGAATGCGATGTCCAAGCAGGGCAAGTGGGCGGATATGGCTGAACTGGTGACCGATGACATGCTGAATGTCTTTGGTGTGATGGGAGAACCAGAGACGGTCGTTCCGACCATGAAAGCTCGCTACGGTGACTTCACGGATCGCACCAGCGCAGGTTTTGGATTTGTTGATGAGGATCACCGAGCCAGTATGATTGCTGAGCTCCGCGCTAACTAGCCATAAAAGCCTAGGGTTTGGAAGCACGCAACAAGACTGTGGTCCGACTGGTCCACCACATTGAGGACAGCGCTCCCCGGCACGTCAGGAGTCTCCAATGAATAAACGATGGTTACTTATCGCAGCCGCGATGTTGATTGTGGTGGGCATCTCCGGCGTCGTCTCATTGATGACAGGTGAGAGTGATGAGCCTAGTGTGAGCGACGAGCCTACGGAGACTTCAACAGTTTCCGTAACACTGCCGGACCCAGTTACGCCAACCGAGTCCCAAACAATTGATCGAGATCAACCCGACGGGGTCGCGGAACTGCAGAATCAGGTGCTACCTGGCAGCATAACCGAGGAGCCCGTACCCCAAGAACCCGTCACAGTGCCCGCTGTTCCGGCTGTCGTACTCCCACGATTGGACGACAGCGACCCGCTGTTCCGGGATAGCGTGGTCAGCCTATCGCGGATTGAATCGCTCAACGGCTGGTTAGGGGGTGAAAACCTGATCCGCAAAACGGTACTGGTGATTGACAATCTGGCTCGAGGCCAGCTCGTTCGTGAGCCTTTGGCCATTCTGGCCCCCGGTGAGCCGTTTTCCGTGATCGAAATTTCGGAAAATAGGTTTGAACTTAATCCTGTGTCCTATCAACGGTTTGATCCCGTCGTCGAGATCTTTGATTCCTTAGACAGTCGAAGTACTGCGGAACTTTATGTCTTGTTGCACCCACTGCTCGAAGAAGCCTGGCAGGAATTGGGATATCAAGAGGGTCGTTTTCAAACGGTGTTGTTTCAGGCAGTTGGCAGATTGCTGGAGACACCAGAAATTGATGGCTCTATTGAACTGATACGTCCGGCTGTCATGTATGAGTTTGCCGACGAGCGTCTAGAGTCTTTGGGGAGTGCGCAAAAGCAACTATTGCGCATGGGGCCCGACAATACCCGTAAGATCAAGAGGAAACTGCGGGAGCTTGCGCTTGAGGTCAGATCGCAACTCGCGACCGATGAGGAGACCAGCTAGTCGTTTTCGGAGAGTCAGCGTAACACAAAGTGCAAAAGGGAAGTTGATCAACCGGGTATCTGTCGATCCGTGCATCGAAAGAAAAGATCGTATAACTGTTAGTGCCTACCTCTACACTTGAGGTGTTGCGGTACCGGGTGTTTATGATGGATCTCCCTTAGCGTTCTGACAGTGCAGCCTCTTGTGCCCGTTTCAATGGCTTTAGGATGTAGTCCATGATTGTCTTTTCACCGGTAATTATGTCTACAGTTGCGATCATTCCAGGAATGATTGGCATGGGATTGGTTTCGTTCCCCAAGTAGTTCTTGTGAGTCCGGACATGGATCTGAAAGTAGTATTCGCCGGTATCGTCTGTGATGGTGTCAGCACTGATCAACTCTAGAACCGCATCGAGACCGCCATAGATTGAGAAATCGTAGGCTGTCAGTTTCACGGTGGCAGTTTGTCCCGGATGTATGAAGGCAACGTCCGCAGGCCGTACTTTGGCTTCTATCAGCAGCGTATCGTTGAGAGGTACGATCTCGACAAGATCCATGCCAGGCTGCACCACTGCACCGACGGTGTTCACCAGAACCTGCTTGACCGTGCCATCCACGGGCGAACGCACGTCAGTACGTTCGACGCGATCTTCCAAGGCCACATTGGAAATCGACATCCTGGCTAGTTCTGTTTTGGCCTGGTTCAATTCGGTCTGCGCTTCTCGAACAAACTGCTGACGGCGCTCAACGATGGTGTCTTCCGCTTCACTGATAATAGCCTGTGCTCGGGGAATTGTTGTCCGAGTGACTTCCAGTTGGCCCTCTGATTCGTTGACTGCAGCTTGAATTCGAAGGAGTTCCACTTCGGAGACCGCCCCGGTTGCGACCAACGGCGAGGTCATCTCAAGTTCGCGTTGTGCAAGATCGGTATTTCGCTTCAGCTTCTGTTCTTCCGCCTGCAATTCTGCAAGGGACTGAGTCTGTTGCATCAAGCGCTGATTCAATATGTCGATCGCTGAATTCTTCTCTTGTTGACGTGCGAAGAACAACTGTCGTTCACGGTCAATGATGTCCGAATGCTCAATAGGGAAGTCTGGCGGTGGCGTAAAGGGACGATCTTCGAGTTCTGCCTCAAGGCGCGAAATTTGCGCTGAAAGGGCCAGCGTGGCGATCCGTCCTTCATTTAAGGTAGACGCAAACCGTGTGTCATCCAGCAGCATCAGGGTTTGACCTTCCTTAACCCGAGCTCCCTCCCGCACCATGACCTGTTGAAGAATCCCGCCTTCGAGGTTCTGAATTACCTGTAGCTGGCTTGATGAGATGACTCGTCCCTCAGCATGTGCAACCTCGTCGACGGTTGCCATGTTGGCCCAGGTGATCCCCGTCACGATCACAATCAGGGTTAACCAAAGGACTGCGTGGGATAGGATAGGCAACCGTTCCACCTCGGCCGCCACGGTGTCCGGCATATAGGCGATGTCTTCTCCATGATAGGCCATCAACCCGCTGCTTCGGTTGTTCGTGGATCCGTGCCTGATGAGATGGCGGGCGGTCCACCGGAGAGTGCTCGCAGCACATCGTTTTTAGGTCCATCGGCAATCACCTGACCCTCATTCATCACAATGACACGATCCACCAGCGTGAGCATCGTGGTTTTGTGGGTCACGAGTATCAGTGTGCGGTTGCTTAGATACGACATGATTCCTTCCCGGAAGACGGCTTCTGCAGCGCTGTCCATTGAATTGGTGGGTTCGTCCAGTAAGAGCATGTTGGCATCCCCGATGAAAGCTCGTGCGATAGCGATCGACTGCCGCTGGCCTCCGGACAGGTTGGTTCCACGTTCACCTACAGGTAGGTCGTAACCCTGAGGGTGCTTACTGACAAAGTCATCAAGTCCCGATAATTGTGCTGCCCGTAAAACGGCGGCGTCATCGCTCGTGGGTTCACCGATGACAATATTGTCGCGAATGCTGCCATCAAACAGGATGATGTCCTGTGGGACATAATTAATGTTTCTTCGCAGATCTGTCGGGTCGAGTTGCATTATGTCCGTACCGCCAACCAGGATGCTGCCTGCGGCGGGCGAGTAGTACTTCATCAGCATTTTTTGCAGCGTCGTTTTACCAGAACCGATCTTTCCGAGGATGCCGACGTGCTCGCCGGGTTCAATTTTCAGGCTGACGTTGCGTAGTGCGGGTACCTGTTGTCCCTGATAACTGAACGAGACTTCGCGGAACTCAACGCCACCGTCCAGTTCTGGTCGGTGCAGAAATTTGTGACCTGCGGGTCGCTCTGTCGGTAGTTGCATTATGTGATTAATTGATTGATACGCCGCCATAGAGTGATGGTAACGGGTAAAGATGTTAGCGACCTGAGCCATCGGGGCAAGGCAGCGTGCGGTTAAAATCGTACATGCGATTAGTCCGCCTACTGTCAGTTCACCCAGCATGATCATGTAGACACCCAGAATCACGATAGCAATAGTCGCAATTTGCTGGAACATCTGAGCCAGGTTAACCGTGATGAGGGATAGTAGTCTGGAACGTAATGACAGTTTGGCAAGGCGACCATTGTGACCTTCCCAGCGCTCTTGCATGACGCCTTCAGCCCTTGCCCCTTTAATGGCGTCGAGAGCGGTGAGTGACTCAACCAGCATGGCATGCTTCTTAGCGGATTCGGCAAACGTCTTATTGATCACGTCCTGAAGCGGTGCCTGCAGCAAAATTCCTGTGAGAACCACGAGTGGAATCGCAACCAACGGGACCGCAGCGAGCATATCACCGATGCCATAGATCAGGAGTATGAACAAAATTACGAAGGGGAGGTCGATGACCGTTGTGAGGGTCGTAGAAGTGAAGAACTCGCGAAAGCTGTCGAATTCTTGCAGGTTATTTGCGAAAGAACCCACGCGATTTGGCCGTTCACTCATCCGAATATCCATGACACGCGAGAATGTTCTGGATGAGAGGATGATATCCGCACGTTTACCGGCTACATCGATAAAGTAACCGCGAAGCGACTTCATCATGAGATCGAATAAGATCACGATAAATACACCACTTGCGAGTACCCAAAGGGTTTCCACCGCATAGTTGGGGACTACCCGGTCGTAAACATTCATAATGAACAGCGGCGTAGCGAGAGCAAATAAATTGATGAGCAGAGAAGCGACAATGACTTCAGCATAGATGCCTCGTGATCGTTTGATCACACTCCAGAACCAGTGTTCCTGACGCTGTCCTTCAGTATCGTCTTTCTCGAAGAAGTCATACGCTGGCTTTAGATAAAGGCACAGTCCCTGGTAACTTCCTTCGATGTCTGAGCGGGGTACCTGTGCTGACTTGCCGCAGGCACTCATGACTGTGCACACGTCATCTTCAATGTGAGACAACATTACGGCGTCGTCTTTCATCAGGAGTACGATGGGGAGCACCTCATCGCTGATCTTCGTGAGATCGCGTTTGACGAGACTCGCATTAAATCCAGCTCTTTCTGCAGCTCGGATAAAGAGGGCTGGTGTCAGTTGTCCATCGACAAGGGGCTGTCCTGCGGTCAACGCTTCTGGTGAGTAGGGTCGCTTGAAGTGTTGTGTCAGCAGGACGAGGCAACCGAGGAGCGATTCACTTTGTTTACGGGTAGCCTCGTCCACGGATGTACGTTCCTCCACCGCATCGGTGCTGGGTTCAACGGGCGAGGGAAGGGATCCGTTGTCAGTAGTGTCCGACATCGGAGCAGTATACCACTGCGAGAAGTATGCTCTGCGTCGGTGTTCGTGGTGTCCTTTCGTCGTTCCGGTGATTCACGACGCTCGGGTCCTAGGTCAGATTGGGATATTTCTGATCCAGCGTTGCGTTCCACTCTGCGACGCGGTCAGCATTGGCTTCAAGCAGCTGGTCAACGTCGCCGATCGCGGTCATGCTAACGATGGTGTCACCTTGTTCAATGGCGTCGACAATAGCCTGGTCTTCGTCTGATTTTACCTTGCCAAACACAGTATGTGAGTCGTTCAAGTGAGGTTGCGGGCCATGAGTTATGAAGAACTGACTGCCATTGGTCCCTGGTCCTGCGTTCGCCATGGATAAAATGCCAGGTCCATCATGTCGCAAGGAAGGATCAAACTCGTCCTCAAAGTTGTATCCCGGGCTGCCTGTACCGGTACCCTGTGGACAGCCGCCCTGAATCATAAAATTGCTGATCACACGGTGGAAATTTAGCCCGTTGTAATAGCCTCTTTTCGAAAGATTTACAAAACTGGACACGGTTACGGGGGTTTCATCCGGTTTGAGCGTCAGGTTGATTGTCCCTTTGCTGGTCTCTATAGAAAGTGAGATATCCAAGGCGGTTTCCTCGTCATTAATAGTAGATGTCTGTCCGGAACAATGATGCGTCCGGTCGCTTTTCGAAAAGTTGAGTCTCAGCGCTGGTCGATGGCAATGTAGTCGCGAGCATTTGAGCCGCGGTACAACTGCCGGGGGCGGGCAATCTTGTAGGGAGCACTCAGCATTTCATGCCAGTGGCTTATCCATCCCGGCATGCGTCCCAAGGTAAAGATGACGGTAAACAGATTGGTAGGTATACCGACGGCCTGTAGCGTAATACCTGAGTAGAAATCGATGTTCGGATACAGGTTGCGTTCAATAAAGTAATCGTCTTCTCGAGCTATCGTTTCCAGTCGTTTGGCCAGTCGAAGTAGCGGATTATCATCGACCCCAAGCTCCTCAAAGACCTCATGGCAGGATTCTTCCATGACTTTTGCTCGAGGGTCGAAATTCTTGTACACACGGTGACCAAACCCCATAAGCTTGAACGGGTCGTCCTTGTCCTTGGCTTTGGCAACGTATTCCTCAACCTTCGATTCGTCTCCGATCTCGTTAAGCATGTCGAGAACGGCTTCGTTGGCACCGCCGTGTGCGGGTCCCCACAGTGCGCTGATACCGGCTGCAATAGCGGCGTAGGGATTGCAGTCCGTGGATCCCGCCATGCGGACCGTTGACGTTGATGCATTCTGTTCATGGTCAGCGTGCAGAATAAAAATTCGATCCATTGCTTTTGCGATGGTCGGGCTGATCTCTCGTTCGTCACCAAAGCACATATTGAGGAAATTTTCGGCGTAACCTAGCGAAGGATCGGGTGTGATAAACGTCTTGCCAGCGCCATGACGAAAGGCCATTGCTGCGATGGTTGGGATCTTTGCGATCAGTCTGTGAGCTGTTGTGACGCGATCTTCATAGACCGTAATGTCAGTATCTTCATGATAGAGGGCGGCAAGACCTGATACAGCAGCCCCGACCATCGCCATCGGATGTGCGCCTTGCTTAAAACCGTTAAATAGCTGCTGGTACTTCTCGTCCACATCCTGATTGGCATTAATGGTATTGACCATCTTGTCGTACTCGGCTGGGGTGGGCAGTTCACCGTTCAGGAGCAGATGAGAGACTTCAAGATGGTTCGAATGTTCAGCCAGCTGCTCAATCGGGTAACCGCGGTACATCAAGATACCTGCAGCGCCATCGATGTAGGTGATCTCGGAATCACAGCTTGCGGTTGACAGGAACCCTGGATCGTAGGTGTAGATCCCTTCGGCGATGAGCCCACGGACGTCGACTACATTGGAGCCCTCGCTGGCCTCCAGCGTGGGCAAGTCGACTGTTCGGCCGTCGATAGAGATCTGAACCTTTTCTGCCATGAGTGATTCCAGTGATGTGATCGGAGCGAAGCCGGCCCATGATTTCAAAACCGCCGTATGTTGTAAAGGTGTAGTGTCGTACCCGTTGTCGTAAAGTCCCATTAGGCAAGGGCTGGCGCCGATCCAGCGTCATGTTTTAAACACGTCTTCTTTTGAGTTTTTACCCCAATAAAACTATGATGACATCTGTCGAATGACATCCACGGAGCAAGACCTCGCGTAAGAAGGTAACTGCCCTCTGTTCTGGATGGCGGAATATTTTTGGGAAGTTTGGAGTCAAATGTGAGTATCCCCGGAAAACCTCATCGACCGGTGAATGTCGATCCAGTTGATCTGATGCGTTTCGCGTGGCCTGTCACGGCTATCGCATCGATCAGCCATCGTATGACAGGAGTGGTTCTATTTGCGGGGGTTCTGTTTGCGCTTTATGCGCTCGAACAATCGTTGACGGACGCGGCGTCTTTCGATGCAATGAAGACTGCCATTCTGACCCCATTTGGAAAAATCGTGACTTGGGGGCTGCTGGCAGCACTGGCTTATCACTTTGTGGCTGGCATTAAGCATCTGCTGATGGATTTAGAAATTGCAGACACGCTCGAAGGTGGGCGTTTTGCGGCGAAGATCACGCTGCTCTTAGGTGGCATCCTGGTGGTCCTGGCGGCCATCTGGATTTTCCCAGCATAAGCACCAACCTAACGCAGTCCTGTAAGACAGTACAAAGGAGCGAACGATGGTCACACAGGCCACGAGTCTGAGTCGAAACGGCGTCTCGGACTGGATTATTCAAAGGGTGACAGCCTATATTCTGGCGGCATACACCGTTGTTCTGACTGGCTACGTACTGGTGCAGGAACCGTTAACCTTTGAGGTTTGGCGTGGCCTCTTTGACGCGACCTGGATGCAGATCTTCACACTGCTAGCGGCAGGATCTATTGGCCTGCATGCATGGGTGGGAATGTGGACCATCGGTACGGACTATATTCGTGAGCACTATTTTGGAGAAGGTGCAAATCGGCTGCGACTCATCTACGAGGTCGTCTGTATCGTAATGATTGCGAGTTATCTCATTTGGACTATCAAAATTCTCTGGGGAGGCTAAGGTATGGCTGAACTGCCCATTATGGAGTTCGATGCCATCATTGTTGGTGGCGGAGGCGCGGGCATGCGCGCGGGGTTGCAGTTGGCGGAGTCCGGCCGCAAGACCGCGGTCCTTTCGAAGGTGTTTCCAACCCGATCTCATACGGTATCTGCGCAGGGCGGTATTACCTGTGCTATCGCCAGCGAGGACCCTAACGACGATTGGCGTTGGCACATGTATGACACTATCAAGGGGTCTGACTATATCGGCGACCAGGATGCGATTGAATACATGTGCGAAGTGGGGCCCAAAGCGGTCTTTGAACTTGAACATATGGGGCTGCCATTTTCGCGAAAGGACAATGGTCGAATCTACCAACGGCCGTTCGGTGGGCAGTCCAAAGAATTCGGAAAAGGAGGCCAAGCAGCACGTACCTGTGCAGCTGCGGATCGAACCGGACACGCTCTATTGCACGCGCTCTATCAAGGCAACCTGAGGGCGGGTACGGTATTTCTGTCAGAGTGGTTTGTGGTCGATCTGGTCAAGAACCAGAACGGTGCGGTAGTCGGCGTCATCGCCATCTGTATAGAAACCGGAGAAGTTCATCACATCAAAGCATCGGCGACGGTACTCGCCACAGGTGGTGCTGGTCGCATTTACCAATCGACGACGAATGCGCTCATGAATACAGGCGATGGTACGGCGATGGCCCTGAGATCCGGTTTCCAAATGCAGGACATGGAAATGTGGCAATTCCACCCAACCGGTATTGCCGGTGCAGGGACACTAGTCACAGAGGGATGCCGCGGCGAAGGTGGCTACCTAATCAATAAGGATGGCGAACGGTTCATGGAACGATATGCGCCGACAGCAAAAGACCTAGCAGGTCGTGACGTTGTCGCACGTTCGATGATTCTCGAAATCCTGGAAGGTCGAGGTGCAGGCGATGCGGGTGATCACGTCTTCCTGAAACTGGACCACCTGGGCGAAGATATTCTGCATTCCAGGTTGCCCGGTATCGTAGAGCTGTCCAAGACATTCGCGCATGTTGATCCCGTCAAGGAGCCAATTCCTGTAGTACCGACCTGTCATTACATGATGGGTGGTCAACCAACCAATATTCATGGACAGGCACTGCTGCACAGAGATGGTGAGGACCAGATCATTGATGGGTTGTATGCGGCTGGAGAAGCCGCTTGCGTATCAGTGCATGGCGCGAATCGGTTGGGCGGCAATTCCTTACTCGACCTCGTGGTCTTTGGCCGGGCAGCCGGACTGCATGTCACTGAGGCGCTCAATCAGGGAATCGACACCACGCCGGCGTCAGACAGTGATCTGGACGAAGCGCTCTCGCGTCTGAATCGGTGGAATGAATCTCCATCGGGGGGTGAAGGGGTTGCCCAGTTGCGCGCGAGCCTGCAGTCCTGTATGCAACTGAACTTTGGTGTCTTCAGGAAAGAAGACACCATGTTGAAGGGTATCGAGGAACTGGCGGAACTCCGCGAGCGAATCGAAAAGGCTTGCCTCGGCGACAAGAGTGCAGCATTCAACACGGCCAGGTTAGAAGCCCTGGAACTCGATAATTTGCTGGAGATCGCCGAAGCGACGGCGATCTCTGCGGAGAAGCGAAAGGAATCTCGTGGCGCCCATGCACGCGATGACTACGAGGAGCGTGACGATGCGAACTGGCTCGCTCATTCGATCTACGATCCGACTACCAAGGAGTTGGGCAAACGGGCCGTTAACTTCACGCCAAGACTCATCCAGACCGATGACGACCTGCCTGACGGGCTCTTCGATCCAAAAGAACGGAAATACTGATGCAAGTAAGCATATACCGATATGATCCTGGACAGGATCTTGAACCTAGAATGCAGGATTTCGACGTAGCGATCCCGGAAGGTCGTGACCTGATGGTGCTAGACGTTCTGGCTCTGATCAAAGAGCAGGACCCATCTGTCGCCTATCGTCGTTCATGTCGGGAAGGTGTTTGTGGCTCTGATGGTTTGAACATGAATGGCCAAAACGGTCTTGCATGCATTACCCCACTTTCCGATGTTACCACTGGGAATTCGCTGACCATTAGACCGTTACCGGGTATGCCAGTGATCCGAGATCTGGTCGTCGACATGGAACAGTTCTTCGAAAACTATCGTCGCGTCAAACCGTATCTGGTGAATGATGAAGAGCCACCCTCAAAGGAACGACTTCAGTCCCCTGAAGACCGAGAAAAGCTTGATGGATTGTACGAATGCATCTTATGTGGATGCTGCTCATCATCATGCCCCTCCTTCTGGTGGAATCCAGATAAATTCATTGGACCCGCCGGGCTACTTCAGTCCTACCGCTTTCTTGCCGATAGTCGTGATACGGCGACGGAGGAACGGCTCAAAGAACTCGAAGATCCCTTCAGCGTGTTCCGCTGCCGTGGCATCATGAACTGTGTAAACGTGTGCCCACGAGGTCTGAATCCGACACGTGCGATCGGGCACATCCGCAACATGCTCTTGCGCCGCGCAGTCTGAGTCACACTTTCACTGACTGAACTCCCACCAGTCGCTGGCCGGAGATCGATGCTGTCCATGGCATGCCCGTCATCATTGGCTTAAACTCCGAATCGCGGTTGCAGATGCATGGCTGACCCATTTGCCTGAAAGGAATGGGCGGTCGTGCTTGTCTGTTCACAAAAGGACGGCGGCACGGCGATAAGGAGTATCGGATGCAAGGCAGCACAATGGAGCAGTGGAGGCGCTCGGGACATATTTCCGGCGGCAACGCATCCTATGTCGAGGATCTCTACGAGTTATATCTCGATAATCCCGCAAGCGTTCCTGATCAATGGCGAAGCTATTTTGAATCGCTCCCCGTGGTTGAAGGCAACGTCTCTCCTGACTTTTCCCACGAAGGCGTCCGCAATCATTTTCTCCTGCTGGCTAAGAATCAGGCCCGGGTAACTCCGGTTCCAGCATCGTCGGTCTCATCTGACTATGAACGTAAGCAGTTTGCAGTCGGGGAACTGATCTCCGCTTATCGGCGCAGAGGGCATCTGAAGGCGGAATTGGATCCGTTGTGTCTCGTTGATAAACAACCTGCACCGGTGCTTGATCTTGACTATCACCGATTGTCCCCCGCAGATCTCGATACACCTTTTCAGACGGGTACGTTGTTTTATGGCGATAAGGAAGCCACGCTTCGTCAGATCATCGAGGCGCTTGAAGACACCTATTGTGACCATATTGGCGCCGAGTACATGCACATTACAAACCAGGTTGAGACAAACTGGGTGCAGCAACGTATGGAAAGCGCCCGTTCACAGGGTGGATTCGGACATGATGTCAAACGACGTATCCTTGACCGTTTGATCGCTGCAGAAGGGCTCGAGAAGTACCTGGGCAACAAGTATCCAGGTACAAAGCGTTTTGGTCTGGAAGGTAGCGAGAGCTTCATTCCCTGCATGGCGGAATTGATCCATCGGGCCGGGCGTGAGGGCGCCGTTGAGACTGTTATCGGGATGGCGCATCGCGGACGACTGAATTTACTCGTCAACCTGATGGGGAAACAGCCTTCCGAGTTGTTTGATGAATTTGAGGGACGCTATGAGCCAGGTTTTGGGTCTGGCGACGTCAAGTACCACCAGGGCTTTTCTTCAAACCTCATGACACCAGGTGGCGAGATGCATCTGGCGCTCATGTTTAATCCATCACACCTCGAAATCGTCGCGCCGGTGGTCGAGGGTTCAGTACGTGCCCGCCAGGACCGTCGTGGGGATGATGACGGTTCACTGGTTGTACCAATCATTGTCCATGGGGATGCAGCGTTCGCAGGTCAGGGCGTGGTTATGGAGACTTTCCAGATGTCTCAGACACGTGGCTACAAAACTGGCGGCACCATCCACGTGATCATCAACAACCAGATCGGATACACGATCAGCAACGCGGAAGACGCGCGGTCTACGTACTACTGTACCGAAGTCGCCAAAATGATTCAGGCCCCTGTGTTTCACGTCAACGGGGATGACCCTGAGGCCGTTCTTTTTGTCGCTCAGATGGCGGTTGACTACCGGATGACCTTCAAGAAGGACGTAGTCATCGACATCGTGAGCTATCGTCGACGTGGGCATAACGAAGGCGATGAGCCGGCGATCACGCAGCCACAGATGTACAGTGTTATCCGAAAACACCCGACAACGTTGACACTGCACGCGCAGAAAGTGATTCAGGAAGGTGTCATCTCTGAAGAGGAATATCTCTCGCGGGCCGAGCAGTACCGTGATGATCTGGAGGCGGGCAAGGCGGTCGCCTGGGATTATTTGAAAGAACCCAATACTTCGATGTTTGTCGACTGGGGGCCTTTCCTTGATCCCGACAAAGTTGACACGGCAGACACGAGCGTTGCGCCCGAGCAATTCAGAGCTGTCGGTGCGCAGGTTCAGGAGTTGCCCGAGGGGTTTGTACTCCACCGGCAAGTCACCAAGATCCTCGAGGATCGGAAAAAGATGTCTGCCGGTGCGATGGCGATCAACTGGGGATATGCGGAAGTCATGGCCTATGCGACATTGTTGAACGAAGGCTATGGCGTCAGGCTGACGGGACAGGATGTCGGCCGTGGTACGTTTTCGCATCGGCATGCTGTTGTCTACGATCAGAAAACGGATCGCTCGCACTGTTCTCTACAGCATCTAAAGGAGGACCAGCCAGAGTTCAGCCTATTTGACTCCCTTCTGTCGGAGGAAGCCGTGTTGGCTTTTGAGTACGGTTACTCGCAAACAAGTCCGCAAACCCTCGATATCTGGGAAGCGCAATTCGGTGATTTTGCGAACGGTGCGCAAGTGGTGATCGATCAGTTTATCGCCAGCGGTGAGCATAAATGGGCGCGAATGTGTGGTCTCACCATGTTATTGCCTCATGGGTACGAGGGGCAGGGACCAGAGCACTCTTCTGCCCGTCTGGAACGTTATCTGCAGTTGTGTGCAGAACACAATATGCAGGTCTGTACACCGACAACACCTGCGCAGATCTTCCATCTGTTACGACGTCAGATCGTCAGTACATTACGTCGTCCCCTGATCATCATGTCTCCAAAGAGCTTGCTCAGACACAAGCTTGCGATTTCATCTCTGGACGACCTTACGAGCGGCCGATTTCAAGAAGTCATTGACGATGAGGAGGTGCGAGCAGAAGACGTGACTCGCATCGTAATCTGCAGCGGTAAGGTCTATTACGATATGGTCGAAAAACTAAGCCAGGAAGGGCAGGAACGGCGTGATGTCGCGATCGTCCGGATAGAGCAACTGTACCCGTTTCCGGAAGAAGATTTGAAAGCAGCGATCAGTCGCTACCCGAATGTTGCGGTCGCTGTCTGGTGTCAGGAAGAACCGATGAATCAAGGCGCCTGGTACTCAAGTCAGCACCATATGCGTCGTGTCGTTAATGAATGTTATCCAGGCCTGTATCTTCAATATGCGGGGCGAGAAGCATCCGCAGCAGCTGCAGCCGGGTACGCGTCACTCCATGCGCAGCAGCAGGAATCTCTAGTGACGACTGCGTTATTTGGCGATGGAACATAGACTGGCTGTCGTGACCAGCCTGCAGATTGAGGTGACAACACCCGTTTGAGGAAGCCGCCAGGTACAAAGGAAGGAAAGCATGGCAGATAGTGAATCAGTTGACATCAAGGCCCCGGAGTTTCCGGAGTCGGTGGCCGATGGTGAAGTCGCCACCTGGCACGTCCAGATTGGTGAGGCAGTGCGAAGAGATCAGGTTATCGTGGATATTGAAACCGACAAGGTTGTGCTTGAGGTGGTGGCTCCTGCTGATGGCAAACTTATCGCGATTATAAAAGAAGAAGGCGAGACGGTCCTCACGGATGAACTGCTAGCTACTTTTGAGGCGGGGGATGGTGCGAGGGCCTCAACCGTTCCCGCAGCCGTGTTATCTGATATGGAAGAGACATCAGAGGAGACCGAAGATGTCGTTGCAAGTCCGGCCGCTAGGAAAATTGCTCAAGAGCAGGGACTTGCGCTCGATCAGGTTACCGGCACCGGTAAAGATGGTCGGATCACGAAAGAAGATGTGGTGAAGGCAGTCGCTGACGCACAAAAACCGTCTTCGCGGGCGATCAACGCACCTACAGCATCAATAGAACAAGCGTTGGTCGTGCCTGGCGAACGGGTAGAACGTCGAGTACCCATGACCCGTATCCGTGCCAGTATTGCACGTCGTCTCGTAGATGCACAGCAGACTGCAGCGATGCTGACGACGTTCAACGAGGTCGATATGAAACCCATTATGGATTTGCGATCTCGTTATAAGGACGAATTTGAAAAGGCACACAACGGCACTCGGCTCGGGTTTATGTCGTTCTTTGTTAGGTCGAGTATCGAAGCCCTGAAACGTTTCCCGGTCGTTAACGCATCTATCGACGGTAACGACATTGTCTATCACGGTTACCAGGATGTAGGCGTGGCGGTCAGTTCGCCGCGCGGGCTGGTCGTACCTATCCTCCGGGATGCAGATAGTCTGACGCTTGCGGAGATTGAAGTTCAGATACGTGAGTTTGGTACGCGCGCCCAAGAGAACAAACTCTCCATTGATGATATGACAGGTGGTACGTTCACCATTTCGAATGGTGGAGTCTTCGGTTCGCTACTGTCCACCCCAATTTTGAATCCACCACAGACAGCAATCCTGGGTATGCACAAAATTGCTGATCGACCCATGGCCGTCGATGGTGAAGTGGAAATCCGCCCGATGATGTACCTTGCACTGTCCTACGATCACCGATTGATAGATGGGCAGGAAGCCGTCCGTTTCTTGGTTACGATTAAGGATTTCCTCGAAGAACCTGCACGAATTCTGCTTGACCTTTAATCTGGAGTAGCTATGCCTGATCAATATGATGTGGTCGTCATTGGCGGTGGCCCGGCGGGCTACCACGCTGCGATTCGCGCAGCGCAACTGGGTCTGAACACCGCTTGTATCGACAAGTGGATTGGAAAAGAAGGTCCTGCGTTCGGTGGGACCTGTCTCAATGTGGGTTGCATCCCGTCAAAAGCGCTGCTCGAGACGTCACTCAAATTTCAACAGATGAGAGACGAATACGGCGAACTCGGCATCAAAGTCAAAGGGGCGAGCATTGATGTACCTGCGATGGTTGGTTGGAAGGATCAGATCGTTCAGAACCTGACCGGCGGTGTCGCCAGTCTGCTCAAGTCGAACAAGGTCACTGCATTAACCGGGACCGCGCGATTGCATGCAGGTCGTATGATTACTTTTACGTCTCACGAAGGTGAGACGTCTCAACTCCAGGCGGAACATGTCATCATTGCGACTGGGTCAGTACCGGTAGAAATACCGCCCTGTCCGTTGGCGAATGATCTGATCGTGGATTCAACGGGTGCACTCGAATTTCAGTCCGTACCCAAACGCCTCGGGATCATCGGCGCTGGTGTGATCGGTTTGGAATTGGGCAGTGTCTGGAAACGTCTGGGTAGCGAGGTTGTGGTTCTGGAAGCATTGGAAGAATTCCTCCCAATGGCAGATAAGAACATTGCACGCGAAGCGAAAAAACAATTCGAAGCCCAGGGTATGGATATTCGCCTCGGCACCCGTGTAACGGGAAGCACTCCGCTCAGTAAGACCGTCAAAATAAAGTACATGGTGGGCGAAGAAGAAGCTGAGGAAACTTTTGACAAGGTTATTGTGGCTGTTGGACGGCGCCCGTATACAGAAAATTTGTTAGAACCCGATAGTGGTGTGAATCTCGATGAGCGTGGATTCATCTACGTCAACGATTTGTGCTCGACGGATTCTCCTGGTGTCTACGCGGTGGGTGATGTTGTGCGCGGGCTAATGCTTGCCCACAAAGGCATGGAAGAGGGCATCATGGTGGCTGAGCGAATTGCCGGCCACAAACCGATGGTGAATTATGATACGGTGCCGTCCGTCATCTATACCCATCCGGAGATTGCCTGGGTAGGTCGAACGGAACAGGAGCTGAAAGCGCAGGGCGAGAACTTCAAGACGGGACTGTTTCCGATGTCAGCGAGTGGCAGAGCGATGGCAGCCGCCGATACCGTGGGGATGATCAAGGTGCTCGCAGATGAGGAAACTGATCGCATTCTAGGGGTTCACATGATTGGTGCCCATGTTTCTGAACTGATCAGTGAAGCGGTTATCGCAATGGAATTTGGTAGCAGTGCAGAGGATATCGGGTTGACAATGTTTGCTCATCCAACGTTGTCTGAAGCATTCCATGAAGCGGCGCTCGCAACTGATGGGCATGCGATCCACATCGCTAGCCGCAGACGCAAGAAATAGAAGAATGAATCAAGAAAACAAAGCGTCTAGTTTCACGACAAAGACCGCAATTAACCAGTAAGGAAAAGAGAGCATCTATGAACCTGCATGAGTATCAGGCCAAACAGTTGTTTGATGAGTATGGTCTGCCTGTTTCTAAGGGCATCGCAGTGGATACCACCGAAGAAGCTCTGGCAGCCGCTAGAGAAATCGGTGGTGAGCGGTGGGTGATCAAAGCTCAGGTCCATGCGGGTGGGCGTGGTAAAGCCGGCGGCGTTAAGTTGGTTTCAACCGAAGACGAAATTCGAGCGTTCTGCGAACAGCACATCGGTACGAATTTGGTGACATTTCAGACAGATGAAAACGGACAACCAGTTAGCAAAATCTATCTTGAGGACTGCACGGACATTGCGACAGAGCTGTATCTGGGCGCTGTCATTGACCGCTCCTCGCGGAGAATCATCTTTATGGCATCAACAGAGGGTGGTGTTGAGATCGAAAAGGTGGCTGAGGAGACACCCGATAAAATTCTACGCGCAGTGATTGACCCTATGACGGGTGGGCAGGCTTACCAGGGGCGCGACCTAGCTTTTCAACTGGGACTTTCAGGAAAACAGATCAACCAGTTTGCAAGCGTCTTCACAGGCCTTTCGAAGATGTTCATTGAACGCGATCTATCGTTACTGGAAATCAATCCGCTGGTTGTCACTGAAGCAGGCGACGTACATTGTCTGGACGCAAAGGTTTCCATCGATAGCAACGCAACCTATCGGCAACCTGAGCTGGCGGAATTGCGTGATGCGACGCAGGAGGATGAACGCGAAAATCAAGCGTCGGAGTTTGGCCTCAACTATGTTGCTCTGGAGGGCAACATAGGCTGTATGGTCAACGGTGCAGGTCTCGCAATGGGGACGATGGATCTGGTGAAACTACATGGTGGACAGCCGGCCAATTTCCTTGACGTGGGTGGTGGTGCTACCAAAGAAGCGGTGAGCGAGGCGTTTAAAATCATCCTTTCTGACAGTAGCGTGAAGGCGGTGCTGATCAATATATTTGGTGGCATTGTACGATGTGACATCATTGCCGACGGTATCATCGGCGCTGTAAAGGAAGTCGGTGTTGAGGTCCCGGTCGTGGTTCGTTTCGAAGGTAACAATGCGCCTCTGGGAGTGAAGACATTGTCTGAGAGTGATGTGGATATTATCGCGGCTACCAGTCTGACCGACGCTGTTGAGCAGGCCGTTAGCGCCGCTGGAGGTGGTTCATGAGCGTACTGATCAACAAAGATACCAAAGTCATCTGTCAGGGATTTACCGGCTCACAAGGTACACAACATTCTGAACAGGCATTGGCTTATGGCACGAAGCTGGTTGGTGGCGTCACGCCTGGAAAAGGCGGGCAGTCTCATCTCGACCTCCCTGTGTTTAATACAGTCGCTGATGCAGTCAACGAGACCGGTGCAACTGCGTCAGTGATCTATATTCCGCCACCATTTGCCAAAGACGGTATTTTGGAGGCGGCAGATGCGGGCGTCAAACTGATCGTTTGCATTACTGAGGGCATCCCCACGCTCGACATGCTCATTGTGAAAGCCAGTCTCGATGCACGTGGTATCCGACTCATCGGACCGAACTGTCCTGGCGTCATTACACCGGGCGAATGTAAGATTGGGATTATGCCTGGTGATATTCACCTGCCTGGGAAGATCGGCATCGTGTCGCGTTCTGGCACCCTGACGTACGAAGCCGTCAAACAAACCACAGATCTGGGATACGGGCAAAGCACCTGTGTCGGGATTGGTGGAGATCCTATTCCTGGCAGTAACTTCATCGATATCCTTGCCCTGTTCGAAGAGGATGACCAAACCGAGGCTATTGTGATGGTCGGCGAGATCGGTGGTCAGGCAGAGGAAGAGGCTGCTGAATTTATCAATGCCAACGTCACGAAACCTGTGGTCGGCTATATTGCAGGCGTCACCGCGCCACCAGGTAAACGCATGGGCCATGCTGGTGCGATCATCGCTGGCGGTAAGGGAACAGCCGCCGAGAAATTTGCATCATTGCAAGCGGCTGGTGTGCACACAGTGGATAGTTTGGCACAGATCGGTACTCGCTTGCAGGAGGTGACCGGCTGGTAGTCCTTTCGGTCATCCACGGATGACCCATAAGATACCATGTCAACCATGGTCTGGTTGTAGCGGGCGCTATTGAAAACACGCGCAGTCGTCCCCACTTCAAGCGTTTAAAGAAAACCGAAAGCATTGGGGGTTTTTGATGTCCGAAGCGGCACAGGAAAAGGAAACGATGAATTTTCAGACGGAAGCCAAGCAGCTTCTGCAACTGATGATTCACTCACTGTACAGCAACAAGGAAATATTTCTTCGTGAGCTGATTGCCAATGCATCGGATGCGATCGACAAGCTGAGATTTGAAGCATTGTCGGATGCGTCGCTACTTTCTGAAGACTCTGATTTTCGTATTCGTGTCGACATCGACAAAGATCTTCGTACGATCACGATTACTGACAATGGGGTCGGGCTAACACGCGATGAAGCTGTCACTCACCTTGGAACGATCGCCAAGTCCGGGACCTCACAATTCTTTGAATCATTGACTGGTGATCAGCAGAAAGACGCGCAACTAATTGGTCAGTTTGGTGTGGGTTTCTACTCCGCGTTCATCGTTGCCGATCAGGTCACTGTGGAGTCACGGTCGGCCCATGCACCTGTTGAAGATTCTGTCCGATGGATTTCACGTGGCGAAGCAGACTTTGAAGTCGAGAATATCTCGCGTGAAACACGTGGCACCTCTGTGACCCTTCATCTGAAAACTGACGAGGATGAGTTTCTCGATAGCTGGCGTCTTAAAAACATCGTGAAGAAATATGCAGACCATCTGTCGGTTCCTGTGCTTATGGAAAAGGAAGTGATGGGTGCTGAGGATGACGAGACCGATAATGACAAACCGGAATTCGAGACTGTCAATGATGCGAAGGCCTTGTGGCTGCGTTCACGCAGTGAAGTGAGTGATGAGGAGTACCAGGAGTTCTATAAACACGTTGCTCATGACTGGCAGGATGCGCTCACGTGGAGCCACAACAAAGTGGAGGGAAAGCTTGAATATACGTCTCTGATTTACGTTCCCGGGAAAGCACCTTTCGACATGTGGAGCCGGGAAGCGCCGCGCGGACTCAAGCTCTATGTTCAACGGGTGTTTATTCTCGACGACGCGGAGCAATTCTTGCCACTGTATCTGCGATTCGTCAAAGGTGTTTTGGATTCCGCCGACCTATCCCTCAATGTGTCACGCGAAATTCTCCAGCAGGATCCCAACGTGACTTCGATGAAAAATGCGTTGACGAAACGCGTGCTGGATGCGCTCGAGAAACTCGCGAAATCTGATGGCGAAAAATACCAGTTGTTCTGGAATGAATTTGGTCAGGTTTTGAAAGAAGGGCCTGCAGAGGATTTCAACAACAAGGAGAAGGTTGCAGCTTTACTGCGTTTCACCACGACGACCAGTGAAGGTCAGGACCAGACTCAATCTCTGGATGACTATATTTCGCGAATGAAAGAGGGCCAGGAAAAGCTTTACTACGTGACGGCGGATCATTACGGGACGGCGTCAAGCAGCCCCCATCTCGAAGTCTTTGAGCGCAAAGGCATCGAGGTCCTTCTGTTGCATGACCGGGTGGATGAATGGTTGATGAGCCATCTAACCGAATACGACGGTAAACAGTTTCAGGATGTTGCCCGTGCCACGCTGGATCTGGGTGATCTCGCCGATGAGGAGGAGAAGGAAGCTCAGGAAGCGGCCGAAAAGGAAAATGAAGCGTTGGTTGAACGGGTCAAGGCGGCGCTTGAAGATAAGGTACAGGAAGTTCGTATCAGCCATCGTCTCACGGACTCGCCAGGTTGCCTGGTGACGGGTGATGATGAGATGGGCATGCAGATGCGGAAGATGCTGGAGTCGGCGGGTCAAGCGGTGCCTGACGCCAAAAGAATCTTTGAGTTGAACCCAAATCATCCACTGGTCGAACGGTTGGATGCGGAGCAGGAGGAATCGCGATTCTCAGAACTCGCGATGATTCTGTACGATCAGTCTGCCCTGGCAGAAGGGACTCAATTAGAAGAACCTGCTGTTTATGTTCAGCGAATCAACAAACTGTTGCTTGAGCTATCGTCCTAAATCGCAGATACCACAGACCTTACGCTAACAACTGACCTTTGACGCGGCGGTTAGCGACGTTGAGCGTTGCTAAAGGGGGTAATTACTCGGGCAGTATCGGGTTGATAGGCTGATCCGGTACGTAGTTCGCCTGCGGAACCACTCATATTTCCGATGACAGATTCGGGTTCACGTGAGAAAAGTGGAGCGTCTCGCTGCTGCGATTGTATGTAAGCGCGCGTTGAAACTGATTAAATTGGATTTTTTTGTTCCGGTATGAGGTGATCGACGCTTTCGAACGCGACAAGGATGCCTAGATTATCATCCTCCGTCAGCTTATCGTGGTCGAGGCAATCCTCATCCTGACCGATTTCCAGTTCGTCGAAGTTCTTCTCCATGTTCTCCATGAAGTTGGACATCGCGTAATCTTTCCTCTGGATCAAAGACATCTACGACGCCTTCAGTATCGACTCAGTTGCCTCGAGACCGAGAGACAGCAGAACTAGTTCGGGATACGGCGTATCCTGATGTTCAAAGTATGAGGGACAATGCGTTATTGCCGACAGACGGCCCGAAAGGAATTCTTGATCTGCTCGTCAGTATGTATGTGGGTATAGCGTCGGAAACCATTAAACGCGATATTCGACTTGTCTGGCGTCAGCCGGTGATCGGTCATATGGTAGCCTATCCTGTGGGCTTTGGTTTCCGCACAGCCGGGGACTATTCTTGGCATGTCGTTGATGGAACACGACCCTGCGAACGCTGAGTCGGAGAGATTGATTGAGGGTGGAAAGATTGCGAACAACAGAGGTTACAGTCTGACATGGATCATCAAATTATAATCGCTGCCCCCCGGGTGCCGAGTCAGATCGGCTGGCTCTTGCTGGGGTTGCTGGTTGGCAGCAGTGTGGCCGCGAACGATTCCTGGCGATACCCCTCAGCAGAAGTGGTGAGCGTAACCGAAGACATGGCGGTCGCAAATCGTGAGCTTATGCTTGGTGCCATGAAACGAACGAATACCATTGTCAAACCCGAGGTATCCCGATTCATAAAGGGTACGCGTACATCGACGACGTACTTTGTACCATCCGAGCAGCGTCCCGATGTCGTCGCGTCTTACTATGAATCGCTGTTGACAGAAAAAGGTACGATGCTGTTCAGTTGCGACGGTCGATCGTGCGGGAGTTCGAACGATTGGGCGAACGGAGTATTTGGAGAATCGATTCTCTACGGACCGGATCAGGATCAACGTTACTTCATTGCTGAGGAAGGTGACACCATTCGTATGGTCTACATCGGATTGCGCGGCACCCGAAAGCTCTACGTCAACGTCACCGTGATCGATGCAGGTGGCGATGCAAGTTCCTTCGCGAGCCTCGCAGCGAAGTTGGTTCGTGATGGTCGTTATCTTGTCGATGAGTCTCGATTGTCGCAAGAACTGGATATCATTGCTGAATGGACAGTCAGCCAGGATACCTATCGTTTCGCGGTGGTTGTGCATGAACGCAAGCGGCGAGGCGAAACGGTCGGGGAGGCTGTTCGGCGCACCACCGCAAGGGCCGAGGAACTCATGATGCAACTGGTTGATCGTGGCGTCAGCCCGACCCGAATCGAAGCGTATGGGATTGGACCCTTGGCGCCGATTGATCAGGCAACGATTGATCGAGTGGAACTCGTCCTGATCAGTCAGTAGGCGTGATAGCACCTAAAGACCGGTATTCATAAATCTACAAGGACAGCGATTCTGTATGCAGGCTTCTTTGGCGTTCGCTTAAATGGTGGTGCTGCAAAACAAAGATGCCTACACTAAGGCTTGCCAGTAGCCGTATGAGCAAACTGTGCAATCACTCTGCAGGGTAGTGGGCCGTCATGGCAGGGAACTCATTAGGACAAATGTTCAGGATTTCGACCTTTGGTGAGAGTCATGGCCCGGCGTTGGGGTGCGTGATTGACGGGTGTCCGCCAGGTCTTCCGATTACTGAAGAAGACATTCAGAGAGACCTGGATCGTCGCAAACCCGGCACATCCCGTTATGCCACACAGCGGAAAGAACCTGATGCCGTGAGCATTCTTTCCGGGGTCTTCGAAGGTCGGACGACGGGTACCAGTATTGGTCTCGTGATTCACAACACCGACCAGCGCTCTCGGGATTATTCGGATGTCAAGGATATCTTTCGTCCGGCTCATGCTGACTACAGCTATCTCAAGAAATACGGAACCCGGGACTATCGAGGTGGTGGAAGGGCGTCTGCGCGGGAAACCGCCATGCGCGTTGCCGCTGGCGCGATCGCCCGTCGCTTCTTGGAAGAAGCTTACGGGATTTCCGTCCGAGGTTATCTGTCAGCGATGGGGGATATCGAGGTCCAGACAGTGGACTGGGACGAGGTCGAAAACAACCCTTTCTTTTGTCCAGACGCGGCGCGTGTCCAGGAAATGGAAAATATGATAAATGCCCTGCGACGAGACGGTAACTCGATTGGTGCCCGTGTCACGGTAGTGGCGAGAAACGTCCCTACAGGTCTTGGAGAACCTGTTTTTGACAAACTCGATGCAGAAATCGCCCACGCAATGATGAGCATCAATGCAGTCAAGGGAATCGAAATCGGTGCTGGGTTCAATGTTGTTGAGCAGACGGGTACCGAGCACCGTGATGAAATGACGCCGAACGGGTTCATGAGCAACAATGCGGGTGGCATCGTGGGAGGTATTTCAACTGGTCAGGACATTCATGTGAACATTGCGCTAAAGCCCACATCGAGCATTACCACACCGGGTCGCTCGGTGGACATCGACGGTAAGCCAGTCGAGGTGGTGACCAAGGGGCGTCATGATCCGTGCGTCGGTGTTCGCGCAACGCCAATTGCTGAAGCGATGCTGACGCTTGTGTTGGCAGATCATGTCCTCAGGCATCGAGGTCAGAACAGTGAGGTGACCTCTGTGGGACCGGACCTCAGCTGAGGATGTCAGCCGCGGAGACTGCCTTTGGTATATTGCTCGATGCCATCGTTGTCTCGATGAATGCCCAGGCGGCCCGGCTTAATGTTCTGCGCTGATGGTGAATGAACCCCAGGGTTCGGCTCGCGTTCAAATGAGGTTGTGAAATCTGGCACATCTGATCATCGACCATGCTTTGGGGCAGCAGGCTCCAACCTAGTCCTATGCTGACCAGCATACGGATCGTCTCGAGGTAATTGGTTGTTGTGTGTACTTTGATGGTGTCCTCGTGTTTTGCAAAGAGATGATGGGCAATACGACCCGTGTACGTTGTAGTGTCAGGGAGGACAGCATCGAAAGACATTAGCCGGTCGATTGATACAGTCCCTCCAGCTGATTCCTCTGCCAGTGGATGTTGGTGTGCACAAACGATCACCAAGGGATCATGCCAGACTGCCTGGTGTACCAGTTCTGACGGTAGATTCGTGGGCATAAAAGTCACCAGAGCTAGGTCGAGTTCGTTGGACAATACCTGTTGGTAAGCAACATCCGAATCCAGGAAATTAAGATCAAGGCTGATGTTGGTGTAGCGCTGTTGGAATAACCTCAGAGGTGCTGCCAACCGCCATTGACCGATGTGATGGGTCGTCGCAAGGTGAAGTAGTCCAGTTGGGTGACTTCCCAGATCTTCAATGATCCTGGTGACGTCATTGAGGTCCCGGAGGATAGCTTTCGCCCTTTCGTACAAAATCCGTCCCGCATTGGTGAGCACGACGGTCCGATTGACACGGTCGAAGACCTGACAGTCGAGTTGACGTTCCAGGACGGCGATACGCTTGCTGATGGCTGGCTGGCTGAGATGAAGCTTGTTGGCTGCTGCCGAGAAAGAACCTTCGTCGACGATATTGACGAACGCAAGCATTGTTGTGGTGTCGAGCATCTTGATCAAGTCGGTTCCGGTGGTTTTGGGGTATATCTATTACCTTTAGTAATGAGAATGATAATAAATATAAAATTGAGCTATTGAAAGAGGTCGAATAGACTTTGAGATCTCAATGATTGGAGCGTGCAGGAGATCATTATGGAACAGGCTAATGTAGCGGTCGTTGGTGCGACCGGAGCAGTCGGGGAGGTCATGCTCGAGATGCTAGAAGAACGTCAGTTCCCTATCAAGAAAATCTATCCACTTGCGAGTGAGCGAAGTGCAGGGACGGCAATCCGTTTTAATGGGCGTTCAACTCGAGTCGAGAGTCTCGCTGATTTCGATTTTGGTCAGGTTGATATTGCATTGTTCTCTGCGGGGGGCTCAGTATCTGCTGAGTTCGCGCCCAAGGCGGCCGAAGCAGGTTGTGTTGTTATCGACAATACATCCTATTTCAGGCGTGAACCGGACATCCCGCTGATTGTTCCGGAGGTCAATGTACATCGATTGCTCGAATACAAGACGAGGAAAATTATCGCAAATCCCAACTGTTCCACCATCCAGATGGTCGTGGCGTTGAAACCCATTATGGATGCAGTCGGCATCAAGGGTATTAATGTTGCGACCTACCAGGCAGTTTCAGGTACCGGTAAGAAGGGTGTCGAGGAACTGGCAGCGCAGACTGCAAATCTTCTGAACGCCAAACCCATTGAAGCGGCTGTGTTCAGCAAACAGATAGCATTCAATGCGATTCCTCACATCGGCGCTTTTGAAGACAACGGCTACACAAACGAAGAAATGAAGATGGTATGGGAAACCCAGCGAATATTTGAAGATGACAATATATCTGTTAATCCTACATGTGTTCGTATTCCTGTGTTCTACGGGCATTCCGAAGTTGTCCACATCGAAACCAGAACACCGATAGAGGTCTCAGAAGTAAGGCGTCTACTTGACGAAGCGGAGGGCATCTGTCTGATCGATGAGAGAGAAGACGCTGGATATCCGACGGCCGTGCCTGATGCCTCCGGTACCGACCCGGTGTTTGTTGGGCGTGTAAGGAAAGATCTAGCCAATCCGTGCGGAATCAACCTTTGGGTGGTATCCGACAACGTACGTAAGGGGGCAGCTTTGAACAGCATACAAATCGCGGAAGTTTTGCTAACGCATCTTTAATAATTGATACTTAACGACATGTTTCTATAGAGTTACCAGCATCAGACAATAGACCGTCGAACGATCCAACTGACTTCAGATGTGTGTGCTTACAAGGCCGGTCAAGGTAGAGGTCAGAGCGGTGAGAAACAGGGTTTGGGTGAGAGATGTAAGGAGGTGTTCGACAATAGCGCGCTGTTCAGATGGCTGGGGCGGTTTACGTTAGCGGTGGGGATCACCTCTTTTTGTGATTAGTGCGTGATGGGCCTGCAACAGATTTTTATTCACAGGCGATAACATGACGATCCGTGCTCGCCATGCACCGGCCGGTGCGGGCTGTGATAGAAAGAATGACGTGTGAGCAAAGACGCAAGGGAACAGTAGGAAGATGATCATTCGTAGACTCGTATTGATTTGCGTGCTGCTGACCACCATGTCCACCACCTACGGACTGGAACTCGTGCAGGAAGGTAAATTTGCTAATGGTGAATATGGGATGACGAGGCCAGGCGATACATCATGGAATGTCGCTTCGAAGGTTCGTCCCAATCGGTCTGTTACCATGCAACAGACGATGTTGGCTCTCGTTGAGGCTAATCCAAAAGCTTTTATCAATGGAAACGTGAATTTGCTAAAGACTGGCTACGCTCTTAGAGTCCCCGACCTTGGAGAGATTCGTGCCCTGTCTTCCGCTGAAGCCATGTCCGAAGTTGAGTATCACAATGCCGAGTTTGAAAGCTATCGCTCTGGCAAGCAGGGCACACAATTGGATGGGGCCCGTCGAACCGGTTCCTCCTATGGGTCTACAGGTCGTGATACGAGTGATGGAGAGCTTGTTCTATCACCAAGGAACGATAGCACGGTAGGAGATATCTCTGACAGCGGTGCCAGAGACGGTCGCACGGCGGTCCTTGAAAATGAACTGGCCATGACAGGCGAAGACCTTGATCGCGCGCGTCGTGCCAATGCGGAAATAAGTACTCGCCTTGATGAACTTAACGAACAAATGGAAACGTTGATTTCGTTGGTCTCAGCTAAGAACGAACAAATTGTGTTAATGCAGAATGAAATTCTCAAAATGCAGAACGCCGCTGCTTCAACACTAGGACCTGAAGCACAGCCGTCAGGCTCTCTTCTGACGAACACGTATATCATGGGTGGACTTGTACTTTTGGGTGCTGTGCTCGCTGCTGGGTTGCTCGTCTTTATGCGGCGTCGACAGCAGGATGGTGGTGACCTCTCGCAACCATTTGGTGCCACGCAGGTACGGGAGTCAATGGCGGCACCCGATCAGAAACCGTCATTGGCGGATACGTTTGAACGTAGCAAATTGGCATCTCGTATGGAATCCGCCGAGGAGGATGGGGACGATCTTGATCTATCGGTCGACGATGACGAGTTGGTCCTGGATATGGATGCGGAAGATGAAGAACACGATGTCGACGCCAATGAAGACGATGGGACAAAACTGGATCTGGCCAGAGCCTACATCGACATGGGTGATACAGATGACGCACGAAGTCTGCTTCAGGAAGTTGTCGCAAATGGATCTGATGAAGATGTTGCTGCAGCCAACGAACTGTTGAGTAATCTTGACGACTAGGCTCTGGATTCTATTTCGAACCCAGCTTCGATTAATTGGTACGTAGTTTGGCGTCTCAGAGAGTTGCCCTGGGCATCGTCTACGATGGATCCCGCTACCACGGATGGCAGTACCAGGGCGCTGATGTCCTAACCGTTCAATCCACCCTGCAGAACGCGCTCGCTTCAATCGCGGATCATCAACTGACACTGACTTGTGCAGGCAGGACCGACACTGGGGTCCATGCAACACGCCAGGTTGTGCATTTTGACGTCGATAATGAGCGCCCGGACAAGGCGTGGACGGAGGGAACCAACGCAAGGCTTCCGAACGACATTTCTGTAGACTGGGCTTGTCGTGTATCCGATGACTTTAGTGCGCGCTTTTCTGCGACAGCACGCAGATATCACTACGTGATTCACAACAGTCGGATTCGATCCGGTCTCATGTCCCATCTGATGGCGCGTGACCACCGCACTCTGGATGCGGCAAAGATGCATGAAGCGGCGCAGCTACTGCTAGGTGAGCATGATTTTACATCCTATCGGGCAGCCAGTTGTCAGGCACGGTCACCCATAAGATGTGTTCTACATCTCAACGTCCGCCGAGAGGGCGATCTTGTGATCCTGGATATCCTAGGGACCGCATTTCTGCACCACATGGTGCGAAATATTGCAGGTGTGTTGATGGACATCGGCGCGGGTGAGAAACCCGTTGAGTGGGCGGGTGACCTGCTCGCTGCCAGGAACCGTAATCTTGGTAGCGTTACCGCATCCCCAGCGGGCCTATATCTGACAGACGTGATCTATCCTGACCAATGGGACCTGCCACCAGGACCTCGATTGCCGCACCTCCTGTCGTTGCTGACAACACCTGGACCAGGAAGCTAAATCAAAGACGCGAAAGCTCGATAGGAAGCTGTTAAAATCGCTCGCTCACTCGGTTGGCGGCCCTTACATCGTGCGAACACGGATCAAATTCTGTGGGTTGACTCATAGTGATGATGTTTCGGCAGCCATCGGATTGGGCGCCGATGCGATCGGCTTCAATTGCTACAAAGGTAGTCGACGTTTTGTTTCAATTGAGACTTTGTCGGGGCTGAGCGCTGTCGTGCCTGCATTTGTTGTCAGGGTAGGCGTTTTCGTCAATCCAGATCGCAACGATGTCAGGTCAGCACTACCCTATTTGGACTTGTTGCAGTTTCATGGCGATGAAACGGCGGAATTTTGTGGGAGCTTTGAGTGTCCTTATATGAAGGCCGTACGGGTTTCTTCAACGTTGGAGGTACCATCGCTGGCATCTGATTACCCAGATGCACGCGCGGTTCTCATCGATAAACACACTACGAAAAGGACAGGCGAAGTCGTATTTGGTGGCAGTGGAGAGACGGTGACATGGCATCACGTCTCGAGTGAAGTACCATTGGTTCTTGCAGGTGGCCTTGATCCGGATAACGTGGCGTCCGCGATCTGCAGTGTCAGACCGTTCGCCGTGGATGTGGCTTCCGGGATTGAGTCTGCCAATGAAACATCAGGCCGGAAAAGTAGACAATCAATGAGCGCCTTTGTCGCAGCAGTTCGGCAAGCCGACACGGAGAACTGAACATGTCCGATGAAACAAAAGATAGAATCGCGTCCGATGCCGGTCCTGATGCCCGGACAAGCACGCACAATGAAGTACCCAGCGTCATGCCTGACGAAACCGGTCACTTTGGCCAGTTCGGAGGCCGATTTGTATCGGAAACTCTGATGGCAGCGCTGGACGATTTAGAGTCTCTATACCTCCGGCTCAAGGACAATGGCGACTTCAAGGCCGAGCTGGCTGCGGATTTGAAAGACTATGTCGGGCGTGAGTCGCCGCTCTATTTTGCGAGGCGACTAACGGAAGAGGTGGGGGGTGCGCGAATTCTGCTAAAACGTGAGGATCTCAACCATACAGGTGCCCACAAGGTAAATAACTGTATTGGCCAGGCCATGCTCGCGAAACACATGGGTAAGACCCGCATCATTGCAGAGACCGGGGCGGGACAACACGGCGTGGCAACCGCGACAGTTGCTGCCCGACTTGGACTTGAGTGCCACGTGTATATGGGGACTGAGGACATCCAGCGCCAGTCGACGAACGTCTATCGCATGAAATTGCTTGGGGCCAACGTCATTCCGGTAGATAGCGGCTCAAAGACATTAAAGGATGCATTGAGCGAGGCGTTACGAGATTGGGTCACCAATGTTGATGATACCTACTACATCATTGGTACCGTTGCGGGCCCCCATCCTTATCCGATGCTCGTGCGCGATTTTCAATCCGTGATTGGCGAGGAAACTCGTCGACAATGCATTTCGAATTACGATCGTCTGCCGGATATTCTGATCGCGTGTGTGGGAGGTGGATCCAATGCCATGGGCCTATTTTATCCCTTCATTAACGACCACTCGGTTCGCATGATCGGAGTTGAACCTGCAGGGGAGGGCCTCGATACAGGTCGCCACGCCGCCCCTCTAAATCGGGGGACCGTTGGAGTCTTGCACGGTAACCGTACGTTACTTATGCAGGATGCCCAGGGATTGATCTCCGACACCCATTCAGTATCGGCTGGTCTGGACTACCCAGGGGTAGGTCCTGAGCATGCCTGGCTCAAAGAGAGCGGTCGCGCAGAGTATGTGGCCGTCGATGACACTGATGCATTGGCCGCCTGCCGATCGCTTAATCAACTGGAGGGCATTCTTCCAGCCTTGGAGTCATCCCATGCGGTGGCATACGCCATGGAATTGGCCGCTGGAATGTCACCAGAAGAGATTGTCATCATCAATCTGTCCGGCCGCGGCGATAAAGATATCCCCACGCTCGCGCGTATTGATGGGATCTCACTAAACTGAGAGGGAGAGACATGGGCAGAATTACCACCCTGTTTGACCAGCTCCGTCGAAATCAGAAAAAAGCGCTGGTGGCTTACCTCGTCGCTGGCGATCCGACGCCCGATGTTACGGTTCCACTGATGCATGCCATGGTGGACGCCGGTGTATCAATGATTGAATTGGGGGTTCCATTTACCGATCCTGAAGCAGATGGACCGGTGATTCAAAGTGCAGCAGATCGGGCGCTTGCACAGGGTGTGTCATTGCAGGATACATTGTCCCTGGCGGCTCGTTTCCGAAAGCAGGACAACGAGACGCCAATCGTCTTGATGGGTTACCTTAATCCAATCGAAAACATGGGTTATGAACCATTTTCCAAGGCGGCTGCATCCGCCGGAGTGGATGGTACGATCACCGTGAACAGTCCTCCTGAAGAAGCAGGTGTATTGGATGGTTTCCTGATCGATCATGGCATTGATCCGGTGTACCTATTAGCACCGACAACGACGGACGACCGTGCGGATTTCATCTTTCACCGGACTCGTGGATTTGCTTACTACGTCTCTTTGAAAGGCACGACCGGCGCATCAACGATTCAGGTCGATTCAGTGGCAGGTAATCTGGAACGGCTTAAACCGAAAGCCACAGTGCCACTGTTGGTTGGATTTGGAATCAAAAATGGTGACATGGCGAACGAGATCGCCCAATTGTGTGATGGTGTTGTTGTCGGTGCTGCTATCGTCAGTCTGATGGAATCCCACCAGAAGGATACGACCGCCCTTATTCAGGCAGTGTGCGACCTAGTGGGTGAGATGAGATCAGCGATGGATAGTGCCTAGAAGGAGCCTGTCGGTGGTGGCGCCCGAATCATCTGACGCGAATCTGGAGGAGTGGTGCGAGGTACTTGCAGCTGACTGGAAGTCGGTTCCCCGGTCACATGAATGGTTCGAGGGAACACCTGCACGTGTTGCCCAGATCGCGCGGCAGCTTGGTATTTCTAAACCTGCACCCCATGTTTTCGTTATCGCGGGGACCAACGGAAAAGGGTCTACGTGTATGGCGATCGCTGAGATCGCGACTGTACTAGGGCTGTCTGTAGGAGTCCTGACCTCGCCCCATCTGCATCAATTCAACGAACGCATCATGATCAACGGTGAACCTGCGAGTGATGCCGATATTGTGGTCGCGTTTGAACACATCAGGGCGAGCGCTAGTGTTATTGGGCTGACAACAGCCAGTCCGAGTCAGTTCGACTACTTCACGCTGGCCGCTGCCTGGTTATTCCATCGAGAACGAGTAGATGTAGCCGTTATGGAGGTTGGGTTGGGCGGCCGACTTGATCCGGTCAATGGCTTCGAACCTAGTGTTTCGATTATTACTCGGGTGGCGCTAGATCATGCCCAATGGCTAGGTTCTGATCGAGAAGCGATCGGACGAGAGAAAGCGGGGATTCAACGGCCTGGTGTACCCTGTATTGTTGGCGAGCCATTACCGCCGATGAGTGTCGTTGATTACGCAAGGACCCTCGGTACACCACTCGCTATTCGAGGACAGGATTTCGATGACCACTGTATCGGATTGGGGCAAGATGGATACCCACTCATGCTAGCGATGTCGTCGCTGGAACCTGGTGGATTGCCTCGTGACAGCCTAGTCACCGCGGCGCGAGCGTGGTGGTCAAGAGGGTTATCGCTATCTCAGGAGACGTTAGATAAGGTGTCGTCGACGGTGGGAATGGCGGGCCGGTGTCAGTTGATTAGGAGTCATGAGAGAGACATTTTTCTAGACATCGCACACAATCCTGATGCCGTGACGTTTCTGGGAGAGGAAGTACGTCGGTGGACACTTGAAATGGAAAGCACTCGTGTACTTGGATTATTTGCTGCCCAGTTAGACAAAGATGTAGACCGGATGCTGATCGCTGCAAAACCCTGGGTTGACAAAATATTCATTTGCACGGCAGGAGAAACTTGCCATTCAACAGCGTTCATGGCCGGATTGCCAGTATGCCAGGGTGGGTGGGTCGAAGGACGGTATGATAAAGTAAGCACCGCATCGGGGGCCTTGATGGCATTGAGTCAACCCAACGATCTGATCGTTGTTTTTGGTTCGGTGTCACTAGTCGCACAGATTCTGAACGAACTAGTGCCGGATTGATCAGAACAGCGTGGAATCTAAATTAAGACAACGCGTCACAGGGGCTATAGTGCTGATTGCTCTCGCGATCATTATTTTACCTATGCTGTTCGATGGTAACTCTGAAGATCGAGAACGTCTTATGACTCAAATCCCGGAGCCACCAGTGATCGCACTTCGCGAGCTTTCTGTCGACGATATTTCATCGCGTATGGCCGCCATGGAAAGTGCAAGTAGAGAGGGGTTTCCTAAAGTCTTATCGGATCCTCGTGATTATGCTAAGACAACGGAACCAGAGGAGTTCGCACTTGACGCCAACGGATTACCCGTTAGTTGGAGTCTGCAATTGGGTAGTTTTTCGGACTACAAGAACGCCCTGGCGCTGCGCGAAACCATGCGCAACGCCGAATACCGAACCTATATTATTCAGGCACAAACCGATGGAGGCGAAACCTACCGCGTATTTATCGGGCCCATGGTGCAACGGGCTGAGCTCAGCAGTATTGCTGATGAAATAGCGCGGGACTTCGAAATCCAGGGTCAGATCGTAAGGTATCGTCTGGAAGACGATGCCGGACAACTTGGGGGCTGATGTTGGATCAAGTGACGGTGGTTGATTGGATCATCATCGGTATTGTCGTGATATCAATGCTAATCAGCATCAAGAGAGGCTTTGTCAAAGAAGCGCTATCCCTGGTATCGCTGATTGCCGCAATAGTTATTGCAAGCCTATTTGGATCAAGTGCGGCCGACCTTCTCATCGAGCAGATTGAGACAACGTTTGTTCGGCTGATGATTGGTTATGGCGGTCTCTTTGTCATCTCGCTGATCTTGGGCGGCCTGGTGAACAATCTAATTTCTCACCTGGTTACCGTCGCTGGACTCTCTGGCACGGATCGTTTTCTTGGAATGTTGTTTGGTTTTGGTCGTGGTGCAGTCATCGTAGTCATTCTGGCGGGGGTGGTGAATCTGATGCCTGTTCATGAGGATGAGTGGTGGCAACAAGCGATCTTGATTCCGCGCCTTACGGCAACATCTACCTGGCTGCAGGTGACTATCTTCGGACAAGAAGCGCAAATGCCGGAGGTCCCACACCTTCCTATCTCTAGTAGCATGTAATCTCAAGACATGGATTAAGGCGTTGGTTTGTCAGTTTTTGTATTTTTTCTCCGATTTTTTCAATTGATGCTAGGGGGTTGGAGCCGACGCCGGTATTATGCTCCCCATGAATCCTGGGGTCGGTTCATGATTAACAACGCGGAGATACACTCATGTGTGGTGTAGTAGGAATGGTTGCTCAGTCAAGCGTCGCCTACCATCTCTATGATGCTTTGACGATATTACAACACCGTGGCCAGGATGCTGCTGGTATCGCCACGACGGATCACCGTCGACTAAATCTACGGCGGGCCAACGGGCTTGTTCGAAACGTTTTTCGGCAAGAGGACATGGATACCCTCCATGGCAACATGGGTATCGCGCATGTGCGATACCCTACCGCTGGTAGCCAGAGTTCCGAAGAATCCCAGCCCATGTATGTCAATTCTCCTTTTGGCATCTGCCTTGCTCACAACGGGAATCTGACCAACGACCGCGACCTTTCAAAGTTGTTATATGAGTCGGAACAAAGACATATCAACACCTCTTCAGATTCCGAGGTCTTACTCAATATATTTGCTCACGAGCTGGCGTCACGCGGTAATGCCGATACGGCCGATGCCTTTTTTGACACGGTGGCTGCTGTGGCTGAACAAGCGGTTGGTGCCTATGCTGTTGTTGCCATGATCATTGGAAAGGGCATCATTGGCTTCCGTGATCCTCATGGCATTCGACCACTGTGCTATGGCAAGCGGGAAACGAGATCTGGCAAAACGGAGTTTATGATCACCTCCGAGAGCGTTGCACTTGATGTGCTGGGATTTGAGTTTGTCGCCGACGTGCTGCCCGGACAGGCGGTTTACATCAGTCACGATGGTGAGCTGCATGTTCGCCAATGTGTCCCGAGAAAAAGCTACAACCCCTGTGTGTTTGAATTTGTCTATTTTGCGAGAAGGGATTCCGTGATTGATGGCATATCCGTGCATAAGGCGCGGTTGCGCATGGGTGAAAAGCTGGCCGATAAGGTCCTAAGGCTGCACCCAGATCACGATATCGACGTTATCATGCCGATTCCCGATACGAGTTGTACTGCGGCGCTACCGATGGCGCATCGATTGGACGTGAAGTACCGCGAGGGGTTGGTGAAGAATCCTTACATCGGTAGAACGTTCATCATGCCCAGGCAGGATGAACGGGCGCATTCGGTTCGAAGGAAATTCAATACAGTACAGCTTGAGTTTCAGGACAAGAATATCCTGCTGGTCGACGACTCAATCGTCCGTGGTACGACGACGAAACAGATTGTTCAGTTGGCAAGGGAAGCCGGTGCACGCAACGTCTACCTAGCATCTGCCGCACCGCCAGTACGCTATCCGAATGTCTACGGGATCGACATGCCAGTGGCGAGCGAGTTTGTGGCACACGGGCAGACAGAGGAGGGCATAGCCCGGTATCTCGGCGTTGACTGGCTGGTGTACCAGGATCTCGAAGATCTGAGAGAGTGCGCACTGGGCATCAACGACGACGTTAATGAGCTCGATTGTAGCGTGTTCGATGGACGCTATGTCACAGGAGACGTGGATCAGTCTTATCTCGATATGATCGAAAGAGCACGGAACGATCTAGCCAAGGCTGATGTGTCCAGAGGCAGAGGAATGCAGCAACTCGAAGCCTACAACGCCTGATCATGCATACGGAACTCCAGTCTGTCATCGATCGTATCGGCACCGTGTTATTGGCGAGAGAGACAGGGGCTATCCTGGCCGTCATCTGCGTACTGGCGAAACGGCGTTATCCGAGGGCCCCAGGAGAAAACCCAGGTGCATATACAAATGGTGTTGCAGACGCGTAGTCCCGGCGGGCCTGTTTCACTCATGATGTCACCAGGCTGTAAACAGCCGCGTCCTATAATCCCCAGTCAATATTAAATGAACCAACTCCGATGAGCCGGCAACATCTGAGGCGGTGCAAGCGCCGTTTCTGTAAACGATCACCGGCCTTCATTCTATTTTCGCGACGGGGCCACTATGAAAACGAAATTGCTTGTCGTTTTCAGTCATGAGTGCCGCGTCTCGCATTAAGAAATGCGTCAGTCTGGCTTCAAATATCTGAAGATCGGTACCCTCTTTATCCACGAGATCATTTGCGAACCCAAGATATGTCTCGAAATGGCGAGCTTCAGATTTCAGCAAGGAGCCGTAGAAATCAGCAAGCTCACTGTCGACGACTTCGCACAGTCGTTCAAAACGTTCACAGCTTCGTGCTTCCACGATGGCACTGACGATTAAGGTATCAAGCAGTCGGTCGGGTTCGGTGTGACGGATATCACCTCGTAACGCCCCGGCATAACGCGAGGCAGAGAGGGTCGTGGGGACAATGGCTCGTTCGTTCATGATTGCTTGTACCTGCTCGAAATGGCGGAGCTCCTCACGTGCTAGCTTCGAGAGCTGCTCACAGAGCTCAGTATTGTCGACATAACGGAACATCAGGTTGAGCGCGGTACCAGCCGCCTTCTTTTCGCAGTTGGCATGATCAATCAGCAGTTCTGGCAGGTGATTGTTGACCTGATGCAACCATGCATCGGGTGTTCTAGCCATTATAAAGTTTTTAATATTCAATTAATTAGTTATCACTTGAAAAGTAAAGTCTTATATATGATTTGATCAGATATCGTACGACCGTAAGTCATACCCGTTGTCATCCCAGCGTAGATACCATGCCTGACGATTCCAGTCGCCCAGCACGATACGCGTTCCTGACGTGTTGTTGATCAGCGCATGTTCATGGATCGCCGGGCGGTGAGTATGGCCGTGCACAAGTAGTGTTGTGCCGTGAGATACTAACTCGCGTATCACCTCATCTGGGGTGACGTCCATGATCTCCAGAGCCGTCTCACGCGTGTGTGCTTTGCTCTTGTCACGTGCACCTTTGGCGATACTGGCGCGCACTTCGAGTGGCTGAGAAAGCAGTTCCTGTTGAAATGCAGGGTTACGCACCATCCTACGCGTAGCCATGTACTGTTCATCACGGGTACAGAGACTGTCACCATGCATGCAGAGCACCTTTGTGCCATAGATGTCAAGAACTGACGGATCCGGGATTAGGGTCAACCCAGCCGTTTTGCAGAAGGTCTCTCCAATGAGGAAGTCACGGTTACCATGCATGATGTACTTGTCGATCGGAAGAGCGGCCAGAGCATCGATAATGCCTCGATTAAAAGCGGTGTTGTCATCATCACCCAGCCAGACTTCAAAAAAGTCTCCGAGTATGTATAACGCTTCTGCCTGACGGGCATATTCATCGACAAATGAAATGAACGCGTCTGCAACGCGAGGTTCGTCCTCGGTCAGATGTAAATCTGAGATGAAAAGGGTGGTCATGGCTGACGATTATGGCCTACAGGCTCTGCAAGCGCATCCTAACGCCGCATTCGTTGCGGTTTTGCGTGGCGGCGTTTAGAATCGGCGTCCGATTCCAGTCCGGTCTGGTTTAGCCGATCCGGGTACAAGAATACGGGGTATAGCGCAGTCTGGTAGCGCGCCTGCTTTGGGAGCAGGATGTCGGGAGTTCGAATCTCTCTACCCCGACCAAATTTGGATCTCAGTTT
>MDTB01033688.1_pt1 | contig 127947 bp, 137 predicted proteins | sample 811161 | NCBI WGS metagenome assembly MDTB01 (sample SAMN05326650, study PRJNA326480) | marine metagenome | isolation source: seawater | place: Mediterranean Sea | collected 2009 | reverse complement strand
ATTTTGCAAAAAAAATATTAGACTTGGGAGCGATAATATCATTTAGTGGAATCATTACATTCAAAAATAATTATAACTTAGATAATATTATAAAATATGTACCTATGAATAAAATGTTAATAGAAACCGATTCACCTTATTTAGCTCCTGAACCATTAAGAGGCAAAAAGAATACACCAATAAATTTGGATCTTATAGCAAAAAAAATTGCTACTATTAAAAATATAAATATAAGAGATGTTGCTGAAAAAACTACTAAAAACTTTAATAAAATTTTTAAAATAAAAAATGAAAAATAAAATTGCAGTTGTATTACCATTAACTGAAAATTATTCCTTAAAATACTCAGGCGCTGTTTCTCTTTTTATAAAAGAATATACAAAAATAAGTAAATACGAATATAGAATATATGGCAATACGGACAAAAAAGATATAATTGATAAAAATTATATTAATGTTGATATTGGAAATTCTAAACTTACTAGCTCAAATGTTAAATACTCAGAATTATTAGTTGATGAAATTTCAAAATTTAATCCGGATATCATCGAAATACACAATAGACCTCAAATTGCAAAAATTTTAAAAGAAAAAACTAAAAAAAAAATTATCTTACATATAGCTAACGACCCATTATCTTTGAGAGGGTCATCTTTAAGTAGTGATAGAGAATATCTCTTAGAAAATATAGATAAAATTATTTTTGTAAGTTCGTATATAAAAGACCAATTCTTTAAAAATATTAATTTTAAAAATACTGATAAAACCCAAATTGTGTATCATGGAATTAACAAAGAAAATAAATTTCCAAAAAAGAATAAAAATATAATTTTTGTAGGAAAGCTCAATACTTCAAAGGGTTACGATATTTTTGGTAAAGCTTCAATCCAAATTTTAGAAAAATTTAAAGATTGGAGTGTTGAAGTTGTAGGTGACGAACCTAGAGAAAAAATTAATTTTACACACAAAAGATTTAAAAAATTGGGATGGCTTAATTACCAAGATACTATCAAGAGAATAAAGAAATCCGCTATATGCGTGATACCATCAAGGTGGGAAGAGCCCTTAGGTAGAGTTGCAATTGAATCTGGTGCTGCGGGTTGTGCCACTATAATTTCCAATAAAGGAGGTTTGCCAGAAACATTAAAACATAAATTAATTTTAAATACATTAAGTGTTAAAAGTTTACACGATGCAATAAGTAAAATTATAAAAAATAAAAAGCTAAGAGACAATCTGCAAGTTAATGCTTTTAAAAATCATATTCATGATTTAAGAAACAAATCTAAAGAGCTAGATATCATTCGAGATAAATTAATAAATAAAAAAATTAATATTAATTTTAATAATCCAATAAAAATAATACACATTGCTGATACTCATATAAGACATAACGGTAGATTGTATTACTCAACTTCAAAAAAAATCAATAATGGCTTCTTAATGAATGGTTACAATGTGTTAACTATAAGTGATAGAGATATTCTAAGTACATCAAAAAATATTTATGATTTTGAGGGTAAAAAAAAATTATCTAGTATAGTATTATCGTCTGTTAATAATTTTAAACCTGATCTTATTATGCTTGGACATGCTGATAATTTACCTGTTGATCCACTAGCGAAAATAAGAAAAAATTTTAGTGATATTAAAATTTCTCAATGGTTTCTTGATCCTTTAATAAAAACAGGACCTGATTATGTAAAAAACAAAAATAGAATACTTTCAAAAAAAGAAGTTATAGATGCTACATTTTTAACTACATCGCCTGAGAAAGTATCTTTTTTGAATTCTAATTGCTTTTTTATACCTAATCCTGCTGATCCATCAATAGATACGAATTGTTTTTATGAAAAAACCAAAACATTTGATATTTTTATAGCAATTAGCCATGGTCAGCATAGAGGAACTTTAAAAAATAATCATTCTGATCCAAGAGAAAAATTTATTAATAACATTGTCTCTAAATCAAATGATATAAGTTTTAAAATTTTTGGTATGAATAATTCTCAACCTATATGGGGCGATGAATTTTTTGAAAAATTATCTAAATGTAGGTTAGCAATCAACATTAGCAGGGGTGAACCAATAAAATATTACTCTAGTGATCGAATTACATCTACTATGGCTAATGGGGTTGCAACTATTTGTGATAAAAAATATAGTTTTCAAGATTTCTTCAAAAATAATGAATTAATTACTTACGAAAATGACAAAGATTTATTAAATAAAATAAATTTTTACAAAAAAAATGAAACAAAACTTACCATTATCGGAAAAAAGGGTAGAGAAAAATATTTTAAATTATTTAATAATAAATTAGTTACAAATTATATGGTTAAAAAATCTTTAGGAATTAAATTAAATAAGTTAATCTGGATGAAGTAGTGAGGTTTTCAATTATAATACCTACTTTTGAAAATTTCAATTATTTAAGAATTACTATCAATAGCGTGATCAAAAATTCTAAATACGATCATGAGATACTTGTGCATGTCAATTCAGGAAATGACGAAACAATAGATTTTTTAAAAAAAAAAAATATTAAATTTTCGTATTCTGAGTATAATTTAGGTTTGTGTACTTCTACAAATATTGCATCAAAAAAAGCAACTACCGATTATATATTATATTCTCATGATGATATGTATTTTTGTCCTGGATGGGATATAACTTTAAAAAATGAAATATTAAATTTGAATCATAATCTGTATTACCTATCGTCATCTATGATAGAACAAAATTCAGGTCACATACAATTTGACTGTGGTGATAGTTTTCATAATTTTAATGAAGACAAATTGCTAAAAAATTATAAATCTTTAAAATACTTTGATTATCAAGGGTCACATTGGGCACCACACTTAATTCATAAAAAAATTTGGAATGATATTGGAGGATTTAGCGAAGAGTTTAATCCTGGAATAGGATCAGACCCGGATTTGAATATGAAATTGTGGAAAAGAGGAGTTAGAATATTTAAAGGTCTATCTAATTTTAAAGTATACCATTTTGGTTCAATTTCTTTAAGAAAAAAATCAAATTTAAAAATTAATAAAGGAAATAAAACTTTTTTAAAAAAATGGGGTATTACACCTGTTTTTTTTACTAAATACTATTTAAGAGGTGGAAAATTCATAAATAATAAAATTAAATCTATTCCATTTGATGGACCATTAAAAAAACCAGAAAAGAGCTTATCTTTTTTAATTGAGAAGATTATTTGTAAATTAAAATATTTAAAATTAATGATATTTAAATAACTTTCATCATAAACCTTTTTTTCTAATCATAATTTTTAATTATATTTTTACTTTATTAAGTGCATTATTTTTAAATATATTAGCTTCTTTAATATATCTTCTAACCATTTGTGTTGTTTTATGTCCTGTCATAGCCATTATGCTTCTTTCATCCGCTCCCGATTCAGCAGCTACGGTAGCAAAACCAGACCTTAAACTATGACCAGCAAAGTTTGTATTTTCAATTCCTGCTAATTTTAGATATTCCTTTATTAATAAAACTACAGATTGGTCTGTTAATCTTTTATTTGTTAATGATAAACCTTTAGAAAATCTTGTAAAAATAGGTCCAGACTTAATTTTGGAAACTTCTAGCCATTTTCTTAGATTTGAAACAGGACAATAAACTTCATTAATGAAGAGGGGGAGTCCTTTAATCATTCCCTCACCAAATTGATCAGTTTTTGACCTTTTAATATTAATTTTTAGACCTTCTGGTACAAATTCTAAATCTTCATAATCAATAGAAATGAGTTCTGTTCTTCTAAATCCACCTCCAAAGCCAATTAGGATTATCGATTTGTCCCTGAGCTTTTTAATTTCATCAATTTTTTGATCATTTATTATATTAATAATTGATTTTAAATGTTTAATTAATATTGGTTTTTTACCTTTCTGAATGCTTCCTTTTACCCTTCTTATTCCCATTAAATTTTCGACTATAACTGGATTTTTTGTATCTAGATAATGACCTTTTAATTTATGAACCATGCTTATTGATACTAATCTACGTCTTAATGTGCTTATTTTTGAGTTTTTAGAAAGATAGGTGATGTATAATGAAACTATTTTCGGTTCCGTTGGTAATGCATTTAGTCCATGTTTTGCGCAAAAAATTCCAAAGTCCTTAAAATCGGATTTATATGCCCTTAAAGTATTATTTGCCTTAGAACTTCTGAGATTATTTAAAGTTTCCTCATGAAGTAATTTTAAGTCTGTTGTCAGTTTATTCATAAATTACTATTGATAACAATTAATTATCATTAGTAATACACTGTAGAAATATTTATGTCAAATTAAAATAAACAAATATTTTTAATAAATTACAAAATAATTAAATAATAATAATATATAATAAATTCAATACTTTATTTGTATATATTAAAGTATAGTTTAAAATATAGTTAACATTAACTTACATAGACAAAAAATTTAAAATCAATTAAGTTACTATTTCTTTTCCAGGAATGCCAAGATTTAGCCATCTCTGTTTCTCCTGGAAAAGTTAATTTGTAGGATTTATAGAACCTGCAGACATAATAAATTTTGAAGCATCTTCAAAATTCATATCTAGATAAATTAAATCTTTTTTTGGCACCATTAATAAAAAACCACTAGTAGGATTGGGTGTTGTGGGAACAAAAACATTAACTAATTCTTTATTAAGTTTGTTGGAAATCTCTCCTTGATTATCGCCAGTAGCAAATCCAATTGACCAAATTCCCTGTCTTGGGTACTCTAAAAGAACAATTTTTTTTGACCCTGAATCTTTATTGGTAAAACTTCGTGTTAATTGACCTAATCCATTATATATTGTTCTTAAAATTGGTATCTTACTTAGTACCTTTTCGTTTAATAATAGAAGTTTTTTTCCTAAAAAAGTTAAGGACAGCATTCCGATTATTGTTAATAAAAGAAAGGCTATAAATATTTCTAACCCTGGGATATCAATTGGTAAGTATTGATTAGGGTTTATTGATTTTGGCAAAATTTTCTCAGATATATTGATAATAAATATGGTTAAATAAGCTGTTGCTGCAATTGGAATCATCACTACCACACCTGCTAAAAAATAATTTCGTATTCGAGTTAGTAACGATTTTCTTTCGACTTTTAAATTATCTTTATTCATATTAAATTTAGTATTAATTATGTTGAATCAATCTTATAATTAGTTAACTTACACTTTATTAAAATAATTAAAACATGAAAAGAAGAGAATTTTTATCATATTTTGGTTGTAGCTGTTGTGCTATTGCATTGCATTCATGCACTACAACCCCAATCACAGGCAGAAAACAACTTAAAATATATCCAGAGTCAGTTATTAACTCCCAAGCAGAAAAGGCTTATAGAAATTTTAAAAAAAAAGCAAAACTTAGCAAAGATAACAAAACTTTAAATGACATTAAAAATATTGGCAAAAAAATGGAAATTGCTATATCTGAATATTTTAGAAGAGAAAGAAAAAAAGACCCTACTTCAAATTTTAATTGGGAATATATATTAGTTAATGACGATAAAATGCTAAATGCATGGTGTATGCCCGGCGGTAAAATTGCTGTTTATACGGGTATACTAAAAATAACCAAAAATATAGATGGTTTAGCTAATGTCATGGGTCATGAAATAGCACATGCGGTAGCTAAACATTCTGTTGAAAGAGCTAGCGCTGCAACTGCACTTAATATCACTACTGCTGTAGCTGATGCCTTTTTAGGCGGAGCTATTGGTAGAACACGAAATACAGTTGGACAAACTACAGGCGTAGATATTTTAAAAGTCGGAATTTTTAATCCTTTCACAAGAAAACAAGAAAGCGAGGCAGACTATTTAGGATTGGCGTTTTCATCACTAACAGGTTACAATTTAAATGAAGCGGCTGAAATGTGGAAAAGAATGAGGAAAATGCAAAAAGGAAAAATACCACCTCAATTTTTAAGTACCCACCCTTCTCCAACTAACAGAATTAGACAAATAAAACGCTGGATACCAACTATTAAGGCCAGATTCCCCAAAATTAAAAATATTTAAATTTTTTAAATCTTTTAAATTGAGCGTCTAAACAATTATTGCAAAATATTTTTACTTTTGACCTATATAATTCAGGGGAAATTTTTGTATCTTTTTTGCATTTCGAGCATTTTATAATATAAAATTTTTTATTATTCATTTTGGTGAGCCCGACAAGGTTCGAACTTGTGACCCATTCCTTAAAAGGGAATTGCTCTACCTACTGAGCTACGGGCCCACGATTTATAATATAAAGTTTTTTAACTCATCATTCAATGCGTTAAAAAAACATTTTATTATAAAAATTTTCAGCAAAATTCAAGTATAATACTATCTTACTCATTCAAAATACTGAAATATTTATCGTAAAAATTCTTGAAAGTTTTATTGCTTATATGATACCTAATTTTTTCCATTAAATCTTGATAAAATGCTATATTATGCCAAGTTATTAAATTTGAAGCCAATATTTCATTGCAATTTACTAAATGATTAAGATAATTTTTTGAATAAAGTTTTGATGCAGGGCAATTTAAGCCAGGTTCTAAAGGGTCATCATCTTTCATGTATCTAGAATTTCTTAAATTTACCTTTCCTTTCCAAGTATAGGCTAATCCAGTTCTACCAGAGCGTGTTGGTAAAACGCAATCAAACATATCGATACCCCTATAAACTGCGCCTAATATATCACCTGGTGTACCAGTACCCATTAAATAGTGAGGTTTCTCTATTGGTAATTCATCTTTCAAACAATCTATAGTATTAAACATTTCTATTTGAGATTCACCAACAGCAAGACCGCCAATAGCATAACCATCAAAAGATATATCTTTAAGTTTTTTTAGGCAATCCAATCTAAGATCATCAAATATACCACCCTGAACAATACCAAACAAAAATTTATTATTATGTTTACCAAATACTTTTTTTGATCTTGAAGCCCATCTTATTGAAAGATCCATAGACTTTTTTATTTCATATTTATCCCTAGAATATTTAGGACACTCATCAAAAACCATAACTATATCAGAATTCAGATTTTTCTGCACATCTATGCTTATTTCTGGTGATAAAAATATTTTTTTGCCGTCAATATGAGAATTAAAAACTACACCTTCTTCGCAAATTTTTCTACTTTTTGATAATGACATAACCTGAAATCCTCCTGAGTCTGTTAAAATTGGTAATTTACAATTCATAAATTTATGCAAACCACCCACTCTAGAGATTCTTTCTACACCAGGCCTTAATAATAGATGATAAGTATTGCATAATATAATTTCTGATTTTGTCTGAAGAACTTGGTCAATAGTAAGAGCTTTTACAGTAGCTAATGTGCCGACTGGCATAAATGCAGGGGTATGTATATTTCCTCTTGGTGTTTTAATAAGACCTAAGCGTGCGTTATTATCTTCCGATAATAATTCAAACGAAATATTCATTAATATTTATTTTATTTTTATGCTTTCTATGTAATCAGGGGACGAAACAGCTCCAGATCCAGGTTCCCCCCTTTTAATTTGATCAATAAACTCCATACCGCGTGTAACTTTACCAAATACAGTGTATTGCCTATCAAGATGAGGTGCAGCCTTAAAACAAATAAAAAATTGACTATTACCACTGTCTGGATTTGAAGATCTAGCCATTGAAACTGTTCCTCTCTCATGAGGTATGTTGCTAAATTCTGCTTTTAAATCTGGTAAATCTGAACTTCCTGTACCAACTAAATCTTCATTAAAATTATTTATATTTCCAAATTTTATGTCTCCTGTTTGAGCCATAAAACCTTCAATTACTCTATGAAAAGCAACACCATTATACTTACCATCATTTACTAATTCTAAAATTCTTTTAACGTGATTAGGAGCCTCGTCTTTAAATAATTCGATTTCTATTTCACCATATTTTATTTTCATTATAATTGTTTCCATAGCTTCTCCTTTTACATTATTATTTAATAATATTAAAAAAAATATAACAAATAATCTATATATTTTCATAACTTTTTAAATTTTTGTTTTAGCAGTTTTAGTGCAGATTTTGGAACAAATTTTGATACATTTCCACCATGGTTAGATATTTCCTTAACCATATCAGAAGATATGGCCTGATTTTGAATATCTGCCATCAAAAAAATAGTTTGAACATTTTTATTTAGGTTATTATTCATGCACGCAAGCTGAAATTCATATTCAAAATCGGCTACTACTCTTAAACCTCTTATTAAGATTGTTGCATTAACTTTCTTACAAAAATCTATTGTTAGTCCTTCGAAGCTGGTAACAATTAGTTTTTTTCTGATATTTAAAGGTAGTTTTTTTACAGTATTATCTATAATAATTTTTCTATCTTTTATACTAAAGAGCACTTTTTTCTCTCTATTGTTTGCTATGCCAATATATAATTTATCTACAATATCCATTGATCTTTTTATTATGTCTAAATGACCGTAAGTTATTGGGTCAAATGTACCAGGATATAATGCAATTTTTATCCTACTCATCTATTACCCTTACAGCAGAAACAACTCTTTCATCTGGTGATGTATTTAAAATTTTCACACCAGACGTATCTCTTCCAGACGCTCTTATGGTTTTTACATTACACCTTAGCATTTGACCCTTGTCTGTAATAACCATTACATCGTCATTTTCATAAACAGATAAACACGCAGCTAAATTTTCATTTGTTTTGTTTATTTTTATGACTTTCATTCCCTTCCCGCCTCTACCTTTAATATTAAATTCAAATGAAGAAGTTCTTTTACCATAACCGCTATTTGTTATAGACAAAATAAACTGCTCTATATTTTTGTCTCTAAGATTTTTAATTTTATTCTTTCTGTCTATATCGGTTTTTTTTATTACGGTTAAAGATATAACTTTATCGTCATTAATTATATTTATACCTTTAACACCTTTTGCTGATCTACCTTTAAAAAGCCTAATATTTGCCGAATTAATCCTTAAGCATTTCCCATGATAAGTACTTATTAAAATATCATCGTCATCTTTCACAAGTTTTACTGAAGCAATCTCATCATCCTTACTAAGTTTCATAGCAATTATTCCATTAGATTGGATATTTTTAAAATCTTCTATTTTATTTCTTCTTATTTTTCCATTTTTTGTAACAAAAACAATTTTGTATTTTTCCATATCGCTATCCGATTCCGGTAAAATCATTATTGACGATATTTTTTTATCCTTATTTAATGAGCTAAATAGATTAGAAATTGGCTTACCTTTTGATTGATTGGATCCTTCAGGTATTTTCCAACCTTTTATCTTAAAAACTTTTCCATTATTTGAAAAAAATAAAACTGTAGATAAGGTCGTTCCAGTGAATATTTCTGTAACAAAATCATTTTCTCTAGTTTTTATGCCGCCCTTACCTTTACCCCCTCTTTTTTGTGATCTAATAGAGGTTAAGGAAGACCTTTTAATATAACCGTGGTTAGTTATAGTAACCATTATACTTTCTTTTTGTATAACATCTTCTACTTCCAGATTTGTTACCTGGTCACTTAATTTAGTAATTCTTTTTTTACTACCAAATTTGTCTTTTATATTAATTAACTCCTTCTTTATACATTCTAATAAAAATTTTCTGTCACTTAAAATTTTTTTTAATTCTAAAATAATATGATACAGTTTTTTTAACTCAAGATTAATTTCATTAAAACCTAACGCAGTTAATTTTTGTAATTTTAAATCTAAAATTGATTTAACCTGAACATCAGTTAAATAATTTATGTCATTTTTGTCAAGATCTGATATTTTAAATATATTATTATCTATTTTAGATTTATTAATATCCCATTTTTTTGTTAGTAGTTTAGATTTCGCTTCTTCTGGAGTTTTCGATTTTCTTATAATTAAAATTATGTCATCTATGTTTTCAATTGCTACATACAATCCAATCAATACCATAACTCTATCTTTGGCTTTCTTTAAGTCAAAAAGTGATCTTTTAATTATAGTTTTTTCTCTAAATTTTAAAAAAGTATCTATAAAACCTATTAATGAAAGATTCTGTGGTTTATTATCTTTTATGGCGAGAGTATTAAAGCCAAATGAACTCTCTAATGGTGAAAATTTATATAATTGATTTAATACAATATCTACATTTATATTTCTTTTTATTTCAATTACTACTCTTATGCCGTCTTTGTTTGACTCATCCCTTAAGTCAGAAATCCCTTCAATTTTTTTTTCTCTAATTAGCAAAGCAATTTTTTCAATTAAAGCTACCTTGTTTACCTGATAAGGTATCGATTTTATTATTAAAAGTTTTTTTTCACTTTTCTTCGACTCAATTTCAATTTCACCTCTGATTTTAATTGAACCTCTGCCCTCTCTGTATCCCTTGACTATTTGATCTTTTCCAAGAATTATACCGCCTGTTGGAAAATCAGGTCCAGGAATGATTTTCATTAATTGCTCCAAAGATATGTTCTCATTACAAATATAAGCTAATGTACCATCTATTACTTCTGACAAATTATGCGGAGGTATATTAGTAGCCATACCAACCGCTATTCCTCCTGCTCCATTAACTAATAAATTAGGAAATTGCGATGGAAGAACCTTTGGCTCCAATTCGGTGTCGTCATAATTATTTTGAAATTCTACTGTGTTTTTATTAATATCTGATACTAAATATTCCGTAATTTTTGCCAATTTAACTTCTGTATATCTCATTGCAGCAGCATTATCTCCATCTATTGAGCCAAAATTTCCTTGGCCATCTAGTAATTTTTCTCTCATAGAGAAATCTTGCGCAAGTCTAACCATCGCGTCATATACAGCTTGATCACCATGAGGATGATATTTACCTATTACATCTCCTACTATACGAGCCGATTTTCGATATTGTTTGCTCCAGTCATAGCCACCTTTAAACATTGCATAAAGTATTCTTCTATGAACTGGCTTCAAACCATCTCGTGCATCTGGTAAGGCTCTACTTATAATTACGCTCATCGCGTAGGATAAATAAGATGATTTCATTTCATCTTGAATATTTCTAACGCCTGATTTTCTGTCTTTCATTTTAATTAAAAGGGAACTTCGTCGTCGAGGCCTGACTTTCCGTCATTTTCACCTGAGGGTAAGCTACTGGGTGAATCTTGATTTATGTTATTATCATTAGACTTATTAGTTGCTCCTAACATTGTTAATGATGAATTATATCCCTGTATCACTATTTGTGTGCTAAATTTTTCTTGACCATTATTATCTGTATATTTGTTGGTATTTAATTGGCCTTCGACATAAACCTGGGAACCTTTTTTTAAATATTTTTGTACAACGTTAACAAGGCCTTCATTGAATATGACTACTCTGTGCCATTCTGTTTTTTCTTTTTTTTCACCAGTATTTTTATCTTTCCAACTTTCGCTAGTAGCCAAACTAAGAATAGCAACATTTTTACCATTTTGCATTGGTTTAACCTCGGGGTCATTGCCCAACCTACCTATTAAAAGTACTTTATTAAGACTACCAGCCATTTATTTTATATATTTAATTGATTAAAATATATTAATTTATACCATATATCGCATATAAAAAGAACAAATTAAGATTAAAACAAATCGAATAATATGTTGAAAAATATTGTAGTAAAGGGTGCAAAAGAACATAATTTAAAAAATATTTCTCTTGAGATTCCAAGAGATAAGCTTGTGGTTGTAACAGGCCTATCCGGTTCTGGTAAATCATCGCTGGCATTTGATACAATTTATGCTGAAGGACAAAGAAGATATGTAGAAAGTTTATCTGCATACGCAAGACAATTTTTAGATAAAATGAAAAAACCAAATGTAGATCTTATAGAAGGTTTGTCGCCAGCTATTTCGATAGAACAGAAAACTACCTCTAAAAACCCAAGATCAATAGTTGCTACAGTCACTGAGATATATGATTATATGAGAGTTTTATACTCAAGAGTCGGAACTCCATTTTCGCCATTTACCGGAAAACCGATAAAATCACAAACAGTAACAGAAATGGTTAATAAAATATTAAATATTCCCAAACCAGCAAAAATAAGTATTTTCTCACCAATTGTAAGAGGAAGAAAGGGTGAATATAAAAAAGAAATTGCTAATTATAAGAAACAAGGTTTTGATAAAATTAGAATCAATGGAAAAATCTACAGTATTGAGGAACACCCTACCCTTAACAAAAAATTAAAGCATAATATCGATTTATTAATCGATAAATTTAACAATAAAAGTGACGATCATAAAAGAATATCAGAAAGTGTTGAATTGGCGCTCAAATTATCAGATGGATTAATTTATGTTGAGTATGAAAATGAAAATTTGCCCAAAGAGCATAGAAGTATTGCAAAAATTACTTTTTCTTCAAAATTTGCTTGTCCAGAATCTGGCTTTACAATAGAGGAAGTAGAACCTAGATTGTTCTCATTTAATTCCCCTTTTGGTGCTTGCACAGAATGCGATGGTTTAGGAGTTGATTTATATGTTGATCCTAAACTTGTTGTACCAGACGAAAATAAAACAATAGCTGATGGTTGCATAAAGCCATGGTCTAATTCTACTAGCCATTACTATGCACAAACACTGTCATCTTTAGCTAAACATTACAAGTTTTCTTTAACCGTACCATGGAAGAAATTAAATAAAAAAATTCAAGATGTTATATTCTATGGTACAGACGATGAAGAAATTAAATTTACTTACGATGATGGTTATGAAGTTTATAGTAATAAAAAAACATTTGAAGGGGTTATTAATAATCTTGAAAGAAAATATTTAGAAACCGAGAGTGATTGGAAAAGAGACGAGATTTCGAATTATCAAAGTGAAAAAGATTGTGAAAATTGTAAAGGCGATAGATTGAAGGAAGAGGCATTATGCATAAAAATAAATAATAAAAATATCAGTGAAGTTACCAAATTATCTATAAAAGATGCTTATAAATGGTTTCAAAATCTTCCAATTAACCTAAGTGACAGAGAAAACAAAATTGCACAACATGTTTTAAAGGAAATTAACGAAAGGCTATCGTTTCTGGTAAATGTAGGCCTAGATTATTTAAATTTATCAAGAGGATCTGGTACTCTATCTGGTGGTGAATCGCAACGTATTAGACTTGCATCCCAGATCGGCTCTGGTTTGCAAGGTGTCCTTTATGTTTTAGATGAGCCATCAATTGGACTACATCAAAAAGATAATATTAAATTACTTAAAGCACTAAAAAGATTAAGAGATTTGGGAAATACAGTCATAGTCGTAGAACACGATGAGGAAGCGATGTTAAATTCAGACCATATAATTGATATAGGGCCAGGTGCAGGAATAAATGGTGGTGAAGTAATTGCAGAAGGTAATTATAATCAAATTTGTGAAAATAAAAATAGTATTACAGGAGATTATTTATCTAAAAGAAAGTATATTAGCTTACCTAAATTACGAAAAAATCCTAAAAATGGAAGATATTTAAAAATTTTAAGCGCCTCTGGTAATAATCTTAAAAATGTTAATTTAGATATCCCGCTTGGTACATTTACATGTGTTACTGGTGTTTCAGGTAGTGGAAAATCAACATTAATTTTGCATACATTATACAGATCTTTAAATTTAATGATAAACAAGCAAATTTCAAGAAAAATGCCTAAGCCATTTAAAGGCATAAAGGGATATGAATATTTAGATAAAATTATAGACATTGATCAATCACCGATTGGAAGAACGCCAAGATCAAATCCTGCAACGTATTCTGGGGCCTTCACTCCTATTAGAGATTGGTTTGCTAACTTACCTGAAGCTAAAAGTAGAGGTTATAAAGTAGGTAGATTTTCATTTAATGTAAAAGGAGGGCGATGTGAAGCTTGCGAAGGAGATGGTGTGATTACCTATGAGATGCATTTCTTACCAGATGTATTTGTAGAATGTGACGCTTGTAAAGGAAAAAGATATAATCGTGAAACTCTTGCCGTTACATTTAAAGGTAAGAATATTTCAGATGTTTTGAACATGAGCGTTAATGAGTGTGTAAATTTTTTTTCTAATATACCAACAATTAAGGATAAATTATTAACTTTGCAGAAAGTAGGTTTAGGATATATGAAAATAGGTCAGCAAGCTACAACCTTATCAGGTGGAGAAGCGCAAAGAATAAAATTAGCTAAAGAGTTATCCAAAAGATCTACGGGTAGAACAGTCTATATTTTAGACGAGCCAACAACTGGACTACATATTCATGATGTGAAAAAATTACTAGATGTTCTTCAGGCATTTGTGCAAAAAGGAAATACCGTAATTGTAATCGAGCATAATATGGAGGTTATCAAAACTGCAGATTGGATTGTAGATATGGGTCCGGAGGGAGGCGATAATGGGGGTGAAATTATTTTTCAAGGAAAACCTGAAGATATTCTTAAAGTTAACAATAGTTTTACAGCAAAATTTTTAAGCAAAATATTAATTAATAAAGAGAAAAAAATAGCTTAAGGTGTATTATCGATTGGATCACTCCAGTCTCTTTTAACATTTATATACAGCAATAATGGGGAGGCAATATAAATTGATGAGTAAGTACCGATCAATACCCCCCAAATTAAAGCAAAAGAAAAACCTTTGAGTATTTCACCACCTAAAATATAAATTGATAATAAAGCTAATAATGTAGTTACAGAAGTTTTTATTGTTCTAGGTAAGGTTTCGTTAATAGAGTCATCTATTAGTTCTGTTAAGTTTTTACTATCATACTTTTTCAAGTTCTCTCTTATCCTATCATAAATAACAACAGTATCATTCATAGAATATCCAATAATAGTTAATATTGCTGCTACAATTGATAAATTAAATTCAAATGATAATAAACAAAATACCCCTATAGTAATAAAAACATCATGTGCTAATGCTAGAATTGCTCCAATACTAAACTGCCATTCAAACCTGAACCATATATAAATTAGCATACAAATTAATGCTATAAATACAGCTAAATACCCCTTTTTACTTAATTCCTTACTTATTTTTGGGCCAACTACCTCCACTCTTTGAAAATCAATATTTTGATTAATATTTCTTGTTAAATTTAATTTAATATTATTAACAAAGTTGTTTGAAGATCCTTTTTTCTCAAATATCGCAAGAAACTGTGTCGTTTTTCCAAATTCCTTTACTTTAACATCTCCTAAATTTAAATTTAGCAATTCTTGTCTAATAGTTTCTGATTTAATAGGAGTTTCAACTTTCATTTCAATTACAGTGCCTCCTTTGAAATCAATACCAAGGTTCAATCCTTTTAAAAAGAATATCAATAATGAAAATAAAAATAACAAAAGAGAAAAAAATAAAAAGAATTTATGAAACTTTAGAAAATTAATTCTTTTTTTATATATATTCATTAAAATATTTTCTTTCTTTCTTTATTTTTTTTTAAATACAAAACTACTAGGAAACGTCCAAATACAAATGTAGTAAAAAAAGACGTTATAATTCCAATTGCTAAAGTAATTGAAAATCCTTTAATTGGTCCACTACCTATGGAATATAATACAATTGCTGCAATAAATGTTGTTATGTTTGCATCTAGAATTGTGGTTAATGCCCTCCTATAAGCAGAGTCAAAGACAATCATGTTATTTTCTTCTATTTTTTTTTCTTCTCTTATTCGCTCATAAATTAATACATTAGAGTCTACAGCCATACCAACCGTTAAAATTATACCAGCGATGCCAGGCAAAGTTAGGGTTGCTTCAAAGATTGATAATACTGCTATGAGTAAAATTAAGTTAATACAAAGAGAAAAATTTGCTAATATTCCTAAAATTTTATAATTTATAATCATATATATTATTACCAAAATAAATCCGAGCATCAGTGAAAAAAATCCTTTAACAATACTCTCTTTACCTAGATCTGGCCCGACTGTTCTCTCTTCGATTATATTTATTGGTGCTGGTAAAGCACCAGATCTTAATAAAATTGCTAAGTCATTTGCTTCTTTTACAGTAAAATTACCAGAAATTTGACCGTTACCTGTAGTAATAGCATCTCTTATAACTGGAGCACTCACAACCTCATCATCAATAATAATAGCTAAAAATCTGCCAATATTTTTTTTTGTTATAAAAGCAAACTTTTTTGCACCAAATGTGTCTAATTTAAAATTTACAACTGATGAGTTGGTTGTTTGATCAAAGCCTGGCTGGGCATCTATTAAATTTTCTCCTGATACTATAATTTTTTTTTCAACTTTATATTTTTTTTCATTATTTGATTTGTCGTTTAAAAGTTCAAATCCAAATTCAGCTTTTTCATTATTAACTAAGAATCTAAATGTCAATTTTGCAGTTTTGCCTAGCAATGACTTGATCCCTGATGGGTCTCGTAAACCCGGCAGTTCAACAAGAATTCTGTCTTTGCCTTGTGCTATTATAGTTGGTTCTTTAGTGCCAATCTCGTCAATACGATTTCTTACTATTTCTAATGATTGCTCTAATGCATTTTTTTTAATATTGCTTATAAAATTATTAGAAAATTTTAATATTATTTTCCCATTATTTTGTTCAATATTAAATTCTTTAGATCCATCAGGCAAATAATTTATTTTATTTTTATTTAAGACGAGTAATATTTTATCAGAGTTGCTTTTAATATCAAATGATACAATCTTATTATTTAAATTAAAAGAACTATAACTAATTTTGTTTTTTCTTAATTCTTTTTTAATTTCTAAAATTTTATTTTGGATTTTTTGCTGAACAAGAGGTTTTGAGTCTATCTCCAACAATAAATATGATCCTCCTTGCAAATCTAAACCCAAATTAAACTTTTTTATGTTTTTATTAAAATATTCGTGATTTACAAAATTTGGAATAAAAAAAATAAAACCAATTAAAATAACAATAAATATAGAAAATATTTTGAGTTTTGAAAAATATAACACTCTATTTCTTAGTATCTGTGTTGCTTAATACCTGAGAGATTGTAGATTTTATAATTTTGACATTCACATTTTCTGAGATTTGCACTTCGACTTTTTCATTATCTAAAATTCTTTCAATTTTTCCAAGCAAACCACCAGCTGTAACTACCTGATCACCTCTTTGCAAGGCGTTTACCATGGCTTTGTGCTCTTTTATTCTTTTTTGTTGGGGCCTAATTAAAAGAAAATAAAATATAACGAATATTAATATTAACGGTATGAATTGTCCTAAAGCTTTTGCATCCATTTCATGAGCTTTTTAAACTAAATTATTACATTTAACAACTAATATTAGAATATTATTTAAATTTATATTTTTTTAATTTGTTTGAAATATTTATAGCCTCAATTTTTTCATTTTTTTTATTGTATATTAACCAATCACTCAGTTGTTTGTCTGAAAATCTCAAAATTTCTTTAAATTCATTAAGTTCTTCGTCTGTAAGTTGATTTATATAATTTTTTATAAAACCGCCTAAATAAATATCCATTTCTCTTGTGCCCCTGTGAGTAGCTCTAAAAACTAATTTTTTTAAAAAGTATTCTCTATTATCCATAAATTAAATTATTATTGAAAAATGAATAATAAATTATTTGATTCTATAATTAAAGCAAAAGGTGTTGGACAAATAATATCTAGAAAATTTAACGACAAGCAAATTTATACGAAAGTAGACCTTTTATTACATTTGCCAATTGGTTCTATTGATAGAAGATTTTGCCCTAAATTGGATCAATTGGAAATTGGAAAAATTAGTACTATTTTTGTAAAACCAATAAAATATAATTTCCCTAGAGTCAGAAATCTACCATTTAGAGTAACTTGTGAAGATAATTTCGGTAGAATAGATATTGTATTTTTCAATGTAAGAGAAAATTATATAAGACAACAACTTCCTTTAAATTTTGAAGTAATCATAAGTGGTAAAATTACTTATTATAAAAACAAATTTCAAATGACAAACCCTGATTATATTCAAACTATTGATAAAGAAAATAGCATTAAAAAAATAATGTCAAAATATTCAAGTCTAAATGGCATATCGTCTAAAACGCTACAAAAAATTTATTTTAATGAAAGCAATAACTTGGAAGAAATAAATGAATGGTTAGATCAAAATTTATTAAATAAAAAAAAGTGGTTGTCTTGGTCTGCATCAATTAAAAGATTACACAATCCAGAAAAAAATCAAGATATTGATAAGAACTCAATATTTTATGAAAGATTAGCTTTTGATGAAATATTGTCAAATTTGTTATTATTTAAAAAAATTAGAAAAAGAATAAATAAAGTAATAAAAAAAAATAAAATTATTCCAGATGTATTTTTAGAATCAATAAAGAATAAAATTCCTTTCAAACTAACAAACGATCAATTTAAAGTAATAAAAGAGATAAATAAAGATTTAAAATCATCAAAAAAAATGATGAGGTTATTACAGGGTGATGTTGGTTGTGGAAAAACAGTAGTAGCCTTTTTGACTGCCCTATGTGTTATTCAAAACAATTATCAAGTAGCATTTATGGCTCCTACAGAAATACTTGCATTACAGCATTTTGATAATTTTAAAAAGTTTTTTGGTGATCAGAATGTAAATGTTGAAATTGTAACAAGTAAAATACATCAAAAAAAAAGAAAAATTGTTTTAGATAATATCCAAAACGGTAAAATAAATTTTATAATTGGAACGCATGCCTTATTTCAGGAAAAAATTAAATTTAAAAATCTTGGATATATAATAATTGATGAACAGCATAAATTTGGCGTTAAACAAAGAATAGAGTTAGCATCAAAAGGCGATGTAAATACAGATGTTTTGTTAATGACTGCAACTCCAATACCAAGAACATTGATTATAACTAATTATGGAGATATGGATTTATCAACTATATCAGAAAGACCATTTGCAAATAATATTTCAACTTTTTTAAAACCTAATGATAAAATCTCAGAGGTTTTAAAATTCATAGAAGGTAGAATTAAAGATTTAGACCAGGTTTTTTGGGTATGTCCTATAATTGAAGAAAGTGACAAGATTAAAGTTAAAGCGGTAAGTGAAAGACTAGAATATTTAAAAAATAATACAACTTATAAAATTGATTGTATGCATGGTAATTTAAACGAACAAGATCGAGTGCAAATATTAAGTAATTTTCTAAATAATAAATTAAATCTTATTGTTTGTACAACAATAGTAGAGGTTGGAATAGATAATCCAAATGTAAATACAATAATAATTGAAAACTCGGAAAGATTTGGACTTTCTCAATTACATCAATTGAGAGGTAGAGTTGGTAGAAGTGGTAGCAAAGCAAACTGTATATTAATTTATAATAAAAATTTATCAGAATTATCAAAAAAAAGATTAAAAATTATTAAAGATAACACTGATGGATTTCTTATTGCAGAAGAAGATTTAAAACTGAGAGGTTATGGTGATATTTTAGGTTTTAAACAAAGTGGTGAAAAAGATTTTTTAATAGCAGATCCATTATATCATTCTCATCTTTTTGATCTGGCAAAAGAATATATAGACCAAATTAATGACACTGAAAGATTCTCTATGTTACTCAAAATTTTTAATAAGCAGAAAATATTTAATATAATAGATGCAGGTTAGATCTTTTGAAAACTTTTTTGTGCACTATTCAACTCTAATCTTTTCTCAAATTCGTTTAATCTTCTATATACTGATATTAATTCTACAATAATTGGCCAGCTTCTTACTAGATACTGAAGAGATGTTTCAACTCTTGAAAATGCTCTAACAATTTGCTGAACAAATCCCAGCGTAATGGCACCAGAGACTATTGTGGGTGCTAGAGCAATATAAGGAACAATAACCATTCCTTGCAAATAACTCCATTTAACTGCATTAAAGTACAAATAGTGAAAATATTGCTTATAATGAATTTTTCTAACGCCTCCATATAAATCTAAAACTATTTGTGGTTTTGCCCTTTCAATTGAATCTTCACCCAATACTAATTCTTTTCTGTATGCCGCCTCTTCTTTTTGAATATCATATTCTATTCCAGGTAATTTAATTCCTACACTTGCGAGTAAAATTGTTCCACCTAGAGCAGCTATTATTGCTACCCAGACCATTGCATGATCCACTTGCCCTATCCAAGGTAGCTCAGTAATTTTTTTTGATAACATCCATAGAATAGGTGTAAAAGCAATAAGAGTCATAATGCTTCTTAATAATTCTGCGCCAAGTCCTTCCATAATTCTTGCAAATTTTAAAGTATCTTCCTGTACTCTTTGCGATGCACCTTCTATAGATGAAGCTTCATTCCATTTATCATGATAATACTCAGCCATAGCTGTTCTCCATCTAAAAGTCCAATGGCTTGTAAAGTAATCAGTGAGTATAACTACTAAAACATATACTGCAGCTAATTTAGCAAATGTATAAAGATATGATAAAAATTCTTCTAATGATACAGAATTAGGTACTGTTAATGCTTTTTGTAGAGCATCATAAAATTCACCAAACCATTGATTTATTTGGACATCAATTTGAACCAAAAACCAAGTAGCAATTAAAATCATAAGAGTTCCACCAAGACTCCAAGCAAACCACTTTTTGTTAGTAAAAAATTTAAACATTATTTAAAATTATCTTCGTAAGATTTAATAACGAGTTTAGATACTTTTGGTTCTACCAAAATATATTTTATTTTATTTAATTTAGCATACCTTATAGCCTCATCCTTTGTGCTAAAATATATTTTTACCTGTTTAGTAGTATTTTCTGACGAATTCCAATTCATAAGATAATCTTTTGACGTTGATATATTTGGATACTCAAGAACCCAGCTTTTTTTACTTTTTACAGATTGCATAGCTGTTTTCGTTGGAATATAAATTTTAGCAGTTCTCATTTTTTAATAGTATTCTATTAATATAGCATAATTTTTTATAATATATTTAATATTAATTTAAGATATGTTTATGTGTATATTTGTCTTATATTTCAATAGATTTTAATATTTGATCAATATTTTTTTTAAAATTAAAATATCCTTTATTACAAAATTTGTAGGAAATTAAATCTATTTTTCTAAAAATAAATTTTAAATCAATAGCATTTTCATTAAGATAATCTAGATTTTCACCAATATTTGGATAGATAGATATTGATTTTTTTATATTAATTTTTTTTAAATCATCGATATCAATTATCTCAGTTGATTTGGCATTTTCTATTCTATTTACTTGATCTTGTATAAGTTCTGACTTAAAGTCTAAAACCTTAATGTCATATTCAATTTTTCTTTTATTTAAATTTTTGACAACATAAATTTTTTCAAAGATTGAGAAATATTCATTATTTTCAATTGACAAATTATTTTCAAAAATAATTAAATTTTGATAATTGTTAACATTATTATTATTGAAATTTAAAAAATTTTCTTTATAAATTTTATCTTCAGTAATAGGTAAGGAATTCTTTTCTAGATTGATGTTTCTATATTTATTATTTGTAAATTTCTGAATATTCCAACTTTCAGCAACATAATTTTTACCTTTTGTTTGCAGTCCTGCAACCCATCTCCAAGACAAGGTATTAGATGCATTATCGCCATCTAATAAGTATTTAAAAAAAAATTCAGCACCTAACTGCCATGGTAATTTTAAAGAAAAGATCCAAATACTAGCAAACCACATTCTAGTATGATTGTGTAAATATCCAAATTTTTTTAACTCCCTCACCCAATCGTTAAAACATTCAATTTTAGTGTCAGCATTAATCGCATCATTGTAAGCTTTGTTATTTTTATTTTCTATTTTTAGTTTAATTAAATCGTCTATATAATCACTCCAGACCGCAGGCCTTTTTTCTAACCATCCTTTCCAATAAATTCTCCACAAAATTTCTTGAATAAATTTTTCTATTTCTTGATATTCGTATTTAGCCAATGACGTTTTAATTATTTCTTCCTCACATAAAATTCCATGCGTAATATATTTAGATAAATTTGATGTATTTTTTCTATTATTTGGACCAAAATCATAATTTCTTTTATTTGTGTAGTTTTTTAAGTCAAAATTAACAAATTCTTCTAATTTATTTAAAGCCTCTATACGTAAATTTTTATTCATAAATATTGCTTATTACTGATGGTCGGGGCAGCAAGATTTGAACTTGCGACCCTCTGGTCCCAAACCAGATGCGCTACCAGGCTGCGCTATGCCCCGAATAAAATAAGATTTAAAGGTATATACATTAAATTATAAATACATTAAAGAATTAAGAATTTAATTTTTTTGAATATAATGTTAAATTACATAGATGATCGCTAAGACAACATCATTTTTCAAATGGTTTATAAAGCAAGAGACTTCTGCTGGTATTGTTCTTGTAATTATGACAGTATTAGCGCTAATAGTAAGCAATTCAGCCCTTTCTGATACTTATTTTTCAATCTTAAAGACTTATATTCCTATAGGTATAGGAGATTTTAAATTAAAACTTTCAGTATTTCATTGGATTAATGATGCTCTAATGGCAATTTTTTTTTTAGTAGTAGGTCTTGAGATTAAAAGAGAGTTTGTAGAAGGAGAATTATCAAGACCGAAACAAGCTGCCCTGCCTATAGCGGGTGCAGTTGGCGGGATGTTAATACCAGCATTAATATATGTAGTATTAAATATCTCTACTCCAGAAACCTTAAGGGGTTGGGCTATACCGTCTGCTACCGATATTGCTTTTTCGATTGGTATATTATCATTATTAGGGTCTAGGGTACCATTATCCTTAAAAGTATTTTTAGTAGCACTTGCAATCATTGATGATATGGGGGCCGTAATTATAATAGCAATATTTTATTCAACAAAATTAAATTTATTTTATTTATCTTTAGTATTGCTCAGTTTTTTATTTTTAATTGGTTTAAATAAATTCAAAATAAAACATTTTGCACCTTTTGCGATGGTTGGAGCATTCATGTGGTTCTTTACACACGAGTCAGGAATTCATGCAACGATAGCTGGTGTATTATTAGCAATTACGATACCTCATGAAAAAGAAATTCTTGGTCACAAAAAATCAATGCTAAAAAATGTTGAACATTCACTTGCACCGTATGTATCATTCATAATAATGCCTGTATTTGCCCTAGCTAATGCTGGTGTTAATTTAGAAGGAGTGTCATTAAGTGATCTGTTAAGTCCGGTTCCACTAGGTATATGTTTAGGTTTATTTATAGGTAAACAAGTGGGTGTATTTATATTTTCAATCACAGCAATTAAATTTGGGTGGGCTGAAAAACCAGATAATTGTAATTGGACTAGTTTTTATGGAGTTGGTGTTTTAACAGGTATTGGATTTACAATGAGTCTATTCGTTGGAAATTTAGCATTTCCAAATTCTGATATTATAGATGGAGTTAAGATAGGAGTATTATTGGGCTCATTATTTTCAACTATTCTAGGATATGTAATTTTACTTATATCAACCAAGAAAAATGAAAATATTTAATATTTTAATATTAACTGTTTTATTATTAATAAATTCGGCTGACTCAATGGAAAAAAAACTTTACGAAATAACATTTAAAGATTTATCGGAAAATACAATCAAATTAAGTGATTATAAAAACAAAGTAATACTTGTGGTTAATGTTGCAAGTAGATGTGGCTTTACAAAACAATATGAAGGATTACAAAAAGCTTGGGAAAAGTATAAAAATAGAGGATTAATAGTATTAGGTGTATCTTCAAACAGCTTTAATCAGGAACTTGACACATCACAGCAAGTAAAGAATTTTTGTGAAAGTAAATTTGGCATTACTTTTCCTGTAACTGAGACAGTAGAAGTCAAAGGTAATACTGCACACGACTTTTATAAATGGGCTCTACAATCTCATGGTAAATCTACGGTGCCAAAATGGAATTTTTATAAAATTTTAATAGATAAAAACGGATCTATTGCAGATACATATTCATCAATGACAAAACCTACAAGTGAAAAACTTTACAAAAAAATTGAAGATCTATTATAATTAGGCGTGGTTACAAATATCTTTAATCACAGGTATGTTTGCACAATCCGTACACTTAGTTATTTGCACTAAACAACCACCACTTAATTGTTTAACATCAACAACTCTATCACATTTCGAACATGTGCTTGTTAAACTTATTCCACATTTTTTACAGCTATGCTTGTTTTCTTCCATATTGCTTTATTAAGATTATTTAGAAAAAATGCAATAAGTTTTGTTAATACTGATAATAATTATCATTATCTAGTATTTTTTTTGATAATATTAGTAACTTCAATGGGGTTTTCTAAAAAAGAGAAATGCCCTGTATTTATTAAAGTCTCAAACGATTTGAGGCCTAAAGATATCATCGTTTTTTTTCTTTCTTCTTCTTTAGACCAATCATATTGACCATAAACAAGCGTCATTGGAACCGTAATATTTTTGTAATTTTCAGCATGATTTGACCATGACTTAAAATTATTAAAAACATTTCTCTCATGAAATGTAAAATATTTTTTTTTTAATGATTTGCACAATTTTTTAATGTAACCAAATGTGATTGCTTTTTTATTATAAACACCACCTCTAAATATAATCCATAGTATAGGAATGCACTCTAGTTTACTAAAAAAATACCCAATTCCAAATGGTAATCTCATGTGAAAAAATAAAAATTTAGACATCAAATTCCCTCTGCTAACTCCTTCAGCAAATTTTTTATCGTAGTCATATGGATTAAAACAATAAATTTTTCTAATTTTTTCCGGTAATATTTTTGAAATAGTAACTGCTAAAACTGCTCCAATTGACTCTCCTGCTATTGTCAAATTAGTTAATTTTTTGTTTTCAATAAAACTGCAGACTATATCAGTCATAAATTGTTGATCGTAATTTGTTTTTTTATTTATGGGTGAGTCACCATGACCAGGCAAATCAATAGAATAAATTTTATAGTATTTAATTAAATAAGGTATGAGATTATCAAAATATTCAATTCTGTTTCTAATGGTATGTAAAAGTAATAGTGGAGGGCCCTCTCCATCTATTTTATACCTTATAAAAGTTCCATCATTAATTTGAAATTTATCCATTTAAATAAATATATGTATTATTTTAATAGTTAAAATACTTATTAATTGATTCTGTGGCAAATAGTGGCGGTCCCTAGGGGAATCGAACCCCTCTTTCGAGGATGAAAACCACGTGTCCTAACCGATAGACGAAGGGACCAAATTATATTTATATAATTAAATTATTAATCTTTCATTACTTTTAAATCTAACAAAATCAACTGTAAAAATTGTCTATTATTCCAATAATTAATCGTCAATTTACATACTGCATCAAATCTTTCTTGTCTTTTTTTTAACAAGTATTCCCCTAAAGGCTTTCCTACGCAATTAAAAGATATAGCCTCAATATATTTACTATTGTTCTTAAAAAAAAACTTAATATGTTTTTCTTTTATTATTATAGGTTTTGCTATTTGGGTGTTAGACACTAATATTACTGGTTCTCTATTGCCAGAACCAAATGGTTCCAGACTATTTAAATAATCGATAAATTTCTCATCTATAGCATCAAGTGATAATGAAAAATCAACTATTAATTTATTTTTTTTTGAATTTATTTTTTTTTTTGAATAAATATTATTAATCTCGTTTTTGAAAATAACTATGTTTTCAGTTTTTAGAGAAAAACCACCTGCCATCGAGTGTCCTCCACCTTTTACTATTATTTTTTTCTGTTGCATTTGAATTATAGCGATACCCATATCAAAACCGTTTATTGACCTGGCTGAGCCTTTAGCTAAATCTCCATTTACGGAAATAACAACAGTTGGTTTGTTATATAAATCTTTAATTCTGCTAGCAATTATCCCTGTGACTCCCTCATGCCACTCCTTATTAGACAAAACTAAAACACTATTATTTTTTTGTTTTTCAGCTTCAAGTATAGCCTCTTCTAAAATTATTTTTTCTATATTTTTCCTTTTTAAGTTTAGTTCATGTAATTTTTTAGCAACTGAATATACATACTCAGGATCATCTGAAATTAGTAAATTTACTGCTAAACTAGACTCGCCAATTCGACCTGCAGCATTAATTTTAGGTCCGATTGTAAAGCCAATATCTTTACTTGTGCATTTATGGTCAATTTCAGATATATCGGACAAGGTTTTTAAACCAAGATTTTGCCTTTCAGAAAAAACTTTAAGTCCCTGCTTAACAAATGCGCGATTTAAATCAACTAAAGGTACAACATCGCATACCGTACCTATCATCACTAAGTCTAGATAATTTAACAAATTCGGTTCAATTGTTTTATTAATATGAAAATATTTTTTTTCTCTTAAAAATTTATTTAAAGCAACCAAAAAAATAAAAGATAATCCTGCGGCACATAAATAACTATATTCACCACTTTCATCAAATCTATTTGGATTTATTACTGCATTAGCATTGGGTAAAATTTCTATGGATTTATGATGATCAATAATTATTGTATCAATATTATTAGTTTTAGCGAATAATATTGGATCAAAAGCCAATGTACCACAATCTAAAGTGATAATTAGCTTGTTATTGTTACTAATTAATTTTTCGAAAACTTTCTTATTAGGTCCATATCCATCCTTAATTCTATCTGGGATATAAATTTCATGACTAATATTTAAGGATTTTAAATATTTTGATAAGATTGCTGTAGATGATGCTCCATCAACATCATAATCGCCATATATACAAATTTTATTATTTTGTTCTATATGTTTATAAATATTCTCAATGCCTTGATTCATATCTTTAAAAATATAAGGGTTGGGTAACATTTCTTTAATTTTTGGGGACAGATAATCTTTAATGTTTTCGGACGCAATTTTTTTGCAATTCAATATTTTGCAAAAAATATAATCTAGCTCGCTTATAAGTGATAAACTTTGTATTTGTTTTTCATCAATTTTATGAAAAATCCATTCTTTTTCTAAAACTGAACCATTTGTCATAAATCATATTCTTTAGATAACTTGGTAATTTTTTTTGATCCATTGTGCATTAGCAAAGTTTCAACTTGATATTTGTTCTTATTAAATTTAACTCCTTTAACCAATTCTCCATTAGTTACACCTGAGCATGAAAATATCACATCATCTTTAACAATTTCATTTAAATTATATTTTTTATTAATTTCTGTAATACCCATCTTCTTTGCTCTTGATATTTCTTCTTCATTTTTAAATATTAATCTGCCTTGAAATTGACCATTTAAACATTTTATAGCAGCGGCAGCTAATACTCCTTCAGGGGCACCACCTATACCAAAATACATATCTACCTTGGAGTCTTTTAATGCAGCATATATTACTCCAGCTACATCTCCATCAGTAATAAATTTTATATTACAATTGTTTTTTTCTAATATTTCAATATATTTTTTATGACGTGGTCTGTCTAATATACATACACATAACTCAGAAATTAATTTATTTTTTGCATTAGCTAGTCTTAAGAGATTTTCGTTAAAACTATGATCTAAATCAATTAAATTAACTGGTAGATTTGGTCCTATAGCAACTTTTTCCATATACATATCTGGTGCTTTCAACAAAGTATTTGATTTTGCAATTGCAATAACAGATATCGCATTCGGCAAATTATTAGCAGCTAATTTTGTGCCATCTAATGGATCTACAGCGATATCTACCATTGGCGTTTTTGCTTTTCCTAATTTTTCCCCTATATACAACATTGGAGCTTCATCCATCTCTCCTTCACCTATAACGACATCGCCATAAAAATGAATTTTATTTAATTCAGATCTCATTGCATCTACTGCGGCTTTGTCGGCAGAATTTTTGTCACCTTTTCCAACAAATTTATAAGAATGTAATGCAGCTATTGCAGTAACATTTATAATATCATTTATGAAGTCTTCTAGCTTGATCATATTCTTATTAAATTAACATTTGTGAACGGTTTTTTATTACATCTATTATAAATTTTCTTTCTAAAATTTGTTTTAATCTCATCTATAAGTTCTTTTTCTAATTTCTTATTATTTAAATTTTTATTTTTGCACGTATCAAAATATATATCTTCTAATTCATATATTAATTCATTTTTTTCAAGTTCATCAAAGGGCAAACCTCTAATATTGATAATTGGATTTCTTTCTAAGCTTCCATTTTTTGATATGATAATATTTATATTTAAATAACCATGGTGTGATATATTTTTTCTTTCTTTTAAACTTGAATTATCTTCATCAATTAGTTTATTTCCATCAATAAAAAGTTTACCATTATTTACTTTGTCAATTATTTTAGGTTCATCTGGAAATATTCTTAAAATATCACCATTTTCAACTAAGGTAGGATATGGAACTTGCATTGACTTGGCAAAATTAAAATGTTCAGACAAATGCCTGTGTTCTCCGTGTACAGGCACAGATATTTTTGGTTTTATCCATTGATACATATCTTTCATTTCATCTCTACCCGGATGACCCGAGACATGTATGAATGCGTTATCTTCTGATATTACATTGATTTTTTTTTTACATAGTAAATTATGCATTTTATAAAGCTTTTTTTCATTACCAGGTATAATTCTAGAAGAAAATATAACTGTATCGCCTTCATTCACTTCTACATCAGGATGTTCGTCTTTTACAATTCTATTCATTGCTCCTTTTGGTTCGCCTTGGCTACCCGTGCACAAATAAACTATTTTTGATCTTGGGATTCTAATCGCATCTCGCGCGTCAATTGGTGGCTTTACATCAGTTAAGTATCCGCATGATTTAGCAACTTTATAAATTTTGTTCATTGACCTTCCAACAAGAGAAAGGTGTCTACCGGCTTTATTTGCACATTTAAATATGCTTTCCATTCTGGCAACATTTGATGCAAATGTTGTAACTATTATACGATTTTTAATAGTTTCAAATAAACTCATCAAGTTATCTCTTACATCTGCTTCAGAACCAGATCTTCCTTCAGTAAAAATATTTGTTGAGTCACAGACCATTGCTAAAATACCGTTTTCGCCAATTTTTTTTAATTTTTCAGTATCCATATTCTTGCCAATCAAAGGATTTAAGTCACATTTCCAATCGCCAGTATGAAATATTTTTCCTGATGGAGTTGATATCAAAAGAGCATTTGGCTCAAGTATTGAGTGAGTTAAGGACACGAAATCTATTTTGAATGGTTCAATATCTATTTTACCATTTAATGGTATAATTTTAAGGTACTCGTCAATATCAATTTTTTTTTCCTTAAACTTTTCCTTAATAAGAGTTGCTGTAAAAGGTGTTGCAAATATTTTACATTTTAAATATGGCCACAAGTAAGAAATAGCTCCTATATGATCTTCATGACCATGGGTTAAAATTATCCCTTTTAAATTTTTTTTCTTCTGAACAATAAAATCAGGATCAGGTACTATTAAATCTATTCCAGGGATGCTTTCATCAGTAAAAGTAACACCAATATCGATCATTATCCAATCATAAAAATTTTTTTCACCGTAACCATAAAGACTCATATTTGCTCCAATTTCCCCAACGCCTCCTAATGGGCAAAATAATAATTCTTTTTTAATTGACATTAAATTCCTTTTTATTTGTATGTATTATTTCAATTAATCCAGTGAGCGTTATATCCTCTATATATTCAGACTTAAATTTTAATTTTCCTTCAAAGATTTTTCCAGTTCCACCTGTGAGTATAATCTTAAATTTTTTCTTTGTTTGTAATTTAATTTGTTCCACAATTCCATTTATCAAAGATATATAGCCGTAATATATACCAGAATTTATAGCTTCAAATGTATTTTTTCCAATTATTTTATTAGTTTGTTTTAATTTTATTAGCGGAAGTTGTGATGTTAGATGATGCAAGGATTTAATTGATAAATCCAATCCAGGAGCAATTATTCCACCAACATATATTGAATTAACTAAAATATCGAACGTAGTAGCTGTTCAAAATCTACAACAATAGCATTTTTATAACCTAATTTTACTACACCAATAGCATTTGCCACTCTATCAGATCCTACCTTTTTTTTATTATTTATTTCAATTTTAATATTCTTAATCAGCTTTGTATTTGAAAGCTCAAATACCCTAACATTAATTTTATTAAAAAAATTTTTAATTATACGAAAAGATGATGGAACAACTGAACTAATTAGACAATAATCTGACTTGAAGTTGTTTTTTAATTTATTTAGATGTTTTTTTTTTATTAAATCTTTCGTTTTAATAATAATTTTTTTAACTACTTTTTTACCAAAATAATCATACCAGGCTATTTTTGAGTATGTGTTTCCTAAATCTATGATAATCACAATATTCTAAACCTATTTGTTATAGATTGAGCTATTTCAATTCTATCATTCATTTTTCCGTTTATATTATTTAAACAAGTTGTTTGGTATTTTCTAATATTTGGAGAATTGGATATATTTACGCCTATACCCACTAAACCATAAATGCTTTTATTAAACCTAATACTTTCTATTAAAATTCCAGATAATTTTTTATCATTTACTAAAATATCATTAGGATACTTTATGCTAATCTTATTTTTACTATTAATTTTTTTTGTTAATATAGATTTAATAATTTTAAGAGTTTTAAATTGTAATTTAAGAACTTTATCATAATTTTTTACCTTAAAAAAAAATGTCATATATAAATTACCTTTTTTTGATATCCATTTTGTACCATATTTCCCTTTTCCTTGTGTCTGTTTATCAGAAATAATAACTCCTTTATAAATTTTATATTTATGTATAATTTTTTTTGCTTCATTATTCGTACTACCTATACAGTCGTAAATAAAAAAGTTATTCATAAATTTTAATTAATTATTTTTGAAGCAACTTCTACAAACTCTAAAATAAATGATGGGCTTATAAAATAAAATAATATAATCAAAGAAGAAACTAATATAGAAAATTTTATACCTAATGTTTCAACTTCATCAAATTTATCTTTTTGGTCATCAAAATACATAATTTTTACTATTCTTAAATAATAAAACGCGGATATGACTGAAGCTATTAGCCCTATGATTGCTAAAAAAATCATATTTGCTTCAATAACGGATTTAAAAACATAAAATTTCGCAAAAAAACCTGCTAAAGGAGGTATTCCAGCTAATGAAAATAATGTTGCGGCAAAACAAAATGCTATAACCGGATGGTTTTTGGATAATCCGGATAAATCATTAATGTTTTCAAAATAAATATTTTTTCTTTTAAAAAGCAATATACATGCAAAAGAACTAATCATCATTATTATATATATATTTAAATATGATATTGCTGAAATTACTCCATCTTTAGTATTTGTAGTTAACGAAGCTAAAACATATCCAATATGACTTATGCTGCTATAGGCCATTAGTCTTTTCAAGTTTGTTTGGCCAATCGCAGCAAATGCTCCTAACAACATTGAAGCGATTGATATAAAAATGATGATTGCCTTCCATTCGACGTAAATATTTTCGAAACAAATATATAATATTCTTATTATTGCACCTAACCCAGCAATTTTTGGTGCTAAAGCAAAAAAGCTTGTCACAGAGGTTGGGGAACCTTCGTATACATCTGGTGACCACATATGAAACGGAACAGCAGAGATTTTAAAGGCCAAACCAATTATCACAAAAATTATGCCAAATAATATTGGTATATTTGTAGAAGCCTTTAGGGATTCAGAAATAACATAATAATTAGTCGATCCGGTGAAACCATAAATAATTGAACAACCATATAGAAATAAACCAGAAGATAATGCTCCTAAAACAAAGTATTTAACACCTGACTCAGTTGATTTTTCAGATTCACGGTCTATGGAAGCTAAAACATAAAGTGATAAAGACTGCAGTTCAATTCCAAGATAAAGTCCAATTAAATCATTTGAGCTTACCATCAAAAACATTCCAATGACTGCAGATAAAATTAATAATGGGTATTCAAATTTATCTAATTTTTGAATTTTTATATAATCTCCAGTAAAGATTAAAGAGAAAGTTGTTGATATTAATATGAGAATTTTTAAATAATTAGATAAACTATCCACTGCATAACTATTCTTAAAAATAACAAGATCATTAATATTATTTAAGTAAACAATTGGAATACAAATTAAAAAACATATTGTAGTAATTTTTTTTATTAAATCGTAGCTATTTTTTTTAAATACACCCAAGACAAGTAAAATTAATAAGCTTAAAATTAAAAAAATTTCAGGGTAAATATAATCAATTTCAATCATTAAAAGTCATTTTAATATTAGTTTTTTCATTAAATATGTATATTATATTATTTGTGCTTACAGATACTGTATCTAAAATAATATTCGGATAAACACCTAAAATTAAGGAAAGCAAAACAAGGAATGTTAAGACTAATAGCTCTTTCTTATTTAGATCAACTAACTCATTGATTCTTGAATTAACTATTTTCCCAAAAATAACTCTTTTATATAGCCATAATCCGTAACATGCTGACAATACAACACCTAAAGCTGCTATTAAAGCTACAAAATAATTATTTTTAAATACTCCTAGTAAAATTAAAAATTCCCCAATAAAACCACTAGTACCTGGCAGACCTATACTAGCCAAAATAAAGATTAAAAACAAAGTTGAAAATCTAGGCATTTTATTAACTACTCCACCGTAATCCAAAATTTTTCTTGAGTGCATTCTGTCATAAACCACACCAACACATAAGAACAAAGCTGCAGAAACTATACCGTGACTAATCATTTGAAATATACTTCCGGCTAAACCATTTCCATTAAATACAAAAATACCGAGTGTCACAAAACCCATGTGTGCAACGGAAGAATAGGCAATTAATTTTTTCATATCTTGCTGCATTAAAGCTATAAGTGAAGTATAAATAATTGCAATTATACTTAGGGTGAATATCAATGGCGCAAAATATATAGATGCGTGTGGAAATAAACCAATTGAAAATCTTATAAATCCGTAACCTGCCATTTTTAATAAAATTGCAGCCAAAATTACAGATCCAGATGTTGGAGCCTCAACATGGGCATCTGGTAACCATGTATGAAATGGCCACATTGGAGTTTTCACAGCAAATGATGCAAAAAAACCTAACCAAAGATAATTTTGGTAATTTTTATCAATATCTAAAATAAGTAACTTCGTTACATCTAAAGTTCCGTACTCATAAAAAATAAATATTATTGCTATTAACATAAAGACAGAGCCAAAAAGTGTATAAAGAAAAAACTTAAATGCTGAATAAACTCTTTTTTCACCACCCCAAATACCTATGATAATAAACATAGGTATTAAACCAGCTTCAAAAAATAAAAAGAAAATAAATAAATCTAATGAACAAAAAACACCTAACATTAATGTTTCAATTAATAAAAGAGACATTAAGAATTCTTTAATTCTAAACTTAACACTATTTATTGTTGAAATAATACAAATAGGAACTATTAAAGTTGTTAAAAGAATAAAAACTAAACTAATTCCATCTATTCCAACTTTGTAATTTATAAAATCTTTAATCCATTTCTTTTCATGTACAAATTGAAAGCTTGAAATTGAATTATCAAAATTAATCCATAGAAATATGGAAATCAGAAAAGTTAAAACAGATGTTATTAAAGATACTTTAAATGATGTCTTTATAATAAATTCTTCAGTTCCTTTCGTAAAGACTAAAAAGAAAACACCGATTAAGGGTAAGAATATTAAGATCGATAATATTGGTAAATTCATTTTAAATTAAGATAATTGTTAAAAAAATAGACAAAAATATTAGCATAACAAAGGCGTAATGATATAAATACCCACTTTGAAATTTAACTGCTTGATCCGAAATATATCTTGTTATTTTAGCAAATCCATTTGGACCAAATCCATCTATTAAAAAAACATCTCCTATTTGCCAGAAAAAGTTACCTATTTTTTTAATAGGGTTTACTAATAAGAAGTTGTAAAATTCATCAAAATACCATTTATTTAAAAGAAATTTATAAAGAGGCTCATGTCTAATTTTTAACTCATTAATAATTTTTTTATTTTTTAAAAAAAAATATATGGATAGTGGTATAGTTAAAGTTGTAAGCATAGGCGTTAAAATTATAAACCATGTGGGTGGATGTTCTAAAATATATGTTTTGCTAAAATAAATTGAATTTTTCCAATAATCAATGTAGTTTTGTCCAACAAATATCTCTCTAAATATTACTCCAGAAAACAAAGCGCCTAAAGCTAATATGAATAAAGGAACAAAAATAAATAAACCAGAGTCTTTTATATTATTAAAATTTAAATTCGAATTTTGAAAGCTACCATGAAACGTTTTAATAATTAATCGCCATGAATACACTGAAGTTAAAATAGCTGTAATAACACAAGTGAAAATAGCATATCCAGCATATTTATTTTGAGAATAATATGTAGCTTCTATAATCGCGTCTTTTGAGTAATAACCAGATAAAAAAGGGAAGCCTGTTATAGCTAAAGTACCTATAATCATAAAAATATATGTAAATGGAATTTTTTTCCATAATCCTCCCATTTTTCTCATATCTTGTTCATCACTTAAAGAATGAATCACGGAGCCAGCTCCTAAGAAAAGCAGAGCTTTAAAAAATGCATGTGTAAACAAATGAAAAATTGCAATATGGTAGGCTCCTAATCCTGTAGCTACAAACATGTAACCTAATTGACTACATGTCGAGTATGCAATTACTCTTTTTATATCATTTTGTACTAACGCAACAGTAGCGGCATAAAACGCAGTACTAGCTCCTACAATAGTGATAATATTTAATATCATCGCAGAATTTTCAAATAAAGGTGAACATCTAACAACTAAAAATATACCAGCTGTAACCATAGTTGCAGCATGAATTAAAGCTGAAACAGGGGTTGGCCCTTCCATTGCATCTGGTAACCAAGTGTGAAGAAATATTTGCGCAGATTTACCCATTGCACCTATAAACAAAAAGAACGTAATAAATGACAAAAGATTTCCATTGATATTTAAAATATTTATTTTGTAGTTAGATATCGAGTTAATATTTTCAAACACATCATTATAATTTAATGAACCAAAATATTTATAAATTAAGAATATACCAATAGCTAAACCAAAATCGCCCACTCTATTGACAATAAAAGCCTTTATTGCTGCTTTATTTGCTGAGTCTTTGTTATACCAAAAACCTATCAATAAGTAAGATGCTAGACCAACGCCTTCCCAGCCAAAAAATAATTGTAAAAAATTATCAGCTGAAACCAACATTATCATAGCGAAAGTAAATAGAGACAAATAAGCCATAAATCTTGGTTTTGAATTGTCATGGTTCATGTACTCAATTGAGTAAATATGAACTAATAAAGATATAAAATTTATTATAACTAACATTATTGATGTTAGTTGATCTATATAAATTGACCAATTTAAAACTAATTCTTCAGATGTTACCCAATTAAAAATTAAGTGATTAAATGGCTGATAATTATTAAATACAAAGCCATAAAAAAAGTAAAAAGATATTAATGAAGATATTAAAACTAATGAAGATGTTAAAATCTGAGATAATCTATCACCAAGTAATTTACCAAATAATATAGTTATTACAAAACCAAATAATGGGGCGAAAACTAAAATATAAGACATTTTACCCTTTTAAACTGTTAATATCGTCGACGTGTATTGATCCTTTGTTTCGAAAAAAAACTACGAGAATTGCTAAACCTATGGCAGCTTCAGCAGCGGCCACCGTCAGAACAAACATTGTAAAAACTTGTCCTGCGATGTCTTGTAAATAAACGGAGAAAGAAACTAAATTGATATTAACAGCGATTAGTATCAATTCAATAGACATTAATAATACAATTACATTCTTTCTATTTAAAAAAATACCAACTACACCAATAGTAAATATAACTGAGCTTAACCCAAGATAATGCCCTAGTCCAATGTCAATCATCAATTTTTACTCCTTTGAAACTCTCTACTTTTTTTATAATAACTGAATCAGATCTTTCTCTAGAAACCTGATCAGTAATACTTTGTCTTTTTAAAAAATCTCGTTTTTGAAAAGTTAATAATATAGCACCAATCATAGCTACTAAAAGTATTACTCCAGAAATTTGAAAATAGTGAATATAATCAGTATAAATTACATTACCTATGCTTTCTGTGTTAGAAATATTTTTACTAAAAGTAAGATCTGAAGTATTTAAAAATTCTGGTTTGTATTTCCAAGCACCAACCATAATAAATAATTCTAGTAAAATCACTAATCCTATTAATGAACCAAATGGAAGATAATTCAAAAATCCCGATTTTAGTTCTGAAAAATTAATATTTATCATCATTACAACAAATAAAAACAATACTGCAACTGCGCCAACGTATACAATTAAAGTTATCATGCCCAAAAATTCTGCACCTAACATAATAAACAGGCATGAGATACTTACAAAGTCTAAAATTAAAAAGAAAACAGCGTGTATTGTGTTCTTCGCAGAAATAACCATTATTGAAGAAAAAATTGTAATAATTGAAAAAAAATAAAAAACAATTGCGTGTGCTAACATTTTATCTGTAGGACTTATCTAGTTTTATATTATTAGATATTTCACTTTCCCATTTATCACCATTATCAAGAAGTTTATCTTTATTATAGTAAAGCTCTTCTCTTGTCTCAGTAGAAAATTCAAAATTAGGTCCTTGTACAATTGCATCTACTGGACATGACTCTTGGCACAATCCGCAATATATACATTTTACCATATCTATATCGTATCTTGTTGCTCTTCTTGATCCGTCTTTTTTTAATTCAGACTCAATAGTAATTGCCTGAGCGGGACAAGCCGCTTCGCATAATTTGCAAGCTATACATCTTTCTTCTCCATTTGGATATCTTCTTAATGCATGTTCACCTCTGAATCTTGGACTAATGGTGCCTTTTTCAAATGGATAGTTTATAGTAACTTTTGGTTTGAATATAAATTTTATAGCAATAAAGATGCCTTTTATAAATTCACTTAAAAATATTGTTTTTAATAGTCTGTTAAATTTCATGCCGGTAATAATTCAAAATATAATAAAAAACTTGCTGTCAAAATAACCCATATTAAAGATATTGGTAGAAAAACTTTCCAACCTAATCTCATTAGCTGATCATATCTATATCTTGGTACTATTGCTTTAATAATAGCAAATAAGAAAAATAAGAATAGAATTTTAATTATTAACCAAATCGGTTCAGGAATAAGATTGAATGGTGAAATATCTAATGGGGACAGCCACCCGCCTAAAAATAATATTGAGCCCATTGCGCACATTAAAAGTATATTTGCATACTCACCAAGCCAAAAAAGTGCGTACATCATTCCAGAGTATTCAGTTTGATAACCGGCAACTAATTCAGCTTCTGCCTCAGGTAAATCAAAAGGTGGTCTGTTAGTTTCTGCAAGAGAAGAAATAAAAAATATAACAAACATTGGAAATAGTGGTATTGCAAACCAGATTTTTTTTTGTGCCATTACAATATCAACCAAATTTAGAGATCCTACACATAACAAAACTGTAACAATTATAAATCCGATAGATACTTCATATGAAACCATTTGAGCAGCTGACCTTAAAGCACCTAGAAAAGGGTATTTAGAATTTGATGCCCATCCTGCCATTATTATTCCATAAACACCCAAAGAAGATACAGCAAATAAATATAAAATTCCTACATTAATGTTTGTAACATATAAATTCTCACTAAATGGGATTACTGCCCACGCTAATAGAGCGAGAGACATAGTAACAATTGGTGCAAGTATAAAAATTATTTTGTTAGCTCCAGCAGGAATGATTACTTCTTTAAAAATAAACTTAAACGCATCTGCTAAGCTTTGTAGTATACCAAACGGACCAACAACATTTGGTCCACGTCTTAGTTGAACCAATCCCCATACTCTTCTATCTATCCAAACAACTAATGCTACTGTAATTAATACTGGCGTTATTAGTGAAAATATTTTCAATAAATCATAACCAATTATGTTCAAAATATTCATTTATTTATTTTTTTTATTTATTCTTTTTTATTGTTTCTTTTCAATGTCTCATAACATGCATCCATGGTATTAGAATACCTAGCTATGATATTTGATTTAAAATAATCAAGTTGATGAACTTCAATATTTTTCCTAATTGTTTCAACTTCTTCATAATTAAAATCATTATAATTTATATCTGGTAAGGAATCTATTTTACTTAAAACCGGATATTCCTTAAACATTTTATCCCTCAATTCCTCCAATGTGTTGTATAACAATGGTTTATTGAACTTCTCCGACAAAGCTTTGATTATTTTCCAATCATCTTTTGCATTACCAGGAGGATAGCTTGCTTTGTTAGCAAATTGTGGACGTCCCTCTAAGTTAACATAAATTCCATCCTTTTCTGTGTATGCAGCACCAGGTAAAACTACATCAGCGATTTTTGTATTTTCTCCGCCATGTGTACCTTGATAGATAATAAATTGAGAACTCTTCTTATCAATTTTAATTTCATCAGCATTTAGTAGATAAATCAAATCAGAATTGGGCATATCATTATAATTTTTGTTATAACTTTTAAGTATAATAGAACCTACAGCTGAAGCGCTCTGATGAAGTATGTTTAGTCCCTTGGGATTTTTTAAACTTATAAGAATTTGTTTTGCTTTTTCAATTATATAACTTCCAGCTATATTTGTTAGTACGCTTTCACCAATTATAATTATTGGATTTTTAGACTCAAATAAGATCTTACTAAAAGCTTGATTTCCAGATATTATTTCATCTAATATTTGTATATTTTCACCTAAATAATTTACTTTGTATGTTTGATTTGGTATTTGGCCAATACTATAAACTTTAGCATTACTTTTTTTTATTGCATTTCGAATTTTTAAATTAAGTACACTAGCCTCATATCTTGGGTTAGCTCCTATTAACAAAATTAAATCAGAATTTTGAATTTCATTTAATGGAGTATTAAAAATATTATTATATAACGAGGAATTTTTTAAGAACATTTCTTTCTGTCTAAAATCAATTGAATTAGAACCAAAGACATTATTAAAAAATTCTTTAAAACAAAATGTAGTTTCAACATCAACTAACTGACCAATATAACCTGAAAAAGTTTTCTTTCCTTTCATATTTTCTAATATAAAATCAAAAGCTTCATTCCATGATGCTTTTATAAGCTTATTATTTTTTCTTATAAAAGGTGAGTCAATTCTATTATTTAACAATCCGTCACACGCAAATCTGGTTTTGTCTGATATCCATTCTTCATTAATATCCTCATTTATTTTTGGTAAAATTCTTTTGATCTCCCACCCTTTGCTGTCAATACGAATATTTGATCCAATCGCATCCATTACATCAATTGACTCAGTTTTTTTTAACTCCCAAGGTCTTGCTTCAAAAGCATATGGCTTTGAGGTTAATGCACCAACAGGACATAAATCTATTAAATTAGCTGAGAATTCTGATGTAATTGTCTTCTCAAGATACGTAGCGATTTCCATATTCTCACCTCGATTAATTGCTCCAACTTCATCAACTCCTGCAACTTCCTCCGCAAAACGTATACATCTAGTGCAATGTATGCATCTGTTCATATGCGTTTTTATTAATGGACCCATATTTTTTTCTTTTACAGAGCGTTTGTTCAATTCAAATCTTGATTTACCACCACCATAATTAAACGCTTGGTCTTGCAAATCACATTCACCACCCTGGTCACAAATTGGGCAATCAAGAGGATGATTTACTAATAAAAATTCCATGACACCTTCTCTTGCCTTTTTTACCATCTCTGTATTGGTTTTAATTTCTTGACCATCGGCTGCCGGCATAGCGCATGACGCTACAGGCTTCTTTGAACCTGAAATTTCGACTAGACACATTCTACAATTACCTGCAATAGATAATTTTTCGTGATAACAAAATCTTGGTATTTCTTTACCGGCAATTTCACACGCTTGTAAAACAGTAGTGCCTGGTTTTACTTGAATATCTTTATTATCAACTTTTAATTTTATCATTAGGCTATTTTTCTATTACCTAAATTTTCACATTTTCTCTCTAATTCGCTTCTAAAATGTCTTAACAAACCCTGTACTGGCCAAGCAGAGCCTTCACCAAAAGCACAAATTGTGTGCCCCTCTATCTGTTTTGTAACGTCCATTAACATATCAATTTCTTCAATATTTGACTCGCCTCTATTAATTCTCTCAAGCATCCTCCACATCCAACCGCTTCCTTCTCTACAAGGAGTACATTGACCGCAACTCTCGTGTTTATAAAATTTTGCAATTCTTGATATACACTGCACGATATCTTGTTGCTTGTTTATTACAACAACTCCAGCAGTTCCAAGCCCACTCTGAGCTTCTATTAAAGCGTCAAAATCCATCTTGATATTATCACATACTGATTTTGGTAATAACGGCATTGAAGACCCTCCAGGAATAACTGCTTGTAAATTATCCCACCCGCCTTGAACGCCACCAGCGTGAACATCAATTAATTCTTTTAATGATATACCCATTTCTTCTTCAACATTACATGGATTATTAACATTACCGGATATACAAAATATTTTTGTTCCTCTGTTTTTAGGTCTTCCAAATGAACTAAACCAACTTGCACCTCTTTTTAAAATTTCAGGAATAACCGCAATGGTTTCAACATTATTAACAATTGTTGGACACCCGTATAATCCTACAAGTGCAGGAAAAGGTGGCTTTAACCTTGGTTGTCCTTTCTTTCCTTCAATACTTTCTAATAATGCAGTTTCTTCTCCACAAATATATGCGCCAGCTCCATAATGCAAATGTACATCTAGGTCCCAAGAAGACCCAGCCGCGTTTTTACCTAACAATCCATTCGCGTAAGCTTCTTCAATAGCTTTTTGTAGTATTGAACCTTCATGCACATATTCGCCTCTAATATATATATAGCATACCTTGGCACCAATAGCGTATGAAGTGATCAAACAACCTTCTAATAATTTTTGCGGCTCGTTTCTTAAAATCTCCCTATCTTTGCATGTACCAGGTTCAGATTCATCAGCGTTTATAATTAAATAATGAGGTCTGTTTGCCTTTGGCTCTTTTGGGGCAAAGGACCATTTAACACCCGTTGGAAAACCTGCGCCACCTCGACCTCTGAGCTCTGATTTTTTAACTTCATCTATAATCCAGCTCTTTTCTTTAGATAATATTTCTTTAGTTCCTTTCCAATCACCTCTTTCAAATGAAGATTTTATATCACTTCCGTGATCGCCATATAAATTTAAAAATATTCTATCTTTATCTTTCAGCATTTTTTAAAAGTGTCTTTCTGTTTTGCAAGGGTTCGCTAGTTTTTCTACCTAACTGAGATCCTACATTTGGTAATCTGTTATTTTTAAATTCAATAAATATTTTTTCAGCAACTCTTTCATTCAAATCTTCATAATACTTTTCATTAATTTGTATCATTGGTGCATTAACACACGCGCCTAGACATTCTACTTCTACCCATGAACTATTTGTAGATTTATTTATTTCACCTTGTTTATTTGATATATGTTTTTTACACATTTCAACAATCTTTCCAGATCCCTTAATCATACATGGTGTAGTTGTGCATACTTGAACAAAAAATTTTCCAACAGGTGATAAATTGTACATTGTATAAAATGTTGCAACTTCATAAACCTTTATATAACTCATTTCTAAAATCTCACCTATGTGTTTTATGGCAGATAAGGGTATCCAATTATCATGTTGCATCTGTGCCAAGTATAATAATGGCATTACTGCGCTACTTTTTTTATTTTCAGGATATTTTAGTAAAATTTTTTTTATAATGCTCTGATTTTGATCACTAAAAGTAAATTTTTTAGGTTGATCCTTTGCAATTTTTTTTGTTGTCATCGGTCCACCTCGCCAAAAACAATATCCATGGATCCTAAAACAGCTGGAACATCAGCAAGCATATGTCCTTTTATTATATGATCCATGGCTTGCAAATGGGCAAATCCAGGTGCCCTAATTTTACATCTATAAGGTTTGTTTGAACCGTTAGACACTAAATATACGCCAAATTCTCCTTTAGGCGCTTCTACTGCAGTATAAATTTCTCCAGCAGGTACATGGTAGCCTTCAGTATAAAGTTTAAAATGATTAATTAAAGACTCCATATTTTTCTTCATATCAACTCTTTTAGGAGGTCCTACTTTAGAATTAGAAGTCATAACCTGACCTGCTGGTAAATCTCTTATTGCTTGTCTTATAATTTTTACACTTTCTCTCATTTCCTCGACTCTACATAAATATCTATCATAACAATCACCATTTTTACCAACAGGAATATTAAATTCAAATTTTTCATAACCATCATAAGGTTGGGATTTTCTTAAATCCCAAGGTGATCCGGATCCTCTTAACATAACTCCGCTAAAACCAAAATCTAAGGCTTCTTTTGAAGACACAATACCAATATCAACATTTCTTTGTTTAAATATCCTATTATCAGTAAGTAAATTTTCTAAATCATCAATAACTTTAGGAAAATTTTTACAAAATCTATCTATATCATCTGCCAATCCTGTTGGCATATCAATATGAACGCCACCTGGTCTAAAATAATTTGCATGTAATCTAGACCCAGATACTCTTTCATAAAAAATCATCAGTTTTTCACGTTCTTCAAAACCCCATAGTGAGGGAGTTAACGCTCCAACATCTAATGCTTGAGTTGTAATATTTAATAAATGACTCAATATTCTTCCAATTTCACAAAAAATTATACGAATATATTTTGCTCTTCTAGGTACATCAATTTTTAGCAATCTTTCAACTGCTAAAGCAAATGCATGCTCTTGATTCATGGGAGCAACATAATCTAAACGATCAAAATAAGGTATCGCTTGCGTATAAGTCTTAGTCTCTATAAGTTTTTCGGTACCGCGATGTAATAAACCAATATGAGGATCTGCTCTTTCTACTACCTCACCGTCTAACTCTAAAATTAATCTTAATACTCCATGAGCAGCAGGATGCTGCGGACCAAAATTTAAATTCATAGTCTTTGTTTGTTTACTCATCTTTTGCTTCCTTGTTTTTAGCTTGTTCGCCAACTATATATTCTGAACCTTTCCAAGGACTTTCAAAATCAAAATCTCTATAATCTTGTTGCAATTTTACTGGGCCATAAGTAACTTTTTTAAATTCAGGATCATATCTAACCTCTTTAAAACCAGTAAGTGGAAAATCCTTTCTTAAAGGAAATCCTTCAAATTGGTAATCTGTTAAAATTCTTCTTAGATCAGGATGATTGGAGAATTTTATTCCATACATGTCAAAAACCTCTCTTTCTAACCAGTTTGAGGATGAAAAAATATTAAAAACACTCGGTACAATGTCATTTTCATTTAATACGATTTTAATTGCTAAACGTTGATTATATTCATGACTTAACAAAGTATAAATTAATTCAAACCTATTTTCTTTATTAGGATAATCAACACCTATAATGTCAATCAATTGCCTAAATTTAAAAGTATCAGATCTTTTCAGTTGATCTAAATTCTGTATTAAGCTTTCCACTTTACAATGTAAAATGACTAAATCATTTTCCTCCGTATATTTATCAAATTTTAAAATCTTATCAGTACGTACTAGTTGAATTAAATTATTTAATTCTTTTTTCATTATCTTTTTATAGAACCTTCTCTTCTGATTTTTTTTTGTAATTGCAAAATACCGTATAGTAGTGCTTCTGCACTTGGTGGGCATCCCGGTACATAAATATCTACAGGAACAATTCTATCACAACCTCGAACTACTGAATAAGAATAATGGTAATATCCTCCTCCGTTTGCACAGCTACCCATAGAAATAACATACCTCGGTTCTGGCATCTGATCATAAACTTTTCTCAATGCTGGTGCCATTTTATTTGTTAATGTACCAGCAACTATCATTACATCTGATTGTCTGGGTGAAGCTCTAGGCGCTGCTCCGAATCTTTCTAAATCATATCTTGGCATTGAGGTTTGCATCATTTCAACAGCGCAGCAAGCTAAACCAAACGTCATCCAATGCAACGATCCAGTTCTTGCCCAATTTATTAGTGTGTTACTAGCAATAGTTACAAATCCATCCTTACTAAAATTTTCAGCGACTTCTTTAAACTCAGGTGGAATTTTTTTTAAATTAGTATCAACCATTACTCCCAATCTAAAGCTCCTTTTTTCCATTCATAAATAAATCCAACTGTAAGTATCAATAAAAAAAACATCATAGAACAAAAGCCAAAGAAACCAATATTTCCGAGTGATACAGCCCAAGGAAATAAAAATGCAACTTCCAGATCAAAAATTATAAATAATATCGCAACTAAATAAAACCTAACATCAAACTTCATCCTTGCATCCCCGAAAGCGTCAAAACCACATTCATATGCAGACAATTTTTCATTATCGGGATTACTTGGTGCAAATAAAACGTTTAAAAATATAAAACCCACTCCAATTCCTATCGATATAAACAGGAATATTAGTATTGTGGCATAGTCTCTTAAAAAATCATATAACATTGTTGGTATATATATATTTTATTCGAAATAGTTTAAGTGTGTATTTTTGTCTTAAAAAAAAGCAAAAACCCTAATTAATGAACTGTTTCCAGTCTAAATAAAGCTTTTTATTAAGAAGTATTGCATTACATAGTGAATTTAGTAATGGCAGATTCTTTTTTCCAAATTTTTTTACAATTTTTTTCCCAAGCGATATTATCAGATCCGCTCCCTCAACTGTAATATTAATCATTTTCTTATTAATAATGTTTTTATAAAGCAATCCTCTACCTAGGTAACTTCCAAGCTGGCTATTTCGTCCACCTAAAATACTCACATACAAATCCCCAGAACCTGCAAGGCCAAGAACGCTATCTGTCTTGCCTCCAAATTTTTTTACAATAAAACTCATTTCCTTTAGTGATTGCTGAAAAATACCTGCTGATGTATTATAAATAAATTTTTTATATTTTTTATTTTCTACAAGGGTAGATCCGATAATAATTGAATATATATTTTTAATTGCCGAACATACTTCTGATCCAATTAAATCATTATTTGTATCAGGATGATAATAATTATTCTCTAAGATCTTTTTAATTTTTTTCGAATTAGATATTTGATTAGATGAAAATACAGTTCTCGTATGAACTTTATTTAACAATTCATTTGCTAAACAAGGTCCAGAGGACATAACTATGTTTTTAATTTTTGTACAAAGTTTCAAATATTGACTAATCGTCATTATTTTATTTTTGTATAAAATTAATCCTTTTGTAATAACCAGAACTAAAATATTTTTTTTTATATATTTTAAAGTATTGATCACCCAATTTATGCCCTTTGTATTTGTGCCTATAATTATTAAATTTACTTCATTAAAATTAATTTTGTTCATTTCATGGCTGTTTAAAAACTTTATATTTTTTGAGAGAATAAATTTTTTATTTATTTCTTTTTGGAGCTTTTTCGATTTATTTATTTTAATATTATCTACAGGAGATCCTAAAATTATACCATGCAAATCCTGATTGTCTATTAGGGAAGCATAAGCATTGCTGGCTACTCCATAACCCAATATTAACGTGGTTTTATTTTTAATATTTTTCATATTAGTTATTTGGTGCCCCCGCGCGGAATTGAACCACGAACCTACTGATTACAAATCAGTTGCTCTACCAATTGAGCTACAGGGGCTAGAGAAATGTTAATACTAGTTTTTTTACGTATTAACAACTTATAAATATGACATTTTAATATCAATTTAAATATATTTTCAAAATTTTCTGTTAATTTATAATCCTCAGCGTAATATATTAACCTTATGAAGAAAAAGACAAATCATAAAGAATTAATACAAGCCACAAATTTTATATTTGAAAATTTTAAATCTAAAAAAAAAGAAGATAAAATAAAAAATACTAAAAATAGTCCTTTGTTATTAACTAAGGAAATTAAAAAAATTTCAAAAACTAAGAAAAAATATAATAAAAAATACCCAGTTAAAAAAAACAAAACTACAAGTAATAAAAAAGTATTAATTTTGAACAATATAATTAAATTTAAGTCTAATAGTGATGCATTAGTTCTGACTAAAATAAAAAATAAGAAAATAAAATTTACATTTCTAGAAAGTGTTGTTTGGGAGAGTAACGCATAATGATAATTAAATGTAAATGTTGTAAGTTTGAATTTTTAGTAAAAAAAAAGGATATTCCACAAAGCGGAAGGAAAGTAAGGTGTGGTATTTGCGATACTGAATGGACATATATTCCAACAGATAAAAATACAATTTTTCATAAACATTATCTAGCAAAATTTACATTATTTTGTATATTAATATTATCTTTATTAGGATTACTTTTAACTTTTAAAAAAGATATCACTACTTTTTTTCCTAACATGAATGTTATTTTTGATAAACTCACAGAAATTTACTTTAAGCTTGGTAAATATTTGAATGAAATAATAAATGAAATTATTTTAATAACTTCTCAGCTTCTGTAATTAAATTCTCAGTTTTTGTTGGTATTGAAGTTTGGTATTGATTTTGAAAATCCTGATCTGATATTTTTCTAACAAACCAAATTTCTCTACATTTATAACATTGTACCTCTCTACCAGAAATCGGGATGTCTGAACTATTTACTTCATATATACTTTTACAATTTCTACATGCTATTTGCATTAAAGTATCTGACTTAAAAATAATTTTGTTCTATCATTCTCAGGATTTTCAAAAAAATCTTTTGTATTCTTTTCTTCTACGATATTTCCTTCATCCATAAATATAACTCTATCGGCAACTTCTTTTGCAAATCCCATTTCATGGGTCACAACGCACATTGTCATACCACCTTTTGCTAAATCAACCATAACATCCAAAACTTCTTTTATCATCTCTGGATCTAACGCTGAAGTTGGTTCATCAAAAAGCATAATTTTTGGCTCCATACATAACGCTCTTGCAATGGCTGCTCTTTGTTGCTGTCCTCCAGATAATTGACCAGGAAATTTTTTTCCTTGATCTAAAATTTGCACCTTTTCTAAATATTCCTCTGCTAATGTTTCGCATTCTTTTTTCGGTTTTTTTTTTACCCACATTGGTGCCAGAGTACAGTTATCGATTATTGATAAATGAGGAAATAAATTAAATTGTTGAAAAACCATTCCAACTTCACTTCGTATTTTATCTATATTTTTTGTATTGCCATCAAGTTTTATTCCGTCTACGGTTATTTCGCCTTCTTGGTGTTCCTCCAATCTGTTTATACACCTTATTAATGTGGATTTCCCAGAACCAGACGGTCCGCAAATTACAATTTTTTCTTTTGTAGATACTGATAAATTTATATCCTTTAAAACCTGGAATTTACCAAACCATTTGTTTACATTTTTTAATTCAATTATTTTATTCATTTTAATTAAATGTTTTTAATCTATTTTCTAACTTTAAGCTATATCTGCTCATCCAAAAACAAAATATCCAGTAAACAAACGCTGCAAATACATAACCTTCGGTTGCTAATCCAAGCCAATTAGGATTAGTTTTCGCAAGATTGATCATACCTAAAATTTCTAATAGCCCTACTACAAATACAAGGGGCGTATCTTTAAATAATGCTATAAATGTATTTGTTATACCTGGAATTACAATCTTTAAAGCTTGCGGTAAAATAATAAAAATATGACTTTTCCAATAACCCATACCAAGTGATTTTGCTGCATCATATTGCCCTCTCGTTATCGCTTGTAAACCACCCCTAACTACTTCTGCCATATATGCGGCTTCAAACAAAGTAATAGCTATAATAACTCTTATTAACTTATCAAGGTTGCTACCAGCTGGTAAAAATAATGGAAACATTACTCCCGCCATAAACAATACTGTAATCAATGGCACTCCTCTCCAAAATTCAATAAATCCAATAGAAAAATATTTAAATACAGGCAACTCACTCCTCCTACCCATTGCTAATAAAATCCCTATCGGAAAACAGAAAATAATTGCAAACACTGAAATCACCAAAGTTAAAAATAAACCACCCCACTCTCTTGTATCAACTATAGGCAAACCTAAAGCTCCTCCATGAAACAAAAATAATGAAATAAATGGAAAAATTCCAAATATAAATATTAATATATATTTTTTAATTTTTTGATTTACAAAATTATAGATAATAATACTTATAAATAATATTCCAAATGCCAAGTTTATTCTCCATATTTCACTAACCGGGTATAGACCATAAATAAATCTTTCAAACCAAACTCCAACAAATACCCAGCAGGCTCCTCCGCCATTGCAATCCGATTTCTTATTACCAATAAAAGTTGCATCAAATAGAATCCAATCAAATAAAGGTGGAATTGTAATAAATCCTAGATAAATTATACTTATAGTTAAAAATGAATTTATAGGAGACGAAAAAAACCTCTCTTTAAACCATATTAAGTTAAAATTTCTCATTATCTTTCCGTTATTGAAATCTTTTTGTTATACCAATTCATTAAAATTGAAATTGATATACTCAAGGTTAAATATGTAAACATCGTTATACTTACTATTTCAATAGCTCTTCCAGTTTGCATTAACGCTGTTCCAGCAAATACTAAAACTATATCTGGGTAGGCAATAGCTGCAGCCAAAGATGAATTCTTTGTTAAATTTAAATATTGATTTGTTGTTGGAGGTATAATTATTCTTAGCGCCTGAGGTATAACTATTAATCTTAAAATTTGATTTTTTGATAACCCAATTGAAGCAGCTGCTTCTTTTTGACCTTTGTCTATGCCAAGAATTCCAGCTCTTACGCATTCTGCTATAAATGTTGAAGTATATAAGGATAATGAAAATGCTAAAGCTATTAATTCTGGTATAATTGTTACACCGCCTTCATAATTATAAATATTTTTACTTAATTTTAATTCTGGATATATGAATTCAAGTTTTACATTGAATAATAAAGCTACAATAGTTGGTATTAATAATAGTATTATTAGTGAAATAATTATATTTGGAATTTGTTTTCCAGTTTTATTTCTTAAGTTCTTTGAATAAGAATTAAAAAAATATACGATAATAAAAGTCAATAATAAGCCATATAAAAAATAATTTAAATTTGTCCAATCAAATCGAGGAATATAAATGCCTTTAATGTTAGCAAAAACAAAATCAAATAATATTAAAGAATTCTCTGGGGGAGGCAGTAGTCTCAAAACTGCAAAATACCAAAAAAAAATTTGCAGTAATAAAGATATGTTTCTAAATAACTCTATGTAACCAGTGGCTAGACCCGATGCCAATGGATTTGAGGATAATCTCAATATTCCAAAAAAAAATCCTAGAATCGTTGCGAAAAATATTCCAATTACAGACACTAAAATCGTATTTAACAATCCAACGAAATATGCCCTGCCGTATGACATTCCACCGTCATAATCAATTAAGCTAAACTGAATATCGAATTGAGCTTTCTTTTTCAAAAATCCAAAACCTGTTTCAATTCCCCTTGAAGACATATTTGTACCTGCATTGAAAGAGAAGTATGAAATTACTATTAATAATAATAATATTAAAATCCCTTGAGGAAAATATATTCTAACTTTAGGATTATTTTCTAGATATAAATTAAAAGATCTTAATACGTTTTGAAACATAATGAAGTTATAAAAAAAAGGGCTAGAAAATCTAGCCCTTTTTTAAAATATTTATTTTTTATCTAACTGGTGGTGCGTATAAAGCTCCGCCATTTCTCCAGCTAGCATTAGCTGAACCTTTTCTAGGTAAAGCAATTGGAGTGTTAGCACCTACGTGTTTCTCATAAAGTTCACCATAGTTACCAACTTGTTTTATTATTCTGTAACTCCACTTGTTGTCTAAACCTAATCCAGCTCCAGTTTTTGATCCCTCTGCGCCAATGATCCTTTGTATTGCAGGATTTTCTGTGCTCATCATATTATCTATATTCTTAGATGTTACACCATACTCTTCTGCCTCGATCATAACATTTAAAGACCATCTAACAACGTCTTCCCATGCTGAGTCACCTTCTCTAACGACTGGACCTAAAGGTTCTTTAGATATCGTTTCCGGTAAAACCACATGTTCATCTGGATTTTTCATTTTGGTTCTTTGTGCTGCTAAACCTGATTTATCTGTAGTGTAAGTATCACATCTTCCAGAGTCATAAGCGGCAACAACCTCGTCAGCTTTTTCAAAAACAACAGGCTCATATTTGAAACCTTTTGATTTAAAAAAGTCTCTCATATTTAACTCAGTTGTAGTTCCAGTGTTTGTACAAACTTTTGTATTGTTAAGTCCGTTAACTGAAGTAATGCCAGAACTTTTTCTAACCATAAATCCTTGACCATCATAAAAGTTAACTCCAACGAATGTTAAACCAATTCCTGCATCTCTTTCTAAAGTCCAAGTAGTGTTTCTAGATAAAACATCAATGTCACCAGCTTGTAATGCAGTAAACCTTTCTTTTGCACTTAATGGAGTATATTTAACTTTACTTGAGTCGCCTAATACTGCAGCGGCTACTGCCCTACATACATCCACATCTAAACCTGTCCATTTTCCAGCTTCGTCTGCATTTGAAAAACCAGGTAAACCTTGAGACACACCACATTTAACAAATCCTTGTTTTTTAGTTGCCTCTAGGGTGTTATTTTTTGCGCTATCTCCACCGCATGACGTCAATAAAAATGCAAACAGTGATAAACCGCAAATTAGCTTTATTGCTTTTTTCATTTATTCCCCTTTATTTAATTATAATTAAAGTGATTGTATTATAAATTAAGATATAATTTATAAAAGACATTTTTGTTTGTTATATTTTATTTCTAAAAAAATATTAATGATTACAACTCTAAGTTGATGTTAATATCTTAAAATACAATAGAGTGCAGAAAATGCATCCTTGATACCAATTTTTTTTCCCTGGTCATAGTTTCTGCCATGATAAGAAATCCCAACTTCATAAAAAATAAATCCTTTTTTGGCTAACTTAATAGTTACTTCCGGTTCAAAACCAAATCTATTTTCTTTTAAATTAACTGATTTAATAGCAGAAGTTTTAAAAACTTTATATCCACACTCCATATCAGTAAGGTTTAAATTAGATTTCATATTAGACAACAATGTTAATAGACCGTTTGCTATTCTGTGCCAAAAAAAAAGCACTCTTGTTGAACCAGCTCCAGCAAATCTTGATCCATAGACTACATCAGCTTCATTATTTAATATAGGGTGTAATAATTTGTTATAATCATTTGGATCATATTCTAAATCAGCATCTTGTATTAAAACAATATCTCCCGTAACTTTTAGTAAACCCTTTCTTATAGATGCTCCTTTTCCTTCATTATTATTACTATAATTAATTTTCAAATGTTTATTTTCTTTAATTTCCAACTCTTTTAAAAATTCTTTTGTTCCATCAGTTGAACAATCATCAACTATGATGATTTCTTTAGTAATAACTTGGTTTAAATTTATTGATTTAACTTTATCTAAAATTTTCGATATAGTATTCTTCTCATTAAAAACTGGAATGATTATAGAGAGTTTCATAAAAATTAGTTAAAAATTGCAATCTCAAGTTGAGTTTGAAAAATATGCATATCTGTCATAACAAAAAACAGTGATGTATTTATTTGTAGTATCATTAAAAGGCTTTATAAACAATTGGTATTACGGAATAAACAATTGGTATTACGGAGTAAAAAATGAGCGCAAAAGACATTTTAAAAGTAATTAAAGATAAAGAAATAGAATACGTAGATTTGAGATTTACTGACCCAAGAGGAAAACTACAGCATTTAACACAGGACCTATCTACAGTAGATGAGGATATGTTAAATGATGGGGTATTTTTTGACGGATCATCAATTGCAGGGTGGAAGGCTATAAATGAGTCAGATATGATTTTAAAACCAGATCTAACAAGTTCTTTTGTAGATCCATTTTTCTCTCACAACACCTTATGTCTGTTTTGTGATATTATGGATCCAATCTCAAAAAATTATTATGAAAGAGATCCGCGATCTACAGCAAAAAAAGCTGAAGAATATTTAAAAAAATCAGGTGTTGGTGATACAGCTTATTTTGGCCCTGAACCTGAATTTTTTGTATTTGACGATGTAAAATTTAATAATGAAATGAACAAAACAGGATTTGAAATTGATAGTATTGAAGGTCCTTATAATACTGGAAAAAATTATCAAAATGGAAACTTGGGTCATAGGCCGGGTGTCAAAGGAGGATACTTTCCAGTTCCTCCAGTAGATAGCTCACAAGATTTAAGATCCGAATGCTTAAAAGCAATGAAAGATATGGGAGTTAAGGTTGAAAAGCACCACCACGAAGTTGCGCCAAGTCAACATGAACTTGGAACACTATTTAATACACTAACGTACCAAGGTGATGGTATGCAAATTTATAAGTATGCGGTTCAAAACGTTGCTCAATCATTTGGCAAAACTGCAACTTTTATGCCTAAACCTGTTAAAGGTGATAATGGTTCTGGAATGCATACACATCAATCAATTTGGAAAGATGGTAAACCATTGTTTGCAGGAAAAAAATATGCAGGATTATCTGAGCATTGTCTCCATTATATAGGTGGAATAATCAAACATGCTAGAGCTATTAATGCATTCTCTAACGCTACTACAAACAGCTATAAAAGATTAATACCTGGTTTTGAAGCTCCTGTTCTATTAGTGTATTCTCAGAGAAATAGATCAGCAAGTTGTAGAATTCCATTTAGTAGCAGTGAGAAAGGTAAAAGAGTTGAAGTTAGATTCCCAGATGCAGCAGGTAACCCTTATTTAACTTTTTCAGCTATGCTAATGGCGGGATTAGATGGTATTAAAAATAAAATTAATCCTGGAGAGGCACTAGATAAAGATTTATATGCTCTATCTGATAACGAATTAAGCGGAATTCCAACTGTTTGCGGATCGCTTAGGGAAGCTCTAGAATCATTAGATAAAGACAGAGCTTTTTTAACACAAGGTGAAGTTTTCACTGATGATCAGATTGATGCATACATAGGATTAAAAATGGAAGAAGTTCAAAATTTTGAGCATACACCACATCCTATAGAATTTCAGATGTATTATAGCTGTTAATTAGAGTTTTAATATTCTAAAAATTCCATTAATATTATTTAATGGTATCAAATAAAAACTATTCAGCCAAAGATATAGAAATCTTAGAAGGACTAACAGGAGTTAGGAAAAGACCAGCAATGTACATTGGTGGTACAGACAGCGCAGCATATCACCACCTTGTTTCAGAAATTATCGATAACAGTATGGACGAAGTAGTTGCTGGGTACTCAAAAGAGATTATCGTTAAATTAATTAGTAAAAATACAATTTTAATTAGCGATGATGGAAGAGGTATCCCTATAGAAAAACATCCAAAAAAAAAGAAAACAGCTCTAGAGATCGTGATGACAAGCTTGCACGCAGGTGGAAAATTTAAAAATGGTGCTTACAATACATCTGCTGGACTGCATGGTGTAGGTTTGTCAGTGGTTAATGCTTTAAGCTCGAAACTTAACGTAGAAATAATTAAAAATAATAATACATATTCACAGAAATATTCTAAAGGCAAAGCAATAAGTAGTTTAAAAAAAATTTCTAAAAGTAAAAAAAAATCTGGTACTAATATAACTTTTACCCCAGATGTTGAAATATTTGGAAAAGAATTATCATTTGAACCTTTTATAATTTACGAAATGATTAAAAATAAAGCTTTTTTGTTTAAAGGCGTTAAAATAATTTGGGAATGTAATAAAAATTTAATAAACAGAAAAAGCAATATACCGAAAAAAGAAACATTATGTTTTAAAAATGGCTTGGAGAGTTTTATAGAAAACGAGATAAACCAAAAATTTGTAATTAATAAAAAAATAGCATCTAGTTCAATTCTAAGTGACGATAATAAAGGAAGAATTGAATTTTCAGTGCAATGGCACAAAAATTCTTTACCTATAAAAAAATCTTTTTGTAATACTGTATATAATATGAATGGTGGTTCGCATGAGAGCGGGTTTAAGTCTGGGTTAGGTAAGGCTTTAAGAAAATTTGCATTTAAAAAGAATAATAAACTAGTATCAAAAGCATCATCTGATGATATTTTTCAAAATTGTTCCTTTATACTTTCAATTTTTATACAAAACCCAGAGTTTGAAGGACAGACAAAACATAGGCTTTCATCTGCTTTTGCTCAGAAGTTTTGTGAAAAATTAACTCAAAATTTTTTTGAAGAGTGGTTTAATAGAAACCAAAAAAGCACAAAAGATGTTATAGAATTTATCGAAGAAATTGTTAGAGAAAGAAACCTTAATAATGCCAATCTTAATATAGAGAGACAATCAGCAGTAAGGAAAATAAGATTACCAGGCAAATTAGCAGATTGCGCAAGTGATAAAATCGATGGAACTGAATTATTTATAGTAGAAGGAGACTCTGCAGGTGGATCAGCAAAACAAGCAAGAGATAGATATACACAAGCAATCTTACCATTACGGGGTAAGATTATTAATGTTAAAAATGCTAATGCGGCTAAAATCTTAGCCAATACTGAAATCAGTAATTTATTACAGGCTCTTGGGTGTCAAAGAGGGAAAAAGTATAATGATAAAGAGTTAAGGTATGAAAAAGTTATTATTATGACAGATGCTGATGTTGATGGAGATCATATCTCAACGTTATTACTTACGTTTTTCTTTTCAGAAATACCAAACTTAATAAAAAACGGAAGATTATACTTAGCCGTGCCACCACTTTATAAGATAACCTCAAATAAGGAGACTCATTATATAAACGATGAAAAGGATAAAGCGCTCTTTCTAAAAAAGAGCAAAGGTTCTTGTGAAATTAGTAGATTCAAAGGTTTAGGTGAAATGATGCCTTCACAACTTAAAGAAACAACGATGAATAAAAATACTAGAAAGCTAATTAAAGTTTCACTGCCTAAAGCTAAAACTAAAATCACCAGAACTGCTAAGTTTATTAATAATTTAATGGGAAAAAATCCAGAATTAAGGTTAAAATTTATTTCAGAAAATGCGGGTAAAAATTTAAATTTAGATATTTAAATTTTTTTGTAAAAATTTATGAGGATTATTTTTAGAACATCTGAACATATTACTTACAAAAAAAAACTTAATAGAAACCCAATATATTGTTTAAAAAATGCTTTAAAAAATTTTCCTAATTGTACGTGGAACATTATATTAGATAATGTTTCACTAAAAACAAAAAAGAAATATGAAGATGTTATTAATAAAAATTGTATAATCTCAATAAATGAAAATAATAACTCCAATGCATTAATGCATGTTTTACAGCTATGTTTGGATTTAAAAATAAATCGAAATTTTAAAAAAATTAAAGAAAATGAAATAATTTATTTTTTAGAAAATGATTATATTCATATAAAAAATTCTAAATTAATAATGTTAGAAGGGTTTGATTTAAATGCAGATTACATAAGCTTATATGATCACCCTGATAAATATTATTTAAAAAAAAATAATATTATAATTAAAGATCAATTATACAATAATGAAACATCAAAAGTTTTACTAAGCAATAATTGTCATTGGAAAACAACTCACAGTACTACTATGACTTTTGCTGTAAAAAAAAATATTTTAAGCCTTGATTTTGGAATTTTTCAAAAATTATTAAAGAGAAGTATACCAAGAGACAAAAGGCTATTTGAACAATTATCAAAAAAAGGAAGGACTTTAATTACTCCTATTCCATCATATTCAACACATATTGAACGAGAGTATTTAGCGCCTCAAAGAACTTGGAAATAATTTGGTGCCCTCGGCCGGACTCGAACCGGCACTCCCCGAAGGGCAAGGATTTTAAGTCCTTTGTGTCTACCAATTCCACCACGAGGGCATATGTACTCTATTCAAATATTATTTTTTAATATTTTCAATTTTGATATATGTTTTGGAGTTATTTCGCAACATCCACCGACAAGTTTAGCACCCAAGGATGCGTACTTTGTACAAACTTCAAGGAATTTATCAGGAGTCATTTCCTTCCTTCTGCCCAATAAAGAGGTATTATTTCCATCAGGTTTCCAACCTTCAGGTATTTGCTCAAACGCATTAAATTTAAAACCGTAAGGCAATGGTAATTTCGATATATCTTTTTCGATAAATTCATAATCAATGTCTGAAATACAACTAGCTGTTATTGCCATAGGTTTATAATTAACTAATTCTTTTGCAACATCAAAAAAATTCTCACCAGATGGAAGCAATCCTTTTTCTTTTATATGCAGACCAATTACAAATTCTTTATTAAATTTTTTTATTGAATTTATTGCAATTTCACATTCAAGTTTGCTGCACATAACATCTAAATAAAAAAAATCGATATTTTTATATAAAAAACTAGCCTGCTCCATAAATGCATTGCTTATAAAACTTAAATCATCACCTAAATCTGCTTGGTAAGTAAAATTCTGTGGAGGCAAACTTCCAGCTATTAAAACTTTTTTATTGCTTTTTAAAACAGCTTTTTTCGCGATCTCACAAGCCAACTCATTCATGGACTTGTATTTATCAATTAAATTATTTTCTAATAATCTTCTTTTTCTTGCGCCAAAAGTGTTAGTTAAAATTACTTCTGCACCTGAATCAATAAATTCTAAGTGGGTATCAAAAATTAATTTATTATACTTTTCATAAAGCAAGGCCGTAGCGGACCATAAATTTCCTTCTGGTTCTAAACCTTTATTTATGAGTTGCTGACCAGTACCTCCATCCATAATTCTCAATTTGTCAAAAAAATTATTCATATCTATTTTGTTTAGCGATTAATCTATTATAGATTTAAAATAGATAATCAATATATTATATTAATATGAATAAAGTTTTAATTACTGGTGGTTCGGGATTTATCGGTACAAATTTAGTTAATTACTTAGTGAGTAAAAATTATAATGTTTTAAATATTGATAAAATAAATTACTCATCTACACCTGAAAAATTCAAGATTATTAAAAAAAAAAATAATTATGAATTTAAAAAATTAAACTTAGAAGATAAAAAAAATCTAAAAAAAATTATAATTAAATTTAATCCACAATTTATTATAAATTTAGCAGCAGAAAGTCATGTCGATAGATCTATAGATCAGCCATTTAATTTTATTATCAATAATATTAATTCAACTATGTCATTATTTTTTGTTGTTAATCAAATAAATAAAAAAATAAAAAAAAAAATATCAATTTTACATATTTCTACTGATGAAGTTTATGGAAGTAAAAAAAATGGTACCTGTCAAGAAACCGATAATATCAACCCTAGTTCTCCGTATTCATCTTCAAAAGCAAGTTGCGATCTAATTGCACTTTCATTTATTAAAACTTTTAAATTAAGGCTTTCAATTATAAGATTATGTAATAATTATGGGCCATATCAATATATTGAAAAGTTTATTCCATTAGCAATTAATAAATTGAAAAAAAAACAAAAAGTACCTATTTATGGTAATGGAAATCACGTTAGGGAGTGGATTTTTGTAGAAGATAGCTGTAAAGCTATAGAAAAATTTTTAAAAAATTTTTCACCAGGTAAAATATATAATTTAGGTTCATCAATAAGATTTAAAAACAAAGAAATAATAAATAAAATCATTAAATTAATGAATTCAAATAAAAACTTAATCACGCATGTTACAGATAGACCTGGGCACGATTTGAGATATGCTATTTGTTCTCAAAAATTTCAAAAGGAATTAAATTGGAAATGTAAAACAAATATAGATAAAGGATTATTGAGAACTCTTAGATGGTATGAAAATAACAAATTATGGATTAAAAATGCAGAGAACAATTATAACTATAAAAGATTAGGTAAAATTTGAACTATAAAGGTATTATATTATCTGGGGGGTATGGCTCTCGTTTAAGTCCATTAACGAAAGCTATCAATAAACATTTTCTTCCGCTCCATGATAAACCGTTAATTTATTACGCATTATCAATTCTAATGTTAACAAAAATAAAGGAGATATTAATTATAGTGAATCCTAATGATCAAAATATATTTAAAAATCTTTTAGGTAATGGATCAAGATTTGGTATAAATATAACTTATAAAATTCAAAATAAGCCAACAGGCATACCTGATGCTCTAGCAGTTGGTAAAAGCTTCATAGGTAAATCAAATATTTTATTAATTCTTGGAGATAATTTTTTTTATGGAGATAGGTTGCCTTTAAAAATTTTGTCTGCTTTAAAGAATAATTCTGGTGCAACAATTTTTACTCATCCGGTTCTAGAACCTAACCAATTTGGTATAGTGGAAAAAAACAAAAAAAGTATAATGCTTAAAGAGAAACCAATCAAAACAAAATCAAATAGTGCTATTACAGGTTTATATGTATTAAATAACGACTCCATAAATTATATAAAATTACTTAAACCATCTAAAAGAAATGAAACAGAAATTATAGATTTACTAAAAATATATCTTAAGAAAAAAAAACTAAAAATAGAAGAGTTTGGAAGAGGTACAGCATGGTTAGATGCAGGTACTTTTGAAAATTTTACAAATGCTTCTAATTTTATTTATAATGTTGAAAAAAGACAAGGATTTAAAATAGCCTGCTTAGAGGAAATAGCTTTTAATAATAAATGGATAAACAAAATTCAAATAACAAAAGCAATAAAATTTTATGGTAATTGCGATTACTCGAGATATCTAAAAAAAATAATTTAATTATTCATGCATGAATCCGAACTATATAAAATTAATTTTTTGTGCTCCAGGATTTTTTTACATTTAACAAAAAGATTTTGATTTTGTTTTTTTACAACAAAATGAGAAATTTTTTCCAATTTTGCGATTTGATTAAATACCTCATGCCTCTTTTTAAATGTAGTTGATAGATAAAAATTATTCGCCAAGTTAATTCTTTCATACCAATCAATTATTTCTTCGTTCTTGTAAGGTGTGGATTTCCAATCAATGAAAATTGGTATTCCGGAATTCATTCTTATATGGTTTTGATTGATAGGTATTAACAACCTATTTATATTTTTTTCTTTAGAAAGCTTTATAGCTAATGAAAATTTCTTTTTTTTAAATTCATTCAATGAATAAATTTCTTTTACTCCTGGTATAGTTAGTAGCAATATAAACAACATGCAAATTAAAGATATAACTTTGGAATAATTTTCAATTGTTAAAGAATATTTTTGGTTTAATTTATTTAAAACAATGCTTAATATTATTAAAATTGAAATTGGATTTAGATATACACTGGAGCGCCATGGGAATAATAAACCTAAAAAATTACTATCTGTTAAGTAGTGTATTAAAGTAAAAATTAAAGACAGAGTACATACGACTATTAAAGGAATAAATATATTTTTCTCTTTATAAACTAAAAATAATGCTGAAGTTATAATTATCAAACTTTGAATATCCTTATAACTAAACCAATAAGTAATTTTAGCGTGGTGAGGTATTCTTTGAACGGCCATTATTTCTTGACCTAATATTGATATGTTTGGATCTAAAGATATAAAATTTAGTAGTAAGTATAATAATAAAGGTGTTAAAAATATTAAAGCAATAAGCATAGAAATAAGTAAATTTCTATAATTTTTAAAATACAAAAAATATATACAATAACCTGAAATTAAAAAGATAGAGTGTATTAAATAAGTAGGATGTATTATTGCTGATAAAGATGCAATAATAATTGATAATATAAGTTTATCATAAATAAATAAACATAAACTTAATATTAATAAAACTCCATAAGTTGAGGGTTGATATGTTTTGTTATAAATTGACTGCCCAGCAACACCTGAGAAAAAAGTTTTTTCATGAAATATTATAAAAAATATAAAAAACCAAACCAAAAAGATTGTAATCGAATTTTTTTTATTTAAGTAATTTTTGCAAATAAAGAAACAGGAAATAATTAAAATCAATCCTAAGATTGCGTGTAACAAATAAGTAATGTTTGAAGAAAAAATCTTTATTAAAAAACTATTAATAAAAGTAAATACTGGTACAGGATCTGTTTGATTAGCAAGCCAATCGTTGCTTAGTTTTGAACCTTCAAAATATGCAATAGACCTTAAAAGATGAGAATGATTACCTTCAAATAAAGGTAGAGCACCAGTTGAAATTATAAATAATAAGGAAAAACAAATTAAAATTGAATTGTTAAATTTAAAATTCATATTTTTACTAACTAGATGTATAAACAAACCATGAATAAAAAGGAAATATTATTTTTAGGAAACTCTTCATTTTTACAAAGAAGAGTGTTGCCTGCTGTTAAAAAATTTACAAATTTAAAAATATCAATTTGTTCAAAAAGTTCTAAAATAAATACCGATTTGTTTATTACAGAAAATAACTACATTGAGGCGATAAAAAAAAAACCATATTTAGTTTATATTTCTTTAGTTAATAATTTGCATTTTAAATATACACTTTTAAGTTTACAGAATAATTGCCATGTAATAGTTGATAAACCAATAACAAACAATTTTGTGAAAACCAAATATTTAGTAAGTTTAGCTAAAAAAAAAAATTTATTACTCGCAGAAGCAACCTTGTTTGATAATCACAGAATATTTAATTATATAAATAAGCTAATTACTAATAAAAACAAATTAATACATATACAGTCAAATTTTAATATTCCACGATATAAAAATATCAAAATATTAAAAAAAATAGAGGGTGATTGTTTAGCTGATATGTCCCCTTATGCCGCTGCAATGATTAGGATTTATTTGAGAAAAAAAGTCCAAAAAATATGTATTAAAAAAAAATGTTTCACAAAAACACATCTCGTTAAGAATTTTAATATTTTATGTAATAACTCTAATATATCTTATTTTGGAAATTTTGGGGTTGGAAGTGAATATATAAATCAAATAATATTTTATACCCAAAACAAAATTATTTACCTTGATGATCGAGCATTCGCAATTCCGCCAGATATGAATATTCAGTTAAAAATTAAATATAAAAATAAATTTTATTTTTATAAAATTAAAAAAGATGATTGTATTTTTAATTATATTAAAGATATTTTTATTAATTTAAAATCAAAAAAATTAAAAATATACTACGAAAAAATACTTTTTGATGCAAAGATGAGGGAATATTTTAAAAAATCATGATACTTTCTGTAATCATACCAGTTTATAACAGTGAAAAAATTATAAACAATTTAGTAATTGATATATCAAATCAAATTAAAAAAAATAATAGAATTAAAAATTTTGAAGTAATATTGGTTAACGATTCTAGTAAAGACAAAAGTTGGGATGAAATAGCAAATATTTGTAAAACAAATAATTTTGTTGTTGGAGTTAATTTAATGAAAAATTCTGGACAACATAATGCCTTAATGGCTGGTATAAAATTATGTAAAGGAGATTTTATTATTACAATGGACGATGATTACCAGCATTCCCCGAATTATATTTCTTCACTTTTAGACGAAATTGGAAAGGGTTACGACGTGTGCTATACAAATTACGTTAATAAAAAATATGGAATTATTAAAAAGTTTTTTAGTTTTATGAATCATAAAATATTGAATATTTTGTTAAAAAAACCAAAACATATATATCTCTCATCATATAAATGTTTTTCAAAAAAAATAGCAATGGAACTTATAAAATATGATGGGCCGTTTGTTTATATAGATGGATTAATTTTGAATATTACCAATAAGTTGGGAATAATAGACATTGAGCATAGTGAGCGCGAACATGGAAAAAGTAATTATAATTATAAAAAATTGATTTCGCTCTGGCTAAAAGTTGTTACTAATTTTTCAGTTATACCTCTAAGACTTGTCACAATATTTGGTTTTCTAATGACTTTAGTTAGTGTAATTTTAATTATTTCTATTATATTGATTAAATTATCAAATCCAGAAATTCCAGCTGGATGGCCTTCTTTGGCAATTTTAGTAATATTTTTTGCAGGTATACAATTAATTGCATTGGGTATAATAGGAGAATATATCGGTAAATCTTATTTAAATTTAAATAAAAAACCACAATATATAGTTCGTGAAACCTTAAATTACAAAAAAAATGAGTAAATTGGAAAAATTTAGAAGTCAAATAATTAAAAGTTCAAAAATAGAAAATAAGGATGTTAAAGCAATTTTAGCATGGCTCGAAAAAAAAAATAAAGAAAACAAAATGAGATCAAGGAAGGTTCCAATTAATAAATTAAATGATTGGAATGTTAAAACAAACGGAAATATTTACCACAAATCTACTCAATTTTTTTCTATAGAAGGTGTAAAAATTAATAGTGCTGTTGAGAGAGAAGTTAAAAATTGGGATCAACCAATACTAAATCAAAAACACGGTGGTATTTTAGCAATATTAACAAAAAAGAGAAGCAATGGCATAATAGAATTCCTCCTATTTGCGAGAAAAGAGCCTGGTGATAAAAGTATAAAACTTTGTCCGTCGTTTTCTGCCACACAATCAAATATTAATCTTGCACATGGTGGTAAAAAAACTGATCTTTCAAACATTATTTTAAATGTTAAAAAAAAAAATATTATAGGTGAGACCATACATTATGAAGAAGGAGCAAGATTTTGGAGAAAACCTAATAAAAATTTAATTATCTTGTTAGAACAAAAAGACCAAAAAAAAATTAAGAATGAAAATTTTATTTGGTTAAGCCTTACTCAAATAAAAAAATTAAATCAGATAAAAGGAATTATAAATCCATTTGTTAAAACTATTCTTTTTATGATTTAAAAATAAAGTTATTTGATTATATTTTTAAATTTTTTAATTACATTACTTAGTCCAAAAAAAACTGATTCTGCGATAATAAAATGCCCAATATTAAACTCGCACACCTCTTTAATTTTACAAAGATATTTTGTTGAGTCGTAATCTAGACCATGTCCAAATTTAACATTTAATTTATTTTCATGCGCAAAAATGCTACAATTTTTTATTTTAATAAATTCTTTTTTGTATAGCTTTATGTTTTTCGCTCTAATTAAACGAGCAAATTTTCCTGTATGGAATTCAATAGAATTGGCTCCCAATGAAATAGCTTTTTTTACATTATTAAGAGTTGGGTCAATAAAAAGCGAAACATCAATATTTGCTAATTGAAGATTTTTAATAATCTTTTTAAGATGTTTGTTTTTTAAACTTAATCCACCCTCTGTAGTAATTTCCTTTCTTTTTTCAGGAACTATGCAAACATATTTTGGCTTTATTCTTAAAGCAAATTTTAACATATCAAAATTTGCTGCCATTTCTAAATTTAATGGTTTAAAGATTTTTTTTTTTAATTTAATCACATCGTTTTTATTAATGTGTCTGTCATCCTCTCTTCTGTGAATTGTAATAATATCAGCTCCAGAATTAATTACATACTTGGCTGCTCTAATTATATCTGGATGACCTTCTCCTCTAGCATTTCTAATTGTAGCTACATGATCTATGTTTACACCTAGTTTAATCATTACAAAATTAGATAGTCTTTCTACTTCCTGGTTTAATTGGAACAATTTTTTTTAATTCATCAGGTATGTTTTCTGGATCATAACAGGGTATATCAAATTTTATTAATGATAGAATGTCATTTTTAATTAACGATCTTCCATCAGAACGATCTATCAAAGATGAATATCCTATAACTTCTGCACCTTCGTCTATCAAACATGCTGCACATTCAAGACTAGATTTGCCTGTTGTTATTACATCCTCTACAACTAAAATCTTTTTATTTTTTACTGAAAAACCTCTTCTTAATTCAAAAATCTGATTAACTCTCTCAACAAAAATATTAGGCTTATTTAATGCTCTTGATACTTCGTATCCTATAATAATTCCTCCTATTGCTGGTGATGCTACAAGATCAAAATTATTATACTTATCAAGAATTTTCTTAGCAAGAGCCTGGCTAAGTCTCTCAAGTTTTTTTGGAAACATTGTTAGTTTAGAGCATTGTAAGTATTCACCACTATGAAGACCTGATGATAAAATAAAATGGCCCTTTATTAAGGCATTGGTATCTCTTAGGATTTTTATAATATCAAACTCTGAAATCATCTGTTTTTCTATTTCTTATAATTTTAAAATTAATCGATCTTATCTTTAAATCTGAAATAAGATTTGTAAAATCCTTTAATAATTTTATTTCTACATCAAAGATAAAACTTAAATAATCTTCTTTTTTATCAACTAGCTCTAAATTAAAAATATTACAGTTATGTTTTCCAATTAAAGTAGCAACTTCGCCTAATGTACCTGCTTTATGGCTTAACAAAACCCAAATACTTGATTTATGAATTTTTTTATCTTTATTTGCTGGTAGCTTATCCTGCCAGTATCTTCTAATTGCAGCACTTGCCTTACCTGTCTTAGCATAAGATAGCCAATGATAAGACGGTGATATTTTTTTTGATCTAATTATTTCAACACTGTCTCCATTCATTAAACTGGATTCAAGCGGCGAATCTTTACCATTAATCCTACAGCCTATACAGCTATCACCAATTTCGGTGTGAACCGCGTATGCAAAATCTACAGGTGAGGCATCTTTTGGCAATCTTATTACAGCGCCTTTGGGAGTAAAACAAAATACTTGGTCATCATAAAGTTGTAATTTTGTATACTCATAATAATGCTCAGGATTTTCACCAGACTCCAGCAATTCTACTAAATCACTTAGCCAGGAATAATTAGTTTTAGTATTAATTTTTTCATTTGTTTTGTAAACCCAGTGAGAAGCAATTCCTCTCTCAGCAAAATCATGCATAAAGGCAGTTCTAATTTGAATTTCAATTTTTTGATTTTTTGGGCCAATGACGGTTGTATGCAAGGACTGATAACTATTTGATTTTGGTGTAGATATATAATCTTTAAATCTACCTGGAACAGCTTTCCATACTTGATGAAAAATTCCAAGTGATTTGTAACAGTCATCAATACTATCTGATATAATTCTAAATCCTATAAGATCAGTTATTTTTTCTAATGAAATTCGTTTTTCATTAATTTTTCTCCAAATTGAAAAGGGAGTTTTTTCTCGTCCGGTAACCTGGGCTTTGATTTTTGATTTTAATAATAATTTTTCAATTTCAAATGAGATTTCTTTAAAAGTTTTTATTGTATTTGGATTAATCTCTTTTATTCTATTTACTATCATATTTCTAGCTTCCTCATTTAAAATTTTAAAAGAAAGATCCTCTAGTTCATCTCTTACTCCTAATATTCCCATTCTTTGAGCCAGAGGTGCATAAATTTCCATGGTTTCTTTTGCAATTCTTTTTCGTTTTTCAATTTCTTTGATTGAGTTAATAGTTCTCATATTATGTAATCGATCAGCTAATTTAACTAATAAAACTCTAATATCTTTAGATGTTGCTAAAATTAGTTTTCTAAAGTTATCTGCAATTGTTAAAGAATTATTTTGCATTTCTAATTTAGAAATTTTTGTAACACCATCAACTAATCTAGCTATTTCTTCACCAAAACGACTCTTTACATCTTCAAAGGTTGTTTCTGTGTCCTCAATTGTGTCATGCAATAATGCTGTTGTAATTGTGGGCCCATCAAGTTTTAATTCAGCTAAAATATTTGCTACAGCAATTGGGTGACTAATATATGGGTCGCCTGAATATCTTTTTTGTTTAATATGTGCATTATGAGCAAATTTATAAGCTGTTTTCAATTTATTTATATCGACAAAATCATTATATGATTTTATTTTATTAATTAATTGATTTTCATTAAGCATTAAATTATTTATATCAAATTTTTCAAAGTTTTCTAATACTATCTATCTGCGATTGTTTAAGTTTATTTTTCAAATCTAAAATCTTTATTTTGGTCTTTGGATCTCGAAAATTTGGAGCTATTTCAAATATAGGTATTACTACAAATTCCCTTTTGGAATAGTTTTTGTGTGGAATGGTTAAATTTATATTATTTGTTTTTATATTAACTATTTTATTATTAAAAAAAATTATATCTATATCTAGTGTTCTTGGTGCGTTTTTTATACTTCTCACTCTCCCCGCTTTTTTTTCAATATTTAGTAATAATGAAAGTAATTTGCGTTCATTTAGTAAAGTTTCAACATATGCTACGGAATTTATAAATTTAGGACTTTCCTTATTAGGATATGATATAGTTTTATAAAATTTTGACTTTTTAATAATGTTAACTTTATTATTTTTTAATTCACTATATGCAAACTCTATAGTGTTTTTTTTATTTCCAAATTTTGATTTAAGATTTGATCCAAAAGATAGTATAATCAATTTATTTAATTTTTTCTAAAAACTCTAGACTTTTCCCTATTCCAGTCCCTGGTTTTTTTTGTATGTCTTTTGTCATGTTGTTTTTTTCCTTTTCCAACAATTATTTGAACTTTAGCAATTCCTTTTTTATTAAAATAGATTTTTGTAGGTACAACTGAAAATCCCTCACGATTAATATTTCCAATTAATTTTGAAATTTCTTTTTTTTTTAAAAGTAGTCTTCTCAACCTTCTTGGTTCATGATTATTATAGCTGCTTTCTTTATAAGTTGGAATGTATGAATTATATAAATATATCTCCCCTTTGTTATCAAGAGCATAAGATTCGCTTATATTTCCTTTGCCAGATCTCAATGACTTTACTTCCGGACCTAATAACTCTATTCCAGCTTCATATATTGTTTGAAAAAAAAAATTGAAGGATGCTTTTCTGTTTTGACAAACTATATTTATATTATTTTTTTCATTTTTACCCATTACAATAATGAGAGATTTTTTAACACAGCTTTAATTTTTTCTTTAGATTCTACAGTAGCACTTACCAAAGGAAGTCTAACTTCTTCACTCATTTTTCCTAAAAGATTAAGTGAATATTTTGTGGGTACAGGATTGCTCTCAACAAATAAAACATCATGAAGAGGTAGTAATTTTTTAAAAAGTTTTTTTGCTTTATCAAAATCATTATTATTGCAAAAGTTATGAAATTCTGAACATAAATTTGGTACCACATTTGCAGAAACCGAAATACAACCTGACCCTCCTCTTCTATTAAACTCGTATGTGTTTTCATCATTTCCTGAAAGCATTAAAAATTCTTTACCCATTTTTAATTTTTGCTGATCAACACGCTCTAAATCACCTGTTGCATCTTTAACACCAATGATGTTTTTTAGTTGAAAGCATCTAGCCATAGTGTCAACAGTCATGTCAACTACAGATCGACCAGGGATATTATAGATGATTATAGGAATACCACAATTATCATTAATTCTTTTATAATGCTGGTATAGTCCCTCTTGAGTAGGTTTGTTATAATATGGTGTCACTACAAGAACAGCGTCAACTTTTGATTTTTCTGCATGTTTAGTGAGCATTACAGCTTCTTCTGTCGAGTTTGATCCTGTGCCTGCTATAACTGGTATTCTACCACGAGAAATTTTTACTGCTCTTTCAATTAATAATTGATGTTCATTATGAGACAAAGTTGGCGACTCACCTGTGGTCCCACAAGGCACTATACCATTTGATCCACCTTGAATTTGAAAATCGATGTGCTTTTCATATGCTTCAATGTCTAATTTTCCATTATTAAATGGGGAAACTAATGCTGTAATTGATCCTTTGAACATAATATTTTAAGCTTAACTTTATCATCATTTAATTTATAAGAAATTAAATATCTATGAAAAAAATACTAATTTTTCTATGTTTTTTAATAATACTTTTTAATACAAACAATATTTATTCAAAAATAATACCTCCAAAGCCAAAACCTGAAGAATATATTGATAAAACCATTAATAATAAAAATAGAACTAAGAAAGAAATTAATCAAGAGTTTAATCAAAAAATAAAAAAACTTAACAAAGAGCTTGTTCAAGAAAAAATTAGACAAAAAGTTAAAGCAAAAGAAAAATCTAAACAAAAAGTTAATATTGATAAAAAAAACAAGAAAAAAACAGCAGAAAAAAAGAAGGAATTAATAATTACAGAGAATAATATAATAATACCTTTAAAAAAACCTGACGATCTTGGACTTATATCAAAAAAGTCTGTGATTTTATCTGAGAAAGATTTTTTAATAGCGCAAAGGGTATTTAATAATATTAAAAGAAAAAAATGGAATACTGCTAACAAGTTAGTAAAAAAATCAAGAAATAAAGATCTAAAGTTATTGGTACAATGGATGTATTTAAAAGAAAGAGCAAATAAAGCAAATTTTTACGATTATGTGAATTTTATAAATTTTAACAAAGAGTGGCCAAGAATAAATCGATTAAGATATTTAGCCGAACATAAAATAGACTTTAAAAAGGTAAAGCCCGCGGATGTAATCGAATTTTTTAAAAACCAAGATACCTTTAGCGGCTTTGGAAAACTAAAATTAGGTGAAGCATTCCTTATAAAAGGTGAAAAATCAAAAGGTGAAAAATTAATCATAGATGGTTTTAGAACAGCAAAATTGAGTAGAGACGATTTAAGGTATCTTAACAAAAAATATAAGTATATTCTTAGCTCTGAAAACTACATTCAAAGGGCAAAATATTTAGCATGGGAACAAGATTATTGGCAATTAAAAAAAACTGTTCGATACCTACCTACTGGATACAAAGAACTTTATTTTGCTCGTTTTGCATTAATGACTAGATCTTATGGTGTTGATGCGGCAATAGCAAAAGTTCCTGAAAAATTTATTGATGACATTGGACTAAAATACGATAGAGCAAAATGGAGGAGAAAAAGAGGAAGGCATCTATCTGCATTGGAAATAATCAACACACTTCCAAATGATGCAAATACATTGGTAAAACCAGATTTGTGGTTTAAGGAAAAATTTATAATTGCCAGAAGAATGATTAATAAAAAACAATTTAATGATGCTTATAATCTATTTATAAATCATAGTGTCGAAGATAGTTCACTATTGGCCGAAGCGGAGTGGCATGCTGGATGGTTATCTCTCAGATTTTTAAAAAATCCTGAAGCGTCGATCAAGCATTTTAAAATAATGTTTGATAATGTTAACTACCCTATTAGTAAATCAAGAGCTGCTTATTGGCTGGGATATTCGTATGAAACCCTTGGATTGAAAGAAAAAGCTAGATCTTGGTACACTAGAGCAGCAAAGTTTAATACTACATTTTATGGCCAAATTGCTGCAACAAAAGTAGATAAAAAAACTTTTAAAGTTAAAAATGATTTTCTATTAAATCAAGAGGATTACAAGAATTTTAAAAAAACAAAACTTGCTAGGGCAGCTATACTTTTAGAAGAGCTTGATCGAAGTGAGTATTCAAAAGATATACTAAAGTTTTTAGGAAGCGAAGAAAAAACTATTAAAGAAAAGGCTTTGGCTGGTAAACTTTCACAAGAATTGCAAAGACTTGATTTTGCAATACAAATCGCAAAAGAGTCTTCATATAAGAATGTTAATTTAATAGATCTTAATTATCCAATAATTGAAATTCCTAAAAAAGTTAAAAACTTAAAAATTTTAGATGATTCTTTTATTTTAGCATTAATTAGACAAGAAAGTGAATTCGATTCCAAAGCGAATAGCTTTGCAGGAGCAAAAGGTTTAATGCAGATAATGCCTGCTACTGGAAAGTTATTAAGTAAAAAGGTTGGGCTTAATTATAGTAGAGCAAAATTGACAGAAAACGATTTTTATAATCTCCAATTAGGATCTTATTATATTACAGATTTATACAATGAATTTAATGGATCAATTTATATGGCCTTAGCAGCATATAATGCTGGACCACATCGTGTTACGAGATGGATCAAAAGGTTCGGTGATCCAAGAACAGGTAAAATTGACCCTATAGATTGGATTGAACTCATACCCTTTTCAGAAACAAGAAACTATGTTCAAAGAGTAATAGAAAATATTCAAGTTTATAAATTTGTTCTAGAAAAAAAAGAAGTATCAAATAACATAGATCAACTACTTTTTAATTAAGCTCATTTTATAAGAAAATGATATTGATGCAAAAAAAACTAAATAATTCATATACGATATATAAAACGATCCAAGGTCAAATAACGGTTTTAATAAAACCGATAAACCAGCAAATGATTTGAGTATAGTAACCTGAAAAAAAAGAAAAATAAATGATGGCAGTAGAAATATAATTGTAATTATAGATATTAATAAAAATAATTGGCTTCCAATGTTGTTTGCTTCAAAAAGATTTAACTTATAATCTTTTTGTGTAGCTATTCTAGGTAAAATAAAAATTAATTTAAGTGCTAAAATTGTTGTAAAAACCCATAAAATTATAAATAGGCCTGAAGAATTTTGATTAATGATGATGCTTTCTTTTAAAATAAAAAAACCAATAATTGGGGACATCGCAATAAATGATATTAAAACAAAGCCAATCAAATATTTTAAATTTTTTTTTGTAAAAAATTCTCCAAGAAAATTAAATTTTTTGTTTTTTATAATCTCCTCGTGAACACAAATCCCTATTGCACTAGTAATCAACATTATAACCAAAGAAAATATAAATATTGTAAATTTAGTAGCTATTTCATTGCTTATTAAATAATTTAATAAATTGAAGACTATTGTAAGAATTAAAACTGGCGGGAAACCTTCTTTTACTCTTTTATTAAAATTAAAAAATGCATACTTAAAAGATTCCTGTAATGTTGAAACTATATTCATAATTTTGGCGGACAGGGAGGGATTCGAACCCTCGGTACGGTTTTACCCGAACGGTCATTTAGCAAACGACTGGTTTAAACCACTCACCCACCTATCCTTCTATATCTAAATAGATTTACACAAAGCCTAATGGTTTTTCAAATTTAAAAACATACTAAATGATCAATATAAATTGGTTGTTTTATGCCAAATTTTTCGTTTTCTTGGTGTAAATGTTCATGATGTGAATGCACGAAAACAGGCAACTTTAAATTTGAATGTGTTTTTAGGATATATATGAAACTTGAGCCACGAAATTTTTTGTCTACTATATCAAATTTAAGATTACTTTTATCATCATGCACTAGGTCTTCTGGTTGTATTAATAAGTCAACTTTGTCTTTGCCTTTGAAATCAATATTTGAAAAATTACCCTTAATTTCACCTAAATCAATATTGTACAATGTATCTTCCGATTTAATAGTAACAGGAACTAAAACTCCCCTATTAAAAAAATCCACTATAGACTTGTTCTTTGGTAAGTGATGAACATTGTATGGACTGTCAAATTGCATTATGCGTTTGTCAAGTAACACACCACAATAATCGCCTAAATAAAAAGCCTCGAATTTATCATGAGTAACAATTATTGTTGTTAATTCTGATTTTTTTAAAATTTTTTTTAAATTATCTTGAATTTTATTTTTTAAATGTTGGTCAATATTAGATAAAGGTTCATCTAATAACAATAAATCTGGATTATGAATTATTGACCTAACTAAACTTACTCTTTGAGCCTGGCCTACACTAATCTCGTGGGGATATTTTTTCTTTACCTCTTTTATGAAAAATAAATCTAATAAATCATCCATTGAATACTCAAGTGGTCCGTTTTTATTTTTTGAACAAAATAGCGATCTCTTTATGCCAAACTTTATATTCTCTTCCACATTATAATGAGGGAATAATGAATTCTCCTGAAAACTAAGGGAAATGTTTCTTTCTTCTGGCTCAATAAATGCTTTATTGCCTGTTAATATCTTATCTTTTAAATTTATATTGCCATAAATCGGTTTTATTAATCCAGCTATTAATCGCAGTATAGTTGTTTTACCAATACCAGATGGTCCTAATAGACAAACAATCTCTCCTTTTTTATTAATATTGAAGTTAACATCTTTTAAAATACTTTCATTATTAATAGAGTAATTTAAATTTTTAATTTCTAGATAATTTTTCATTAGTTTTAAAAACCTTTTAAAATAAATTTTTTTGAAAATAGTATAAAAATAGAAGAAAATAAAATTAAAAATAGACTTGGAGATGCTGCAAATTCTAACATGTCTTGAACAGCAAATATATATGCTTTTGTCGCAAATGTGTCGAAATTATAAGGTCTTAAAATGAATGTGATAGGTAGCTCTTTTAAAATATCTATTGATACCAACATTGATATTATAATAAGGTTTTGTTTTAAAAAGGGGATATGCACTTTAATAAATGTGCCGACTTTTGTGTAACCCATCAAATAACTAACGTCATCTATAGACTTATTTAGTTTTTCATATCCAGATTTGATACCATTAAAGGCTAAAGCATAAAATCTAATACAATAAGCGCTGACCATTCCAAAAGTTGTTCCAATTATAAGTATTTTAAAAAAAGAGTTACTAAAAAAATTACTTAATATTGATGCAAATGACATTATTGTGACAGACAAAATAATGCCAGGAATTGCATAACCACTTATTGAAAAATTTGTGAGGAATTTTAAAGTATTATTTTCTGAAATTCTCATACCGTAGTTAGTTAAAAAAGATAGAAAGATTAATATTGTAGTTGTCAAAATAACTAAAAAAGAAGTATTAAAAGTTAATGTGACTATCTCATTAATATCGAAAGAAGTGGGAAATTTTAATACCCAAAACAACATTTGTGATACGGGAAATATAAATGATAAAAAAAATATTAAAAAACAAAAAAATGAAGCACAAAATGCCTTTTTACCTGTTAGGTCTAATTTGTTTATTGTTTTATAACCTCTGGTTGGAATATTATATTGTGCTCTATTTCTAGAAATTCGTTCCAAACCAAAAAAAATAAAAATAAAAGATATTAAAAAAAAAGATAATTGATATGCCGTATTTAAGTCATCATAATATATCCAGCTATCATATATAGCGGTTGTTAACGTTTGAACATTGAAAAAGCTTACAGTACCAAAATCAGATACTGTCTCCATTGCAACAAGTGAAAGTCCAGCAATAATTCCAGGTCTTGCTGCTGGTATTATTATTTTTGAAAATATTTGATATTTGCTAAAACCCATATTTCTACCTACATCTATTTGACTCTGAGATTGAAAAATAAAACAAATTCTTGTTATCAAATAGACATATGTAAAAAGTGAGAAAGATATTGATATAATACTGCCAAACATGTTGTCGATACGTGGCATATATTTATTATAGTCTGCTTGACCAAAAATATATGTTAGTAATGAAAAAAGATTACCAAAATATTCGAAAAATGCAGTTAAAGAATAAGCATAAATATACCCAGGTACTGCAAATGAAAGTATAATAGCCCAAGTAATAAATTTTGAACCAGGAAAAGTATAAAACGATACAAGATAAGCTATTCCAACCCCAAAAATAAAAGAAAATAAAATTACTCCAAATAAAAGAAGTGCAGTATTAAATATGTATGTATAAAGGTAGGTTTCGGTTAATAATTGGTAATAACCACTTACTTCACTAAAAAAACTTGAGAAAATTACAAATATAGGAATGCATATTAATAATGATATCAATAATGAGCTAATTAGCCAAAAATTCAACCTCATTTTTATAAGAAAATTTTGATAAAGTCGCATTTTTTTTCTCAACCCTGCTTAATATATAATAAATTATTTTTTTTTTTCAGATATATTAGATCTAAATATCTTATACCCTTTAGATTTACTACTTGATTGTTTAATATGCTATAAGTAAAGCTAAAGCTATTGTAATCTAGGATCCTTTTCATCAAATTTTTCTTTAAATTTTAAATGTTTTGAGGCACATGAACAAAATTTTTGATCTTTATTGTATCTTTGTTTATGAGCCCATGAGTGTACATTATTTGAAAATCTAATTATTTTACTTAAGATATATTCTTTCATAAATTAAATTAGGAGAGACCTATAGACGATTAAGTAATCGAGAGGAGAACTTGAAAGCGAATAGGTCTCACCTAATCTCATATTTATTTCCAACCTGCTTTTTTCATCAGACCTAAAGCTTTCTTCTGATTTTTGTAGTAAGTTGAAACTTTAGTTTTTGTATCCTGTTTAAATGAAGCTCCGAATTGTCCAATTAAATTATTTGGTTTAACTCCACTTATCATTGGATATTCATATGTATTATTAACAATGTGTTGTTGTGCTTCTTTTGTTAATAAAAACTCTAAAAATTTAATTGCATTAGCTTTATTTGGTGCATGTTTTACAACACCTCCACCACTAATATTCATATGAGTACCTCTGTTCCCCTGATTTGGAAAAACTGGTTTTACTTTTTGCGCCGCCGCTTGTTGTTCTGGACCTTTTTTGCCAGATAACATCAATGCAATATAATAAGAATTTGCAACAGCTAATTTGGCTTTGCCAGCTGCAACAGCCATAATTTGGGCTCTATCATTTCCTTTTGGATCTCTTGCCATGTTATTTACTATCCCCTTAGCCCAATTGCCAGTTTTGCCTGACCCGTTATTTGCAATTAATGAAGCAACTAATGATTTATTGTAAGTATTACTAGAAGCCCTAATTACTACTGAGTTTTTGTATTTAGGATTGGATAAATCTTCATAATTTAATGATTTAGCTTCTGATGCAGAAATAAGTTTAGGATTATAATATATAATCCTTGCTCTTTTAGCTACTCCATACCAGTGAGCAGTTCTAAAGTTTGCAGGTATCTGGGAATTAAGAGTTTTTGAATTTATTCTTTGGAATATCCCTTTTGCTTTTGCAGAACCTAATGCTCCGGCATCTACAGTTATATAAACATCAGCTTTTGATGATTTACCTTCAGATATTAATCTTTTTTCTAGCGCCTTTGCCTTGCCACTTACAACATTGACTTTAATTCCTGTTTTAGCTGTAAATTTTTGATAAAGCTTTACATCTGAATCATAGTGTCTTGAGGTAAAAAGATTTACCTCGTTAGCATATGCAACATTAAGAAATGTAAAAACAAATAAAATTGCACTTATTATTAATTTCATTTTTACTCCTTTTATATTAAATTAAATTAATAATTGCGAATGATTATTATTAACAATTAGTATTGTCAACAAGAAAAATAAACATTATTATTAGTAAATTAATTTAATAATGGTAAATTACCATTTTAAAATAAAACAGGGGGAAATATGAGTATATCACGTAGAAACTTCCTTTTAGGGACAGTTTCAACATTAGCATTAACAACTCTTGTCTCAAATGGCTCTAAAGCTAATATAAAAGTGGCTTCAGCTCCAGGCGATAGAGAGATGGTAGCTTCAATGTGTCGGGCTTTATATCCGCATGATAGATTTCCAGATAAAATCTATCTAGATGTAGCAGACGGGGCTATCAAAAAAGGTAATGCAAATCCAGGAATGGCAATGATGATGAGAACTGGATTGAATAGTCTGAAAGATAAGGCCTTCAATAAAATGAGTTTTGGAAAACAAACAAAGTACTTAAAAAAAATTGAAGGGTCTCCATTCTTCAACCATGTTAGAGGGCATACAACAGTTGCTCTTTATGATCATAAAGAAGTTTGGAAAATATTCGGCTATGAAGGTGAAAGTTTCAGTAAAGGTGGGTATATTAAAAGAGGTTTTAATGACCTAGATTGGTTGCCTGATCCAAGAGTAACTGAGCACCCAGATTTAGCTAGGTTTATGGGTACTGAGAAATCTCAATACGCTAATATTAAATCTAAAACTAAAGTTAATTAAGGGAGAACTATATGAACATAAGTAAAACAGAAAAAGCAGTTGTAATCATTGGTTCTGGCCCTGGTGGCGCTACAGTATCATATGAACTAACAAAAAGAGGTATACCCGTAGTAATGCTTGAGGCAGGACCTAGAATTAAGCCTGAAGACTACAAAAATGACGAGTGGCCTGCATTTAGTCAAATGGCATGGTTAGATAAAAGAACCATGACTGGGTCTGCAAGAATTGTTAAGGACTTTAATGGTCTACCTTGCTGGCTTGTAAAAGCAGTAGGTGGAACAGCGACCCATTGGGCTGGTGCAACACCACGTTTCCTAGACTACGAATTTAAAGCTCGTTCGACATACGGAAATGTTAAAGGTGCTTCTCTTTTAGATTGGCCAATATCTTTAAAAGATATGGAACCATATTATGTAAAAGCAGAGGATGCTATTGGTTCAACTCACAGAGGTGGAAGAAAACCTTTGCCAGCAAACAATAATTACAAAGTGTTTGCGAATGGTGCAAAAAAAGTTGGATATAAATATTATGCAACTGGACCGTACGGAACAAATGCTGAGCCCTACGATGGTAGACCAGGTTCTGTTCAAGATGGTTTTAATTTCCAAGGAGATAAAAACAAATCTAAATGGAATCCGAATGTAAGAGAAATACCAAGAGCTCTTAAAACAGGTAAACTTGATTTAAGACCAAACGCACATGTAATACAAATAACTCATGACAAAAGTGGTAAAGTTGATGGTGTAATCTACGTTGATAAAAGTGGATCACTACAAAAACAAGCTGCAAAAGTTGTTTGTGTAGCCGGTAACTCTATTGAAACACCTAGATTACTTTTAATGAGTAAATCTAATATGTTTCCAAATGGCTTGGCAAATAGTTCTGATCAAGTTGGCAGAAACTATATGAGGCACCTAACTGCTTCAGTGTATGCTACTTTTGATAAACCTGTAAATTTTTACAGAGGTGAAACAATGGCAGGTTTCTTAGCTGACGAAGTAAAAAATAATCCTAAAAGGGGATTTGTGGGCGGTTTCTATATGGAAACACTTGCGCTTGGACCTTCTTTCATGGGTGCCTTCTTAGAACCAGGTGGATGGGGTAAAAAATTCGCAAATATGATGGATGCATACCAAAATATGGCTGGTATGTGGATCGTTGGTGAAGACATGCCTCAATCAACTAATCGTATAACTCTTGGTTCAGCTAAAGACCAGAATGGTATGCCTGCACCAAATGTTCATTTCGATGATCATCCAAACGATGTTGCCATGAGAAACTATGCATGGAAAAAAGGTTCTGCTATTTATAAAGCAGTTGGAGCAAAACAAGTATGGAATACTCCGCCTTATCCGCATACACACAACCTAGGCTCATGCAGAATGAGTGCAAAAGCTAAAGATGGTGTTGTTAACAAGTGGGGTCGAGCTCATGATATCAAAAATTTATTTGTATCTGATGGTTCTCAAATGACTACTGGAGCAGCTTGTAACCCAACCTTAACAATCGTAGCACTTGCAATTAGACAAGGTGAATATCTTGCAAGTGAACTAAAAAAAGGTAACATTTAATAAACAAACAATTTTTTTTTAAAGGCCCCGTTTATCGGGGCCTTTTTAATACACCTTCTTATAAGATTTATCTCGTAATATTTTTCTATTATGTTTAAATCTCTTAAGATGCTTAATAGATTTACTTCTAACTCTTTTTCTCCATAATTTAAAGGATGAGCTTTTAAGACTCGATCGCATAATTTTTATAACTTCAGATTCATTTTTACCAGTTTCCTTTCTTATATCTTCAAATGTAACTCTATCTGCCCATGCAGCCCATATTACCCAATCATTTGTAAATTTGTTCTTAGGTTCTGGATTTTTAACTTTAGTTAAAGGTCTTAAAGTTTTTTTAGACATTTAAGGTCTTAAGATAATTAATCATCGTATTCGAGTCACTTACATCAAATTTTCCATTCTTATCCTTAAACAATTTAATAATATTCATATTATCGACATACATAGAGTATCTAAACGATCTGTAACCCATACCCGATTCTGATCTATCTGTAAGCATATCCATGGCTTTAGTAAAATCTCCATTTCCATCAGGAATAAATTTTACTTTTTTAATGTTAAAGGTATCTTTCCACACCTTCTGAACAAAAGGGTCATTTATGCTTAAGCAATAAACTTCATTGATTCCGTATCCAACAATTTCCTCATATCTTTGTTCATAACTGGGCAAATGATAATCTGAACACGTGGGTGTGAATGCTCCAGGAAGCGCAAAAAGAACAATTTTTTTATTTTTAAAATAAAATTTTGTGTTTTTTTTTACATATTCACTATTTTCTCTTAACACAAAACTTACATTAGGAATAATTTTCATAATTTTTTAACCTCATATTATTTTCCCGCATTTTGAATCTTTTTTTCTGTTCTTTTGATAAAAAATCATGACATTTGTCACATGAAACTCCATATTCATATTTGTCACTTTTCTTTCCTTGTTGACTAATTGGCATTCTACAACCAAAACAAACGTCATATGTACCCTTCTCCATTTTATAATTTACACTTACTCTCTTATCAAAAACAAAACATTCTCCACTCCATTTACTTTTATCAATACTCTTATTATTTAAATAATTTAATATTCCACCTTCTAGTTGAAATACATTTTTAAAGCCTTTGTTAAATAGGTAATCTGATGCTTTCTCACATCTTACGCCGCCCGTACAAAATATAGCTAATTTTTTTTTAATATTAGTTTCGACAAATTTATCAAAAAAAATTTTAAACTCTCTAAAGTTTTTAACCCTAGGATCCAAAGCTCCTATAAAAGTTCCCATTTCATATTCAAAAGGCTTTCTTATGTCGATAGTTAGTACATTAGAATCAGATATAAAGTCATTCCACAACTCAGGTTTTATATAATTTCCCCTTCTTTGATTTATTTTTCTTTCAATTGGAACAACCTCTTTTTTTAATTTTACTTTTGGTTTTATAAATGGATTTATATTTGAGTAAGAATAATTTTTAACATTAAAATTATTAAAAAATAGTAAATGAGAAATGAATGTTTCAAAAGATTTTATATCATTTGGTTCTCCACTCAAAGTACCATTTATACCTTCATCAGATACAATAACAGTACCTTTAAGCTTAAGATCTATAAGGTTTCTTTTGATCTCAATTTTTTTTTTTTCTAAATCAGTTAAGTTTATAAATTTATAAAAGCTTAAGATTTTATAATTTTTTTGCATATAGCTAGTCCATCTCCTATGGAAACTATTTCAGTTTTTATTCTTTTATCTTTTTTAATGTGCTCATTAAATTTTCTAATTTCAATTGCTACTCTATCATTATTCTTTTTTCGAGCAACTAGTCCTTTCCATAAAACATTATCAAATACTAATATTCCGCCTTTATTCAATAATGGTAAGGTTTTTTCAAAATAATTTATATAATTTTTTTTATCAGCATCAATAAATATAAGGTCATATTTTTCATTTATATTATTTAATATATTCATGGCATCGCCATTTAAAATTTTGATTTTATGAGAAATATTAGCTTCAGACCAAAATTTTTCCGCCACAAGCAAAGATAACTTATCTTTATCTATACATGTTATTTTAGCGTCATTTGGGCTATTAATAGCAAAACTTAAAGCGCTATACCCATATAATGTTCCTATCTCTAAAATATTCTTGCATTTATTATTATTTAATATGGAACAAATATAATGAGCCTGATCCGGTGTTATCTGCATATGAGATGCATGATAAAAATTATTTTCAACGAATTTTCTTAGTTTTTTTTGTATATCTGTCTCAAAAAATGTATTCATAAACTATTTTAACATTTTTTTTAGTATATCATTGATAAGATTTGGATTTCCTTTTCCTTGAGTTTCTTTCATAACTTGCCCCACAAAAAAACCGAAAAGTTTTTCTTTTCCGGATTTGTACTGCTTTACTTTATCATCATTATTTTCTAAGATTTTTGAAATAATCTTTTCTAATTCTTTTGGGTCGGACTGCTGTTTTAATCCTTTATCTTTAACAATTTTTTCTGGATCTATGTCTTTTTTAATCATCTCCTCAAAAACTGTTTTAGCAATTTTCCCAGAAATAGTTCCATTTTTTATTAAATTAATCAATTTGGCTAAATTAATTGATGATACAGGGCTATCACTTATAGTTTTATTCTGCTTATTTAAAACTGCAAATAATTCTACAGTTAACCAATTACTTGCAAGTTTGTAGTCAGAATTTTTAGCAACATCCTCATAATATGCTGACGTTTCTTTATCTGAAATTATAACACCTGCTTCGTATGAAGATAATTTAAATTCATTTATTAATCTTTGTTTCTTTTGATCAGGTAATTCTGGTAATTTTTTTTTATGTTTTCAATAAATTCAATATCTAATTGTAATGGTAATAAATCTGGGTCAGGAAAATATCTATAATCATGTGCGTCTTCCTTGCTACGCATTGATCTTGTTTCTTGTTTTTTGTTATCAAATAATCTAGTTTCCTGATTGACTTCCTTTCCATCCTCAATTAATTCAATTTGTCTATTTGCCTCAAAATCAATAGCCTGTTGAATAAATTTAATTGAATTCATATTTTTAATTTCACACCTGGTACCAAAATCTTTTGAACCTTTCTTTCTAACAGAAACGTTAACATCCGCTCTTAGCGAACCCTCCTCCATATTCCCATCACACGTATTAAGATATCTCATTATTGATCTTAATTTTTTTACATAAACACTGACCTCCTCAGGTGAGCTTAGGTCTGGTTTACTAACAATTTCCATTAGCGCTATACCTGATCTATTTAAATCTACGAATGAATTATGTGGATCTTGATCATGCAAACTTTTACCAGCATCTTGTTCTAAATGAAGTCTTTCAATACCAATTTCTTTAGTACCATACGACATATCAAGAATTACTTTTCCTTCTCCAACTATTGGGTTTTTATATTGAGATATCTGATAACCCTGTGGCAAATCTGCATAAAAGTAATTTTTTCTATCAAAAATTGAGAAATTATTAATTTTAGCATTTAATCCTAAGCCTGTTTTTATTGCTTGCTCAACACAAAATTTATTTATAACTGGCAACATGCCTGGCATAGCAGCATCTACCAAGCTAACTTGCGAATTTGGTTCCTGACCGAATTTAGTAGCGGAAGACGAAAATAACTTAGCCTCTGACAGAATCTGCGCATGAACTTCCAGTCCAATTACAACTTCGTACTCCCCCTTTTTACCTTTTAAATAATAATTAAATTTATCAGTCATTAATCCACCAGTCTTCTACACTTGCTTTAAATTTTATTTCACCTTCTAAAGCATAAGAAATATTAAGAATTTTTTGTTCATCAAACTGCTTTCCTATTACTTGTAGTCCTAAGGGAAGATTATTGTGGTCGTAACCTGCGGGAATTGATATTCCAGGTAAACCAGCTAGATTAGTTGGTACAGTGAACACATCATTTAGATACATTGAAATAGGATCGTTAGTTTTTTCTCCAATCGAAAAAGCAGACGATGGTGCTGTAGGCGTTAAAATTGCATCTACTTCTTTGTAAACATTATCAAAATCTTTTTTTATCATGTTCCTAACTTTTTGTGCTTTTAGATAGTAGGCATCATAATAACCGGATGACAAAACATAGGTGCCAATTAGTATTCGTCTTTTAACTTCTCTACCAAATCCTTCTGCCCTTGTATTTTCATACATTTCTATTAAATCATTACCCTTAGACCTAAAACCATATCTTACTCCATCATATCTTGCTAAATTAGACGAAGCCTCTGCTGGCGCAATTATATAATATGTGGGAAGCGCATATTTTGTATGCGGAAGAGAAACATTTTTTATCTCGCATCCTAATAATTTACAAATTTCGATACCTTTGTCCCAAAGTTTTTGAATTTCTTTAGGCATACCCTCAACTACATATTCTTTAGGAATTCCGATTTTTGTTCCTTTAATATTTTTTGATAGTTTATGTAAAAAGTTTTCACTATTTTTTTTTGATGACGTAGAATCTTTATGATCGTAGCCAGATATAACTTCTAACATTAACGCTGCGTCTTTTACATTCTTAGTCATAGGACCTGCTTGATCTAATGACGATGCAAAAGCAACAATTCCCCATCTAGAACACCTTCCGTATGTAGGCTTCAATCCAACTATACCTGTAAATGATGCTGGTTGTCTTATAGAACCACCTGTATCTGTTCCTACTGTAGATACTGTTAAATTAGCAGCAACGGCTGATGAGCATCCTCCAGACGAGCCTCCTGGCACTAAATCATTTTTATTTCTGTATGGATTAATTACATTTCCATAAAAACTAGTTTCATTAGAAGATCCCATTGCGAATTCATCACAATTTAATTTTCCAAGTAGTATCGCATCCTGATCCCACAGTTTCGATGTGACTGTAGATTCATATTGTGGCTTAAAACCTTTTAATATTTTACTCGATGCTGTGGTTTGTAAATTTTTAGTACAAAATAAATCTTTTACTGCTATAGGGGCTCCAAATAATTTTTTATTTTTATCTAGTTTTTTATCTAAACTTTTTGCTTTATTGATTGCTTGCTCAAAATTACTTTCGATGTAACAATTCAGCTTTTTTGATTTATTTACTCTCTTTATATAAGCGTTTGTTACCTCTTCGCATGATATAGATTTGTTTTTAATATTAGTAACCGTATCAACAAGTGAAAGTTTAGTGATATCACCCATTATTCTATAACCTTTGGTACCACATAATAATCCTCATTGTCTTCAGGAGAATTTTTCAGAATATCATATTTAGCATTGATTTTTTTAACTTCGTCATCTCTTAAAACGGCTTTTTCATTTACTACTGATGACAATGGTTCAATGTTATCAATATTGAGTTCGTTTAATTGGTCAACAAATTTAATTATCAAATTCAAATCTTTAATCATTTCCTCTTCAAACTTAGAATTTGTTGAAATCCTCGATAACTTTGAAATTTTTTTTACTGTATTTTTTGTAATTGCCATTAGACTTAATGAAATTTTAGTTTAAAATATCATTTAGATGAAAACAATCAACATAATAGAGAATAAAGACTTTTCTGGAATTGTAGGAAAAAATTGCAGATTATTAGGTATTGACCCTGGAAAAAAAAACATAGGAATTGCCATAAGCGATCCAGGACAAAAAATAGCGACTCCTCACAAAACAGTCATTTTAAAAAAGTTTAAAAAGTTTGTGCAAGAATTAAATTCAATTATAATTGAATACCAAATTAGAGGCATAGTGATCGGGAATCCAATAAATATGGACGGTTCTAGTGGGCCAAGATCTCAATCAGCTAAAGATTTAGCTAAAAATATATCTCAAATAACAAAATTACCTTTAACTTTATGGGATGAAAGATTATCAAGCGAAGGGGTATTTAAGATAATGTCTGACTTAGATGTAAATACAACAAAAAAACTTGAAAAACTTGATGAAAATGCCGCTGGTTTTATTTTACAAGGCTTTTTAGATTATTTAAATAAATAACTTGCTAAAATTGTAAAATCAGCCTATTACCCTCATTTTAATGGCTGTATTAAAAAAAAAACATGCTGTTAAAAAATCACCTCAGCACCTTTTAGGTATCCAAGATCTATCAATTCCTACAATTCAAAAAATACTAGAGTCAAGTTTAGAATTTGTTGAGTTAAATAGACAGTCCGAAAAGAAACTGAAGTTATTAAATGGAAAAACACAAATAAATCTCTTTTTTGAAAGTTCAACACGTACATTAAGTTCTTTTGAACTTGCTGGAAAAAGGTTAGGCGCGGACGTCATGAACATGAACGTATCAAATTCAGCAATAAAAAAAGGAGAAACTCTTATAGATACCGCAATGACACTTAATGCTATGCATCCAGATATTTTAGTAATCAGACATCAAGATTCTGGGGCAGCTAATCTATTATCTCAAAAGGTTAATTGCTCTGTGATAAATGCAGGTGATGGTAGAAGAGAACATCCTACACAAGCTTTGTTAGATGCCATGACAATTAGAATGAAAAAAGGAAAAATTGAGGGATTAGTTGTAGTGATTTGTGGAGACATAATGCATTCACGTGTTGCAAGATCAAATATATATTTATTAAATATGCTTGGCGCAGAAGTAAGAGTAATCGGTCCATCAACATTAATGCCGAGTAATATTGAAAAACTTGGAGTACAATCTTTTACAAACATGGAAGAAGGTTTAAAAAACGCAGATATAATTATGATGCTAAGAATGCAAACAGAAAGAATGGATGGATCTTACGTTCCATCTACTAGAGAATATTACGAATTCTTTGCGCTTGATTATAAAAAAATTAAAAAAGCAAAAAGCGATGCCTTAATAATGCATCCTGGACCAATGAACAGGGGAATTGAAATTGATACAAATTTAGCTGACGATATTAACAGAAGTATTATTATCGAACAAGTTGAGATGGGAGTGGCAGTTAGAATGGCATGTTTAAAACTTTTATTAATTGAAAAATGAAAAAAAAAGCTATTACAAATGTAAGAATTATAGATCCGAAAAATAAAGTCGATCAAATTGGTGGTATATTAATTAATGAACTTGGACAAATTGAAAAAGTTGGAACTGAAATTACAAAAGAAAATATTGGAGACATTCAAATATTTAATTGTCAAAACAAAGTCGCTATACCAGGCTTAATAGATTCAAGAGTATTTGTTGGAGAACCTGGATATGAATACAAAGAAAACTATAGAACATTAAGTGAAGCAGCACTATCGGGAGGTGTTACTTCTGTAATAACGATGCCAAATACAAATCCTGTAATTGATAATGTATCAACTCTTGATTTTATTAAGAGGAGAGCTAGAGACAAATCTATAATCAAAATATACCCATTAGCTTCATTAACAAAAAATATATTAGGTAAAGAAATGTGCGAGTTTGGTTTATTAAAACTAAGGGGAGCTTATGGTTTTACTGATGGCGTACAATCTGTTCAGAATAATAGAGTTATGGATCACATTTTTAATTATGCAAAAAATAAAGATGCTTTAGTTCTACAATTTATTCAAGATAACGAATTATCAGAAAACGGTGTAATTAATGAAGGAATAGTTTCAACTAGATTGGGACTTAAGGGAATATCTGAAAAGGCTGAACAAATAATTTTAGATAGAGATTTAAGGTTATTAAGTGAATATAAATCAAAATATCACGCCTCGCTCATTTCAACAAAAAAATCATTATCAATAATCGATTATTGGAAAAAACAAAAACTTGATTTTACAACATCAGTTTCTATAAATAATTTGTCTTTAAATGAAAATGACATTGGTGAATTTAGAACATTTTTAAAATTATCTCCACCTTTAAGAACCGAAGAAGATCGACTAGCATTAATTGATGGTTTAAATAATTCATTAATTGATATTATAGTGTCAGATCATAAACCCGAAGATGAAGAGTCAAAACGTCTAACTTTTCAACAAGCAACTTCTGGGGCTTCTGGAATCGAAAGCTTATTGTCATTAGCTTTAGAATTATATCATAATAAATCAAGTGAACTAACAACTTTAATAAGATCTATGACATCAAATCCTGCTAAATTATTTGATCTTAATGCAGGTAGTTTTGATAAAAATTGTCCAGCTGATATTGCTATTATTGATTTAAATAAACCTTGGGTTCTAAAAAGAGAAAATATGAAATCAAAGTCCAAAAATACAGCAATAGAAAACAAGAAATTACAAGGTAAAGTAGAAATGACTTTTTTAAATGGTAACTTAGTATTTGAAAATAAATGAGTTTTTTAATAGTTTCGATTTTTTCGTATTTATTGGGGAGTATACCCTTTGGTTTATTATTTTCAAAAATTTTTGGCCTAGGTGACATAAGAAATGTTGGTTCTGGAAATATTGGAGCTACAAATGTTTTAAGAACTGGGAACAAAGTGGCAGCTGTTTTAACTCTTTTTTTTGATATTTTTAAGGGCGCTTTAGCATTAATGATTACAAAAAATTTTTATATTGACTTAATCTTTTTGTCTTTCATTGCAGTTTATCTGGGGCACATTTTTCCAATTTGGCTTAAATTTAAAGGTGGCAAAGGAGTTGCAACATTTATTGGAGGTTTAATTATTATTAATTATAAAATATGTATTATATTTTTAATTTCTTGGGCATTAATAACAAAAATATTTAAAATATCTTCTCTATCTGCATTAATAGCATTCTTTATAATTTTTATTTATTCAGTTATATTTGAGCAAAAGGATTTCATGATTTTGATATCATTTTTTTTAGTTATTAATTTTTTTACACACAGACAAAATATTATAAGATTGATCAAGGGCGAAGAAACCAAAATTAAAAGCTAAGCATTTCCTTGATTTTTTGATTATTTTTGAAAAGAAATTGACAAATATCGTTTTTTTTGCAAGTTAAATTTTAATGAATTTATTAATTGTAGAAAGTCCTGCAAAAGCGAAAACCATCAATAAATATCTTGGTTCAGATTACGTTGTTTTAGCAAGTTATGGTCATGTAAGAGATCTTCCATCAAAAAATGGGTCCGTAGATACAGATAATAATTTTAATATGACATGGGAAATAGATACAACATCAAAAAAATATATTAAAGAAATTACTGATGCCGCGAAGAAAGCAAGCAAAATTATTTTAGCAACTGACCCGGACCGAGAGGGAGAGGCTATTGCGTGGCACGTTAAACATATTCTAGAAGAAAGAAAATTAACAAAGGATAAAAAAATTGAGAGAGTGGTTTTTAACGAAATTACAAAAAAAGCTGTAACAAATGGCATACAAAACCCGAGAGATATAAATATTGAACTCGTAAACGCATACCTAGCAAGAAGAGCCTTGGATTACCTAGTCGGTTTTAATATATCTCCAATTTTGTGGACTAAATTACCTGGGTCCAAATCTGCAGGAAGAGTACAATCCGTTGCTCTTAAAATTATATCAGAGAGAGAGCATGAAATTGAGCTATTTAAACCAGTAGAGTATTGGTCAATTAAGTGTGTATTTGAAAATAATAATAAAGACAAAATAAATTCAAAATTAAGTCTGTTAAATGAAAAAAAAATAGAAAAATTTTCTTTTGTAAATAAGCAAGCTACTGACTCTGCAATACTAAATATAAAAAATTCGAATTTTTTTATAACTAATATTGAGAGTAAACCTTTTAAAAGAAATCCATACGCTCCATTTAGAACTTCTACCCTTCAACAGGATGCATCAAGAAAACTGGGCTTTAGTGCATCAAGAACAATGCAGATTGCGCAAAGACTATATCAGGGTATTGATATAGATGGAGATACAATAGGATTAATAACTTATATGAGGACTGATGGTATTGAAATATCCAAAGATGCAATTGAAGATTGTAGAAAATATATAAAAAAAGATATAGGTGATAAATATTTGCCTAAAGAGATTAGAAGTTACTCTGGTAAAAAAGCTAAAAATGCACAAGAGGCGCATGAAGCTATAAGACCTACAGATATAAATAGATCTCCAAGTAGTTTAAGATCAATTTTAGATAGAGATCAAATTAGATTATATGAACTAATTTGGAATAGAACAGTAGCATCACAAATGGAAAGTGCTGAATTCGAAAGGACAATTGTTGACATAGGCAATGAGACAAAAAAAACTTCTTTTAGAGCGAATGGATCTGTTGAAAAGTTTGATGGTTTTTTAAAAGTTTATAAAGAAATTAAAGATGATGATAATAAAGAAAAAGAAGAAGATGATAATCAATTACCTAAACTTTCATTGAACGAAAAGTTAAAAATTGATCAACTTATTAACGATCAACATTTTACACAACCGCCTCCGAGATATTCTGAAGCTAGTTTAGTAAAGAAATTAGAAGAATTAGGTATTGGGAGACCATCAACGTACGCAAGTATAATCTCTGTTTTAACAACTAGAAATTACGTAGAGTTGACCAATAAAAAATTTATACCTACAGATAGGGGTAAATTAATCACTGCTTTTTTAGATAAACTATTTAATAAATATGTTGATTATAATTTTACAGCAGGATTAGAAGATAGCTTAGATGATATTACATCAGGTAAGACCCAATGGATTGATGTTTTGACAAGGTTTTGGGATGATTTCAACAATAACGTAAATCAAGTAAAGGAATTAAGGACTAGAGCAATCTTAGATATGATGAACGACTCTCTAGGTGATATAATTTTTGATAAAAAAGAAAATGGTGAACAAAATAGAATTTGCTCTTGTGGAAAAGATGGTCAACTAAGTTTAAAAATTGGAAGATTTGGTGCTTTCATCGGTTGCTCAAAATATCCTGACTGTAAATTTACGAGACCTTTATCAAGAATTAAAGCAGCAGAACAGCAATTTCTATCGGAGCCAAAAGAAATTGGATTAAATGATACTGGAGAAAAAATAGTTTTAAAAAATGGAAGATTTGGTCCTTATCTTCAGTCTGGGGAAGATGAAAAGAAACTTGTAAATGTTTCTATACCAAAGGGTTTAGAGCTAGACCAAATTGATTTAGAGAAAGCTAAATTTTTATGCTCTCTTCCAAAAACTTTAGGAAAATATCCTGAAAATGATGAGGATATTTTGCTTTACAATGGAAGATATGGACCATATTTAAAATGTGGAAAAAAATCAGCTAGTTTAGAAGTTCCATCAGATATATTTAGTATTGGATTAAATAAAGCAATAACTTTAATTGCAGAAGCCAAGCCCGGCAGAAGATCGTCAAATGAAATAAAAAACTTAGGTGAGCATCCAGTGGACAAAAAACCAATAAAAGTTATGAAAGGTCAATTTGGTCCTTATATAAAATATAAATCAATCAACGCTACAATTCCAGACGACAAAGATCCTGAAAATATAACTATTGAAGAAGCGCTTGATTTTATTGCAAGAAGAATAGAATATGATGAAAACAAAAAAGGGAAAAAAAAGAAAAAAAAATAATAAAAATGTCAGAAATAGATGAAATATTAAAGAAATTAAAAATAATAATTCCAAATCCTCCAGCTCCAGTAGGAAATTACGTTGCTTACAATTTAATTGGCAATATAATTTATATATCAGGTCAACTTCCTATTGATAACAATGGCAAATTAATAAAGGGGGAAATAAATAATGAACTTGATTTATCTAAGGGATATGAAGCCGCGAAATTATGTATGTTAAATGCTCTGGGTCATTTAAAAAAAGCAGTTGGAAATCTAGATAGAGTGAATAAGTGTATTAAAATTATTGGTTATATAAATGCTAATGAAAATTTTGAAAAACATCCAATTATTTTAAATGCTGCATCAGATTTACTTGTAAACATATTTGGTGAAAGAGGTAAACATGCTAGAGCTGTTGTTGGTGTAAAATCACTTCCTTTGGGAGCGACGCTTGAAATTGAAAGTTTGTTCGAAATTAATTAGTTTTTAATTTAACATTCTTGTTTATTTTAATTTCAAATCTGTCGTTATTAACATCTATAGTAACAAAACCACCATTTTTTAGTCTTCCATGTATTATTTCATCGGCAAGAGGTTTTTTAATCTCATTTGTTATCACTCTGCCAATTGGTCTCGCCCCCATTGTTTCAGAGTAACCTTTTTTATTAATTAAATCATAAGTTTTATCTGTCAATTGGATGGTTATGTCCCTGGGATTTAATTGAGTCTCTAGCTGCATGATAAACTTGTTGGTTATTTGATTTACGATATTTCTTTCAAGTCTATTAAAATTTATGATTGCATCTAACCTATTTCTAAACTCTGGACTAAATAATTTATTTATCGAATTAATATCTATTATAGCGCTTCTTTTTTTGTTAAATCCAATTTCGTTTTTTTCTAGATCCGATGCTCCTGCATTTGTGGTTAATATTAAAATAACATTTCTAAAATCAATATTTTTTCCATTTTGATCTTTTAGCTTACCATAATCCATTACTTGTAATAAAATATTAAATATATCGGGATGAGCTTTCTCAATCTCATCCAATAACAATACAGAGTAAGGGTTTTTTTCAATTGCCTCAGATAATAGACCACCTTGTTCAAATCCAATATATCCTGGTGGTGCACCTATTAATTTTGAAATAGTATGCTTTTCTGAAAATTCAGACATATCAAACCTAATAAGCTCAATACCCAAGGTAATTGATAGCTGTTTGGCTAATTCAGTTTTTCCAACACCTGTAGGACCACTAAATAAATAGTTTCCAATTGTTTTAGTTAAATCTCTTAATCCCGATCTAGATAACTTTATTGCGCTTGACAATGCATCAATGGCATGATCTTGACCATAAATAACTCTCTTCAAAGTCTTAGGTAATTCTTTGTAATATTCTTGATCTTGATACGTAATAGTTTTTTTTGGTATTTTTGTCATTTTAGATACAATGGACTCTACATCTAACTCGTTTAAAGACACCTTTTTTTTATCCGGAGGTTTAAGTGACTCATAGGCACCTAATTCATCAATTATATCAATAGCCTTGTCTGGTAATCTTTTATTACCGATATATTTAGATGATAAATCAACTGCAGACTTAATTGCATCGTCAGAATATTTGACATTGTGAAAATCTTCATATTTTTTCTTTAAACCAAATAATATCTTATAAGTGTCCTCTATTGTTGGTTCACATACATCGATTTTTTGAAATCTCCTTTGAAGAGCACGATCTTTTTCAAAATAATTCCTGTATTCAACAAATGTAGTGGAACCTATGCATTTTATTTTCCCCGCTTGAAGTTCTGGTTTCAACATATTCGCAGCATCCATAGAATTGCCAGATGTAGATCCTGCTCCAATTAAAGTATGAATCTCATCAACAAATAATATATTTTTTTCGTTTTTTTCAACTTCTTTAATTATTGACTTTAATCTTTCTTCAAAGTCACCGCGATATCTAGTTCCTGCAATCAACATGCCCATGTCTAAAGAGTATATTTTTGAACCATTTAAAATTTCAGGAACTTCTTTTTTATAGATTTTATTTGCTAGACCTTCTACAATTGCTGTTTTACCGACGCCAGGATCACCTACGAGCAATGGATTGTTCTTAGTTCTTCTGCATAAAATTTCAGTAAGCCTACTAATTTCATCATCGCGTCCTATAAGATTATCTATTTTATTTTGCGATGCTTTTACGATTAGATTAACACAATACGTATCTAATGCTGTTTTTTCATATTTCTTTTTGGTTTCTGTACTTGTGTCTAAATTTTCGGTGTAACTAAAATTTTCTATTTTGGTAATTCCATGAGATATAAAATTTACTACATCATATCGTGTCACTTCTTGCTCTTGTAAAAAATAAGTTGCATGACTTTCTCTTTCTGCAAATAGTGATACCAATATATTTGCCCCTGTTACTTCATTTTTACCCGAAGATTGTACGTGCACAATAGATCTTTGAATGACTCTTTGAAAGCCAGCGGTTGGTTGAGGATCATTTTTATTTTCAGAATTAACAATATTGTCTAATTCATTTTCTATATAAAATTCTAAATTTTCCTTTAATAAATTCGTATCAACGCTACAAGCCTTCATCACATTTGATGAATCGTCTTCATCTATAAGGGAAAACAATAAATGCTCCAAAGTAACATATTGATGATTTTTTTCAGCTGCTAAATTAAAAGCATTTGAAATTGCTTTTTCCAATGATTTAGTGAAAGTTGCCATTATATTTTTTTTGAGACACACCTCAAAGGATAAGAATTATCTTTAGAGTATTTATTTACAGCTTTTAATTTTGTTATACCAGCATCTATAGGATAAATTCCACATAACGCTTTACCAGAGGTATGAATTAACATCATAATTTTTTTCGCTTCAATATTGTTTTTATAAAAAAATTTAATTAAAATTTTAACAACAAATTCCATAGTTGTAAAATCATCATTAAGTAAATATAAAGCAATTTTTTTAGGCATATCTAATTTGCTTTTTTCAATATTTTTGGGCAAAATTACTATTTTATTCATAGCTTGGTCTTCCAATTGAATAATACTTGATTTTTTTATTTGAAATATTTTTAGGTTGGTATAAGTTTCTAAGGTCATAAATTTTAACTTGTTTTTTTATTTTATAATCTTTAAAATTAATATTTTTAAATTCATCCCATTCTGAGTGAATGACGGTCAAGTCGTTGTTCTCAATAATATTTTTAATAGAATTTACAAATTTTATCTTAGATGATATCTCTCTTTTTTTTCCCGTTGGCTCATAATAAGATATCGAATAACCCTTTTTTAATAAATTTGGATAAATTTTTAAAAACTGACTATCTCTCATATCGTCAGTATTCGCCTTAAAAGTAACACCTAAAAAACCAATTTTTTTATTTTTGTTTTTTCCAAGTATTTTAATGATTCTATTAGTTATTAATTTTTTTCTTTTATCATTACTTTTTATTACATTTTTAATGATAGACAAATCTACCTTAAATCTTTTGGCAGTTTTTACAATTGCCTTGGTATCTTTCGGGAAACATGATCCTCCGTATGCAGGACCAGCTCTTAAAAATCTTGAACCAATCCTTTGATCGGATCCGATCCCTATAGCTATATCTTCTATATTGGTATTTGTAACCTCGCAGAGGTTAGCGATTTCATTTATAAAAGTAATTTTGGTTGCTAAAAATGCATTAGATGCATATTTTATAAGTTCAGCGCTTCTTCTGCTGACAGATAAAAACTTTGCACCTTTATTAATTATTGGTAAATATAATCTTTCTAATATTGGTTTGGTTTTTTTTAAATTATTTGATCCTATAATGATTCTATCTGGAAATTTAAAATCTCTTATAGCTTCACCCTCTCTTAAAAATTCAGGATTTGAAACAATATCAAATTTATTTTTTTTTACTTTTTTTGAAATAATTTTTTCAACTTCGTCACCAGTTCCTACAGGAACAGTAGACTTGTTAATAATAATTTTGTAATTATTAATATTATTTGCAATTTGTTTTGTAACTTTAAATACATTTTTTAAATCAGCGGATACACCATCCTTGGCCGTAGGGGTACCTACTGCAATAAAAATAATTTTAGATTCCACGACAGCTTTTGATAAATCGGTTGTAAATGTAATTCTTTTCGATTTTATATTTTTTTTTAGTATTTCATCTAAACCTGGTTCAAATATAGGTATTACTCCTTTTTTTAAATTTACTATTTTATCTTTATCACTATCTACGCAAATTACATCGTTACCTAAATCTGCAAATAGCACTCCTGAAACAAGACCTACGTAACCAGTGCCTATAAAAGTAATTTTCATAAAGAATTATAATATTTAAAAGATTTAATAAAACCGTCTATCGTTCCGCAATCAAGGTACTTACCCCTAAACTTACATCCGTAAATATTTTCTTCTTGTATCATAGAATTAATCGCATCAGTTATTTGAATTTCTCCTAATGATCCTTTGCCTTGAGATGACAAATATTTAAAAATTTTTTTTGACAAAATATACCTACCAATAATTGCAGATCGTGATGGTGAGTTTTTGATAGATGGTTTTTCAATCATGCTAGATATTTGAAGGCTTTTATTTTTTTTAAATCCAACAATTCCATATCTTTTTACTTCAGATTTTTTAACAGTCCTAATTGCAATTACAGATCTTTTGTTTTTTTTGTAGATTTCAATTAATTCTTTAGAGCAATTTTTATTCATGATTATATCGTCAGGTAGAAGTAAAAGAAAATGATTATTTTTTATATATTTTTTACATCTTAATACTGCGTCACCTAATCCTTTGGGTTTATTTTGATATACAAAGGTAATTTTTTTTCCGTAATCCTTTAATTTTTTTAATTTATATAAAATATCTTTATTTTTTTTTATTTTATTTGTTATAGCTTTGTTTTCGAAAAATAAATTTTTTATTGTTTTTTTTTCGTTTGATATAACTAGTATTATATTTTTAATCTTGCTATCAAAACATTCATCTAAAATTATTTCTAGTATTGATTTATTACCCATTGGCCATAATTCTTTTGGTACAACTTTGGTTAATGGCAACATTCTAGTACCAAGACCTGCTAAAGGTATTATTGCTTGAGATATCATTAAGTATTAATATAAATAAATGATAATAGTAAAAAAATCTAATCAAATAAATAAATATTGTATAAATAATCAACAAAAAATTGGATTTGTACCTACATTAGGGTCGCTTCATAAGGGTCATATTTCACTTATTAAAAAAGCAAAAAAAGAGAACAAAAAATGTATAGTAAGTATATTTCTCAATCCAAAGCAGTTTAATAAAAAAAAAGATTTATTGTCGTATCCTAATAATATTAGAAAAGACATTGAATTATGTAAAAAAAATCATGTCGATATACTATTCGTTCCAAATTATGAGCAAGTATACAATTGGAAAAATAAGAAGTCTAAATTACCTAGGATCAAAAATATTATGGAGCATAAATATCGTAAAGGCCATTTTCAAGGTGTGCTTAAAGTAATGGAGAAATTATTAAATATAATCAAATGTGAAAAATTATATCTAGGTGAAAAAGACTTTCAACAACTATTTATTATTAGAAATTTTATAAAAATTAATAAATTTAAAACTAAAATAGTGAATTGTAAAACTATAAGAAATAAAAATATGTTAGCTTATTCGTCCAGAAATATACTTTTGTCGAAAAATAATATTATTGAAGCAGGTAATATATTAAATTTTATGATTAAATTAAAAAAAAATATAAAAAATTTAATATTGTTAAAAAAATAATAATTTCAAAACTTAAATTAAAAAAAATTAAATACGATTATATAGAAAATATTAATATCACAAATTTTAAAACTACTAACAACCTAAATAAACAAAGCAGAATATTTATAGCATTTTATATGAACAAAATTAGGCTTATAGATAATTACTAAATACCAAGTACAAAACCTGCTAATCCTAAAAAAGATAAAAAGCCAATCACATCAGTTATTGTTGTAACAAATACACTGCTAGCTATAGCAGGATCAATTTTAAATTTATTTAAAACAATCGGTATTAATATTCCAAAAAGTCCTGCTATGCTCATATTAATAATCATTGCAAAACTAATTAATACAGATAGATTTTTATCGTTAAACCAAAAATAAATAACAATAGCTGTTATTATGGCAAATATCACTCCATTAAAAAACCCAACTAAAAATTCTTTTGAGATAATTTTTTTTATATTTGAAGCTATTAATTCTTTTGTAGCCAAAAGTCTTACCGTTACAGTTAAGGTTTGAGTAGCAGCATTTCCACCCATAGAAGCAACTATCGGCATTAAGATTGCTAATGCTACTACTTTTTCTATATTTTTATCAAAAAGACCGATTACTAATGAAGCGATAATTGCTGTAATTAAATTTAAGGTTAACCATATGAATCTTTTTTTGGTAATTTCAATTGCTGTATCAGATATGTCCTCTTCACTAACACCGGCAAGTCTTAGTGTATCCTCTTCGGTCTCTTCTTTCAAAATTGTAACAATGTCATCAGCAGTAATCATTCCAATTAATTTATTATTATTATCAATTACACCAGCAGATACCATGTTATAAGTTTCAAAATTATATGCTACATCTTCCTGATCCATATCCGCAGGAATTAAGAATTTATTATCTGTCATAATACTTTTCATTTTTGTGTCTCTAGATGTTCTAAGCACTCTTGATGATGTGACTGATCCCACAGGATTATCACTTTCATTCACAATAAATACAGAAATAAATTCACTAGGAAGATCTTTGGTCTCTCGGAGATAATCTATTGTTTGGCCTACGGTCCAATCTTGTGGTACTGAAGCAAATTCGGTTTGCATTATTCTGCCTGCTGAATTTTCATAATATATGTTAAGGGTTTTTATAAAAAACTCTTTATCTTTCTCAGATAATATATTTAAAACCTCATCACGCTTTTTGCTTTCAATATTTTCGACAATATGAACTGCATTATCTGACTCTAAATCTATTATAAGAGATTTAATCTTTGTAATATCCAAGATAGCAAGAATCTCCCTTTGAAGTTCATCCGTCAATTCAATCATTATTTTAGGATCGATTTTAAAATTTATAATTTTAAATAAATCCTCTCTACGTTGGTCAGGTAAATTTGATATTATTTCTGCACTATCAGATGGATGAAGATTTCTTAGCTCACTATTTACACTATCAGCATCCTGTCTTTGTATAATTTGTACAAAGTTATCTAAATACTGCTGTGTGAAATTAAATTCTAACTTTTTATCTTTATTTTCAGCTTTAATATTCATAGTTTATTGATACTTATAATAAATATGGAAATAAAAATCAGCAAAAAACCAGTTTCTTATAATAAAGCGATGAAATTTTTAAATGATAGAGTAAATGATATTCATAGTGACAAAAATGATGAATTAATATGGATTTTAGAACATCCAAATCTATATACAGCTGGTATATCCGCAACAGATAATGATCTATTGGATAAAAACAAATTTCCAACTTTTAAAACGAATAGAGGCGGTAAATGGACATTTCACGGTAAAGGTCAAAAAATTGTATATTTCATTTTAGATTTAAATAAAAGAGGCAAAGCAATTAGAGCTTTGGTTAATAAAATACAGGATATTATTATTTTATCATTAAAGGAAATAGGTATTGAGGCCCACAAAGATAAAAATAATATTGGTATCTGGGTAAATACCAACGGCGAGGAGGCAAAGATTGCAGCAATAGGTATAAAAGTAAAAAAATGGATTGCTTATCACGGTTTTTCTTTAAACGTTAACGTAAATAAAAAAAATTATAAAGGAATAATACCATGTGGTATTAAAAATAAAGGAATTGCAAATATATCAGATTTTAAAAAAAATATACATAATGAAAAATTAAATAAAATTTTAATCAAAAATTTTTTAGATCAGCTCCAAAATTAATATTATTAATGAAATTATTAAAATAATTAGGAATACTTATTTTATGTATTACAGGTTTTTTATTTATAACAAATTCTATTTCATAACTATGTAACATTAATGGTCTCTTTTCTTTTTTTGAATAAATTTTATCTCCTACTAGAGGGTGGCCTAATTCCTTAAATTGCTTTCTAATTTGATGCTTTCTTCCTGTAACGAGATCTATTTTAATTAAAGAAAATAGTTTATTTTTCTTTATTGTTTTAAATTTTAAAATTCCTAAAATTTTTTTATTTTTATTTATTATATTAGATTTAACTAGTCCTTTTTCTTTTTCAATTTTTCCATTTACTAATGCTATATATTTTTTTTTTATTTTTCTTAGCAGAAATTGTTCTGATAAGTATTTAGCTGTAAATCTATTTTTTGCGATAATTAGGACACCCGAAGTATCTTTATCTAATCTATGAACTATAAAATAACTAGGATTTTGATAATTTAATATATCTATTATATTTTTACCAGTTTTAGTACCAGATTGAACAGCAATATCATTTGGTTTAGATAATATTAAATAGTCGTGATTTTCAAATATTATTTTTTTTTTTAGATTTTGAATATCTTTATTGGTTGGAATATATTTGTATTTATCAGTTTTTTTATTTGATTCAAAATTTAGTCTTACATTTATCTTATCTTTGATTTTTAGGGTATAAGATGACAAAACTTTTAAATTATTTACTTTTATTTTTTTTTTTCTTAAAATTTTTTCTATATATGATTGTGGAAAATTATTAATATTTTTTTTAATCCACTTATCTATCCTCGTATTTTCATAATCCCTCGAGATAGTATAGCTATTATTAATAATCATAGGTAATTTGCAAATTTTTGTCCAAAATAGAAAAGTATTAAACCAAAAATTACAGTAATGAAAATATAATTAAAGGCATATATATAACTACCCTTATCTAATAGATTAAATAAATCTAAACTAAAACTTGAATAGGTTGTAAACCCGCCTAATAAACCGTAAATAACAAATGTTTTATATTCCATAGGGAAAATATTCTTATTAAAAAAAACCACGGAAAATCCAACAAAAAACGAACCAATAAGGTTTACAAAAATTGTAGAAATTGGGAAATTATAGTTAATAATTTTGGGTGTAATTATATGTAATGAGTATCTTAATATACTTCCAATTGCTCCAGATAAAGCTACCAATAAGTAGAGTTTCATTATTATTCTTTATTTTTTTATTGGATCTTTTTTTTCAATTTTTTTTTCTTTATCTTCGACTTTTTTATTTAATTTAGGTCCAGAATCTTGTCCTTTTGCGTTAAAATCTTTGTCAACTAATTCAATTATTGCTTTTGGAGAATTGTCACCATAACGAAATCCATATTTTAATACTCTTGAGTATCCACCATTTCTCTTCTCATATCGTTTTAATAATGTATCCGTTAATTTTTTAACTGATTTGCTATCTTGAAGTTTAGAGAATAAAATTTTTTTTGATGCTAAATTTTTTTTTTTTCCTATAGTTATAACTTTATCTATTGCTACTTTTAATTCCTTTGCCTTGGGTAATGTTGTTTCAATTTGTTCGTGTTTTATTAAAGAGTTTAACATATTTTTTATCATAGCTTTTCGATGCTCTGATGTACGATTTAATTTTCTATAAGCAATTTTATGTCTCATTACTTATATTCCTCTTCAAGTTTTTTTGATAATTCTGCTATATTCTCTGGCGGCCAATTTGGTATTTCTATACCTAAATATAAAGACATACCTGCTAAAACTTCTTTAATTTCATTCAAAGATTTTCTTCCAAAATTTGGTGTTCTTAACATCTCGCTTTCGGTTTTTTGGACTAAATCTCCAATATAAATAATATTGTCATTTTTTAAACAATTCATCGACCTAACTGATAATTCCAGTTCATCAACTCTTCTTAAAAGATTTTTATTAAATTCTGGCTCACTACTAGTTTTTTCGACTACAACTTCTTTTGGCTCATCGAAATTTATAAACATTCCAAGCTGATCTTGAAGTATTCTTGCTGCATAAGCTAAACAATCCTCAGCAGCGACTGAACCGTCAGTTTCGATTTCAAATGTTAATTTATCATAATCTATTGACAATCCATCTCTTGTGTCAGAAATATTATAAGAAACTCTTTTTACTGGACTATAAACTGCATCAACTGGAATAAGTCCCAATGGAGAATCTGCATCTCGATTTTTTTCCGCTGAAACATATCCTTTTCCTGTATTTACAGTTAGCTCCATATAAATCTTAGATTTTTCATCAAGGTTACAGATTACTTGATCAGGATTCAAAATTTCAATATCGACGTTTTCTTTTATCATGCTAGCTTTAATTTCTCCTGGTCCTTGAGCATCTAATATAAGTTTTTTAGGTCCTGGATTTTTAAGTTTTAAAGATAAAGATTTTATATTTAAAACAATATCAGTAACATCCTCTCGAACACCGTTAATTGATGAAAATTCGTGTAACACACCATCAATCTGTATTGCAGTTACCGCAGTACCTTGAATTGATGACAATAATACCCTTCTTAAGGCATTCCCTAATGTTAATGCAAATCCCCTTTCTAAAGGCTCAACAATTATCTTTGAAAATTTTTTATCATCACTAGATTTAACATCTATTTTAGTTGGTTTAATAATTTCTTTCCAATTTTTTTCTATCAATTTTATATCCTTTCTTAATTAAACTCTTCTTTTTTTTGGTGGCCTACATCCATTGTGTGGAATAGGACTTGAGTCTTTTATTGACATAATTTTAAATCCTCTTGCCTGAAGTGCTCTCAATGCAGTTTCACGACCAGAGCCTGGTCCTTTGACTTCCACGTCAATATTTTTAAGTCCGTACTCCGATGCCTTTATGGCCGCATCATCTGCAGCTACTTGAGCAGCATAAGGTGTTGACTTCCTAGATCCCTTAAAACCTTTCGATCCAGCAGATGACCATGATAATACATTTCCATCATTATCAGTTATCGAAATTATGGTATTATTGAAAGTGGCATTAACAAAAGCCCTACCGCTAATAACTGTTCTTTTTTCTTTTTTCTTAACCTTAAATTTTTTTTTCTTTGTAATATCTTCTATTTTTTTATCTTTTTCTTCCAATTGTTTTTTTTTAACTTTTTCTTTGCTCATAAAACTATTTTTTTAATGTTGTTAATTTTTTACCGGCTATCGCAATTGCCTTACCTTTTCTTGTTCTGGCATTTGAATGTGTTCTTTGACCCCTAACAGGTAATTTTTTTCTATGCCTTGTGCCTCTATATGTGCCAAGATCTCTTAGTCTTTTAATGTTAAGCGAGATATTTCTTCTTAAATCTCCCTCTACAGTATATTTGCTGTCAATATATTCTCTAATTTTTAAAACTTCGTCCTCACTTAAACTGTTTACTCTTTTAGATTTTTCTATGTTTAATTGTTTGCATATTTTTTTGGCGTTATTATCTCCTATTCCATAAATATAAGTTAACGCAATATGAACCTGTTTATTTAATGGTAAATTTATCCCTGATATTCGTGCCATATAAGATTGTTTTAATATACTTAAAGTCGAGCGAGTATAGTTATCAAGCTAATAAAGTCAACTCTATTAGCTAGCAATTATGCCCCTAATTTCCTTTCTAACCTCGGTTATTTGTTTCATTGCATCTATATCCACAACTTTGTTTTGTTTTTTATAAAACTCTAATATAGGAAGAGTTTCATTATCATAAGTTTTTAATCTTTTAGAGACTGTTTCCTCATTATCATCTGATCTCTTTATAAATTCTTGTTTTTGACAGCAATTTGAAGGTGGAGGATCGAAAAATTCATTAAAAGTTTTTTTACAGTTAGAGCATGAAATACGACCTGATAGTCTTTTAATCAAAATAGAATAGTCAACTTTTAGGTTTAGGACTTTAGAAATTTTTTGATCATGTTTTTGTAACATTAATTCTAATTTAGAAACCTGATCTAAATTTCTTGGAAAACCGTCAAAAATAATTTTATTTTTAATTTCTTTATCAGATAATTTTTTTTCAATTAAACTGTATATTATATTATCGGAAACTAGCTTGCCTGCGTCCATTATTGACTTTATTTGTTTAGATAATTCTGAAACTTTTTTTAACTCATTTCTCAAAAGGTCTCCAGTAGAAACTTGGAACATTCCATGATCCTGAATTAGAAAGTTCGATTGGGTTCCTTTTCCAGCACCTGGTGGGCCAAAAATTATTATATTCATGCTATTTAGTAAACTTTGTTTTTTTTATTAAAGATTGATATTGGACACTCATTAATCGAGTTTGTATTTGATTAATGGTATCCATACCAACAACCACTACAATTAACAAAGATGTTCCGCCTAAATAAAAAGGTATTGGATAATTTGCTATTAAAACTTCTGGCATTAAACAAATGATAACAAGATAAGTGGATCCAATTGTCGTAAGTTTAATTAACAAGTCATTTATAAAGAATGCTGTTCTTTCGCCTGGTCTTATACCTGGAATAAATCCTCCGTGCTTTCTCAGGTTTTCTGCAGTTTCATTTGGATTAAAAATTATAGATGTATAGAAAAATGAAAAGAAAACAATCCCGCCTGCATAAATTAGCATGTATAAAGGCTTACCTTGTCCTAAAAGAGATGTAATTCCTATTATAAATGAATTAGAGTCTGATGAAAAATTAGATAATGTTATTGGTAATAATAATAAAGCAGAAGCAAAAATAGCTGGTATTACACCGGCGGTATTAACTCTAAGTGGCAAATAAGAAGATTCTCCTCCATACATTTTATTTCCTACTTGTCTTTTTGGATATTGTATAATTACTCTTCTTTGTGCTCGCTCAACAAATACTATAAAATATATTGCTATAAGTAATAATACAATTACACCAATAATTACAAGACTAGATAAGGCTCCTGTTCTACCTAATTCAAATGTTGATGCTAATGCCCTAGGTATTTCAGCAACTATCCCAGAAAAAATTATTAATGATATTCCATTTCCAACTCCTCTAGAGGTAATTTGTTCACCTAGCCACATTAAAAAGACAGTCCCGGTTAACAATGTTATTGTTGTTACAAATCTAAAATACAAACCTGGATCTAAAACTATACCTTGTGAATTTTCTAAACTAACAGCAACACCATAACCTTGGACAAAAGCTAAAATTACAGTGCCATATCTTGTATATTGAGTAATTTTTTTTCGTCCAAATTCTCCCTGATTTTTTAAATTTTTAAAATACTCGGTAACACCTGTTAATAATTGTACAATAATTGATGCAGAGATGTAAGGCATAATACCAAGAGCGAATATGGCCATTCTCTGAACTGCTCCTCCAGCAAATACATTAAACATTCCAAGTAAACTTCTTTCGTTTCCTCCTACTATTTCTTTTAAAGAGGACGGGTCAATACCAGGAATAGGTATATAAGTTCCAAATCTATAAATTACTAAAATAAATAAAGTATAAATAATTCTTTTCTTCAAATCATCTGCTTGAGAAAATGCTCCCATACTTTGTGTTGTATTTTCAAAATTTGACATTTTTTATTTGATAAGCTCTATCGAACCACCAGATTTTTCTATTTTTTTTCTAGCACTTTCACTGATTTTATCCGTAGATATAGATATTTTAGTTTTTAATTCTCCTGTTCCTAATATTTTTACTTTAATTTTTTTTGATACTTTTTCCTTTAACAAAATTTTTCTTAAATTTATTTTTTCATTATTTTTAAATTTATTTTTTAAAATTAATTTTTCTAAATCTCTAAGATTAATAACTACATTTTTTTCTTTTTTATATAACGAACTAAAGCCTCTTTTGGGTAGTCTCCTATATAATGGCATTTGGCCTCCTTCATAACTTTTTATAGCTACTCCAGATCTAGACTTTTGTCCTTTAACACCTCTGCCACTAGTTTTTCCTTTACCAGATCCAATACCCCTACCTAATCTTTTTTTCTTTTTATGGATATTTACATTAATATTATTTAATTCCATATTATCTTCTCGAAACTATTTCTTTAATTTTTTTTCCTCTTAAAATTGAAATATCCTTTGGTGTTTTTTGCTTTAATAAAGCATCAAATGAGGCTCTTACTAAATTATAAGGATTTGAAGAACCAATAGATTTTCCAACAACATCCTGAATTCCAGACATTTCACAAATTGCTCTAACAGGGCCACCAGCGATTATACCTGTACCAGCAGGAGCGCTTCTAAGAATAACTTTTCCAGCTCCATTTCTTCCTTTCACATCGTGATGCAAAGTTCTGTTATCTCTCAAAGAAACTTTTATTATTGATTTTTTTGCTGCCTCAGAAGCTTTTTTAATTGCATCAGGTACTTGTTTGGCTTTACCTTGACCAAAACCGACTTGTCCTTTTTTGTTTCCTACAATTACTAATGCAGCAAACCCAAAACGTCTACCGCCTTTTACAACTTTAGTTATTCTGTTTATAGCAACCAATTTTTCTTTTATTTCAGATATTTGATTCATAATTAAAATTTTAAACCTTCTTTTCTTGCTGTTTCCGCCAATAATTTAATTCGCCCATGATATTTATAATTACCTCTGTCAAAAAAAACTTCTTTTACTCCCTTCTTAACTGATCTTTCTGCAATTAATTTGCCTACTACTGCAGAAATTTTAGATTTTGACATTTTATCAAAATTTTTTTCTTTAGATGAAGCGCTTACTATTGTGATATGTTTATTATCATCAATAATTTGTGCATAAATATTTTTTAAAGATCTAAATACTGTTAATCTTGGTTTATCTGAATTGACCTTTTTGAGCTTTGATCTAATTCTACTTTTTCTTTTAAGTGCTATATTTTTCATTTACTTTTTTTTACCCTCTTTTTTAAGTATAAATTGGTCATTAGATGTAATACCTTTTTGTTTATAAGGTTCAACAGGTTTAAAGAATTTTAAATCTGCAACAACTTTACCGACTAATTCCTTATCTACTCCACTTACAATGATAGTTGTTTGTTTTTCAACCTTTACTATTATGCCTTCTGGAATATCATAGTTAATATCATGGCTAAATCCAAGTTGAAGATTTAATTGTTTGCCTTTTAAATTAGCTCTAAATCCAACACCTGTTAACTTGAGCGTTTTTTCATATCCTTTGAATATACCTATAATCGCATTATTAATTAAGCTCCTTTGCAATCCCCAAACTATATTATTTTGATTTTTTTTGTGCTTTGGTCTTACGGAAATTTTTAAATCTTCAATTTTAATATCTAAAATATCATTATTAATTTTAAGAGACCTTTTGCCTTTTGGTCCCTCTATATTTAAAATATTACCAGACAAAACTGCCTTTACTTCTTTTGGTATTTCAATATTTTTTTTTCCTATTTTTGACATGATATTACGAAATATTACAAATTATTTCTCCTCCAAGTTTTTGTTCTCTTGCTTCATTATCTGATAAAATCCCTTTTGATGTAGAAATCAAAGCAACACCTAAGCCATTTTGAACTCTCGGTAAACTATCTGATCTTGTGTAAATTCTTCTTCCTGGCTTAGATATTCTACTTATTTCTCTAATTACTGGATTTCCATGAACATATTTTAAATTAACTTTTAAAGACTCGTAACTATTATTATTATTATCTTTTGTAATTTCGTAATTTATTAAAAAACCCTCTCTAATCATCGCGTCTAATATATATCTTTTAAATTTAGAGTTAGGAATTAAAACACTCCTATGAGATCTTTGTTGAGCATTTCTTATCCTGGCTAGCATATCTCCTATTGGATCAGTTATTGTCATTATATTATCCCTAAATTATCCTTTCCTTACCAGCTCGATTTAGTCATGCCTGGAATTTTGCCACTTGATGCAAGTTTTCTAAGTGCAATCCTAGACATTTTTAATTTTCTGTAATAACCATGCGGTCTTCCGGTTATTTCACATCTATTTCTAACTCTAATTTTAGCTGAATTTTTTGGTAATTTTGCTAATTTCAACGCAGCCTCAAATCTTTCGTTTAAATTAACTTTTTTATCCATTATAATTTTTTTTAATTTTTTTCTTTTCGATTCATACCTTTTGGACATCTTTATTCTCTTAAGATTTTTTTGTACTGCGGACGTTTTTGCCATTTATCTAGCTCCTTTCTTGAAAAATGGGAAATTAAAACTATCAAGTAATGCTTTTGCCTCATTTTTATTATTAGTATTTGTTACGATTGTAATATCCAATCCCCTTACTTTATCAACCTTGTCAAAGTTAACTTCGGGAAAAATAACATGCTCCTTAATACCGAAACTATAATTAGCATTTTCGTCAAAACTTTTAGGATTCAAGCCTCTAAAATCCTTTATTCTAGGCAATGCCATGTTTATTAACCTATCTAAAAAATAATACATATTATTTTTTCTCAACGTTACTTTTAAACCCAAAGGCATTTTAATTCTTGTTTTAAAATTAGAAATTGATTTTTTTGACAAAGTTATTATAGGTTTTTGACCAGATATATTTGATAGATCACTCTCTATAATTTTCATAATCTTATTGTCATTCCCCTCAAGTCCAAGACCCATATTTAAAACTATTTTTTCAATCTTTGGTACTTTCATTAAGTTCTGTATACCTAAAGATTTACTTAGTTGTGGAACAATTTCTTTTGCATATATAGTTTTAAGTCTAGGAATCATAATTTATTTTTTCTTTTTATTTTTTGGTTTAGTTATTGATTTTGGTTTTAGTTTTGTTTTTGCTTTAGGTTTGGCTTTATCTGCTTGTTTCATATTAACATTTTTTGGTTTAGTTTTTGGTTTCTCTTTTTTATTTATTAGAGATAAATTTGAAATATTAATAGGTTTTTCAATAGATATAATTCCACCTTTTTTTTCTTTTGTAGGTTTTTGATGTTTCTTTTTAATATTCATTCCTTTTACCATAGCTGAATAAGATTTTGGAAACATCTGGATAATTTCTCCAGTTTTTCCTTTGTCATTGCCAGATATGACTTTAACAATGTCTTTTTTTTTTAATTTAATCTTAATCATAAAACCTCTGGAGCTAAAGATATAATCTTCATATGTTTTTTTAATCTTAATTCTCTTGTTACTGGACCAAATATTCTTGTTCCGATTGGTTCGTTATTAGCTGCTATTAAAACAGCAGCATTAGTATCAAATTTTATTGATGATCCATCATCTCTACTGATTTGTTGCCTAGTTCTAACTACAACAGCTTTGTGGACATCGCCTTTCTTAACTTTTCCTTTGGGCATAGCGTCTTTAATACTCACAACTATAACATCTCCAATTGAAGCATATCTTCTTTTAGATCCGCCTAGGACCTTGATGCACTCTATTCTCTTTGCTCCTGTATTATCGGCCACTTCTAATTCAGTTTGAACCTGAATCATAATTTAAATTACCCTCCATTTTTTTAATTTAGATATTGGTTTGCTTTCTTGTATTTTTATAATTTGTCCAATCTTATAGTCTCCAGATTCATAATGTGCATGATATTTTTTAGTTCTTTTCATGACTTTTTTTAATAAAGGATGTCTAAATTTCCTCTCAACCTTAATAACTATTGTTTTTTTACTTTTGTTACTTACGACTTTTCCTATTAAGATTTTTTTTGTCATTTTGTTTCATCCTCACGTAAATTTAAAAATGTTTTAATTTTTGCAATGGATCTTCTGATAATTTTATGCCTTGAGGTATTTTTAACTTGAGAATTAATTTTTTGAAATCTCAAGTTAAATTGTTCTTTTTTAAAATTATTCAGCTCTTTTTTTAATTGAGTAATAGACAATTTTTTAATTTCTGAAGTTTTCATTTTATAAATTAACGTTTCTTTTAATGATTTTTGTAGTGATTGGTAATTTCGATGCAGCTCTATCAAATGCTTCTTTGGCAAGTACATCGTTTACCCCATCAATCTCAAATATTATTCTCCCAGGCTTTACCCTACAAACAAAATACTCCGGATTACCTTTGCCTTTTCCCATTCTTACCTCAATAGGTTTTTTAGATACTGGTATATTTGGGAATATTCTTAACCATACCCTACCTGCTCTTTTCATATGCCTGGTTAAAGCAACTCTTGCGGCTTCGATTTGTCTAGACGTGACTCTTTCTGGTTGAGTAGCTTGCAAACCATGTGAACCAAAATTTAATTTTGATCCTCTATTAGCCTTGCCTTTAATTCTTCCTTTATGTGCCTTTCTATATTTTGTTCTTGCAGGTTGTAACATTAAGCATTCTCCTCTTTTTCAGATCTTAATTTCTTTTCAAGATCTTTTTGAAAAACTACACCTTTATAAATCCATACTTTTACTCCGATTATTCCATAAGTAGTCTCTGCTTCGGCTTCTGCATAATCAACATCTGCTCTTAATGTATGTAATGGAATAGAGCCTTCTCTTAACCATTCAGTTCTTGCAATTTCATTTCCTGCTAATCGACCACTAACAGTCACCTTTATACCTTTAGCTCCCATTCTTAGTGATGATGATATTGCTCTTTTCATAGCTTTTCTATATGCAACCCTCTTTGAAATTTGTTGTGCAATATTTTCTGCTACAAGATAAGAGTCTAACTCTGGTTTTCTAATTTCTTTTATATTAACAGTGACATCATTTGACGAAATTTTTCCAATATTGCTCTTTATTTTCTCAATATCAGAACCTTTTTTTCCTATTACAAAACCTGGTCTAGAAGTAAATATCGTTACTACACATTTTTTTGATGGTCTTTCTATTAATATTTTAGATACTCCAGAATTTTTAATAGTGTTATTAATATACTTTCTTATTTTAAAATCTTCGATCAAATAGTTACCGTAGTTATTTTTTTTAGCAAACCAAACGGAGTCCCATGTTCTATTGATTTTTAATCTAATACCAATTGGATTTACTTTTTGTCCCATTTATTTTCCTTTTCTTTGAATTTGCTTATCTTTATTAGAGTTATCATTATTTTTTTCTGATACAATAATAGTCAGGTTACTGTAATGTTTTTTAATACCAGCTGCTCTTCCTCTTGCTCTAGGTCTAAACCTTTTAAGAGTTATTCCTTTTCCAACATAAGCTTCTTTTACTATCAAATTATCTACATCAAGTTGATTATTATTTTCAGCATTTGAAATTGCAGATTTGATAGTTTTTGATATTTCGTTTGCAACCCTTTTCTCAGAAAATTTTAAATTTCTTAAAGCAATATCCGCTTTTTGACCTCTTATAGATCTTAGCACATTATTTACTTTTCTTGGACTAGATCTTAAGTTCTTAAAAGTTGCTTTCACAATAGACATATCGTTTTTATTTTTTACCATCTTTAGCTCCACTGCTTGCTGAAGGTTGCACTGGACTTGAAGGTGCAGAAGTAGCAGCCGCTTTTTTCTCAGCAGGTGTATGTCCAGCAAATTGTCTTGTTGGAGCAAACTCACCTAATTTATGACCTACCATCTCTTCTGAAACAGATATTGGTATAAATTTTTTTCCATTATGTATCTCAAACTTATGACCAACAAACTCAGGAATAATTGTTGAGTTTCTAGACCAAGTTTTGATCGGTCTTTTTGATCCATCTTTACTTTGTTTACTAGTTTTTTTAATTAAACTTGGATGCACAAATGGGCCTTTCCAAACAGATCTTGCCATTATTTTCTTTTAACCTTTCTAGATATTATAAATTGGTCAGTTTTTTTATTATTTCTTGTTTTTAATCCCTTTGTACCTTTGCCCCAAGGTGTAACTGGATTTCTTCCTCCAGAGGTTTTTCCCTCACCTCCACCATGTGGATGATCAACTGGATTCATTGCAACACCTCTTACAGATGGTCTCTTTCCTAACCATCTATTTCTCCCGGCTTTGCCAATTTTTTTATTTTTATTATCAACATTGGACAACTGTCCTATTGTTGCTTTGCATTTTGAAAATATTTTTCTAGTTTCACCTGAGGATAATTTGATTAAAGTATAATCTTGATCTTGTCCCATTATTGTTGCTGAAGAGCCTGCTGACCTAACTAATTTACCGCCGCCGCCTGGGGCAATTTCAATATTATGTACTATCGTACCAGCCGGTATATCGGACAACATCATTGCATTACCTGGATTAATGTCTAATTTGCTGCCTGATAAAACTTTATCTCCAACTTTGATATTTGCTGGTGCTAGAATATAGCTTATTGTTTTATCTTCGTATTCTACAAGCATAATATTTGCACTTCTATACGGGTCATATTCTAAACGTTTAACAGTAGCTGTCATATTTAATTTTTTTCTATAAAAATCAATTATTCTATATTTTTTTTTGTGACCAGCGCTTCTGTGCCTAGATGTAATCCTACCTTGATTGTTTCTGCCTGAGGATCTTGATTTTAGAGATACTAAAGTTTTCTCAGGTTTTCCTTTCCATATATTAGACCTATCAACTAAAATCGTTGTCCTCATTGATTTAGTATATGGCTTATAATTTTTTAAAGTCATTAAACTCCTGATGAAATATCTATTGTTTGACCTTCTTTTAGGGTAACAACCGCTTTTTTAAAACCTACTCCTTTAACTATTCTACCCCTCACAAATTTACATTTTCCTTTTGTATTTATTGTATTGATCTTCATTACATTGACTTTGTAAATTTTTTCTATGCTTTTTTTTATTAAATTCTTATTTGCTTTTGACGAGACCTTAAATGAAAGTTTATTTAAAGCTCCTTGATTAGTAGATTTCTCAGTGATTATTGGTGATAATATAATATCATAAGCTAAATTTATATTGGTCATTTAGTTAACCTTTCCTCAACCTTCTTTAAAGATTCCTTTGTAAATAAAATATTTTCATACTTTATTAAATCATAAACATTTGTTCCTACCTCAGCTAATTGCTTAATGTTAGGTAAATTTTTAAGTGAATTGATTAAGCCTTTAGATGTATCCTTATGGTAGATAAATAATATGTTTTTAGATTTTATATTTTTTAAAAGGTTTTTGAAATGAGTTGTTTTTAAATTTGGTATTTTGGGCTCATGGAATATTTTAATTTGTTTTTTATTTGCTTTAACTGACAACGCGTGTTTTAAACCAAGGCGCCTTACTTTCTTATTGAGTTTTTTAATTGAAGTTTTTCCTCTGTGCCTTGGTCCATGTGCAACACCTCCACCAACAAATATTGGTGCAGTAATATTACCATGCCTTGCACCACCACTACCTTTTTGCTGAACAATTTTTCGTCTAGAGCCTTTCACTTCCCCTCTGCTTTTTGTATGACCAGTTTTTTTAAACATTCGGTTTTTTTGCCAATCTAGCACTGATTGGATTATATCTTTTCTTGGCTTCAAAGAAAAAATTTCATCTGATACGCTCAGAGCGCCTACATTTTTGCCCTCTATATTTATTTCTTCAATTTTCATTTTATCTATTTTCTTATTTTGGTTTTCCTTGATTGTTTTTATCTGATGGATTTTGTTTAATTTGATTTTTTTGCTCTTTTTCTTTACTTTTATCTGGCCCACTTTTTGCTTCTTTTTTCTCTTTTTTTGAGGATTTCATATCCTCTATACTCGTAAGATATTTTTTAACTCTATCATTAACTGTCTCTTTGCTTTTTTTCTTAACAGCCTCTCTTATTTCGACGTAAGTATTTTTTGATCCAGGCACTGAACCTCGTAAATATAATAAATTGTTTGTTAAATCCGAATCCACTATCTCTAGACCTAAGGTTGTTCTTAATTTATCTCCCATATGCCCTGCCATTTTTTTTCCTTTAAAAACTTTACCAGGATCTTGATTTTGACCAGTAGATCCATGTGATCTATGAGATATTGATACTCCATGAGAAGCTCTTAAACCGCTAAAATTGTGTCTTTTCATTGATCCGGCAAAGCCCTTACCGATAGTTCTCGATCTAACATCCACAAACTTTTTATCTTTTAAAATACTTAAATTTATTTCTGAGCCTGGTTTAAAATCATTTTCATTTGATATTTTAAACTCTTTTAAAATTTTCTTTGGTTCTTGTGATTTTTTTGAAAAAAATCCTTTCATCTGCTTAGTTAATTTCGAGCTTTTTATAAAACCATAGCCCACTAAAATGCCTGCATATCCTCTTTTTTCCTTTTTTATTACTTCAATAACTTTTGCCTTTTCAATCTTAAGAATAGTTACTGGCACAGCCTCTCCATTTTCAAAAAATCTTTGCGACATTCCCATTTTTTTTCCAATCAGACCTATGCTCATTATATTTTAATCTCCACATCAACACCTGATGCCAAATCTAATTTCATTAATGCCTCAATTGTTTGTGGTGTTGGTTCTAAAATATCTATTAACCTTTTATGAGTTCTTGTTTCAAACTGCTCTCTACTTTTTTTGTCAATATGAGGTGATCTTAGTACGGTAAAAATTTCTTTTTTAGTAGGTAGTGGTATTGGCCCCTTAATTTGAGCACCTGTTCTTTTGGCGGTATTAACTATTTCAATTGTAGATTTATCAAGTATCTTGTGATCGTATGCTTGTAATCTAATTCTTATATGTTGTTTATCCATAATGTTACGCTAGTTTTTTAGTTACTTCATCTTGAACATTTTGAGGAACTTTTTCATAATGATCAAAGAACATTGTATATTGCGCCCTACCTTGCGACATAGATCTTAAATTATTAACGTATCCAAACATGTTTGCAAGTGGAACCATAGCGTTTATAACAGTTGCATTTCCTCTCTTATCTGTTGATCCAACCTGACCTCTTCTGCTGTTAAGATCCCCGATTACGTCTCCCATATAGTCTTCAGGTGTAACAACCTCAACCCTCATAATTGGCTCTAATAACTTTAGACCAGCTTTTGCGCATGCTTCCTTAAAACAATACCTAGAAGCTATTTCAAAAGCTAAAACACTAGAGTCTACATCATGGTGCAAACCATCTAAAATTTTTACTTTGTAATCAATTAACGGGAAACCAGCCAGTATTCCAGTGTCTGAAACGCTCTCTATTCCTTTTTCAACTCCAGGGATAAACTCTTTTGGTATTGCTCCACCTTTGATTAAGCTTTCAACTAATCTTCCCTCGCCAGGTTGTAAAGGTTCAACATTTAGTGTAACTCTAGCAAACTGGCCTGCTCCACCAGATTGTTTTTTGTGGGTATAATCTACTTCAGCGGATTTCTGAATTGTTTCTCTATAAGCTACTTGCGGTGCTCCTATATTTGCTTCAACCTTAAATTCTCTTTTCATCCTGTCAACAATGATATCTAAATGTAATTCTCCCATACCTTTTATAATTGTCTGGCCTGACTCATTATCAGAAGTAACTCTAAAAGATGGATCTTCTTTAGCTAACCTTTGTAAAGCCTCCCCCATTTTTTCTTGATCTGCTTTAGTTTTTGGTTCAACAGCTATTTCAATGACAGGGTCTGGAAATTCCATCGGCTCAAGTATTACTGGATTTGATGGATCACATAGAGTATGACCTGTAATAGTATGTTTTAAGCCTGCTAAAGCGACTATATCACCTGTGCCTGCCTCTTTTATGTCCTCTCTATTATTTGCGTGCATTAATAACATACGTCCAATTCTTTCGTCTTTGTCCTTTGATGAATTTAATACTCCTGTTCCCGCTTTTAATTTACCAGAATATACCCTTATAAAAGTTAGTGATCCTACAAATGGATCATTTGCCACTTTAAATGCTAAAGCACTAAAAGGTTCGGAGTCTTCAAATTTTCTTACAATTTTTTCTTCAGAGTTTGGTTTAGTGCCTTCGATATCTGAAATGTCCGTTGGGCTTGGTAGAAAATCTACAACAGCATCAAGAAGAGGCTGCACACCTTTGTTTTTAAATGCTGATCCACATAATACTGGAACAAAATCAAATGAAAGAGTTCCTTTTCTTATGCATTTTTTTAATTCTTCATCTGTGATATCTTTTCCCTCTAAGTAATTTTCCATTAACTTTTCATCTTGCTCGACTGCTGTCTCTACAAGTTCTTTTCTATATTTTGATGCTTGATCTTTGTATTCTGTAGGAATTTCTACCTCATTAAATTTTGCACCTAAGCTCTCATCGTCCCATACAATACCCTTCATCTTAACGAGATCAACGCTACCCTTTAATTCGCTTTCTATACCAATTGGAATTTGTATTACTAAAGGCTTAGATCCAAGACGATCCTTAATCATATCTACACATCTATAAAAGTCAGCTCCCGTCCTATCAAGTTTATTTACAAAGCACATTCTTGGAACTTTGTATTTATCAGCCTGTCTCCAAACTGTTTCGGACTGAGGTTCAACACCAGCAACTCCATCAAATACTGCAACTGCACCATCAAGAACCTTTAATGACCTTTCTACTTCTATTGTAAAATCAACGTGGCCAGGAGTATCAATAATATTAATTCTGTGGTCTTTCCAAAAGCAAGTAGTAGCCGCTGACGTTATTGTGATTCCTCTTTCTTGCTCTTGCTCCATCCAATCCATAGTTGCTGCACCATCATGTACCTCTCCAATTTTATGACCTTTTCCAGTATAGTATAAAATTCTTTCAGTAGTAGTCGTCTTTCCAGCATCAATATGTGCCATGATGCCAATGTTACGGTATTTTTCCTTAGGATATTTTAAACTCATTAATTATTACCACCTGAAATGAGCAAAAGCCTTATTAGATTCTGCCATTTTATGCGTGTCCTCTCTTTTTTTTATTGCTCCACCTTTATTTGAAGATGCATCTAGAAATTCTTTCATAAGTCTTTCTTGCATAGTTTTATCACCTCTTTTTTTTGAAGCTTCAAGTATCCACCTAATTGCTAACGCTTGGCCTCTATCATTTTTTACTTCTACCGGAACTTGATAAGTAGCACCGCCTACACGTCTCGACTTAACTTCAAGATTAGGTTTCACATTTTTTAAAGCTTCATTAAAAACTTTCAAAGGATCTTGTTTTGATTTTTCCTTTATTAAATCAAAAGCTCTATACATAATTTTTTCTGCAACTGTTTTTTTTCCACCAATCATTAAGGAATTAATAATTTTTGTTATAGTTCTAGTTCCATATACTGGATCTTCTAAAACTTGTCTTTTTGATTGACTTCTTCTTCTAGTCATAATTATTTAGGCCTCTTAGCGCCATATTTAGATCTTTGTTGTTTACGAGCTGTAACTCCCTGTGTATCTAATAATCCTCTGACAATATGATATCTAACGCCCGGCAAATCTTTTACTCTTCCTCCTCTAATCATAACTACTGAGTGCTCTTGTAAATTGTGACCTTCACCAGGAATATACGCGCTGACCTCGAAGCCGTTTGACAATCTTACTCTTGCGACTTTTCTTAACGCTGAATTTGGTTTCTTTGGTGTTGTAGTATAAACTCTAGTACATACTCCTCTTTTCAAAGCACAACCCTCTAATGCTGGTACTTTATTTCTAGATATAACTTTTCTTCTCTTTTTTTTTATCAATTGATTAATTGTCGGCATAAAATATATAAATTTTTAAGGAGCGTTAGGTAAGCAATTGGTAGTAGTTTAAAGCCAATTTAGCTTTACATGCTACCTTAAAAAGAGGCTATTAATACCAATTTTTGTATAAGGGTCAACACCTTTACATGAAAAAAAACCATCTAAAATCGAGGTATTTTGCTCTATTTTACATCTGCCGGCTGAGTTTCTTCAGTCTCTGGAGTAATTTTTTTTTGTAACTCTATATCTTTCTCTTTGGCAATAGCATTATATCTCAGTCGACTCTTGCCACTTCCTGCAGGAATAAGTCTGCCAACAATAACATTCTCTTTTAACCCTTTTAATTGATCAGACTTACCTTTAATTGATGCATCCGTGAGTACTCTGGTAGTTTCTTGAAATGAAGCTGCAGATATAAACGATTTTGTTTGAAGTGATGCTTTGGTGATACCTAATAATACTGGCTCGTAGACAATTTCTTTTTTTCCATCCGCTTTTAGTTCTTTGTTTAAGTTTAATGCATCAACTTTGTCAACTATTTCACCTACTAATAATTTACTATCTCCAGGATTTTTAACTTCAAGCTTACGCAACATCTGTCTTAAGATTACTTCTATGTGTTTGTCATTTATAACAACACCTTGTAACCTGTAAACATCTTGGACTTCGTTTACAAAATACTCTGTTAATGCTTCAATACCTAGTATTTTTAAAATATCATGTGGGGCTGGAGGTCCATCAACAAGATATTCTCCTTTTGATATTTTTTCACCAGGATTAAAGTTTATTCTTCTATCTTTTGTAACTAGATAATTTGATTCTAATCCTTCTTTGCCTTTAATTGAAACTCGTTGTTTACCTCTTATCTCTTTTCCAAAAATTACTTCACCATCATTTTCAGCTATAATTGCTCCTTCTTTTGGTTTTCTAGCTTCAAATAATTCTGCTACTCTAGGTAGTCCACCAGTAATATCTTTTGTTTTTGATGATGCTTTTGGAAGTCTAGCTAATACATCACCAGCATTTACTTTGTCACCATCGTTTACGGATAAAATAGTATCAGAATATAGATAGTATCTAGCTTCGTTTCCGTCAGCTTTTTTTACAACTTTGCCGGTAGAATCTCTTAAAGTAATTCTGGGTTTTAAATCTAAGTTTTTTGAAAGTTTCCAATCAATAACTTTTTTTGATGATATACCTGTAGCTTCGTCAGTAACGTCCTTGATCGAAATGTTATCTACTAGGTCAACAAAATTAGCAACTCCAGAAGTTTCAGCTATTACGGGTGATGTGTATGGATCCCACTCACAAACTTTTTGATTCTTTTTTACTTGTTCATCTGGTTTTACAAATAATTTAGAACCGTAAGGTAATTTGTATGAAGCAACAACAATATTATCTTTTTCAATATTTATCTCAATATTTCTTCCCATTACTATAAGATTTTTGGATGAGTCTTCTACTAAATTTTTATTAAGAATTTTTAGCACTCCATCTTCTGGTGAAATTATTGAAGAGTCTTCTTTTATTTGTGCTGTTCCTCCAACGTGAAAAGTTCTCATAGTTAATTGAGTACCTGGTTCACCAATTGATTGTGCAGCTATCATTCCTACACATTCTCCGATGGATACTGGCATACCTCTTGCTAAATCTCTACCATAAGACATAGCACAGACTCCACTCTCACTATCACATGTAATGACCGAGTAAACTCTGCACGATTTAACACCTGCTGACTCTAGTTTCTCACATTTGGCCTCATCAATCATCTCATCTTTCTTGACTATAATTTCTCCTGATAGTGCATTTTTAATATCATTTGCAGCATATCTGCCTAACGCCCTTTCAGATAAGCTCACAATTACATTTCCACCCTCTATAATTTCACAAATTTCAATGGACTTGCCTTTTGAACCACAACCACAATTCTTTGATGTAATTATAACATCTTGTGAAACATCACATAGTCTTCTTGTTAAATAACCTGAGTTTGCAGTCTTTAATGCTGTATCGGCTAAACCTTTTCGCGCTCCGTGAGTAGATGTAAAATACTCTAAAATTGTCAAACCCTCTTTAAAATTTGAAATAATAGGTGTTTCAATAATCTCCCCAGATGGTTTTGCCATTAAACCTCTCATTCCAGCTAACTGTTTCATTTGAGCCGGTGAGCCTCTAGCACCTGAATCTGCCATCATGAATACAGAATTTGTTTTGACTTTACCCTCTTTGTCTTTCTGAGGAGAAGAAATAATTTGCATCATTTCTGAAGCTATTTTATCAGTACATTTTGACCACTGATCTATAACCTTATTATACTTTTCTCCCTTTGTTATTAAGCCTTCAGAATATTGATTTTCATATTCCTCAACCATTTTCTTTGTATCTGAAACTATTTTTTCTTTGTTACCAGGTATAATTAAATCGTCTTTTCCAAATGAAATACCAGCTTTGAAAGCATTTTTAAAACCTAAATCCATTAACTTATCACAAAATATAACTGTTTCTTTCTGACCGCAAAATCTAAACACTATATCTATAATTTCAGAAATTTGTTTTTTTGCCAGCGTTCTATTAATTAAATCAAAACTAATATTTTTATTTTTAGGCAAAATATTTGCAAGTAAAAAACGTCCAGCAGTACTTGTATACTTTTTTAAAATTTTCTTATTATTAGAATCTTTAGTTTCAATTCGAGAAATTATAGTAGTATGTATATGTATATCTCTTGACTCCAAGGCTTGGTTTATTTGATTAGTATCAAGAAAATATCCTGACGGTTTTTCATCTTTTTTAATCGGATCTTGTGATAAATAATAAATACCTAAAACCATATCTTGACTTGGTACTATAATTGGTTTCCCATTTGCAGGATGAAGTATATTATTTGTAGACATCATTAAAACTCTTGCCTCTAATTGGGATTCAATGCTTAGTGGTACATGAACTGCCATTTGATCTCCATCAAAGTCAGCATTAAAAGCAGCGCAAACAAGTGGATGCAAAAGTATAGCTTTACCCTCTGTAAGAACTGGTTCAAAAGCTTGAACTCCAAGCCTGTGAAGTGTAGGAGCACGATTTAACAATACAGGATGTTCTCTTATTACATGATCTAATATATCCCAAACTTCCTGTTTTTCTCGCTCAACTATTTTTTTAGCTTGCTTAATTGTTGTTGCAAAACCTAATTTATCTAGTCTTGCATAAACGAAAGGTTTAAATAATTCTAAAGCCATTTTTTTTGGTAAACCACATTGATGAAGTTTGAGTTCTGGTCCTGCAACAATTACTGATCTACCAGAGTAATCAACTCTTTTTCCAAGTAAATTTTGTCTAAATCTGCCTTGTTTTCCCTTTAACATTTCAGCTAATGATTTTAGCGGTCTTTTACCTGTGCCAGTAATTACCCTGCCCCTTCTACCATTATCAAATAAGGCATCTACAGACTCTTGTAACATTCTTTTTTCGTTTCTAACTATGATATCGGGCGCTCTTAATTCCATTAATCTTCTTAATCTATTGTTTCTATTAATTACTCTTCTATACAAGTCGTTAAGATCTGAAGTTGCAAATCTTCCTCCATCAAGTGGTACTAAAGGTCTAAGTTCAGGGGGAATTACTGGCAAAGTTGTTAAGACCATCCATTCTGGCTTATTCCCAGAACTTGCAAAAGATTCTAAAAGTTTTAATCTTTTAATTGTTCTTTCTTCATTTACCTTTGATGTAATGGTTTTGAGATCCTCTCTTAATTTATCTCTTTCTTCTTCAACATTTATATTAGATAGACATTCTCTTATAGCTGACGCTCCTATTCCAGCTGTAAATTGATCCTCACCATACTCTTCTTGGGCTTTTATGTACTCTTCCTCGGAAATGATTTGATTTTTTTCTAACTTAGTAAGACCAGGCTCAATTACAATAAAATTTTCATAGTATAAGACTTTTTCTAATTCTTTTAATTTTATATCTAATGCTAAAGCTATTCTACTTGGTAAAGATTTTAAAAACCAAATATGTGATACTGGTGTTGAAAGCTCAATATGACCCATTCTTTCTCTTCTAACTTTAGATTTACAAATCTCCGTTCCACATTTTTCGCAGATAATTCCTCTGAATTTCATGCCTTTGTATTTTCCACATAAACATTCATAATCTTTTACTGGCCCAAATATTCTGGCACAAAATAATCCATCTTTTTCTGGTTTAAACGTTCTATAATTTATTGTTTCAGGTTTTTTTATTTCTCCAAATGACCATGATCTTATTTTATCCGGACTTGCTAATGTTATTTTTATTTTAGAAAATTCTTGTTTATTAATTTTTTTTGAAAATAAATTTGTTAATTCTTTACTCATTAATTTAACTCCAGATTTAATCCTAAGGATCTTATTTCCTTAACTAACACGTTAAATGACTCCGGAACACCTGACTCGAAATCATCATCTCCTTTAACTATAGTTTCATAAACTTTTGTTCTGCCAGCTACGTCATCTGATTTAACGGTTAATATTTCCTGAAGAGTGTAGGCAGCTCCATAAGCTTCTAAAGCCCAAACCTCCATCTCACCAAATCTTTGTCCTCCAAATTGAGCTTTGCCCCCTAAAGGTTGTTGAGTAACTAGACTGTAAGGTCCAGTAGATCTTGCATGTATTTTGTCATCGACCATGTGATATAATTTAAGCATATAAATTATTCCAACAGTAACTTCTCTATCAAATTTTTCACCTGTTCTACCATCAAATAAGGTTGTTTGACCGCTTTTTGGTAACTCTGCGAAACCCAGCATATTAGTTACATCTTCAACACTTGCGCCATCAAAAACAGGTGTAGCTATTGGCACTCCATTTGAAAGGTTTTTAAGCAGTTCAATGGTTTCTTCTGTATTTAAATTATCAATTTCTTTATCTATATCTTTTTTTGCATATATCTTTGATAATGCCTCTTTAGCATTATCTATTTTTTTTATATTATTTTGATAATCCATTAAGATATTTTTTATTTTGTCGCCAAGTTCTGAACATGCCCAGCCTAAATGCGTTTCTAATATTTGACCAACATTCATACGACTCGGAACTCCAAGGGGATTTAAAACTATATCAACTGGTTTGCCATTTGACATGTATGGCATATCTTCTATTGGAACAATTTTACTAATTACTCCCTTGTTTCCATGTCTCCCTGCCATTTTATCCCCTGGTTGAAGTTTTCTTTTCATGGCCACAAAGACTTTAACCATTTTCATTACACCTGGTAATAATTCATCGCCTCTTTCTATTTTATTAACTTTGTCTTCAAATCTAGTTTGAATATCTTTTTTAGCTTTATTAAATTGGTCTTTTAAGATTGTTAAATCGTCATTTGTTTTTGACTCATTAAAACTAATTTTAAATATTTCGTTTAAAGTTAGTTCTTTAAAGGAAATTTCATCAATTACTGAATTTTTACTAATTTTTTTAAAATCTTGATTTAATGTAGAATTTTTCGTTATTAATTGTGCTCTGCTTCTAATATTTAATTCTAAAATTGACTCCTCAGCTTGCTTATCAAGCATAACAGACTCAATTTCAGATTTTTCTATTGATAATGCTCTTTCATCTTTTTCTATTCCGTGTCTATTAAATACCCTTACCTCAACAATTGTTCCTCCCGTACCTGAGGGCATTTTTAAGGATGTGTCTCTTACGTCAGTTGCCTTCTCTCCAAAAATAGCTCTTAATAATTTTTCCTCTGAGGTGACCTTTGTGTCTCCTTTAGGAGTAAGTTTACCAACTAAAATATCACCAGGTTTAACTTCTGCGCCAACATATACAATACCAGATTCATCAAGGTTTCTAAGTGCCTCTTCACTTGTATTTGGAATATCACGTGTTATTTCTTCAGGTCCAAGTTTTGTATCCCTGGCCATAACCTCGAATTCTTCAATATGAATGGATGTAAATACGTCATCTGAAACGCATCTTTCTGATATTAATATTGAATCTTCGAAATTGTACCCTAACCAAGGCATGAAAGCCACTGTCACATTTTTTCCTAATGCTAACTCCCCTAACTGCGTTGAAGGACCATCTGCAATCACATCTCCTTTTTTAATTTGATCCCCTACTTTCACAAGTGGTCTTTGGTTTGTACAAGTATTTTGATTTGATCTTTGAAATTTTAGTAAGTTATAAATATCTACTCCCGATTTAGTTAAATCTTTTTCAGATGAAGCTTTCACAACAATTCTTTTGCCGTCAATTCTCTCAACAACTCCATCTCTCTTAGCAACTATCGTAGCTCCAGAATCTAATGCAACATCTTTTTCTATTCCGGTTCCTACTAATGGAGACTCGTTTTTAATTAAAGGAACAGCCTGCCTCATCATATTTGATCCCATCAGAGCTCTATTTGCATCGTCATTTTCTAAAAAAGGAATTAAGGCTGCTGCAACAGAAACAACTTGTTTGGGTGATACATCCATAAAATCTATATTTTCTGGTTTAGAAAGTTCGAAACCAAGATTTCTTCTACATGATACTAGTTCATCCTGGAATGTTCCGTCAGATTTTATAACAGAATTAGCTTGAGCAATTGTGTACCTGCTTTCTTCCATAGCTGATAGGTAATGTATATCTTTAAGCACCTTTCCGTTTTTTACGCTTCTATATGGACTTTCTATAAACCCATACTTATTAACTCTTGAATAAGTAGCTAAACTATTAATAAGTCCAATATTTGGCCCTTCAGGTGTTTCAATTGGACATATTCTTCCGTAATGAGTTGGGTGAACGTCTCTTACTTCAAAACCTGCTCTTTCTCTTGTTAACCCACCTGGTCCTAAAGCTGATACTCTTCTTTTATGTGTTATTTCTGCTAAAGGATTTGTTTGATCCATAAACTGAGATAATTGAGATGTACCAAAAAATTCTTTAAGCGAAGCTGCAATAGGTTTAGAATTTATTAAATCTTGAGGCATAACAGTGTCTATCTCAACTGAAGACATTTTCTCTCTCATAGCTCTTTCCATTCTAACTAATCCTATTCTAAATTGATTTTCTACTAATTCACCAACAGATCTCACTCTTCTATTTCCTAAATGATCAATATCATCTACATCTTCTTTCCCGTCTTTAAGTCTCAACATTGTTTGAACAATTTTTAATATATCTTCTTTTCTTAAAATTGTTATTTTTGGATCACAGTCTAAATTTAATCTAGAGTTTAATTTTACTCTACCGACATCAGACAAATCATATCTTGTATTATTAAAGAATAAACTTTTAAATAATGCTTTTGATGTCTCTGGTGTTGGAGGTTCTCCAGGTCTTAATATTTTATAAATGTCCATACAAGCTTCATCTGAGGAATTGTTTTTGTCAATGCTTAATGTTTTTATTAAAGAAGATCCTACATTTATGTCATCAACTTCAGAAATAAAAAAACTTTTAATTTTTAAATTATCAATTTTTTCAATAACCTCTTCATTTATTTCATCGCCTGACTCAAAATATACCTCTCCTGTTTTCTCATTTATGATATCATCTGAAAAATACCTTCCTTTAATTTCATCTGAATTTATAAATATATTTTTCAATCCTTCTTTTTCAAATTTCATTGCTAACGCCATATTTATTTTAGTTCCTTGTTTTGAAACTTTTTTATTATTATCAGCGTTAATTAAATCGAATTGCAATTTGTAATTTTTAAAGTTTTTAGATATAAACTTTGTTTTAAACTTATTTTTATCTTCTACCTCAATTTTATTTTTAGAGTGGAATAAACTTAAAATCTCATCTCTAGGTACGTCAAGTGCCATCAAAAGAGTTGTTGCAGGAATTTTTCTTTTTCGGTCTATTCTAAAATATAAATTATCTTTTATGTCAAATTCAAAGTCCAACCACGATCCTCTGTAGGGTATAACCCTGCAATTAAATAATTTTTTTCCACTAGCATGCCCTTTTCCTTTATCATCATCTAAAAAAAGACCAGGACTTCTGTGCATTTGGTTTACAACAACTCTCTCTGTTCCATTAACTACAAACGTTCCTCTGGGTGTCATTAAAGGGATATCACCCATATAAACTTCTTGCTCTTTAGCTGATAAAATTTGTTTAGTTTGATTTTCTTCGTTAACATCATACGCTACTAATCTTAAAGTTGCTTTAAGTGGAGCTGAATATGTTAAGCCTCTTTGTTTACATTCTCCAACATCGTATTTAGGATTTTCAAATCTATAAGTGACATATTCAATGGTTGCTAAACCAGCAAAATCTTCGATAGGATAAACTTCTTTAAAAACCTTATCTAAACCTGATTTACCTTTTTGGTTTTTCTCTAAAAAACTATTGTAAGACTGTCTTTGGACTTCAATTAAATCGGGTATATTTAAAATATTTTCTAACTTACCAAAACTTTTTCTAATTTTTTTTTTATCCGTAAAAGATAAATGCATATGTATTACATCTGATTAAACCTAATTAATCAGAAGCTTTTCCTAAAATATTTATTTTAATTCAACTTTAGCGCCAATAGCCTCGAGCTTCTTTTTAACTTCCTCAGCGTCCTTCTTATTTACGCCAGATTTAAGTTCTTTTGGAGCTCCCTCGACTAAATCTTTAGCTTCCTTAAGACCCAAACCAGTAAAAGCCCTAACCTCTTTAATAGCTCCTATTTTGTTTGATCCTGAAGATGCTAACACTACACTAAATTCGTCTTTTTCAGCTACTGCCTCTGCTGCCTGTGCTGGGGCTGCCGCTGCTACAGGGGCTGCTGCTGTAACGCCCCATTTTTCTTCTAAAGCTTTAGATAATTCTGCAGCTTCAACAACAGTAAGTTTTGATAGTTCGTCAACTATTTTATTTAGATCCGCCATTTATACCTCAGTGAAATTAATTTTTTAAACTTTTTGCGTGAGCTAAATTAGCGATTTTTGAGCCAGGTGCAAGTAAAATACTTAATAATTTTTGTTGTGGAGCCTGTAATAAACCTACAATTCTACCTCTAGCTTCATCTAATGTAGGTAATGTCGCGATTTCTGCTACCTCAGATGGTCCTAAAAGCTTATCATCCATTATTCCACCAACAATTTTCAATTTTTCATTATTTTTTTGAAAGTTTACTAATATTTTTGCAATGGATATTGGATCTTTTGATAAAGCCACCGCAGTAGGTCCTTTAAATAAATTGTTAGCCTGTGAGTGCGTTGTGTCTTTTAATGCAATTTTAGTAATTCGATTTTTTGTGATTTTTATTAACGCTCCGGCCTCTCTCATTTTGCTTCTAAGTTCATCAAGTTGTTTAACATTTAAACCTAAATAATGATAAACCATCAATGCATTGTTTGCCTGAAGATCTTTTTTCAAATTGTTTATGTAATCTACTTTATCTGATTTTTTCATTTAAATACTTTTCGTTATAATTTTATTAGAAACTCCCATTGAGCTACATAAATGTATCGAATTGATAAAACCACCCTTAATACCTGTGGGTTTTTCTTTATCAATAATTTCGTAAACAGCTTTTAAATTTTCCAGTATATGTTTGTCCTCAAAATTAATTCTTCCAATACTAAGTGAAAGATTTCCATCCTGATCACATCTTATTTCGATTTTGCCTTTTTTTAAATCGGTTACTGCTTTTTTTATATCAGCTGAAACTGTCCCAAATTTAGGATTTGGCATAAGACCTTTTGGGCCAAGAATTTTACCTAATTTACCAACTTTTGACATCATCTCTGGCGAACAGACTAAAATATCAAAATTAATTTTACCAGCTGAAATATTTTCTATTAGGTCATCTGATCCTACAACCTCTGCACCAGCTGCTTTTGCATCATTTAATTTATCATTTGGGCAAATTACAGCTACAATAGTCTTTTTACCATTTCCATTAGGTAAATCTACAGTTGTACGTAAATTTTGATCTGCTTTTGACTTATCTATGTTTAAGTTAAAGTGTGCATCAACAGATTCTTTGAATTTTACATTTGAATTTTTTTTAATCAATTTGATTGCATCAACAGCACTAAGCTGTTTATCATTTTTTTCTTTAAATAATTTTTGATATCTTTTTGACTTAGACTTAATATTTTTCATTTTAATCTTTCACCTGCACTCCCATTGATCGAGCTGAACCTGCAATAATTTTTACAGCCTCATCTATATCAAAGGCATTTAAGTCTTTTTGTTTTGTTTTTGCTATTTGTTTTAATTGTTCTTTGGTTATTGATCCTACAAAATTTCTACCTGGTTCTTTTGACCCGGACTTTAATTTTATTGCCTCTTTAATTAGATGGGAGGCTGGTGGAGTTTTTATAACAAAATCAAATTTCTTATCTTTGTAAATTGTAATTACAACAGGAACAGGTTTGCCCATATGCTCTTTGGTTTTCTCATTAAATGCCTTGCAAAATTCCATAATATTTATTCCTCTTTGGCCTAATGCTGGACCCACTGGAGGCGCTGGATTAGCTTGCCCTCCCTTTATTTGTAATTTTAAATATCCTGTAACTTCTTTTTTTGCCATAACTATATTTTTTCTACCTGGGCATAATCTAAATCCACAGGCGTTGGTCTACCAAATATAGAAACTGAAACCTTAAGTCTAGACTTATCTTCGTCAATTTCCTCAATTAATCCATTAAAAGATGCAAAAGGTCCGTCACATACTCTAACTTGTTCTCCGATTGAGAATGAAATTGAACTTGATGGATTAGCTATACTCTCCTCCATGTTCCCTACAATTTTTGATACTTCTGCATCTGATATTGGTGAAGGCTTTCCTTGTGGACCTAAAAATCCACTTACTTTTTTTATTGATTTAATGAGATGATAGACCTCGTCATTTAAATCAAGTTTTGCGAGGACATAACCCGGAAAATATTTTCTTTTAGCAACTGTTCTTTTTCCTTTTTTTATCTCCGTAACATCGTGGGTTGGAACTAAAACTTCTCCAAAATTTTTAACCATATCTGCCTTGTTGAGTTCTTCTTTTATCTGTTCAGAAACTTTTTTTTCAAATCCAGAGTAAGACTGTACTATGTACCACTTCATATTAGTATCCAATTAAATAGTTCAGTCCTGTTTTAAAGATTTGATCTAACAATAAAAAAAATAATGAGGCTATTACTGCTAAAACAATAACTGTAATTGACCCCATCAAAGTTTCTTTTTTTGTAGGCCAGGTAATTTTAAAAATTTCTTGTTTTACGTTTCTTAAAAAATTAATTGGATTTTTCATAAAATCATAACTTGTTACTGGCAGGAGTGGAGGGACTTGAACCCCCAGCCTCCGGTTTTGGAGACCGGCGCTCTACCAGTTGAGCTACACTCCTTCAAGAGTTTACTCTATTATTTTTGTAACAACTCCAGCTCCAACTGTTCTTCCACCCTCTCTGATTGCAAATTTTAAATTTTGGTCCATTGCAATTGGAGAAATTAATGTAACAGTCATTTTAGCATCGTCACCAGGCATAACCATTTCTGTACCTTGTGGTAGTGCAACTTCACCAGTTACATCTGTTGTCCTAAAATAAAATTGTGGTCTATATTTTGTGAAGAAAGGCGTATGTCTACCACCTTCCTCTTTTTTTAAAATATAAGCCTGTGCTTCAAACTTTGTATGAGGTTTAATTGCTCCAGGTTTGGATAAAACTTGACCTCTTTCAACTTGATTTCTCTCTGTACCTCTAAGTAGTGCACCAATATTATCTCCTGCTTCACCTGAGTCTAATATTTTTCTAAACATTTCAACTCCAGTACAAACTGTTTTTTGAGTATCTTTTATTCCAACAATTTCTAATTCATCGCCAGTGTTAACAACACCTGACTCAACTCTACCTGTTACAACAGTTCCCCTTCCTGAAATTGAAAAGACATCCTCAATAGGCATTAGAAAAGGTTTGTCTTTTGGTCTATCTGGTTGGGGTATTGTGTCATCAACTGCTTTCATCAACTCCATGATAGGTTTAACTCCTAAATCTTGATCGCCTTCGATAGCTTTTAAAGCAGATCCTTTGATTATAGGAATTTTATCTCCTGGAAATTTATATGATGTTAGTAATTCTCTTATCTCTACTTCAACTAGTTCTAATAATTCTTTGTCTTGGACAGTATCTACTTTGTTTAGAAATACTACTAAAGCAGGTACTCCTACTTGTCTTGCTAACAAAATATGTTCTCGAGTTTGTGGCATTGGTCCATCAGCAGCATTAACAACTAGGATTGCACCATCCATTTGCGCGGCACCTGTTATCATGTTTTTTACGTAGTCTGCGTGTCCAGGACAATCAACATGAGCGTAATGGCGTTTTTCTGTCTCATATTCTACGTGTGCAGTAGAAATAGTTATACCTCTTTCTTTTTCCTCTGGCGCTTTATCAATTTGATCATACGCAACAAACTGAGCTCCACCGGCTTCAGATAAGACTTTTGTTATCGCTGCAGTTAATGTAGTTTTTCCATGGTCTACGTGTCCAATAGTACCAATGTTACAGTGAGGTTTGCTCCTGTTAAATTTTTCTTTTGACATTCAATTTCTCCTTAATTAATTTTTTCCAAATCTGGAGCGGGTGATGAGAATCGAACTCACACAACCAGCTTGGAAGGCTGGAGTTCTACCATTGAACTACACCCGCGTAAAGTGCTATTTATCTATCTATAATAGTAAATTCAATAAAAATTTATGGTGGAGGGGGAAGGATTCGAACCTTCGAAGACCGGAGCCAGCGGGTTTACAGCCCGCCCCATTTGACCGCTTTGGTACCCCTCCAAACACGGCAAGAATTAACAAAAATTTAACTTTAATCAATGATTATAATGCTCTCAAAAATACTATAAATAACAGAATATAATGAAAAATAATAAATATTGGGTTTTTGGCAAAAATCCTCTTATCGAACTTATAAAAAAAAGAGTTAATATAAGCCAGGTTCTATTAACAAAAGAGAAGTTTAGATCTCTATCTACAAATATACCTAAGGGTGTAAACATAAAAATAGTAGAAAAAAAAGAAATTGATATTTTAAACAAACATAAAATGAATACTCAAGGAGTGGCTACATTGATTAACAAAAAAGAAAAAACTACTCTAATAAATCATTTAACTCAAAACGTGAAGAATATATCAACTTACGTGCTACTTAATAATATATCAGATCAAAGAAATATAGGTTCTATTATAAGGGTATGTGCTGCTTTTGAAGTTAACGGAGTTATTATTAATAAAAAATATTTTAATCAAACAAATGAACTTATGATAAAAGCTTCCGCAGGAACTTCTCAGCATATAGATTTAATAGAGGTCAGCAATGATGCTAATGCAATTAAGGAATTAAAAAAAAAGAATTATTGGATATATGCATTGGATGGATATGCAGATAATTCATTAGAAGATATCAAATGGCATGACAAATCAGTGTTGGTTGTAGGTTCTGAAGAAAAGGGTATTCAGGATCTTTTGAAAAAAGTTTCAGATATAAAGATTAAAATTTCTATTTCAAAAAATGTAGAGAGTCTCAATGTAAGTAACGCATTAAGTATTGCTTTATATAAAAAAAACAGCCCAAGTTAAACTTGGGCTGTTTTAAATTCAAATATACTCTTAATTAGAAGTTAACTTTTACTTTTAATTTGTGAGTATCTTCTGTGT